>UMFW01019753.1_pt1 | contig 46151 bp, 25 predicted proteins | sample 1965111 | NCBI WGS metagenome assembly UMFW01 (sample SAMEA4836056, study PRJEB28245) | human gut metagenome | biome: gut microbiome; material: fecal sample | place: Denmark | collected 2008
AGTAGACAAGTTAAATTCTATTCAGCCCTCAGCGCCTCAATGGGTCGGATGCGAGCAGCGCGTCGTGCGGGAAGCAGTCCAGCCAGCGTACCCGAAATAATCATCACGGCGGTGGCGCCCAAGCAAACATCGAGACCCACGGTGGGGTTGACAAACATGGTGAGCTGAAACAAGCCCGAATTTATCACGGTGTGCCCCAGGGTGGCATCCATATAGGCGTTGGCGCCAATGCCACACAGCATACCGATATATCCGAAGAAGGTGGTGATGATAATGCTCTCGCTGATGATGAGCCAAAGGATAGACGATGGTCGCGCACCAATGGCCTTACGTATGCCAAACTCGCGGGTGCGCTCTTTCACCGTAATGAGCATGATATTGCTCACGCCCACCACACCCGAAAGCAAGGTAAACAAACCTATTATCCACAGGGCAGTGTGCATAATATCAATGCCCGTGTTCATTTGCAGCGCCTGTGTAAAGCGGTTCCATATCCACAGCGCTCCCTTGTCGGTGGGGTCGGCACGGTGGTTACGATTGATGCGTGCGCGGTAGCTGTCTTCAAAGGCTTCGTTCTGCTCTTTGGTGTCGAGGCCATGAAACGTAAACGAGATATTATCGATGCGGTTGCCCTTAGAAAACATAGTGCTCACAGTGGTGAAGGCAGAGTAAACCTCAGTGCTTCTTGAGTTTTCATCGGCCTGATAGAGGCCCACCACCTGAAAGGCGAAGGGACCTACATGAACATATTGGCCAATGAGCGATGCGGGGTCAGACACCAACTGGCGCGCCAGTTTATCATCCATCACCACCACTTTGCGTCGGCGTTCTATGTCGATATCGTTGATAAATCGGCCCGCCAGCATCTTCCGTTTATTGATGATGGCTTCGTTAGGATAAACGCCCGACAGCTCGCCTTTAAAATAGTTGGCACCCTTCGACACGTCAAGACCTTGTTGCGACACCTTGGCGCCCACGTTTTCAACATGATCGCTGAAGCCCTCGTTGGTGGCATCCATGTCGCAGGTGTTAAGTTCTATCGAGCGGTCTTCCTTCAGTCCGTCATACGGCATCGTGGTCCAGCCCCCCGACACCACCATCGAGTTGTCAAGAAATTGGCCCGAGTTATGCTTCATGGCATTGATAAGGCCATTGCCCGCGCCCAGTAAAAAGATAATCATGAAGATGCCCCATGCCACGGCAAAGCCCGTGAGGGCGGTGCGCAACTTGTTGCGGCGGGCGGTGGCCCATATCTCGTTTAAAAGGTCGGCGTTCATAATATATCTTTATTTCGTTATGTCTTAATTTCTTAATGCCATTATTCGGTCATGCCCTTACTTCATAATGCCATTCATGCCGAAGGGTGAGGCATGGTGGTCGGTGTTAAGCTCAATGCGCTCTATCAGTCCGTCTTTAATATGTATAATCTTGTCGGTGCCGTTGGCCACACCGCTCTCGTGCGTCACCACCACGATGGTGATGCCCTGTTCCGAGTTGAGTTGTTGCAACAGTTGCATCACCTCGACACTGGTTTTCGAGTCGAGGGCGCCCGTAGGCTCATCGGCCAAGATAATTTTAGGTTGAGTAACGATGGCGCGAGCAATGGCTACGCGCTGTTTCTGTCCGCCCGACATCTCGTTAGGATAATGCAACGCCCAGTCGGCCAGCCCCAATCGGTCAAGATATTCCATCGCCATTTGGCGCCTACGTTTGCGGGGCACGCCCTGATAGAAGAGGGGCAACTCAACATTTTCAACAGCGTTCTTAAAGGGAATAAGGTTGAACGACTGAAAGATGAAGCCTATCATGCGGTTGCGATATTCGGCGGCACGTGTCTCGCTGAGGTCGCGTATAAGGGTGTTGTCGAGGATGTATTCGCCCGAGTCGTAATTATCGAGTATGCCCAGGATGTTGAGCAGCGTCGACTTGCCCGAGCCCGATGCGCCCATAATCGACACAAACTCGCCTTCATGAATATCGAGGTCGATGCCTTTGAGCACATGTAGCGGCTGTGCCCCCTGATAAGTTTTGTTGATGCCGCGCAGGCGCAGCAAGGCGTCGTTAGTAGCGGTGGGTATTGTTTGCATAGTATATGCTAAGTTTGGTATTGCTGTGTTTGGGTTATTGCAATGCTTGGGTAAAATAGCAATCAAAAAAAGAAGAGCCAGTGGTAAAGAAGAGCCGGAAGCCCTGACGGTGCGATGATGCACAACAGAACTTCCGGCTTATCAGTGTGTCGTCAATCAGTGACGGATTACTTCTCTTCCGGAGCCTTGTCGATCAAGTCCATAAACTGGTCGAGCTTCGGTGTGATGATAATCTGTGTGCGACGGTTGCGCTGCTTGCCCACAGCTGTATCGTTGCTGGTGATGGGGTTATACTCGCCACGGCCGCCAGCGGTAAGACGCTTGGGGTCTACGCCATACTGGTTCTGCAGAGCCTGTACCACACTTGATGCGCGCAGAGCCGAGAGGTCCCAGTTGTTGCGAATGTTTTTCATCGAAGCTGCGTTATTGTTTACAGGCACATTGTCGGTGTTACCCTCAATCAGCACCTCATAGTCGCTGTAGTCTTTAATAATCTTGGCAATCTTGCTCAAGGTCTCGGCAGCGCGGTCGTTAATCTCGTAGCTACCGCTCTTATACAGCATATTGTCGGCCAGCGAAATGTAAACCACACCCTTCAGCACCTGCACGTCAACCTCTTTCATCTCTTCCTTGCTCAGCGAGCGAGTGAGGTTGTTAGTGAGCACCATGTTCAGCGAGTCGCTCTTCGACTTCACCTCTACCAGGTGGCGGATATACTGGTTCGACTCGTTAATTTGGTCGACAAGCTTCGAGATATTGATGTTGTTTGAGCCAGCGTTGGTAAGGCTCTTGTCGAGCGACTGCTGCAGCGAGGCATAGTCTCTCTTCTGCTGGTCGAGCTGGTCGTTAAGGGTGGTAACGCGAGCGTTGGCAGCAGCCAGCTGTGCACGCACGTCGGCCAACTGGTCTTTTACATTCTCATTGTTCTTCAGCAGCTCTTTGTTTTCGAGCTGGCAGTTCTGAAGATCTTTCTTGCTGGCGCAGCTGGCAAATACCAAGAGTCCGGCAAAGAGCGACAGAGTTAATAAGTTCTTTTTCATAGCAATGTTTCTTTTTTCTTGTTTCTAAATCTGTTTATTATCTTTTATTTCTATAGGGCAATGCCTCTGTAAAAGACAAAGTTACTGATAAGACGTATGTAGGGCCCGATTTGTTGCAATAGTTTAAACTTTTTTAACCCCCAAAACAATGTTTATTCCTTTCTTAACGATTTAAGAGAGGCGAAGAGGGGAAAAATATGAAGGAAGGAAAGAGAAGGAACTCAACTACTTTGGTTTATTAACTCAACAACTTTGAACAACTAAACCCAACAACTTTGAACAACTAAACCCAACAACTTTGAACAACCAAAGAGCAACTATGACAACCTTTATATATAAGGTATAAAAAGACGACATTGTCTATGTTGTTCAATTGTTGTATAGGTTGTTCAATTGTTGTATAGGTTGTTCGATTGTTATCTATGTAGTTGGTAATATTGAATTTGTTTAGATAACCTATGATCTAAACAAAAAGAAGCATCCTCAAAGAGGGCGAACACACTTAGAAATAACCATCTATGTTATGTTCTCCCTCTTTGAGGACGCTTCATTTTGTCTTGGTTAGGCCGTAGGTTCCTTCATTTCGTTCAGTCGCCCACGGTTATGTACATTCGCCGCCTTTGGCGACGTTAGCCCCAGAGTGAGAGACTACGTCGAGCATGGCGACGGTTACTCTTTAATTACTTCACCAGCACCTTCACAGCACTATTGCCATGTGCGCCAGTAGTTTTTACGATATAAGCGCCAGCGGCTACACTGAAGGTAGCAGTGCCATCGGTCAGAGTCTTCACAGCAACCTGCTGTCCGCTTGTGCTCACCACGGCCACCTTTGTACCAGCGGCAGCCTTCACACTGATGGTGCCATTAGCGGTGGTCACAGCCACGTTGTTAGTGTTCAGGTCGTCAATGCCTGTGGGGTCGGCTTCGAAGATAGGTTCAATCTGAGTAAACTTAGTGATGACAAGAGTCTTCACATTAAACGTTACCGATCCGTTTACCATCATATCACCTTCAAACACATAACCAAAGTCGGGTGTTGCGGTAAGTGTAACCTTGGTGCCCTTCTTCACAGTCTCGCCACTCTTGATCACGTTACCCTGCTCGTCGGTCACCACCACGGTGCCGCCCTCGGCAGGTACCAGTTCAATGATAGCATTGGGGCAGCCCGAAGCGTTACCCGTAACGTTTACCGTCCAGTTGCGCGAGGTAGCGATGCTGGTGTCAGCATTTTCAGCATCGTTGGGGCGAGCCTCTTCTCCGTTATTCAGGCGCAACGACACGTCTTGCTGCGTGCCACCTGTCAGTTCGCCATTGCGCTCGGGCAGACCTGCAAAGAACGCGTCGAGGTCGCAAGCTGTCATACCGTTACCGCCACAGTTGATGGTGCTGAGGTTGGTGAGATGCTTCAGGTTCAGATATTGTATCATGTTATCCTGGAAGTAAAGGGTGCGCAGCGTCTCGTTGGCTGAGAGGTCGAGCTGTGTAAGCTTGTTGCCACCCACGCTAAGGTTCTTGAGCACCTCGTTCTGTTTCACGTCGAGTGTGCTGAGGTTGTTGTTTGAGGCAGCAAGGTCGGCCAGCAGCGGCAAGTTGGTAACGTCGAGCTCAGAGAGCTTGTTGTTAGCCACGTCTACCTCCTCCAGTTCGGGGCAGTGATACAGATTGATATCAGCAATCAGGTTATTGCCAGCCTTCAAGCTGGTGAGGCCTTCGCAGCCCGTTACGTCGAGGGAAGTAATCTTGTTACCCTTGCAATCAAGCTTCTGCAGTGCTGTGTTGTGCGAGAGGTCGAGCTTCTCTATTTGGCAATAAGCACAGTCGAGGGTCTTCAGGTTCTTCAGGTTGCTAACGTCGAGTGTGGTGATGGGGTTCATAAACACCAGCAGGTCGGTGATGAGGTTGTTGCCGCTCACATCAACAGCGCTAATCTCGTTCTCGTTGCCGAAGCCCTCGAAGCTGCCGAGGTCAACATACGTAACGTCGCCATAAATCTTCAGGTCGGTGCCCATAGCAGTGCCGTCAAAGAAGGTGGCGCCCTTGTTTACAATAACAGACTCGGGAGAACCGCCACCCCAGTCGATAGAACATGGTGTGCCATCCTCAGCAGCACGCAGTTCGAAAGCCAGGTATGTGCCCGATGTGGTGGTGAAAGCCACTACATGGTCTTCTTTCGCAAAGGTCACCGCAATGTTAGCATCAGCGTTTACCACAAAGCAAGTGTCGGGCATCACCTTATCGTTTACGGTGATGCTCTTCAGCTGATAGCCTTCGGCGGGCTGAGCCATCACAAACATAGGCACGCCAGCCTGAGCCTTGCCGTCAACATTGGCCAGTTTCTGCAGCACGTCGCCGCTCCACTGACCTATTACGAACGAGCCATTGGTGGTGGTATAGCGTGTCATGTCTACCGACTGCTCGTTAACCATGTCGCCACCAAAGTAGCCTTTATATGTTACCTTCTCAGCAGCCTTATCGGCCTTTACAGTAATGTTCACCTCAGTGTCTTTCGCGCTGCCATCGCCCTTCTTGTCCACGGTCCATTTAGCATCGTTTGAAGTAATAAAATCGGTGTTGGCAGTCTCATAGTTTGAGCCATCGATGAGCAGTGAGGGCGTGCGGTATCCATAATGCTGGGGCATGGTCTTGAACATAGCGTTCAACGACAGCGCCGTCATGTTAGGATTATTGCGAATGTCAAGATACTGGAATTGTCCGCCAGGGTTCACAAAGTTGAAGTTGAACCATGAGCACAGCGTGTTCGAAGCCTCCAGCTCGGTAAGGAAGAAGGCGTTCTCCAGGTTCAGCGTTGCTATTTCGTTATCGCTGATGTTCAGCTTACTAATTTTCGAGTTCTTACCCAGGTCGATAGCGGTGAGCAAGTTGTCGTTGCAATACAGCGTTACGAGGTCAGGGTTCTTTGAGGTGTTGAGATACTTTATTTTGTTTGAAGCACACTTCAACGAGTTCAGATTCACGTTCTGCGACACGTTCAGCACGGTGAGCTGGTTGTTTGAGCAGTCAAGACGCTCCAGTTTGGGATAGTTGGTCACATACAGCTCAGTAAGATAGTTGTTGCTTATATCAAAGTCTTGCAGACTGGGATAGCTGCCGCCCTCTTCTATCTCCATGAGGAGGTTTTGGCTCATGTACAAAGTCTTCAAGTTGGGCAGACTTATAGGATAGAAGTGTGCCAAACCGCAGTTGTTCATCTCAATGGTTTGCAGTTTCTCGCTGCCATCGGGGAACACTACCGCGCCCATGTCGCCATTGTTGTTGGCATAGAAGTGGGTCAGGTTCACACATTTTATCAGACTCATTGAGCCAATGTGGTTATCGTTGATGTTCAACACCTCGAGGGTGGGAACAGCAGCCGTGATGTCGAACTTGCCATCGTCGGTGGTGCCCAGCTTGTTGCCCTTCAGGTTCAGCTGCTTCAGGGCAGTGAGGTCGGTAGCCTCAAAGCTGGTGAGGTCGTTGTTCGACAGGTCAATGTTCTCGAGCTTGGTCATGCCGCTGGTGGTGAACGATATCAGGTGCGAGTCGGTGCACTCAAAGAACACGATGTCGCCCTTGATGGTGATAACATCGCCTTTCACATCGCCACGAGCATACTGTGAGTAAGTCCAGCCATTGGGGTCGATTGAATAATACTGAGCTTCGCCGTCACCCCAATCGATGGTGAACGACTCGTTTTTGGTGGCACAATAGGCACGAATGGTTAAATTCTCGCCTTTTGCCTTACTTGTTTTCAAGGTGATAGTGCCTTCAGCGCTCAGCGAGAGCACGCAAAGGAACATCGCGAAGAAGGAAAGTAAAAATCTTTTCATCTCGTAATAATGAATGTAAAACAATTGGTTTATAAAAAAATCTATGTGGTTACACCTTATATATTATATACAATGAGACTTGGTTCGCCCACGTGCTATGCGCGTGATACGTTTTCGTACATCGTGTAACATAATGAATAAGGTGTGCAACAATTTCGTTGTTTCTCTCTATTCTTGTTGTAGTTCTCTCTTTATCTGTATCGTCGATTGACGTTTTTCTTTTAAAATACATGCAAAATTAAGCATTTTGCTACAATCTCACAATATTGTGTACCAATATTTTACCACCTGTAACAAGTTTTCACATATTAGCCTACTATTTGTTAGCAAAAAGCTGTTTCACAACAACACCAAGATCACCTATTTTGCTTGTTGGAGGACGTGGCACGGAGGCCACCGTCCTACTAACGATGACACAAAACCCAACAACAAGCAACGCAAACCCACCAACAACCAACGCAAAGCAAAAAAAACGCCAAGCAAAGCAAACTAAGTAGGACGAGGGTCTCCGCGCCCCGTCCTCCATGAGATAACCGTCCTCCATAATGATAACCATCCTCCATGATAATAACATATATTGGGTGTTGGAGGACGTGGCACGGAGGCCACCGTCCTACTATAGTTTGCAATGTTGTTATCAATCCATCATTAGCAAGGCCATTCACTCCCCTCCATCGCTCGACCTTTGGTCGCTTGCCAGAGCAAGAAGGGGAGGGGGAAGCCGCGTAAGCGGCGCGGGGGAGGGGCTTCTGCTTGGGGGGAGGCGCTTTTGTATATTTATACACTATTGCCCCCATTTTCAGAAAGGCATCAAATCACAATCTGAAAGCATGGGTTTTAGGCTGTAAAAGCATGGGTTTCAGGGTGTGAAAGCATGGGTTTCAGGACCTGAAACCAAGGGTTTTGCAAATGAGAAGTATCAACTTTGAAAACTGTAAGCCACACATCCTATTTTACTTACAAACTATTACATATTTAAACAATATTATGTAAACAAACCTTAAAACCCATGTTTGTATAAATATTCACTTTTCGCCTCGTTTTTGTATATTTATGCAAAACAGAGGGAAAGCCGTGCGACAACACGTCGCGAGGAAGATAGAGCTATTAATCCATAGTTAGCAAGGCCATTTACTCCCCTCCATAAGGGGAGGGGAAAGCCGCGCAAGCGGCGCGGGGGAGGGGCTTCTGTTGGACAGGCTTCTGTTACAAAAAAGGGCACGACCCTCGTGTTGAGGAGGCCGTGCCCAGTGATCATCATTTTTAAAAGGTTATTATCTTATCTCTCAAGCAACGTTTGTCTTCGGCCTATTGCCAGAAAACGAGATGCGAGAGAAGAGATTACATTGTAATATCGTGGATACCCGAGGTCGACTTATCACAGTTGACGATGGTCGATATTTTGCTTTCAGCGTTCAAGCCCTTTGTCACAGCAGTAACAAAGTAGTTGCCATTCTCAGGCACCTCAACTGCGTTGTCGTAGGTAATCTGCACGAGCGAGGCCGTGTTATCGGTAGCATTGCAGCGGTAAACGGCATAGTAGCAATTGCTTACCGTCTCCCACGACAGCTTCAGGCCATCGGCCTTCACGTTCTGCGGAGCCTCAGGCTGCACCATAGGCGTCACTCCGAGATACGGGGGCAGCAACAGCGTGTTAAACTGTTCCTTTATCACCTCGTTGGTCTTCACGGGGTTGCTCATCAGCCATTGGGTGCTATAGAAGATAGCGCCCTCCACATTTTTGTCGGCATAGGCAATGCTAAACTGCTTCTTCAGGTCGTCGCTCGTCTTATAATAAGGGTCAGAAGACTGACCGTTGAAACGGTAAAGACCATATCCCACCATAAAATGCGACTTTGTACAGAAGGCAGAGAACTGATTCAGTCGGGGTGTAAAATATTTCTGTGTGCTCCAGTAAATCTGTGGGATGAGCACGTCAATCATTCCGTTCTGCGACCATTTCTTCACATCGCAATACATCGAGTTGTAGTCGTTATCATAGTTGCCTTGGGGCGACACCGAGAACAAGCAGTTAGGACGAATGGCGCGAATGGTTTCCCGCACCTTCGTGATCATGGCGTCAACATTGGCACGACGGAAGTTGGCAATGCCCTGGCCCGTACCATACTTCTGATACTCGGCATTGTCGTTCATCGACTCGCCCGAGGTGAGCGACGGATAGAAGTAGTCGTCGAAGTGTATGCCATCCACATCAAACTTATGCAGCACGTCGGCCACAATGTCGGCAATGCGCTGGCGCACCTCAGGCAGTGCGGGGTTATAGATGCGCACCTTGTTATACTCTTTCACCCATTCGGCAGGAATGGTGCTCTCCAGTTCGGGGAAGCTGACCGATGCACCCGAACGTGTAGAGATGCGATAGGGGTTCATCCAAGCATGAAACTGTATGCCACGCTTGTGTGTCTCGCTGATGAGCCAGGGCAGCGGATCCCAACTGGGCTTCTTACCACGGCGGCCAGTGATATATTTTGTCCAGGGCTCGTAGGGCGAGTCGTAGAAGGCGTCGGCCATAGGTCTAATCTGGAACATCACAGCATTGATGTTGTGTGCCTGCAAGCTGTCAAGAATACGCAGATAGTATTTCTTCTGGCTCTCGGCTATTTTTGATGTCGAGCCCATACTGTTGGGCCAGTCGATATGATCAACCGTAGCCACCCATACGGCACGGAAGTCTTTTTGTGGAAGTGTGGGGGTTACGTTCACCTCTGTCTTTGAAGGATTAGAGATGGCGGGTAGATTTTTATTTGAGGGCTCGGGCAACAATTCGTCATCGCCGCTACAAGCTGCTAACAACACGGTACCGATAATAACGGCACACATCTTTAGCCAATGGATAGTTTTTTTTTGCATAAGGGTAAAAATATACGCAGGTTAAATATTAGTAAGAATTATAATTAAAAATCAAAAGTATGAATTAGTATGTGCAAAGTTACAAAAAACATTTAACAGCATCTGTGTGGCATACGTTAATTAACATTAAGATGACCATGTGGAGTAAAATTGTCCCATGACCCGAAAATATTCCTTTAAAAGGAGTGAGTTTCTCAAATTTAATTTATATTTTTGCCATGTTTATCTTTGCATACTCTTGTTTATTTTTGCAAATACTACCTGTGTCCATCAAAAGCTAACGGTAACCAGACACCATAAATAACAATTTAACATAGAACAATCAAATTAATCACAATATGAAACAACTGTTTTTAACCTTCGCAGTGGCTCTGCTTCTGCTGCCCGCCACGCTGTGGGCCGACAGCGCCAAGAAGAAAATAAAGTCGGTGGAGATAACGATAGACGCCCCTACTCCTGGAATGGACTTAGAGAAAGCCGAAAAACTCGCCCTAAAATCGGTGAAGACCGCCTACGGCGACCTGTTCAAGAGCGGTGTCATTACAATGCGCGACATCTCATGGGATGGCGAGTTCGGTGAGAACAAGGAGGGCATCCCCACACTGAAGGCAGGATACCCCTACATAGCCACAATTGAGATAGTGATAGACCCGGACGGAGATTACCAGACCGAATGTGTAAAGAGAGACGGCACCGAGGTACTGTCGACCGAAAACTTCAAGGCCACGGTGAACGGAATACCGGCACGCCTGCTCACAAGCGCCCCTTACTTCCCCATTATGGAGGTGACATTCACCATACCTGGCGGCAAGGGCGGACCGCTGGAGAAAGATGACCATTCCACCGACTACGACGTGCTGAAGAAGGAATACCGCTCCACCCTGCCCTACATATCACGCAAAGAAGCCGACGAAGTGTATCCACACCACCACCCGCTGGATGTGCTCGTAGTCGACAAGATCGATCAGCTCTACGAATTCATGCATGAGAAATACATCTCGTCGAGCGGACATGCATACAAAAATCACAACACCCTGCTGATGACCAAGTTGATAATCGACGTAAGCAACGGGGCGGAAAACTACAACATCTCAGAATTCGCAAATACACTCGGTGCCTCATTCTCCACCACATTCAATCTGAAAGAGGTGTGGCTTAGCCCCAAGGTGGATGCCGTGAAATACGTAAAAGACCTCAACGAGGCCACCGTCGAGCGGCTGTCAGGATGGGGACGCAATTATATGGAACAGAGCACAAAGCTCTACACCGCCAAGGGCACATTGTTCATCCCCGAGAACGCAGGCAAGGCTGTGCTCGACTTTCTGGCGCTCGACGCCACCGAGCCGACATACACCATACGCACATACCGCGGCGACGTGTTTGAGGCACAGAAGGCTGGCGTGGCAGCCACCAAACTTCTCACCTGCACCAAGCATGTGTTCACAGCCAAGATAGAGGCTGCCGACCGCGTGTGCCAGTACAACACATGCAAGCAACCGTTCAAATGGTACTACTCATGCAAGGTTTGCGGCAAGTGCGAACGAAACAAAGCGCACACCTTCAGCGCCAGACCGGCAGCCGAAGTACTGGAATGGCACGACATGAACGAGGACATAGCCAACGACCAGGCATACATCGGCGTGAACGCAGCCGGTGAGCACCTCTACTGGAAGAGTTGCATCTATTGCGGCATTTCACACAGCTATCACATGAAACACCTCACACCCAGAGACCAGAAAATGATGGGTATGGAAGGCTCTTTTGAAGATTTCAAACTCGGAAAACTCGAAAGTATGAAGAGCACGGAAAATATGTGCCTGTTGGAGACGGAACTGCCGAGCGACGAGATGTTCATACTGCCACGCAAGTCGGAAGCCAAGATGAGCGTGTGGGCGCAAGACGGCGTGAACCGCGCCCTGTGCGACAACCTCATCGACGATGCCGTGCTCGGCAACGACTACACCAAACCCGTCACCCGCAAACAGCTGCGCTCCATCATGACACTGCTCGTGAAGGAGATGTCTGGAAAGGACGCATCAGCCAGTGCCATCGGACTCGACGACGACGCACTGCCACAGAGCGGCAGCGTGACACGGCAGGAACTGGCGACATACATACACCGCGCACTGCTCTACCTGGAACAGAACACCGAACTGGCTTACAGCGAATACGAGTCGAGACTGCCGAAATACACCGACCGCGCGCAGATAAAGGAATGGGCAAAGGAGCCTATGGCGTTCTGCAACGCCCTGGAAGTGATTGACCCCAAGACAGCAACGACACTCGCACCCAACGAAGTATGCACCATTGAGTTCGCACTCACCACCGCAGAACGCGCCACCATGGCACACCGCACAGGCTGGTATCAGGCTGTGTCTCCCGGCGAATTGGAAGACTTCTGCTCAGCCGCAGGCGAACGCAACCACTATACCTTCGTATCAACATTCGGCAACGGCGACCGCATCTGGGCGTCGCGCGTAAAGAACGGAATGTACAACAGTCTGCCTACAATAGAGCCTTTCACCGGCTCACGCTGCTATGTCGATGCACAAGCACTGCACCCCATACGCGCGAAGATGGGCAAAGACTACATGAAAAACGCTGTCGTAGGCACCACTGCCGCCAAGAAAATAGCGGGCGAAGGCAAAAAGAAAGCCAAGAAGAAAGGCTCCGACATCGTGAAGAAAGGCGTGAAAGGGCTTCTGAACATTATGAAATAAAAACGCTCAAAAAAAGCATAAGAAGGAAACCTAACAACGGTTTTATGTAGATGATCAGAATTATTTTTATAAATCATTAGCTTTGCATCGGTCATGAGCAGCATTGCCACATCGCTCATGATCCGATGCAAACTTTTATACACCTCAAATCCGCAACCAAGTCCGTCAACGTCCTTCTTGCGTGTACACATCCTCTCGTTACTTAATTTTCCTTAATTTATCTATAATTTATCTCCCTTAACCTTTCTCCTATCTTATATTTTATCTACTTTTGTGCTTAAAATCTATACATACACAATCTAAAGACATCATTAACAATATATTATTCTAACTTTTAATTATTCTCACTTAATTTAAACAATTACTCTATGAGAAAACCTTTATTCACGCTTGCCCTGTTCCTACCGCTCTCGGTCATGGCACAGGTTTTCAACGTGCAGAACGTTGAGCAAGTGACATTGCCCAATGGCAGTGAAATGGTTGCCGACATCAGTCCTGACGGCAACAGCCTGTTATTGACCACAGGCAACAACCGAGGGCTGAAAAGTTTTAACCTTACTTCAGGCAACACCGTTGTACTGAGCGAGAACGAGGGTGCCGGCTATGGTGCCTGTTTCACGTCCAGTGGCGATGCCGTCTTGTTCCGTGAGACCTCTTACACACGTCAACATCTGCGCATGACATCGCTGCACAGCATCGACCTCAACACCCAAAAGAAGGTTGAGCTACAGGCTGCCACACGCAATCTGCAAGGCGTGCGCCTCACTGCCAACGGCGCTACCGTGATCAACAAAGGCAAGGTGCGTGCCAAGGCCATCAATGGCAAAAAGGCCAAAGCCCAGCCCGTGCTTAGCATTAACAACCAGCAGCTTATGCTCACCGCCAATGGCAAGACCAAGGTATTCTCACCCAATGGCACCGAGTATAGCTACATTTGGCCCTCAATCTCTCCCGACGGCCAGAAAGCCCTGTATTATGTTTGTGGCGTAGGCGCTTTTGTGTGCGACCTTAACGGCCAAAACGTTAAGAGCTTAGGCATCTTGCGCGCACCCAAATGGTACGACAACAACACCGTGGTGGGCATGAACGACGAAGACGATGGCACCGTGGTAACCGCTTCGGCCATCATCGCCACCACCCTCGACGGCGCTACACAAACCCTTACCACCAACTCGGTGATAGCCCAATTTCCCAAGCCTGCCGCTCAGGCTGGCAAAATTGTCTTCACCACCCCCGAGGGCAAAGCTTATATTATTAACGTTTCTAAATAGTCATGACCATGAAAAGATTCTTACTTCTCGGTGCGGCCATGGCTGCAACCTTTATGTCGGTAGGCAACGTTCAGGCACAAAGCAAGAAGACTGCCGATCAACTGCGTGTATACATCAACCCAGGTCACGGATCATGGGGGCCTAACGACCGCCCCTGTGCCACCATCCCTTACCCCGCTCTTGAGACGGGGCGCCCCGATACGCTGGGCTTCTACGAGACAAACACCAACCTCTGGAAGTGTCTCGAGCTGGGTAGCACCCTTGAGCGTATGGGCGTGAAAGGCGAAAACATCATGTTCTCGCGCCGTAAGAATGGCCCGTATCCTTATGTAAAGGGCGCTGCTGACGAGGATAAATATAACCGCTCGCTGTCAGAGATTTGCGAAGAGGCCGATGTTAACAACATGGATATGTTTATCTCTATCCACTCTAACGCAGCCTCTGAAGGCTCTAACACCAACTATCCCGTCTACATCTATCGTGGCACCGATACTGAAGACTACGCTCCTGGTAGCAAAGCGATGGCCACAACCAACTGGAAACATCACTGGGAAAGTGTGCTCGACCCACAGAGCTACTACGGTATAGACAAACCCAACATACGTGGCGACATATCGTTCTACGGTAGTTCAAGCACACGCCACGGTACCAAAGGCGACTATACGGGCTATCTGGGCGTATTGAAGCATGGCGTACCGGGCTTCTTGCTCGAGGGTTACTTCCACACCTATCAGCCGTCGCGCCACCGTGCGCTCAACCAAGACTGGTGCCGACAAGAAGGCATACGCGTGGCACGTGGCGTATGCGAGTATTTCGGCCTCAAGCCCGAAACCAAAGGCTACATCATGGGCACCGTGAAAGATCTGCACGAAAAAATTGTGCATAACCTCTACCACTACGTTCCCAAGACCGACGACCAGTGGCTACCCATCAATGGCGCCAAGGTAAACCTGTTGAAAGATGGCACCGTAGTGAAAACCTATCAGGTAGATGACAACTATAACGGCATCTTCGTCTTCAACGACCTCCAGCCTGGCAAGTACACCTTCCAGGTAGAGAAAGAGGGCTACAAGCCCTTGTTTGGCGACGACGACATCACCGTTGAGGTAAAGGCCAACGAGACATCGTATGCACAGTTGCACGTCGAGGCTACCAACTATGAGCCTCCTGTGGTGCTCTACCACAACTACGATGAGCCCGCCCTTGATGGCATGACGCTGGCTCCCACACAGCTCGAGTTTGCACAAGAATCGGCCACACTCACCCTCGAGGGCACCGTGAAGCGTATGCTGGTGCGTGGCGACTCTACCGTTGTGCTGACCAACGATGCTAAAACGCCACACCTCTATCTTATTAATAACAAGACACGTGCCATTGAGAAAGAGCTTTCTGTAGAGGGATTGGCCGAAGGCAGCGCCGACGACCTTGGCTTCTACTCAAGCCTCAACGACATCGCCTTCACGGCCGATGGCAAGCTGGTAGGCATCAACAGCGTGCGTACACAGTTTGACGATACAAAGGTTGAAGATGGCTACAAGCGCGGGCAGCTGAACGTATATATCTGGAACTCGTTTGACGAGGCACCCAAGACATGGTTCACCACACAGCACTCGTGCAACTTCTACCGTGCCGATATGGGTCAAGGTCTGACCGTGAATGGTGCTTCTGACGATTGCCAAGTGGTTACCACAGGCGTAACATCAGGCTCAAGCAAGGCACTGCGCTTCCTTATCATGACCGTGGCTGAAGGCAAGCTCTCTACCACCAGCTTCCGTGGCTCATCTAAGGGCCAAACCTTTGGCGGTAAATGTCAGGGACAAGACATACAACTGATGGTATCGCCCCGCACCGATGACAACTTTGTGATCGATGGCGAGATAGGCCTCCCCTTAGAGTTTACCATGACCGAGGGCGCTGCCGCTTCTGATGCTCAGGTAGTGAGCAAGAGTGGCGACGCAGTAGATGCAGCAGCACACGGCATACAGTTCTTCAAGTATGCTAAACACCAGTTTATGGTAACACCGTTCTTGCAAGACGAGAAGGTGGGTGGCGTGCATCTGTTCGATATTACCGAGGGCCTGAACAAGGCCACACTGGTGAAGAGCGAAACCACCACACTGGCCGATGCCGACGCCACCACCACCATGGCGGCTGGCGCAAAGGCCAACACCAATGGCATCAGCCTCTACCTGTTGCACGGCAACACCTTCACCACCTTCACCACCGAAGGCGTTACACAGCCCGTTGTGAAGAACATCTATGCTTACGATCTGCGCAGCGTGCGCGAGGGCGATGGCTCTTACACCCTGACCTTCAAGGCCAATGATAATGCTACCGATGCTGCCATCATCTTTACCGATGCCGAGGGCAACGAAAAGGGCAGCAAGACCATCGACGTGAAAGAGGGCGAAAACAAGTTTAGCATCTCTCAAGACGAGCTGCCTGGCACCGTAGGCACAACGCTCAACTGGGCTGTACGTTTACGTGGCGAAGCCATAACAAAGATAACTAAGGTATATGCTGACAAAGATGCATACAGCGGCTTCTTAAGCGGAAACGCTGTCATCACAGCACCCGAGTCGCCTTACTTTGGATACATCTACGTCAACAACCGCGTAGGCTATGGCAATGCCGCCAACGGCATCTATGCTTACGACCAGACCTTCAACCGCGTAAACAATGCGCCCTACCGTGGCTACGACGCACCGTCAAGCAACTATCGTATGGCTGCCGACCCCGAGGGTAAAGTTTGGATGACCGAATGGTCTGACGGACCATCAGGCGTTTACATTGCCGATCCCGCCAAGATGGCCGACGAGGGCTACCAGTATCAGCAGTTCTTCGTAGGCACACGCCAGAAAAGCGGCTTGTTCACCAACGATGGTGCCAACGTAGGTTCTTCAACTGTGGGCATCGCCTTCGGCGGAACAGGTGCCGACACCAAGGTATATATTGCCAACGAAGACTGGACTCCTGAAAACGAGGTTTGTGTTTACAACATCGGTCAGGAAGACGGCACACTGCTGAACGAGTGGAACAAGGCACCTTCTTACACCTTAGGCATTGGCAACTACATGCTTAATGGCAACATGAACATCGTGGCTGGTCGCGACGGTGGCGCATGGGCATCGCAAATACGTGGTAGCGGTAACAACAGCAAGGGCGTGCCCTCACTGGTATATGTTACACGCGAAGGCAAGATTACCTTCAACAGTGGCGAAGGCGACAACGTCGACCTGTTCGACGCTACTGGTGGCGCTGGCTTTGCGGTAAGCAACGACGGCAAGACACTGGTTATCAACGACTCGAAGGGTGTGCTGCAGTTCTTCGACGTGACATGGGAGACCGAAACACAGCCCGTGCTCAAGCACCGTGGCTCGTTCAAGTCGGGCGTAGCCAACACCAATAACTACATCTATCAGATGCACTTCGACTATGCTGGCAACCTCATCTGCACGGGCAACCGCCTCGGCGTGTTTGCTATCCCCACCGAGAACAACGAAACCATCACACCTGCTGCCGCAGCACTCACCATCGTCAAGGATATCGAGACAGGCATTGGCGGTGTTGATGCCGACGAAGCCGACGCACTGCAAGTGCGCTTCGAGGGCAACAGCCTGATTATTGAGGCTCCCGAGGCCGTTACCGACGTGAAGGTGTTTGCGGTAAATGGCACGCTCGTTGCTCGCGGACATGCCGACGTTGTTGATGCCTCACAGCTGGGTCGTGGCGTTTACCTCGTAAAGGTAAACCAGCTGCCTGGTAAGAAGGTTGTGAAGCAATAAGCACTGACGCTTGCCGTCGCCAACGGCGGCGAATGAACATAACCGTAGGTGACAGAACGAAGTGAAGGAACCTACGGTCTACATGAAACAAACATAAGCGTCCTCGAAGAGGGCGACACATCATCAAAATGATTTTTTGACAAGTGTGTTCGCCCTCTTCGAGGACGCTTTCTTTATTTGTTATTATTTAAAAAATATTAACGCATTAAACCTACATAATCAAAATATAATCAGTATCTTTGTGCAATCATAATGACATCAAAATTTATATTTAGATACAAACAATATTAACAAATTAACTAACTTAAACTTATGAAGAAAATTTTACTTCTTTCAGCCATCATGGCTGGTGCAATGTCAGTAAATGCTCAGAGCGATTTCAAAGTAAAAGAAATTGCAAAACTGCCCGTAAAGAACATTACTAACTATGACAAAGGCGTTAGTCGTACAGGCTATGGCTTCGGCGACAAGTTCTACATGACCGACCGTGGCGCACAGCAGCTGCGCGTGTTTGACCTTGGTACAGGCGAAGAGATTGCTCAGAAAGAGATTGGTGCAAACCAGGCACTCGGCCACGACGAGGCTGGTAACGCTATCATTGCTAACTGGGGCTTTGCTGGCAGCAATCCCGTAGGAAGCGAAACAACATTTACCCTTATCAGCGCCGACCTCAAAGAAATGCGTACAACCGAGAAAGTAGGCAGCATCCAAGGCCGTGGCGACTACTTGGGCAAGGCTAAAGGCAACGTGTTTGGTAAAGAAGGCGCTACACTGCTGGCAAGTGGTGCAGCTCAAGACCTTGAAAACAAAGGTATCGTTTGCTATACTTTCACCCCATCAGGTGGCGACACTCCTCTCGTGCAATATTCAAACGTATATGATGCCGACCAGAAGATTGGCGCTGGCACATGGGCTACTTACAACTATTATAAAGATGTAGATGGCACTGACCGTTACTTATATGTAAACCGTTCAGCTGCACTTACCGACGTTACATTCGAGGAAGGCGAAGTGCTTGGCGACCAGACACGCTCTTACAACCCCGAGGATCGTCTCACCAACAAGGGCGTTTGCAACGGTGGAGAAATCTTCGTGCTGGGCAGCCGCAAGTTTATTGTTTACGGTAACCAGTCAACCCCCACCTATCTTGATGGCTTCACCATCGCAGAGATTGGTGCCGACAACAAGACTCTGACCACTGTTTACACAAAAGAGGCTGACACATCATTGAGTAGAGAGATGACAGGTCAGTGCAACTGGCTGAACGTAGAGGTTCTCAACGACAAGCAGGCTAAGCTCTATCAGTATTTCCTCGGTGGCTACGTTGCTGAGTATGGTATCGCTATCGGCGACGCTGACACTCCTGCAACCAGCGGCGTTAAGGGCATTGAGAACGCTCCCGCGCAGGTTGTTTCTACCACTTACTACACACCCGCTGGCGTTGCTAACAAGGCTGCCGTTAAGGGTCTGAACATCGTTGTTACAAAGTATGCTGACGGTTCACAGAAGGTTGTGAAGGTTATCAAGTAATAAAACCACTAACGCCCACACACAGCGTGTGGTAGCGAGATAAATACAAAGGAGGTAAATTCCAGCAATGGGGTTTACCTCCTTTTTTTAGCCCCTCCCCCGCGCCATCCAGGAGCCCCTCCCCGCGCTGCGCTCACGCGGCTTTCCCCTCCCCGTAGGAGAGGGGAGTGAATAGCTTTACTAATAATGGATTAATTACACTATCGCAAACTTTAGTAGGACGGTGGCCTCCGTGCCCCGTCCTCCAACACCCAAGATTAGTTATCATCATGGAGGATGGTTATCATTATGGGGACCGTTATCTCATGGAGGACGGGGCGTGGAAGCCCTCGTCCTACTTAGTTTGCCTGGCTTGTCGTTTTTTTTGCTTTACGTTGGTTGTTGGTGGGTTTTGTGTCATCGTTAGTAGGACGGTGGTCTCCGCGCCCCGTCCTCCAACACCCAATATGTTTGCAAGACTATTCACTCCCCTCTCCTTACGGGGAGGGGAAAGCCGCGTGGGCGCGGCGCGGGGGAGGGGCTGCTACTTGGATGGGTGCTGGAGGACGGGGCACGGAGACCACCGTCCTACTATGATATGCCTTGCTTGAATAGGTTCGTCCACCAAGCAGAAGCCCCTCCCCAGCGCGAGCGGCGCGAGGGAGGGGCTTTTATTATCAATCCATAATTAGCAAAGCCATTCACTCCCCTCTCCAACGGGGAGGGGAAAGCCGCGCAAGCGGCGCGGGGGAGGGGCTGCTGCTTAGGGGAGGGGCTGGACTTTATTTACTCATCATCTTCCTTAGCTGCAGGGAACTTCATGATAGCGAAGCCGCTCTCAGTACGTCCTACATACAGCCACAGCACGCTGTCATTACCGTCGGCATCTTTCTCAACAAAGTAGTTGGTGTTGATACCCGGCGAGCTAATGCCGCTGCCGCCTACGAGGAAGCGGTAAGCAGCCTCGTGGCTCTCAGCGTCGTTAAACAGCTGGAACGACTCTTGCGTGTTGCCACCCTTGGTCAGGTCGTAAATATACATACCTGGAGTAGCGGTACTTGAGCTACCGAAGGCGATGGGAGCGGTGAGCAGGTAACGAGCGCCGTTGAAGGTAAAGAGGCGAGCGTCGTCGCTCTCAGCAGCCACCGTGTTGGTGTTCAGACGAATCTTCGAGTTCAGACCCTCATCGCAGAGCGACAGGTTCATACCGCTAAGCTTGCCTGTGCTACCCAAAAGGTTTACACGAGCGCCGCTGAGGATGTAGTCGTCGGTGCCCTCAATGCGGTTGATGTGCATACACATACCAGCCTTGTTGTCAGCCTGCAGCTCGATAGAGGTAGGTGTGCCCACGTTCTTAAAGTTAGAGATGGGGATACGTAATGCCTCAGAATAGTCGTTTGCAGGGAAGAACACGAAGCCGTTGCCATCCTTGTCGAGGTTCATCGACATAACGTCGCCGTGACGGTTGGCAGCACCAGCAATCTCGCTTACATTAATATCGGCGATGCACTCGGGTGTCGACTCTGGAGTCTCATAATAGTAAATCTTGAGCGGAGAGGCGGGAGCGCCTGAGAGGCTTGCCAGATAGATATGTCCACCAGCCAAAGCACCAGCGTTGTAGGGGAAGGTACCGCCGCTTACGCCATCGAGCGAGAGGCTGATAGGTTTAACGATGCCCTGCTCCAGATCAGACACCTTCAGCACGTGAGCGCCGGGTGCAGTAGGATCATCGGCAGTGGGGTTGCGGTAGCAAATGAGCACATACTTGCCATCAAAAGCAGTGCAACGTGTCTGAGCGCTGGCAATATACTTGTACATGCTTGTTCCAGTGAAGTTGCAAATCTCGGTGCCCTTCTCAAAGTTAGCACCAAACACGGGCACGCGCTTACGCACGGTCATAAAGTAGTCTTTATAACGGTTGTGGTTCTTCACGCGAATAGTTTTTGTTACCTGTGTGGTAGCGTCGTCCATTGTGAAGTCGAGCACATTGGTCTCAGGTTCGAGGTGTGCACCGTCAGACAGCGTAGCGCTGATTTGCAGGCCACTGAAGTTTGACTCTTTATCAAGTTTGGGGAACTTAATGGTCTTGGCATCCTCGTCGATGGTACCTTCCACCTCAATGTTGCCCTCGGGTCCAGCATTCAAAATCTTGATGCTTAACAGGTCGTTGGCATAGGGGTTCTCCTTAGCCGATGGATAGTCGTCGGAGCAGCCAGCGAGCATGAAGCCGGCGGCCAAGGCCGACATCATGAATAAATGATGTATCTTCAACATAATTTTATTCTTTATATATGTTTGCATGTTGTTATCATGCTTTCAGTTTTACAAGTAGACAAGTGACGGATGCAGCCCTAAAGCCTAAACCCAAGAAGCCTAAAAGACTTTAATTCTTAAAAGATTTAATACTTAAAAGACTTAATACTTACAAGGCAAATCTCCTGATCACTCGTCACTCGTCAACTCGTCAACTAAAAAAAATTAATTATTAGATGATGGCCAACCCGGAGTCTGGGTCAGTGTGTAACCATGTATCTGGTAGTCGTTAATCTGGTTGGTACCAATCGGACAGAGATAGGGGTTCACATTGGTCATATTCAAGAACGGCTGACGTGGCTCGGTTGTTTCGGCCTGGAACCAGCCCTTCACCTGGCGGTTGTTGTTGCCATCATACACCACATACTCATTCTTCGTTTCGTTGTACACGCGCAGCTTGCCCACATAGTTTTTCATGTCGCCCAGCATGCTGTTCTTGCCTCTGCGGCTGAGGTCGACATATGCGCCGAAGAGCAAGTCGGGGTTCTCAGTAGTGTCCATATAGTTGAGCTTGTGCCAACGGCGCAGGTCGATGATACGTCCTTGTTCGAAAGCAAACTCCATACGGCGCTCACGACGTATCTCCCACAAGAGCTGTGGCACGTCGGCATCGCGGTCGGGGTCGTCAGCCAGATCGGCGAGCTGCATGGCAGCCGTCTTCTTCACACCCAGGGCCTCCTGTCCAGCGTCGAGCGGACGGTTGCGGATGGCGTTGATAGAAATGTCGATATCGTCTTGTGTAACGGCAGGGCCACCCAGTGTTTCGAGTTCAGCCTTAGCCTCAATCCAGTTGAGCAGCACCTCTGAGTAGCGCAGCACGGGGAAGCCCGTGGTGTTGTTAGTGCCTGTCCACTCGGTAGCAGGTGTGCCACCCTTTTCTGACAGATAGCTGAGGGCAGAACGTGGGATAAACTTCACCACATACAGCAAGCTGGCGCGTGAGTTGTTAGAAAGCGAGTCGTAGAAGGTAGCCTCGAAGCGGGGGTCGCGCGTCTGGATAAGCTTCTCGAGACGGAAGTCGCTGGCGCTGGCCACGGTCGACTTTTTATAGCTCTTACCGTCAACACAGTTGAAAGCCTTTATCAGGTCGGCGGTGGCGCCTTGTGCCAATGCCTCGTTCACGTTACAATAAGAAGCCACGCAGTGGGTCTTGCCCAGCGAGCTGTCATACTTACGATACAGCAGCACGTCTTTAGCTGAGGTAAGGTCGGTAGAGCAGAAGAGGTCGCGGAACGGGGTAACGATAGCATACTTGCCACTGTTGATAACGATGTCGCCAGCGGTCTTAGCCAGTTCGAAGAACTTCTTGGCACGTTCGTTGTCGTTATAGTAGTATTTCTGCCAGCTGCCCTCATACAGCGCATAGCGGCTGATCAGGCCTGCGGCGATGTAGCGGTTTACGTAGCCAGCGCCATCGTTCTTGCGCAGGTTGTCAAGAGCGAAGATAAAGTCGTCATACACCTTATCCATCACCTCGTTGCGGGGTGTGCGGTCTTTGTACACCTCGTCGCGGTCGAGGTTTGAAAGCTCGTGCTCATAGTAGGGCACGTCGCCAAACACGTTCACTAGGCGAGCATACTCGATACCGTGGAACAGACGGGCAAAGCCCATCCAGTGGTTGTAAGCCTCGGTGCTGAGCTTGTTCTTCATCTTGTCTTCCATACGGTCGCGCATGATGTTGATCTTACGCAGGAAGGCAAAGTTCCAGGTCGGGCCTTGATACTCGCTCTGGTAGTTTTGGGTAGTAGCGTACATGCTACCCTTTGCGAGGGGCACCTGACGGGTGAAGTTGGTCTGCGATGAGTTTGACAAAACGTCGTCGCTGAAGCCTGTATTGTTTATACCAGGGGCATAATATACGGTCCATCCTGTGCCGTAGCCTGGGAAGTAATAGTCGTAGAACCCGTTGGCATAGAGGCGCAGTTTGGCTTCGCTGTCCCAATAGTTGTCATCCTCCTTCGTTGTCTTAGAAGGACGATCAAGGATGTCGTCGCAGCTGGTAAAGACCATGAGGCTTGTCAGGGCGACCACTATGATAGAAAATATATTTCGTTTCATGATTACTAATCTTGATTAGAATGAAAGTTGTAAACCGAATGATAGCGACTTGAAGACAGGTGTACCTGTACCTGTGCGACCGAGGTTGTAGTTATTGCTATCAGTGAACATTGAGTAGCCTGAGATAGCCTCGGGGTCGATAGGCAGACCGCGCAGGTGGTCGAAGGTGAAGAAGTTTTCAAGCGACATATACACGCGCAGGTTGTTGATGTAAGCCTTGTTCATCCACTTCTGTGGGAAGGTGTAACCCAGGTTGATGTTCTTCACACGCAGGTAGGCCATGTTCAACAGATATTTGCTCTGCTTCTGCATGGTGTAGCCAGTGTTGCTGCCACCGAGGTCCCAAGCACGGGGATAGAAGGCGTCGGTATTGTCTTCTCTCCAGTAGTCTTTACAGAAGGTTTCAGGCATAGCGCCTTCCTTAGCGTTCCAGCCAGGGATAGCGAGCTGACCGGCACCCCAAATCTTACGCTTGCCAATGCCTTGGCAGTAGATAGAGATATCGAAGCCCTTATAGTCGGCACCAATGCGGAAGCTATACTCGTAGCGCGGTGTAGAGTTACCAATAACCTTGAGGTCGCCGTGGTCGCCATTGGTGTTATTACCATTGTCGATATATCCGTCGCCGTTCAGGTCAACAAACTTCACGTCGCCAGGAGCGCACATCAGCTTGTTGTTATCCTCGAAGGCCACCTGGTAAACGGGGTACGGTGTGTTCTGCACGTGTGTGGTGCGAGCGGTACCCTTATAGATAACGGTGGTTTGCTTGATCTTGCCATCCTCGCCATACACGAAGTCGCTCTTCTGATACAGGCGGTCGGTAACATAACCGTAGATGTCGCCGTAACGACGACCAGTAGAGAAGGTGGTGTTCAATGAGCGGTCTTTCCACGGTGTGAGGTAGTCGGCACCACGAACAGTCTTGGTGGTAGCGTCTGAGATCTGGAAGTTGGCGTTGATGCCCAATCCGTTAGAGAAGCGATGACGGTAGTCGATAGAGAACTCCCATCCGCGGGTCTCCAGCTCGCCATAGTTGCCTTTGGGCACGTCGGCGCCAAGGGTTCCTGGCATGCTCTCGCCCGGGATAATCATGTCTTTGGTGCGACGGTTGTACCAGTCGAACGAGGCACCCAGCTCGTTATTGAGGAAGCGGAGGTCGACACCCAAGTTGAGGGTTTCGATGCGCTGCCAGCCGATGTTGGCGTCAACGAGTGACGGTGTACCAAAGTAGGTTCGCAGCTTGCCGTCGGCACCAATCCAGTTGGTCTGGCCGCTGCCGAGGGTCGACTTGTAGAGGCTGTTGCTTACCGACTGGTCGCCGATAGAACCCCATGATGCACGCAGCTTACCGAAGCTGAGCACCTTCTCTACAGGTTTCATAAACTTCTCGCCAGTGAACACCCATCCTGCTGAGAATGAGGGGAACCATGTCCAGCGCAGGTCTTTCGGGAACTTAGAAGAACCGTCGCGACGCATATTGGCCTCAAACAGATACTTGTCCATGAAGGCGTAGTTTAAACGTCCGAAGAAGCCTAACTGGCTGTCCCAGTTTTTACCAGCACTGATAAACTGGTCGCCCGATGCCAGTGCGAACTGGGGGTTGGTGGGGTCAATCAGGTTGGTCTTCTTGCCTGTGTACGAGCTCCAGTCGTTGGTAACAAGGTTCATACCCAGCATAAACTTGAAGGCATGTTCCTTTTCCTGACCGAGACGCAGACGGTAGGTGGTATAGGCGTTAAGGGTGTTCTGGTTGCCCTTATAGCTATAGTTAGAAACCGAGCTGATGGTGTTGTTTGAGAAATAGTTTTGAACAGGGAAGCGATAGCCAGGCATAGCACCCTCAGCGTCGGCGGCTACGGGGTTACCATTGGCATCTACATACACCTGCTGGCCTGTCTCGTCTACCCATGCGGTAGGCGCATACCATGTTTGTCCACCGCTATATTCGATTACCGAATTGTTTCTATCGGTGGTCTGGTGGTCATAGATATAGTCAACCTGCACATCCCAATCCTTTGTAATGTTAAAGGTGGCACCCAGGTTTACATTGAAATATTTGTTTTGCAAGTTGTCGGTATTGCTCTGTGCTACCTCTGATACGGGCTCGCGCAGGTCATTGCCAAACTGGTCTTGAACGCCCTCGGGCATCAAGCGGCTCCAGCGGTAAAGATAGAGCCAGGGGTCGGCTACGGTGGTACCTACACCGGGGTAACGTTTGTTACGGTCAGAGTAGAGGGCACCAGCACGCAGGGTGACATACTTGTTGATTTCTGATGAAACGTTTACCTTGGCATTGTAACGGCGGAAGTCGTCGTGCTTAGCGGCACGCATCATACCATCCTGGTTCAGCAAGCCGAGACCAATGTTGTAAGAGGTCTTGCCGCTCTTGCCGTTAACAGAGAGGTTGTGCTGTGATGAGGGAGCCCAGTCGCGCACCATGGCCTTCACACCGTCGTAGATACGATAGCCAAACTTGTTGGTGCCATCATAGTACCAGTCGCGACCGTAAACCACGGGGTCGTTATACTTCACCGAGCCACCATACTTTTTCTGCCACTCTACGGCTTTGGCGTAGCTATCCTCGTCGATACGCCAGAAACCACCAGCGGGCATAGCGCCACCACGGTTGATCTGTGCGTCGAGGGTATAACGCAGTCCGTCGATGCCAGCCATGTCGATATCGTTGGCAAGATGCTGGAACGAGAAGTTGTTGGTGTAGCTCACCTCAAACTTATCGGTCTTAGCGCCCTTCTTCGAGGTGATAAGCACTACACCGAAGGCTGCCTTGGCACCGTAGATTGATGACGCAGCGGCATCTTTCAATACTGAGATCGACTCGATGTCGTTGGGGTTCACCATCTGGATGCTGGGGATTTCTACGTTGTCGAGCAAGATGAGCGGATTGTTGTTACCACTGATAGAGGCTACCTGGCCACGAATCTTAATCAGAGGGTCAGAACCTACCTCACCAGTAGGAACAACAACGTTCATACCAGGAACAACACCCTGCAAGCCACGGCCAGCGTCGGCAATAGGACGGCTTGAAAGGTTCTTGTTAACGTCTACCGAGGTAACGGCGCCAGTAAGGTTGGCTTTCTTCTGCGTACCGTAACCTACCACCACCACTTCGTTGAGTTCTTTACCATCCTCAACCATCTTGATGGCCATGTTGGGCTTGGCTTGTACCGTTGTGGCTACGAAGCCAATGTAGCTCAGTTCCAATTGGGCTTTGGCATGTACCGAGATGGTGAATACACCATCAATATCGGTAATAACCGTGTTCTTTGTACCTTTCTCGGTAACAGTCACACCAACGAGGGGCTCACCGTTGGAATCGGTAACAGTACCTTTCACAGTACGGGTCGACTGCTGAACAACATTTGTAGCATACACTGTACTGGCGGCGCTGCTGACTGTATTGCCATCGGCAGCCATCACATGGGCTGAAGACAGCAAACCTAACATCAGGCATGCGCATGCTGTTTTCCGAATAGTCAGACATTGGGCTGTAGACCCATGTTTTCTTCGGCTAACGAAATAAGTAACTATACTCATGTTAGTTTGGTTAAGAGGTTAATATTAAAAATATTTGAGTTATATATGTTATACTTACACTGATTATATTATACTGATTGTAATATACTGATTATATGATACTTTGGGTATGATACTTTTGGTATGACACTTAGAGTATGATATGGTTTGTACGATTTACAACGTTAGTAATAATATGTCACATTGTTATTGTTCTTAAACAAGGTTATTGTTCTTAAAACTGATGTCATTTGAGTTGTTTGAATTTTACAGATCTTGTTCGGGTCTACGCCTTACTGTTTAGTGAGCGGTTAGCCGATACGGTGAGAAGGGTTTTTACCAAATGTCGGGATGCGTGACAAAGGTTTTTACGCCTACTATATAGAGAATATAGGGCAAAGTTAAACATTTTTTATGAAAGCAGTGCTAAAAGCATAGTCTTTTTTTGAAAAAAGGCTGAAAACGTGTTAAAAGCACAAGATAATAATAGTTATGACAAGCCCCCACCCCACCCTTCCACCTTTTTGTGCGAGAGAGAGGCTGGAGAGAAGGGGCAAGTGAGCAGCCCCTCCCCCGCGCCGCGCCAACGCGGCTTTCCCCTCCCCTTCTTGCTCTGGCAAGCGACCAAAGGTCGAGCGATGGAGGGGAGTGAATGGCCTTACTAACTATGTGCCACTCCCCTTTCCAGCGGGGAGAAGAGGGTGGGGCTGTTTATTTGGGTGCTGGAGAACAGGGCACAGAGACCCTGTTCTACTATGGTTAGCATGGCAAATCACAGTAGGACGGTGGCCTCCGTGCCCCGTCCTCCAGCAAGAAGCAAGGGTATTCACTCCCCTCTCCTACGGAGGGCACTGAAAAAGTCCCCATTTTTAAGGACTAAAACGGAAAAATGTTACGATTTATAACTTCTTTTTCTATAAATCGCCTTAATAAGGCTGTATTTGACAGAGAAAGAAGGATAAAACTACGACATATCTGTCATTAGCTTTCAATCTGAAAGTGGATTTTACTTTTTCAGTGCCCTCCCTACGGGGAGGGGTTGGGGGTGGGGCTGTTCTCAGCGCGGTGCGGGGGTGGGGCTTCCGTTTTGTATATTTATGCAATATCGGAAGCGTTTTCTGAAACCCATCAAATTACACTCTGAAAGCCTTGGTTTTAGACTGCGAAACCAAGGGTTTATGGATATAAAACCAAGGGTTTCAGGACCTAAAACCAAGGGTTTTGCAAATGAAAGGTATTAACTTTGAAAAGTGTAAGCAATCAAAGTATGTTTACTTACAGATTGTAAGAATATTAACAAATGTTGTGTAAAGGAATGCAAAAACATAGTATTGTATATTTATGCATTTTGGTTCGCGATTTTGCATAAATATTCATTTTTAGAGAATGATGAGGCATGAAAGAGCGAATATGAGAAATAGAATCTTGCCGTCGCCGAAGGCGGCGAAGGTTCATAACCGCTGGCGAAGCAGCCAAAGGCTGTGAGCCTGCGGACAATGAAAATAGAAGAAGCGTCCTCGAAGAGGGCGAACATCAAAAAAAATAGCTAATACAAAGTAGGTTCGCCCTCTTCAAGGACGCATTATTTGCTTTCGATTAGCCGTAGGTTCCCTCACTTCGTTCGGTCACCCACGGTTATGAACCTTCGCCGCCTTCGGCGACGCAGACGCAAGGCTTGGAGCATTTTGCTGATAACGTTGCTCAAGAACTTGTCTGCACAGCTTTGCCGCTTCCAGAGCAAGAACTCGACAACAATAACAGCAATCAGCTCGTCTACTTGTCAACTCGTCTACTTGTCAACTAAAAGGGTTAAATCATGTTAAACTATCCTAATTATCAGCCTCTTACCCACCTCCATTCTTGGCCCAATAAAAGATAATGTGTAATTTTGCAGACCGATTATTTCGGGGATACACTTAGAGTCCCCAGTATACGAGTGTTAATAGTGTTGCCCTTGGCCGAGCTGCACGGTTAGTGAATCGCGTGTACACAAAGAGAAATAACAATTGTTTTTTAGTAGTAAAATTTAAATTTTAAAATGAACACTTTAAGTTACAAGACTATTTCCGTAAACAAGGAAACAGCTAAGAAAGAGTGGGTCGTAGTTGACGCCAGCGACCAGGTTGTAGGCCGCCTCTGCTCAAAAGTAGCCAAGCTGCTCCGCGGAAAGTACAAACCCAGTTTCACTCCCCACGTTGACTGTGGAGACAATGTCATCATCATCAATGCCGCTAAGGTGGTTTTCACTGGCAAGAAAGAGACTGACAAGGTTTACACACGTTATACTGGTTATCCTGGTGGCCAGCGCTTCAACACACCCGCTGAGCTGCGCAAGCGCGAAGATGGCATGGATAAGATCATCCGTCACGCTGTAAAGGGCATGCTCCCCAAGGGCCCGCTCGGTCGTCGTCTCCTCGACAACCTCTATGTATATAACGGTACAGAGCACAAGCACGAGGCACAGAGCCCCAAGGCAATTGATATTAACCAGTATAAATAATAAGGTATAAAGATGGAAATCATTAACGCAATCGGTCGCCGCAAGAGCGCTGTAGCTCGTGTATATGTAACAGAAGGTACCGGCAAAATCATCATAAACAAAAAAGAACTTACTGAGTATTTCCCCTCTGCAATTCTGCAGTACGTGGTAAAGCAGCCCCTGCTCACACTTGAGGCTACTGAGAAATACGACATCAAGGCCAACCTCGACGGTGGTGGCTTCACAGGCCAGAGCCAGGCTCTGCGTCTCGCTATCGCTCGCGCACTCGTTAAGATCGACGCCGAGGACAAGAAGGCATTGAAGGATCAGGGCTTCCTCACACGCGACTCACGTGCTGTTGAACGTAAAAAGCCCGGTCAGCCCAAGGCTCGTCGTCGCTTCCAGTTCAGCAAGCGTTAATATCTGGATTGGCTGGCCTCCTATGGAAAGCCGCCAGGCAGTTTAGCATCCAAACCGGCGCGACCCCGCATCAACAAATCATTTATCACAACAACAACATTGATACGGGTTACCCGCAGGTTGGTTCGAGAAAAACTAAAAGGAAAGTAAACACATTAAAAGAAAAAAGAAAATGTCAAGAACAAATTTTGACCAGTTACTCGAGGCAGGTTGCCACTTCGGTCACCTCCGTCGCAAATGGAACCCCGCCATGGCACCCTATATCTTCATGGAGCGCAATGGCATCCACATCATCGATCTGAACAAAACCGTAGCCAAGATTGACGAGGCTGCAGAGGCTTTGAAGCAGATTGCCAAGCAGGGCAAGAAGATCCTGTTCGTCGCTACTAAAAAACAAGCTAAGGACGTTGTTGCTGAGAAGGCAGCAAGCGTAAATATGCCTTACGTTATCGAGCGTTGGCCCGGCGGTATGCTTACCAACTTCCCCACCATTCGCAAGGCTGTGAAGAAAATGACGAACATCGACAAGCTGATGAACGACGGTACATTCTCAAACCTGTCTAAGCGCGAGCTCCTTCAGATCACTCGCCAGCGTGCTAAGCTCGAGAAGAACCTCGGCTCTATCGCTGACCTGAGCCGTCTGCCGAGCGCTCTCTTCGTTATCGACGTAATGAAAGAGCACATCGCTGTGAAGGAAGCTAACCGTCTGGGCATCCCCGTGTTCGCTATCGTTGACACCAACTCTAACCCCAAGAATATCGACTACGTTATCCCCGCTAACGACGACGCTAAGGACTCTATCGACGTAGTATTGGGCGCTTGCTGCGCAGCTATCGCTGAGGGCGTTGAAGAGCGCAAGGTAGAGAAGGCCGACGAGAAGGCTGCTGCCGAGCAGAACGAGGCTGCTGCCGAGGGCAAGAAGCGCGTGCGCAAGGCTCGCAAGGAAGAGCCCGCTAAGGCTGAAGAGGCTGCTGAGGCTCCCGCTGCTGAGTAATCATCACTTTTTTACATAACAATTTGAACATTAAACACTATTATGGCTGTTTCAATTGAAGACATCAAGAAACTTCGTGCCATGACAGGTGCCGGACTGGCTGACGTCAAGAAGGCCCTCACAGAGGCAGAAGGTGATTTCGATAAGGCTAAGGACCTGCTCCGCGAGCGCGGACTGGCTATCGCCGCTAAGCGTTCTGACCGCGAGACCTCTAACGGTTGCGTGCTCGTTAAGAACGTAAACGGTTTTGCCGCTATCATCGCTCTTAAGTGCGAGACCGACTTCGTAGCTAACGGTGCCGACTTCATCAAACTAACAAGCGACATCCTCGACGCTGCTATCGCTGCTAAGGCTCAGAACCTCGACGAGGTGAAAGCCTTGATGCTGGGCAACCAGACCGTAGAGGCTGCTGTTACTCAGCGCTCAGGTATCACTGGCGAGAAGATGGAGCTCGACGGTTACAACGTGCTCGAAGGCGAGAACATCGAGGTATACGACCACATGGGCAAGCACACACTGTGCACCATGGTTCAGCTGAACGAGAACAACGCCGAGGCTGGTCACAAGATTGCTATGCAGGTAGCTGCTATGAAGCCCATCGCTCTCGACGAGACTTCTATCCCCGCCGAGGTTGTTGAAAACGAGTACAAGGTTGCCGTTGAGAAGACCAAGGAAGAGCAGATTGAGAAGGCTGTTGAGGTAGCAGTAAAGAAGGCTGGTTTGAACCCCAACCACTTCGACTCTGAGGATCACATCGAGTCGAACCAGGGTAAGGGCTGGATCACCGCTGACGACGTTGCTAAGTTCCGTGAGATCAAGGCTACCGTTTCAGCTGAGAAGGCTGCCAACCTGAACGAGAACATGATTCAGAACATCGCCAAGGGTCGCGTAAACAAGTTCTTGAAAGAGAACTGCCTCGTTGACCAGGAGTTCCAGTTTGGTGATGGCGACAAGGAGACTGTTGCTCAGTATATGAAGAAGCAGAGCAAGGATATGAAGATCGTTGCTTACAAGCGCTTCACACTGGTTGCCGACTAATAAAAGGCTCCTTGGAACACAAGAGATAACAAAAGGGTTGTAGAGGGCCAATGCCTCCTACAACCCTTTTTCAGATTAAATAATATTGTTATATTTTCATCTATTCAATATTATATTGGCTCAATTATTGTTTTGCTCGCAATGCGTTGCATTGCTCGTAGGTTAAACATTAATGTCCATTAATTGAACATTAATTAAACATTAATAATTAACCGCGCGAAGCGCGTATTAATGACAATTAATGTTCAATTAATGATAATTAATGTTTAAGACAAAACGCGCGAAGCGCGAAATAAATGTTTAAACAAAACAAAATAATATGGGCATTATTTCAATTTATAACAACGCTGGCCCCATAAAGACAAGAATATGAAAATATTTGCAGCAGCAATGAACTACCCCCAACACAATAAAGAGTTGGATGGCACGTTATATAAACCAGAGGCACCCATCATCTTCACCAAGGCCGACTCGGCCCTACTGAAAGATGGCAAGCCCTTCTTCATCCCCGACTTCATGGGGCGCATCGACTACGAAACAGAAGTGGTGGTGCGCATCTGCCGACTGGGAAAATCTATCCCCGAACGCTTCGCACACCGCTATTACGACGCCCTCACCGTGGGCATCGACTTCACCGCCCGCGACCTGCAAGAACAGCTGCGCAAGAACGGACAGCCGTGGGACCTGTGCAAAGGCTTCGACGGATCGGCAGTCATCGGACAATGGGTTGACAAAGAAAAGTTCTTAAACATCAACACCTTGCCCTTCCACCTCGACATCAACGGCCACACCGTGCAAGAGGGTTGCACCGCCGATATGCTCTACACCATTGACAGCCTTATCGCCTACATCAGCCAGTATTTCACGCTGAAGACGGGCGACATACTGTTTACTGGAACGCCCGTAGGCGTAGGCCCCGTACACATTGACGACCACCTGGAAGGCTATCTTGCTGACCGCAAGGTGCTTGAATTTAATTGTAAGTAATAGAACTTCTTGTAAGTTCAGAAGCGAATTAATATGGCAAACCACATACACATCATCCACACCCGCTCCCTTCTTGCGAGCCTCGTGGCCATCATCGTCATGACAATGATGGGCACCAACGCACAGGCACAATCGTCCACACAAGAACAGGCGCAGATGCAACGCTTCTATAACCTGTCGGCCAGCGATGTAGCCATTGCCGACCGCCTACCACAGTTTGCCATCTCGGTGCCATTGCCCGAGCAATATGCCGACTCTATCTACACGGCCACGCTGCTCTACCCCGAATTTATTGATATGTCTGACACCGACATACAAGCCTACCACCAGTTGGCACCAGGCGGCACGCTGCCCGCCATGCCCACCCTCGACACCCACATGGTGTTCGACCGCAAACGCGCACAGCTCGAAACATCGTTCTGCCCATTGGTTTATCGCGATGGCAAATATCGCATCTTAGTAAGCTTCATGCTGAAGGTGCAAAGCAAGGCGCGACACGCGCAAAGCGCTAAAAGCCAGCGCAAAGGCAGCACAAAGAACAACGACACACAGCTGAAAGCTAACACCACACCTGCCGAACGCTACGCCACCCACTCGGTATTGGCCGAAGGGCGCTGGGCAAAGATACGTGTGGCCGAAACGGGCGTGTACCAAATCAGCGACGCCCTCATCCGTCAGGCGGGCTTCACCGACCTGTCAAAGGTGAAGCTCTACGGCTATGGCGGAAACCTCATCAACGAACAACTGGTGGGCAGCGAGCTTATCGCACAAGACGACCTGAAGGAGGTGCCCACCTGTAACATTGCGGGCCGACGCCTGTTCTTTGCCAAAGGCCCCGTGTCGTGGGACAGCAAAGACAGCAAACGCCGCACCCGTAACCCTTATTCTGACTACGGCTACTACTTTCTCACGCAAGACAATGCGTCGGAACCTGCCACCGTCGACTCTACCACTTTTGTAAATTCGTTCTACCCCACCGACACGTGGTTCAGCCACTCGCTGCACGAGGTCGACGCCTACGCATGGTATGAGGGCGGACGCAACCTGTTCGACAGACGAGTCATCACCAAGAGCAACCCGTACACGGTAACACTGGCCACCAACGCTAACGCCACACAGGCCCAGATAACGGTAAACGTATCGGCTGGCTCACACGCGGAGGTGCAGCTGTCGTTCAACGGCGAAGACAAGGGCTCCATCACCGTTAATATAGGCAACGAGGGTGGTCAATCGACCTACAATAAGGGCAACGAGGCAGCAAAAACCTTCACGGTGAGCAACCTCAGTACCGAGAAAAACCAGCTTACCATCACCACCACATCGGGCGGATCCGTGCGCCTCGACTTCATCGACATTCAGTGGGATAAGCCCCTGCCCCTGCCTTCGCTCACCACAGGCGTGCCCACGCCCCAATATGTTTACAACATCACGAACCAAGACCACCATGCCGACCCACAAGCCGACATGGTAATCATCATACCCACATCGCAAAAACTGCGCAAACAGGCCGAACGCCTAAAGGCTTTCCGCGAAGAGCACGACGGGCTGCGCGTAAACATGGTGCCTGCCGACGAGCTGTATAACGAGTTTGCAAGCGGCACACCCGACGCCAGCGCCTATCGCCGATACCTGAAAATGCTGTACGACCGCGCACAGAACGATGCCGACTTGCCACGCTATCTGCTGCTCTTCGGCGACTGCGTGTGGGACAACCGTCTGCTCACCTCGGCCTGCAAATCACTCAACGCCGATGATCTGCTGCTGTGCCACGAGAGCGAAAACTCGTTCAGCCAAACCACTTGCTACGTTGACGATGGCTTCTTTGCCCTGCTCGACGATGGCGAAGGACTGGACCCCGCCTCGCACGACAAACTGGACATGGCGGTGGGACGCTTCCCCGTGTATAACGAAACCGATGCCAAAGCTATGGTTGACAAAACCATTGCCTACGGCACCAACACAAACGGTGGTGCATGGCAAAACACGCTGGTGTTTATGGGCGACGATGGCAACAACAACCTGCATATGCGCGACGAAGACGAAACGGCCGAGATGATTAGCGCACTGCACCCTGGCTTCATCAGTAAAAAGGTGATGTGGGATGCCTACAAGCGCGAAACATCGGCCACAGGCAACTCCTACCCCGACGTAACGCGCACGCTGAAGCAGCTGCAGCAGCAGGGCGCACTGATTATGGACTATGCAGGCCACGGCAAGGCCACACAGATATCGCACGAGAACGCGCTGCGACTGAACGACTTTAACAACTTTACAAACACCAACCTGCCACTGTGGATAACAGCGTCGTGCGACATCATGGCCTTCGACGGTACTGAAGAAAACATTGGCGAGCAGGCGGTGCGCAACGCGAAAGGGGGTGCCGTGGCGTTCTTTGGCACCACACGCACAGTGTTTACCAATTATAATAAGGTGATAAACCAGGCCTACCTGAAGCATGTGCTGAGCACCGAGAACGGCGAACCTATCAGCATAGGCGAGGCACAACGTAGGGCCAAAAACCAGATGATAGAAGATGGCGCCGACCGCACGGTAAACAAGCTGCAATACTCATTGCTGGGCGACCCCGCGCTGAAGTTGGCACTGCCCTCACGCACCATGGTGGTTGACGAGATTAACGGTGTGGCACCCTCGGCCAGCGAGTTCCAAGTGCTGAAGGCGGGCAGCATAGCCACCATAAAAGGACATATTGAGGGCGACGAAGGCTTTAACGGCATTGCCAACATCACGGTGCGCGACGCACGCGAACTGGTGACCTGCCGTATGAACGATGCCAACGAGCCTGAAGGGGCCAAATCGGCCTTCACCTTCTACGACAGAAGCAAGACCATCTATACGGGCAACGACAGTATTCGGGCAGGAAAGTTTGCTTTCACCTTTGCCGTGCCTAAAGACATTAGCTACAGCGATGCCACAGGCCTCATCAACCTACACGCCATCAGCACCGACCGCAAGACGTCGGCCAACGGATGGTGCGACCGCTTTGTGGCTAACGGCTCCGACATTAATGATAACGACTCTATCGGACCATCCATCTACTGCTATCTCAACTCGCCCGCGTTCTCTAACGGCGACCGCGTAAACCCCACACCCTATTTCGTGGCACGCATCACCGACCAGAACGGCATCAACGCAGCGGGGTCGGGCATCGGGCACGACTTGCAGCTCATCATCGATGGCGATATGCAGCACACCTATAATCTGAACGAAAACTTCAGTTACGACTTCGGGTCATACACATCGGGCTCTACCTTCTATGCGTTGCCCGAACTGGCACCCGGACAGCACCGCCTGCTGTTCCGCGCATGGGACGTGTATAACAACCCATCGACCACCGAACTAACATTTACGGTGGTGAAGGGGCTGAAGCCAAACCTGTTCAGCATCAGTTGCACAAACAATCCCGCGCACACCTCTACCACCTTCATCGTGAACCACGACCGCATGGGCAGCAACGTAAATGTGGCCATCGACGTGTTTGACATGAGCGGACGACGCCTGTGGACACACAGCGAGAACGGCGTGAGCGAAGGCAGCGCCTACACCGTAAACTGGAACCTGACGCTGGACAACGGCGCCGCACTGCAAACAGGTGTGTATCTCTACCGCGTGCGCATAGGCTCGGATGGCAGCGCCATGACATCGAAAGCAAAGAAGTTGGTAGTGGTTAGGCAATAAAACGCACCACATAGCGTTATCTATAAAGCAAATTGAAGCAGAATGAAAGCATACATCAAACACATTATGATGCTGATGCTGGCAGCCATCGCGCTGCCCGCCATGGCACAGAAAGATAATTTTTTTAATCCCGTCACAACAACGGTGACCTCGCAAAGCATCGCCCCCGACGCACGATCGGCAGGTATGGGCGACGTGGGCGCCGCCACCGACCCCGACGTGGTGTCGCAATACTGGAACCCCGCCAAGTATCCGTTTAACATCTCGCGTGCTGGCGTAGCTATCAACTATACACCGTGGCTGCGACAGCTGGTAAGCGACATCGACCTGGCTTATGTGGCTGGCTACTACCGCATAGGCGACTACTCGGCAGTGTCGGCATCGTTGCGCTACTTCTCTTTGGGCGAGGTGCAGATGTCTAACGACGAGAACCTCACCATCAACCCTTATGAAATGTCGTTTGATGTGGCCTACTCGCTAATGCTGAGCGAAAACTTCTCGCTGGGTGCCGCCGTGCGTTGGATATACTCCGACCTGACCTACGATTTCACCTCTGATACAGCGCCTGGCTCGGCCTTCGCCGCCGACCTGTCGTGCTACTATCAAAACTATCTGAACATCGGAGAGCGCGAATGTCAGTTGGGATTGGGCTTGAACATCTCAAACATTGGTAGCAAGATTTCGTTTGGTGGCGATAACAACTCTGAATTTATCCCCACCAATATGCGTCTGGGTGCATCGCTCATGGTGCCCATCGACGAATACAACCGCTTTACCATCGCTGCCGACGCTAACAAGCTACTGGTGCCCACCTACCCCAAACAAAACGAGGGCGAAAGCACCGAAGCTTACCAAGAGCGTGTGCAGAAAGATTATTATGACGTATCGTCCATCAGCGGCATCTTTAAGAGCTTTGGCGATGCCCCTGGCGGCTTTAAAGAAGAGCTGCAGGAGATACAGTGGAGCGTAGGTGCTGAATATATCTACCACGATAAGTTTGCGCTACGTGCCGGATATCATCATGAGTCGGAGAATAAAGGTAATCGCAAATACTTTACCGTGGGCGCTGGCTTTAAGATGAGCGTGTTCTCGCTCGATGCTGGCTACGTCATTGCCACGGCCAAGAGCAACCCGCTGGACCAAACACTGCGCTTCTCGCTCAGCTTTGATATGGACGGCATTAAAGATTTGTTTAGAAGAAGATAAGGACGGCATTTAAGATTTGTTTAAAAGGAAATAAAAAAGCCCCTCATTATGAAAATACGTACCGGACTGGGATATGACGTACACCGACTGGTGGAAGGAAGAGACTTATGGTTGGGCGGCATCAAGATACCGCACACCTTAGGATTATTAGGCCATAGCGACGCCGACGTGCTCATTCACGCCATTTGCGATGCTCTATTGGGCGCCGCCAACATGCGCGACATAGGCTACCACTTTCCCGACACATCAGCCGACACTCTCGACATTGACAGCAAGATATTGCTGAAAAAAACCGTTGACCTCATCGCCACCAAGGGCTACAAAATAGGCAACATCGACGCTACCATCTGCGCTGAACGACCCAAGATAAACCCACACGTGCCCGACATGAAGGCTTGCTTGGCACAGGTGATGGGCATCGACGAAGACGACGTCTCAATAAAAGCCACTACCACCGAGCGACTCGGCTTCACAGGACGCGAAGAAGGAATCTCGGCCTATGCCGTAGTGCTTATCGAAAAATAAAGGATGGAAAGATTGTAAAGACAAATAGTAAACAATTGTTAAATACTGATTAATAGTGCGTTACAACATTGACGTATATCAATATTAATGCATAAAGATGAAGATTTTATGAAAATTGTTTGCGCAAACAGTCAAATGTGCGTATCTTTGCATCGTCAAAAGGTTAATAGATTGTTTAGGTTAGTAGTAATAGATTTAGGTTTTTAGTTATTAGGTTTAAGGTAAATTGAACGATTGTTTAACGGTGACACTGGAGGACGTGAGTCTTTCATCTGTACAAGAAATTATTTTTAGTTAAACATAGGCATTGAGCCGCTGCTCGTTGAGAGTAGCGGCTCAATTGTTTTTGGGAGAGCCCCTCCCTAAAGCTGAAGCCCCTCCCCAACAGCCCCTCCCCCGCGCCGCGCTCGCGCGCGGCTTTCCCCTCCCCTTCTTGCTCTGGCAAGCGACCAAAGGTCGAGCGATGGAGGGGAGTGAATGGCATTGCTAAATATGGATTGATAACAACATTGCTAACTTTGGATTAATTGCTCTATCGCAAACTATAGTAGGACGGTGGCCTCCGCGCCACGTCCTCCAGCACCCATCCAACACAAGCGAAACAGGTTTTCTCAGGGAGGACGGGGCACAGAGGCCCTCGTCCTACTTTTAAGGCGTATTATTATTGAGTAGCGTTCGTTCTATTATACCGCATCCTACCCTACTCAACAAAGATTAATAGTTTTCAGCCTTTATCTCAAAATAGCTTTGCGGATGCTTGCATACGGGGCACACTTCGGGCGCCTGTTTGCCAATGACGATATGTCCGCAGTTGCGGCACTGCCATATGCGGTCGTTCTCGCGCGAGAACACGATGCCCTCTTCAATGTTTTGCAGCAAACGACGGTAGCGCTCCTCGTGATGTTTCTCAATGGCTGCCACGCCGCGCATAGCGGCAGCAATATCGTCGAAGCCCTCTTCTTCAGCCTCGCGCGCCATGCGCTCATACATATCGGTCCACTCATAGTTTTCGCCTTCTGCGGCAGCCTTCAGGTTCTCAACAGTGCTCTTCACCGCACCGCCCTCAAGATATTTAAACCACATCTTGGCATGTTCTTTCTCGTTGTTGGCCGTTTCTTCAAACAGCGCTGCTATCTGCTCATAGCCATCTTTGCGAGCCTTCGATGCAAAATAGGTGTACTTGTTACGTGCTTGCGACTCACCAGCGAAAGCCTCCATGAGGTTACGCTCGGTCTTTGTTCCTTTCAATTCTTTCTGTGACATAATGTTGATTGTTTAATTGTTTGTTTATCTTTTCAAGTTGTGCATACCTTCAGTATGCCGAAACTTATACATTATGATGCAAAGATAGTGAACATTTTGGCACTAAGCACGCTTTGGTCCTCTTTTTTTTCATCCCTCGCGCCCAAAAAGAAGACAGAAAAGCGCTAATGTCAACAAAATGCACTATATTTGTAGCAAGAAAGAACAAGCAGAAAGAAACACACTTATGGATAACAACACCACGATGGCACGAGCCAGCCGACCGCTGCGCTTCGCCCTCTTCGGCAACGAATATCAGCCTAAGAGGTCGGCCACGCTATACAATATTCTCTCGTTTATGCGCACCATGCGAGCAGAAATATACATCGACCGCGCCTTCTACAACTTCCTCACCACGGGGCCCTACCCCAACTTACAGGTTGACGGCGTGTTTGATGGCGACGACTTTGATGTAGACTTCGTCATCTCGATGGGTGGCGACGGCACCTTTCTAAGAGCTGCCGCACGAGTGGGCGCCAAGCTCACACCCATCATCGGCGTCAATATGGGCCGTCTGGGCTTCTTAGCCGACGTGCTGCCCGCCGAGGCGGTAGACGCTCTTCAGGCTATCTACGCCGACAAATACTCGGTTGAAGACCATACCACCATCATGGTTGAAACCGATGGCGAGCCCTTCTTAGGCAACCCCCACGCTCTGAACGATATTGCCGTGCTGAAACGTGACAACGCCTCGATGATTAGCATACGCACCAGCGTGAACGGCGAATTTCTTGTCACCTACCAGGCCGACGGTCTTATCGTGGCCACACCCACAGGTTCAACAGCCTACTCGCTGTCGAACGGTGGCCCCATCATCGTACCACAAACAGGGTCGATATGTCTCACCCCCGTGGCTCCTCACAGCCTCAACATTCGACCCATCGTGCTAAACGATGACAGCGTGGTGACGCTGAACGTCGAGTCGCGCTCGCACAACTTCCTCATCGCCGTTGACGGTCGTAGCCAAAAGCTCACCGAGTCGACCACCGTCACCATTCGTAAGGCCCCCTTCGCCATTCGTATCGTGAAACGTAACGACCGCCGCTACTTTGCCTCGCTGCGCGAAAAGATGATGTGGGGAGCTGACGTGAGATAAGGGAAAAGTGAAAAGTGAAAAGTGAAAAATCCTATAGTAAGGGAATAATTCCATGGTAAGGGAAGTATTCTATGGTAAAGGAAGAACGAAGATTTCTCATGTTTTATGGCTTTTAGCTTATTAATTTAACATTCATAACAAAGCATACTTTCTAACAAAGCATACTTTTAAACAAAGCGATACATTATAACAGAGCAACGTGATGCAGCTACGCAAACTTTTACATATACCCCCTACACGCTATACCACCCGGCAAACGGCGGTGTGGCTGTGGCGAGCATGGCGCGGAAACAGAACGCAGGCCACGCTGAACGCCACCATAGGGTTGGCACAGGTGGTGGTAACACTGGCACAGGTATGGGCCGTAAAGCACGCCATCGACATTGCAGCGGGCACACTGCCAGGCAACATCTACTGGACGGTGGGCATGATGGCTCTGCTCATCCTCACCGACTTTGCCTTCAACATAGCAGCAATATGGGTGCGTAACATTTTGGGCATTAAGGCACAAAACCGCATGCAGCAGCGTATGCTTGACCGCATACTGCGCTCTGAGTGGGGCGGACAAGAGCGGCTGCACTCGGGCGACGTGCTCAACCGCCTTGAGATTGATGTGAACACGGTGGTAAACTTCCTCACCGAGACGTTGCCCAACACGCTGTCGGTACTGGCACTGTTCTTCGGCGCCTTCTTCTACCTCTTTGCCATGGACCACACGCTGGCCTTTATCATTGTGGGCATCATACCCGTGTTTGTGGCGTTCAGCAAGATATATGTGGGGCAGATGCGACACCTCACACGGTCGGTGCGCGAGGCCGACAGTAAGGTGCAAAGTGTGCTGCAAGAAACCATTCAGCACCGCATGCTCATCAAAACGCTGGAGAGCGACGACGAGATGGTGAACCGCCTGGAGAGCACGCAGGGCATGCTACGCCGACGTGTGGTGAAACGCACCCTGTTCTCGGTGTTCTCAAACCTGGTGCTCAACTTTGGCTTTGCCTTAGGCTATCTGGTGGCCTTTCTGTGGGCTGCCGTGCGCATGGCGGCGGGCACCTTGTCGTTTGGTGGCATGACGGCTTTCTTACAACTGGTAAACAAAATTCAAACGCCCGCCCGCAACCTCACACGCCTGGCACCCGCCTTCGTGGGCGTATTTACGGCCGCCGAACGACTGATGGAACTGGAGGAAGACCCAATGGAAGAACAGGGCGACCCCATCTTCCTACAAGCACCATGTGGCATACGCCTCAACAACGTAAGCTATCATTATAATAACGATAGGGTAAATAATAAGGAAGAAGAAAAGAATAAGGAAGATAATAATAAGGACGAAAAGAATAATAACGATGATAGCAAGGCCGAAAACAAAGATAACGTAAACACGAAACGTGAGGTTATCAACCATCTGTCGTTCGACTTTCCGCCCAGCACCTGTACGGCCATCTTGGGCGAAACGGGAGCAGGCAAAACCACACTGGTGCGCCTGTTGCTGGCCTTGCTGCATCCGCAAGAGGGCGAAGTGAGCCTGTATAACGAGCACGAAAGTCTAACGCTGTCGCCCTTGATGCGCTGCAACTTTGTGTATGTGCCACAGGGCAACACGCTGATGAGCGGCACCATACGCGACAACCTGCGACTGGGACGTCTCGACGCCACCGACGACGAGATGTATGCCGCCCTCGACAAGAGTTGTGCACAGTTTGTGCGCGAGCTGCCACAAGGTCTCGACACGCTTTGTTCTGAACAGGGTGGCGGACTGAGCGAGGGTCAGGCACAGCGCATCGCCATTGCTCGTGCCTTGCTGCGCGACCGACAGGTGATGCTGTTCGACGAGGCCACGTCGGCGCTCGACCCCGAGACCGAGCGCCAGCTGTTGCAAAACATTCTGTCTTCGCACGAAAAGACGGTGATCTTTATCACACACCGCCCCGCCGTGGTTGACTATTGCGACCAAACGCTCACGCTCTGCCGACAATAGAGATAAAACATTATCATTTGGGTTCAGCAGATATCTCAGATTAAACAGTTAGCATGGCAAATCTCAGTAGGACGGGGTCTCCGTGCCCCGTCCTCCAGCAAGAAGCGAGGGTATTCATTACACGGTCCCCTCTTGCGAACCTTCGCGCAGACCGCCAGGGCTCGTACCAAACTCATCTTTAAAGCATTTATTAAAGTAAGAGGGCGAGGTGAAGCCCACCTCGTAAGCAATCTCGGCCACCGAACGGTCGGTGCGCATAATCATCTGTCGAGCCTTCTCCAGTCGGGCCTTGCGCAGCAGTTCAACAGGTGTTTGTCCCGTAAGCGCCTTCACCTTACGATACAGTTGCACGCGACTCAACCCTATTTCTTCGCCAATACGTTCTACCGAGAAGTCGCTGTCAGACAGGTTGCGACGTATCACGTCGCGCAGCTTGCCCACAAATGTTTGGTCTTGCGCACCCAGCAGTTCCTCTTCTTCTTGTTCCTTCTTATCGCCCGCAAACAGCGAGCGCAGCATGGTGCGCGAGCGCAACAGGTTGTCGATACGCGCCAGCAACACGCTGCCCGAGAAAGGCTTGGTGAGGTACGAGTCGGCACCGCTGCCATATCCCTCTTCGCGTTGTTCGCCCAGCGTGCGGGCCGTAAGCAGTATCACAGGTATATGGCTGGTAGCCGTGTCGGCCTTCAGTCGGCGCGTAAACTCTAAGCCATCCATCACAGGCATCATCACATCGCACACCACCAGCTTGGGCACCTCGCGCCGCGCACGTTCTAAGCCCTGTTGTCCGTCAACGGCCTCGGTTACATTATACTTTTCTTCGAGCACCGAGCGCAGATAGGCACGCATACCACTGTTGTCGTCGATGATGAGCACCAAGGGGCGATCAGCATCAAAGTCTTCGGCATGCGTAATGCGGTCGGCCTGTTCGGCAGCCACCACCGCCTCGGGGGTATGATTGTCGTCAACCAAGTTTACATCAATATGTGTAGCAACATTTTGGGCTTCATCGGCAGCCTCATCAGTGGCAGGGTCGTAGCCAGGTTGCGTGTCGGGCACCGTTATCGTGAAGGTGGTGCCAGTCTGCTCGTTGCTTGCAACCTTTGCCTCGCCATGGTGCAGGTCAATGTAGGCTTTCACCAGCGCCAGGCCAATACCCGTGCCGCCAGCACTGCCCTTAGCCTGATAGAAACGTTCGAAGAGGCGCGCCTGGTCGGCCTCAGGAATGGCTTTGCCCGTATTGTTAATGCTGAGCGTAAACTGATTGTTTTTATGTGTGTGAACGATGGTGATACATCCGCCAATGGGCGTATATTTCAATGCGTTCGACATGAGGTTTATAAACACATGTTCCAGCTTATCGCGGTCGGCAATAATGGTGTCAGCGGGTGTTAGGTCGGGTTGCTCAAGCTTTATCTCAATGTTTTTTCCTTCGGCCAAGGCTTTAAAATCGTTGGCCCACAAGGCAATGTCGTCGGCGGGGCTGAAACGGCTCAACTTCAGTTCAGCCTTATTGTTCTGCACCTTACGGAAGTCGAGAATTTCGCCCACCAGCTGTATCAGCACCTTTGTGTTGCGCTGCACCATGAGCAACTGCTCGCGACGTCGGCCCACCAGCGTGGGGTCAGACAGCAACTGTTCGGTAGGGCCTGCTATCAGCGTGAGCGGTGTGCGCAGTTCGTGGCTCACGTTGGTAAAGAACTGCAGCTGCGTTTGTGTCATCTCGGCCATATGTTCGGTCATGCGGCGCTGCTGTTCAATGCTGTCTTTCAGTTGGCGGTTCATGCTGGCCTTTAAAAAGTAGCCACGCACGGCATAGGCACAGGCCACCACCAGTAACACCACTACCAGCAGCAGCACCAACAGGTAGGTTTGCTGCACATGCACGTCGGCGGCAGCCTTGTCTACACGGCTACGCAAGGTGGTAAGGTGGTCGCGCTGGCGCACCGTCTCGTCGTTCTGCATCAGTAGCACGCGAGCGTTGTCGGCATTGACCAGGGCCGACGACAACTGGTTCTCACGCTTAAAGGGCTTACCCTCAAGTATGTTCATGGCCAGGCGCATTACCTCGTCGCCACGTGTAGGATAGATAAACGAGGCCAGCAGTTGGCCATTGGCCACCAACTGCATGCCGCCATCTTTCTGTGGCATGCCATCGATACCACAAAAAGATATCTTATCTACGTCGAGGCCATGTTTGGCACAAGCCTTGCGAGCACCCATAGCCATGCGGTCGTTATGGGCAAAGACACAGTTGAAGGGGGCATGAGGATGGCTCAGTAGCGAGTCGACCACGCGGTAGGCCCCCTGCTCGGTCCAGTCGGCTTGCAGATGCAACGGCACCATTATGTTAGGACGGTGTTGCATCACGCTGTCAAACCCTTCGCTACGCTCAATGGCGGGCGACGAGGTAGAGAGGCCAGACAACTCAACAATGCGTGCATCGCTACCTAAGGCCGAGACCAGATATTCGGCCATAGCTGAACCTATGGCACGATTATCGGCTCCTATATGGGCGGTATATTTGTCTGAACGTGTGCGACGGTCGAGCACAATAACAGGTATGCCTTGTTCGTAGGCACGGTCGATGGCGGGCGAGATGGAAACCTGTCCTGGGGCCACAATCAGCAGGTCAATCTTCTCGTCAACAAACTTGTTTATCTGTTCGGTTTGCAACCGCACATCGTCGTTGGCCGAACGTATATGCAGGTTTACATTATAATAAGAGGCCGCCGTGCGTAGTTCGTCGTTTAACTTCTCGCGCCACGTGTCTTCTGAGCATTGGGACACACCAATAACATAGCGTGGCGTATTAGCATTGCCACACGAGCTAAGCAGCACAAGCACTAACAACAATGAAAGGGCAAACGCCTTCTTTATCATGCGAACAACAGTATAACAATATCCTTTATAGATTGTTTTGAGGATAAAAGATGGTGTATTTATAATTATCATTGCTTTGTTTCGTTGATAGAGGCCATTATAGGCTTAATCTTGTCATAAATAGTATGTTTGCAAATTTATGAAAAATATTTGAAAAGCGAAGAATATCACATAGTTAAAATTAAAAAGAGACCGTGAGAAAGCCATATTGCGCACATCGAGATGCCTATGTAATGCAAAGAATAAAGAAAAACGTTCATGAATTATGCAAAGAATAGAGAAAAACGTTCATGTTATTGTATTTTTGTTTCGTGAAACAAAAATGATATTATTTAGAACGATATGTAAAATAGCAGGTAAAACACTTGCAGTATCTTTGCATAAGATAGGCGGCACCTCAGCAAAACGTTCAAGCAAGCTTGACGTTCTGCATTCGGTTTGCACTATCTTTGCCAACAGAAAAAGATTACTGACAACGATTTTTGGTTTTATTAACCTGAGTTCGGGATAAGAAATATGCTTTAAAAGTTGG
>UMFW01006340.1_pt1 | contig 45697 bp, 40 predicted proteins | sample 1965111 | NCBI WGS metagenome assembly UMFW01 (sample SAMEA4836056, study PRJEB28245) | human gut metagenome | biome: gut microbiome; material: fecal sample | place: Denmark | collected 2008
AACAATGGGTACATACCCGGCACTTTGGAAGACCGATAGCCTCTACCAGCTGCTCGATGGTGTTGAACTTCAGGGAAGTCAAGCCCAACTGGTTGGCAATCTCATCTACCATCTTCTGATACTCAGGAGAACCGGTGGTAGCGTATTTCTCAAGATTCTTGTTGGCATCGCCCTCAAACTTCTCGATGATGCGACGGGTAATCAGCTCCATATCACTCTTTGAAGAAGTGAAGTTGATGAACGGACAACCGTATACCAATGGAGGACATGCAATACGCATGTGGCACTCCTTCAAGCCAGCCTGGTCGAAAAGCACCTTCACGTTGTCGCGAAGCTGGGTACCACGAACGATACTGTCATCGCAGAATAACACTCGCTTGCCCTTCAGCATCGCCTTGTTAGGAATCAGCTTCATCTTGGCTACCAGTGAACGCATGCTCTGGTTGCTAGGAGTAAAGCTACGAGGCCATGTTGGAGTATACTTGGCAATACAACGCTGATAAGGCACACCCTTGCCGGCAGCATAACCCATCGCCATACCTGTACCCGAATCAGGAATACCGCTGCAGCAGTCTACCTCCACATCATCGGTCTTGGCGAGATTGAAACCGTTGGTAAAACGCGCCTCCTCTACATTCTTGCCTTCGTAGGTAGATGTAGGGAAACCATAGTAAACCCAGAGGAAAGAGCAAACCTGCATCTTCTTGTTGGCAGGTCGGATCTGCTCCATGCCATCAGCTGTAATCTTCACGATTTCGCCTGGTCCTACCTCATATGCTGTTTCATAATCGAGATTAGGGAACGAGGTGGTTTCGCTGGAAGCCGCATAGGCACCTTCCTTCTTGCCGATGATGATTGGAGTACGTCCCCAACTGTCACGCGCACAGATGATGCCATCCTCGGTAAGGATCATCATGGTGCAGGAACCTTTGATGTGATGGAAAACGTTTTCGATACCTTCTCTGAAGGTTTTACCCTGAATAATGAGCAGAGCCACCAACTCAGTAGGATTGGTACTACCCGAAGACATCTCTGCAAAGTGCATGTTCTTTTCGAGCAGAAGCTGAGTAAGTTCATCCTTGTTTACTATCTTAGCTACAGTGCAAATGGCAAAGCGGCCAAGATGAGAGTTCATGATGAGTGGCTGGGCATCTGTATCGCTAATCACGCCGATGCCCGATGTAGCTCCTTCAAACTTGTTGAGTGTAGGTTCAAACTTCGTTCTGAAGTATGAACTTTCCAGATTGTGGATAGAGCGCACGAAGCCCTTCTCACTACTGTAGGTTGCCAAACCGCCCCGGCGTGTGCCGAGATGTGAGTTGTAATCTGTGCCGTAAAAGAGATCAGCGACACAGCTTTTCTTGGAAATAGTTCCGAAAATGCCTCCCATAAGAGTATAATTATATGTTATAATTTTGTAATATGGGTGCAAAGATAAATAAAAATCAGAAAATATGCAAGTCTTTTTGCTTTTTTTCTATAAAAACATGATAATGAGGGTAACTTGCTACCCTATTTCGAGAAGAATAAACGGCTACTGAAACGAAAAGCGCTCCGGCAATAATTACCGGAGCGCCATGATATGATTTCCTATGAAATTAATCCAACTTCAGGCTCTTCTTGATAGCCTCGATCTTATCCATTGCAGCAGTTGTGCAGCGGTTGTAGCAGCCAGCGCACTTGAATGAAGGATCCTTAACCTCAATATAGAACTTAATTTTAGGCTCTGTACCTGATGGACGGACACTTACCTTGGTGTTGTCATCGCAGAACCACTGGAGTACGTTGCTTGTAGCAGGCATATCGAGCTTCTCTACGCTGCCGTCAGCATGCTTAGCCTCCAAAGACTGGTAGTCCTTCCAGGTTACCACCTTGCTGCCACCCAACTCCTGTGGAGGGTTGGCACGGAAGTCTGCCATCATCTGCTTAATCTCGTCAGCACCAGTCTTACCTGGGCGAACTACGTTTACAGTGAACTCCTTGCTGAAGCCATACTCTGCATAAATCTGCATCAGGAGGTCGTAGAGAGTCTTGCCCTGATCCTTAGCCCATGCTGCAATCTCGCAAATCAGACAGATAGAGGCAGGAGCATCCTTATCGCGTACCTTATCGTATGGCAAGAAGCCGAAGCTCTCCTCACCACCACCGATGTACTGCTGCTTGCCCTCAGAGATAGCAATCTCGCGTGCAATCCACTTGAAACCAGTGTAGCAGTCGCGCAACTCTACGTTGTTCTTCTTGGCAATCTCAGCGATAACCTCTGTTGTTACAATGGTCTTTACGAGGAAGTCTGTTGGCTTCAACTTGCCCAACTTCTTCTTGTTCTCGATGATGTAGTAGCAGAACATCATGGCTGTCTGGTTACCATTGATAATCATCCACTCGCCCTTGTCGTCGCGGCAAACGATAGCCAGACGGTCAGCATCTGGGTCGGTAGCTACCACGAGGTCAGCGTTCAACTTGGTACCGAGCTTCATACCGAGGGTCATAGCCTCTGCATTCTCTGGGTTAGGAGAAACCACTGTTGGGAAGTTACCATCTACAACCATCTGCTCAGGAACTACATTGATGTTCTGGAAGCCCCAAGAACGCAGACAGAGAGGAACGATGACACGACCTGTACCGTGCATAGCTGAATAAACGATGTTGAGGTCTTTCTGACGGTTGATGACATCCTGGTCAATCATAGCAGAATGAACGGCTGTCATGTAGTCGTAATCCATCTCACCACCGATAATCTTGATCTTATCCCAGTTAGCCTCAAACTTCACCTGGTCGATAGTAACCTTGTTTACCTCTTCAATGATACCTGTATCGTGTGGAGCCAGAACCTGAGCACCGTCACTCCAGTAAGCCTTGTAACCGTTGTACTCCTTAGGGTTGTGAGAAGCTGTTACGTTAACACCAGCCTTGGCACCGAGCTCGCGGATAGCGAAAGAAATCTCTGGTGTAGGACGGAGGCTCTCGAAGAGATATGCCTTGATGCCATTGGCAGAGAAGATGGCAGCTACGGTCTCAGCGAAGAGACGGGAGTTGTTACGGCAGTCGTGACCTACCACTACAGAAAGGTTCTCCTCACCTGGGAAAGCCTTGAGGATGTAGTTAGCAAAGCCCTGTGTAGCCATACCAACGATATACTTGTTCATGCGGTTGGTACCTGCGCCCATGATACCGCGCAAACCACCAGTACCGAACTCCAAGTTCTGATAGAATGCATCAACGAGAGCAGACTTATCCTCTGCGTCGAGCATTGCCTTTACTTCCTTACGGGTTTCTTCGTCAAAAGCAGGTGTGAGCCACTGCTGTGCTCTTTCTTCACACTGCTTGATCAATTCTGCGTTATTAGCCATAGTTTGATTATATTATGTTATTAATTAATTCTTATTGAGAAGGATGTGCACGAAAACAATGCATAATTTCTCTATTTGCGTACAAAGTTATATAAAAATTTTGATAAACCAAGCAAGAATGAAGTTTTTTTTGTATTTTTGCACTTTGAAATGGAATTGAAAATAGAATAAGGCTCATATTTAGCAATATTGTATTGGTAAGATAACAAAAGTTGAATGAACAAAATATAAAAACAATAGAATATGGAAGTATATTACACGGGCGTCATCATCGCCGTATCCACCTTTTTAATAATAGGTATCTTTCACCCTATCGTCATGAAGACGGAATATTATACGGGCACTCGCTATTGGTGGGTTTTCCTCGTTGCAGGCATCATCTGCATCGGAGCTGCCTTCCTGGTTGCCAACGTACTCTTCTCTGCCATACTGGGCGTAGTAGGTGCTTCATGCCTTTGGAGCATCGGTGAACTCTTCGAACAGAGACAACGCTGCGAGAAAGGCTGGTTCCCTAAGAATCCGAAAAGAATAGGAACAGGATATTACAGGGACGAGAAGAAGTGAAGAACGAAGAACTGAAGTTTCGCATGTGGTTCAAGTACGGGCTGAAGGCCCAAAAGCTTCTGCCCTTTCAGGGCGTGTGGGGCTTACTTGCGAAACTTCAGTGAAGAATTCAAGTGTATAGGAAGAAAATGAAGACAGAACTCATTCTGGTCGGAAAGACCGTAAACAAGCATTTCATTGCGGGCATCAAGGATTATGCCGAGCGCATCACCCATTATATGCCTTTCAACATAACAACCATTCCTGAGCTCAAGAACACCAAGAGTCTCAGCGAACAGCAGCAGAAGGAACGGGAAGGAGAACTGATTCTGAAACTCCTCCAGCCTTCGGATACCGTGGTGCTGATGGATGAACATGGACAGGAATTCCGAAGCATCGAGTTTGCCAAATGGATAGAGCGCAAGCAGGCCACGGCAAGAAGGCTCGTCTTTGTCATCGGCGGTCCTTACGGTTTCTCACAGTCTGTCTACGACCGCGCCAACGAGAAGATTTCCCTCTCCAAGATGACCTTCTCGCATCAGATGGTTCGCCTTATCTTTACCGAGGCGCTCTATCGCGCATGTACTATTATAAAAGGTGAACCTTACCACCACGAATAAGGGTAAAAAGGTAAAAGGGTAAAAGGGTAAAAAGAGCCTTTCCCCCTTGCGCCCCCGTCCCCAGCGATTCCATCGCTGGTCCCCTAATCTTAAAAGAAGAAAGAATATGCCAAAAGATAAATATATAGAAATAAAAGGGGCAAGAGCCAACAACCTCAAGAATATCGATGTGAAGATACCTCAGGGCAAGTTTGTTGCCATTACGGGTGTCTCCGGATCGGGAAAATCATCGTTGGCTTTTGATACCTTATATGCTGAGGGCCAGCGCCGCTATGTGGAGTCGCTCTCTTCGTACGCTCGCCAGTTTCTGGGACGTATGAGCAAACCGGAATGTGATTTCATCAAGGGATTGCCACCGGCCATCGCCATCGAACAGAAAGTGATTTCGCGCAACCCACGATCTACCGTGGGCACCAACACCGAAATCTACGAATACCTGCGACTGCTCTACGCACGCATCGGAAAAACCTATTCGCCTATCAGCGGACAGGAGGTGAAACGCCATACTACCGAAGATGTACTCGCCTGTACCCGACAGTATTCCCAGGGTACCAGGTTTGTCATCCTCGCCCCTATCCACGTCATCGAAGGGCGCAGTCTGGGCAAACAGCTGGAGATGTACAACCAGGAAGGTTACGCGCGTATATATATAAAAGGTGAATTCGTGCGCATCGAAGACTTCATGGAGCAGGCTGACAAGGATCTGCTGGAAGTAAGCGGCGACAAACTGAGAAAGAGAATGCAGCAGAAGGATGAAGAAATCTTCCTGGTCATCGACCGTGCTTCGGTAAGCGATGAGAAGGATGACATCAGCCGACTGATGGATTCTGCCGAAACTGCCTTCTATGAGGGCGATGGAGCCTGCCGCCTCGTCTTCCTGCCAAGCAACATCTGCTACGACTTCTCTACCCGGTTCGAAGCTGACGGCATGCAGTTTGAAGAGCCTACCGACAACATGTTTGCCTTCAACTCCCCTCTCGGAGCCTGCCCTACCTGCGAAGGTTTCGGCAGCATAATAGGCATCGATGAGAAACTCGTCATCCCGAACACTTCGATGAGCGTATATGACGGATGTGTGGTTTGCTGGCGAGGCGAAAAGATGGGTATGTGGCTCAAGGAATTCATCCGCAGAGCTGCAGAATACGACTTCCCTATCTTCAAGCCTTATTTCGAACTGACTCAGCAGCAGAAGGACTGGCTGTGGCACGGTCTGCCTGGCGAGAAGAAACGTAAACAGCAGGAAAGGGTGAGCATCGATGAGTTCTTCAGAATGGTAAAGGAGAACCAGTACAAGATACAATACCGCGTGATGCTGAGCCGATTCCGTGGAAAGACGATTTGTCCTGACTGCCATGGTACCCGACTCAAGAAGGAAGCCAACTATGTGAAGATTGGCGGAAAGAGCATCACCGAACTGGTTGAGATGTCGATTGTGAACCTGAGCGAATGGTTCAGGAAACTGGAACTCTCTGAACATGAGAAGGAAATCAGCAAGCGTCTGCTCACCGAAATCACCCACCGCCTGCAGTTCCTCCTGGATGTTGGTCTGGGTTATCTTACGCTCAACCGACTCTCCAACACCCTCTCCGGCGGTGAGAGTCAGCGCATCAACCTGACCACCAACCTGGGCTCATCGCTTGTGGGTAGCGTATATATCCTCGATGAACCTAGTATCGGACTCCATAGCCGCGATACCGCCCGACTGATTAAGGTGCTGAAAGAACTGCAGCAACTGGGCAATACGGTGGTTGTGGTAGAACACGACGAAGAGATTATGCGGGCAGCCGACTATCTCATCGATATCGGTCCAGATGCCGGCAGACTGGGCGGAAGAGTGGTCTACGCCGGTCCGTCATCAGAATATTCAACCACCGACAAGGCTGAACAGGAAAAGCTGCTGGCTGAATATCCGGAGAGTTATACCATCAAGTACCTGACCCACAACGAGGAGATAAAGGCGCCAACGAGCCACCGTGCCTGGAACCAGTATATCGAAATCAAGGGAGCCCGGATGAACAATCTGCGCGGCATCGACGTTAAGATACCGCTCAATGTATTCACCTGTGTAACCGGCGTATCAGGCTCAGGCAAGAGTTCGCTCATCAAGGGAATCCTCTATCCTGCCATGCGTCGCCGTCTGGACCTCGTAGCAGATGCACCAGGCGAATATGCATCGATGGAAGGCGACTGGAAGAGCATCAGTCATGTAGAGTTTGTCGACCAGAACCCTATCGGAAAGAGTACCCGCAGCAACCCTGCCACTTATCTGAAGGCATACGATGCGATACGTGCCCTCTTTGCCAACCAGCCACTGGCTAAGCAGATGGGATTCACGCCCCAGTACTTCTCTTTCAATACTGAAGGCGGAAGATGCGAGGAATGTAAGGGTGCGGGATATGTTACCATCGAGATGCAGTTTATGGCAGACCTCACGCTGACCTGCGAGGCTTGTAAGGGCAAGCGTTTCAAGCACGATATCCTGGAGGTTCGCTATGGCGGAAAAGACGTCAATGATGTGCTGAACATGACGGTAAACGAGGCCATTGAGTTCTTCAGCGATGAAAAGCTGCAGCGCAACGAGGGCGACTTCGACAACTGCCGCATCATCGTAAACCGCCTGAAGCCGCTTCAGGATGTGGGTCTGGGTTATATCAAGCTCGGTCAGAATTCAAGTTCGCTTTCGGGTGGTGAGAATCAGCGTGTAAAGCTCGCCTTCTTCATTGGTAAGGAGGAACAGGAGCCTACGCTCTTCATCTTCGACGAGCCTACCACGGGTCTTCACTTCCACGACATCAAGCGCCTGCTCCATGCCTTCAATGCCCTGATAGAAAGGGGCCATTCGCTGGTAGTGATAGAGCACAATCTGGATGTCATCAAGTGTGCCGACTATATCATCGACCTCGGTCCTGAAGGCGGCGATAAGGGCGGCAATCTCGTTGTAGCCGGAACTCCGGAAGAAGTAGCTGCCTGCAAGGCAAGCCTTACCGGAAAGTTCTTGCGTTAAGAGCTGGAGATATAAAAAAACTGTGTCAAGTTACAACCAAAGTAATTTGACACAGTTTACTTTTGCAACCTCATCACAATCTGATGAAGTATATGGATAAAGAAGCCAATAAATAATGTGTATGGAGAAAATAATTCAATATATTTTCAGTAAAAAGCAATATATGGAAAGATAATTAACCAATATCACAACTAAAATGTTAATTAGTAATAAAGTTCTTACTAAGAAATTTCTTACTAAGAAGATTATTACTATCTTTGCATTCAATAATAACGAAAAAAGAAACGATTATGATAGAAAATCCATTTGAATTCGGTAGAGCTGTGGAAGATGAATATTTCACCGACCGCATAAACGATGCTAAGCGTTTGGAAGCCAATCTTACACATGGCATCAATACCATCATTATCTCTCCTAGAAGATGGGGAAAGACTTCTCTTGTCAAGAAAGTGATAAGCCAGTCAAAGCGGAAAGATGTTAAGTTCATCTTTATTGATGTATTCTCATGCAAATCCGACTATGAGTTTTGCAAGATGCTGGCAACGGAAACCATCCGTCAGACATCTTCCAGATGGGACGAATGGGTTCAGATGGCAAAAACCTTTCTTTCCAACATTACTCCAAAGTTCTCCTTCGGTACTGATCCTATGAACGACTTTTCCCTGTCTTTTGCCTGGAATCCAAAGGATAACCCTGAAAGGGAAATCTTGCAGCTGCCAGAGAAAATTGCAGAGAAGAAAGGCATTAAAATAGTTGTGTGCTTTGACGAGTTTCAGCAGATAGCTGACTTCAAGGACTCGCTTACCTTCCAAAAGAAACTGAGAACAGTATGGCAGCACCAGAAGTTGACTACTTACTGTATGTTCGGAAGCAAGAAGCATCTGATGACTAAGCTGTTCCACACCACAGAATGTCCATTCTACAAGTTTGGCGACATCATGTTTCTCGACAAGATACCGGAAACAGAGTGGATTCCTTTCATCTGCGAGAAGTTCAAGAATACAGGGAAGCATATAGAAGAGAAACAGGCTCTTAAGATTTGCCAAGTCTCGGAAAACCTGTCTTCGCTCGTCCAACATCTGGCTTGGCTCACCTGGTACAAGGCTAGTCCGGAAGTTACAGATCAGATGATAGATCAAGCTATCGATGAACTTTTGGATCAAAATCGTCTGTTCTATCAGCGTGATATGGAAACCATGACGGTTTACCAGAAGAATTTCCTCATAGCAGTGGCGAATGGCATCAATACCGGACTTTCCCGTAGGGAGGTACTGAATGAGTATCGCCTGGAAAACTCAGCCAATGTGCAGAGTATCAAGAAGGCATTGATTGCTAAAGATTTCATAGATGTGGATGGAGATACAGTATCTTTCAACGACCCATTCTTCAAACTTTGGATCAGAAGAAACATTGCGCAGCTTTGATGGAATAAGAATATACCAGTTACATTTAAAGAGAGTGTACCATAAAAATAAGTCCGTAATAAAGTATCTGCGAAATTCCACCCACACAGGGTAAAAATACGATATCAGTGGAATCCGACAACCGCCGGATTCCACTTTTTAATTTAAAAAACCAATTCAAAAGTATTACTTGTTAAAAAAGTAACTATCATCGAAGGCTGCTTCGATAAGGCGTTGCTTCACTCGGGCGTATTCTGCCGAGTCTTCGATAAAGTACCGAAGAGCAGAAACAATCCTCACATAAACACTGAGCCGATAATCGCCCTTACCCTTTTAGATTGCAAAAATGTTTTCCTTATGCATCCCAGCATAATACATCAGATCAGAACCAGATACATGATGGTTCTTCATCACTTCACTCAGAACAACGCCGAAACGGCTGTTGTCTGCAAGAAAATTAACAATCTTCATTGCTTAATTTTTTTAAATTGTTTGTAATTATTGTATACGAGTTCCCGCTACGGGAACTCTTTTTTATTTTCTTTTTAGTATCTTTGCACCATGTATTACAGATCCAACAATCTGCATACCTATAAAAGAACGAATAACTGATACATATATTGTATAACAATATAAAATTTTTAGGAGATGATGAACATCAGTACATTCATTAACATGGCCAGCAAGATTCCTTCACCTGGCCAGTTGGAAGGCCTGGTAACCTTCATGAAGGAAGATGAGAAACTCAGGTTTTTCACCGAGTCTTACCGGAAAACGGGGAATAAGTCGTACAAACACGATGCACCCCTCTTCGCCGTAGCCTGCATCTTCGAAGGCGGAAAAGGCAAGGACAACATCCGGAGCCTCACACATCTGTCGCTGGTCGACTTTGACCACATCACAGAAAAACCGGATGACGGCACCCTGCGCTCGCTCAAAGAGAGAATCTGCCACGATGCCCACACCCTGCTCTGCTACGTTACCATGAGCGGCAACGGACTGCGCGTCATCTACCGCTACGAAGGCGATGATTATCCCGCCGCCTTCGCCATGGGAAACGACTACTACGCGCATCTCATCGGCAAGGAAAGCGATCCGCTCTGCAAGAACATCACAAGGCTCAGCGGACTCGCCTACGACCCCGAAGTCTATTTCAATCCTGAAGCCACAGCCTTCAGCGCCGAGGAAATCAGCCATTTCCATTCCGCTACGCTCAAGACCGCCCAGAAGAAAAAGAAACAGGAACGCATCGCCGACTACTACGAGCAGATCGTCAAACCCAAGCTGGAAAACGAAAAGATCAGGTACGAACCCGGCAACCACAACCAGTATGTGATGCGGGTGGGCTACATGATGGCTAAGAAACGGTACGACAGGAAAGAAGCCACCCAGTGGGCCGTCAGGCAGTTTCCCGAATACGACGACGTAGAACAGGTGTTCAAATCGTGCTACGACAACACCACTCACCCACAGAAGATGAAGGCTGAAACCGGAAAGATTCCCTATGCCACCGTAGATGAAATCAAAGACTTCCTCGACGGGCATATCAAACTCCGCTTCAACCTCATCACCCTGCGCTACGAGTATAAGAAGGAGAAATGGCGAATCCTCCAGGACCGCAATCTGAATACGCTATGGAGCAACATGTCGCTAACTGCAAGGGTGAGCAAGAGCGACATGATCAATGTCATCGAGAGCGACTATAGCCCACCCTACAATCCCTTCACCGATTATCTGGAGAATCTCCCACCCTGGCAGGAAGGCGACAAGGACTATATAGCCGAACTCGCTGCCACGGTAAAGATGAAGGGAGACCCCGTGATGCCCTTCTGTGAAGCCCTCAGGAAATGGCTCGTGGCGATGATAGCAGGATGGATAGACGAAGGTGCCGTCAACAATGTCATCCTGGTATTCATCGGCAGACAGGGCGCCTACAAAACCACCTGGTTCAACTATCTTCTGCCGCCGGAACTGAAGCAATACTTCTATACGAAGGCGAATGCCAGACGCATGACGAAGGATGATATCATCGCCCTTTCGCAGTATGCACTCATCTGTTATGAAGAGCTCGACACGATGAGTCCGTCGGAACTGAACCAGCTGAAGGCTGTGGTAACGATGCAGTATACCAACGAAAGGGCGGCATACGGCCATTATGCCGAGCAGCGCAAGCATATCAACACCTTCTGCGGCACGGGCAACAATCCCGAGTTTTTGAGCGACCCTACCGGTAACCGTCGCTGGCTGCCCTACGAGATAGAGAGCATCCTCTCACCCCGTGAGCATCCGTTCAATTACGAAGGCATCTACGCCCAGGCTTACGCCCTCTACAAGAGTGATTTCCGCTATTGGTTCACCGATGAGGAGATAGAACAGCAGAACCGGCACAACCGCGCTTTTGAGGCGCCCAGACTAGAACAGGAACTTGTGGATCTCTACTTCCGAAAGCCAACGGAGGCGGAGACAGGGGAGTTCGTGTCCATAGCCAGAGCGATGCAGATCATCAGTTGCAACATCTCCCAGAAGCTGAACAGTTCGAAACTGGGCAAGGCTTTCAATGATCTCGGATTCGAAAAGATGCGCACCAAGCACAGCCGTGGTTACAGGGCAATCGTCCGTACTGCCGAGGAAATCAAGGCTTACCAGGTATCCGTCTGCATCAACCCACCGCAATGCGATGATGATGCCCCCTTCTAGCCGTTCCCAAGCCATCGGTTCATCCGGTTCAGGGTGACAGGGTGACACGGTGACACGAGTTTTTCAACATTTCGCCTCGCACGCGGGCAGGCAGGAACTTTCGGCCTGATTTTTCCTGCCTGCCCGCGCGAGAGTAAATCTTCAGAATTCCCTGTCACCCCTGTCACCCTGTCACCCAGAAGCCAGTTACTTCTGAAACGGAAACCAAGGACTTATGGTGCAAAAGTCAGAGACTTAGGGTTCAAAAGTCAGAGACTTACGATGAAAAAGTCAGAGACTTACGATGAAAAAGTCAGTAGCTTATGAACCGCACCCTCATTCATTAACCCTCATAAAAATCAAACAAAACTATGGATTTAAGAAGTTATACCAAGCAAGAGCTAGCTCTCCTGTATTTTCCCGATGCTACTCCAGCGGTAGCCAGTGCTCACCTGATGCGATGGATCCAGCGCATCCCCGACCTTCTCCAGAAGCTCGCCGCCACCGGTTACGGCAAGAACTGCAAGGAGTTCACCCCGATGCAAGTCTCCTACATCCTCTACTTCCTCGGTGAACCATAACCCTGTTTCCTACACCAGACGTAAAGAAGAAACGCAACCCCGCTAGGCGTTCCGGCGGATTTGCAATCCGACGTCAAAAAAGGCTCGACCTATTTCCTTGCGGATTTGCAATCCGCCTTAAGCGAGAATGCTGCATCACGATTTTGGCGACTGATTCTTGATGACGGCAGTTTTAGGCTCTTAGCCTTGACTTTTGGATAAAAAGCCATTATTTTAGCCTTGACTTTTGGATAAAATTAACTATTGTTTGCCTTGACTTTTGGATAAAAGTTGTATCTTTGCACTGTAAATCAATAAATTATACAGAATGACATATTACAAGCGAATTATAGATAAAAAACTCCTGGAGTGGAAGGCTTCTCAAAGAAGAAAACCGCTGCTGATACGTGGAGCCAGACAAGTAGGAAAATCTTCTGCTGTGCGCCACTTTGGTAAAGAATTCAAGTACTTTGTAGAGATCAATCTGGAGAGCCAGCCATCCATAAGAGGACTCTTTTCAAAGGATATTGACGTGCATAGAACGTGTGAAAGCATAAGTGCCACTACCGGCATCCCAGTGATACCTGGTGAAACACTGCTCTTCATAGACGAGATACAAGTGAGCCAGGAAGCGATTATGTCGCTCCGTTATTTCAAAGAAGATTATCCGGAACTGCATGTCATCGCTGCTGGCTCTTTGTTGGAATTCACCTTAGAAGAACTGCCTTCCTTTGGAGTGGGTAGAATACGCTCACTCTATATGTACCCTTTTTCCTTTGATGAATTTCTCATGGCACAGGGACTAGATACCACGGTGAGTTACAAGCAGCAGGCTTCACCCTCATCTCCGCTTCCAGAGGCCGTTCATAATAAACTGGTGGACCAGTTGAAGACTTTCTATCTGGTGGGTGGTATGCCTGCCGCAGTTACAGAATGGATAGAGACTAACAGTTACATAGAATGCACTCATGTCCATAATGATATTTTGGATACCTATCAGGATGATTTTGCCAAGTACAAGTCGCGTGTATCTCCGGCTTTATTGAGAAAGGTTTTGCGTTCCGTAGCTTTGCAGGCTGGCAGTAAGTTTGTCTATAGGCAGGTGGCCGATGATGTTCATTCTTCGGTTATCAAAGACGCACTTCATTTATTGACCTTGGCAGGACTCATAAAGCCGGTGACCCATAGTGATGGAAATGGCGTTCCACTTGGAGCTGAAGAGAATGACAGCTACAGGAAATATCTTTTCTTGGATTTGGGACTGATGCAAACCATGTTGGGTACTCCTGCTGCCAATGTACTTTTAGCTTCGGATGTTGATTTCGTCAATAAAGGTGCTGCATCAGAAATGTTTGCTGGTTTGGAACTCGTCAAGAACCATGACTGTTTCCAGAAGGCAGAAATGTATTATTGGCAGAATTTGTCAAGAGGGACCAATGCTGAGATTGATTTTCTGGAAGCCAAGGATGGTATGGTTTTACCGATAGAAGTGAAAGCCACTACCAGGGGTAGCATGCAAAGCTTATGGCTATTCATGAGAAAGAAGGCTCTTCATCATGCTGTTCGTACATCCCTAGAGAATTTCGGAGAGTTTGAGTATGTTGATAAAGAATCCCAGGATGCCATTCGCCATGTAGATGTAATTCCACTCTATGCAATGAGTAATTTGTGCAAACTAAGCGTTGATACGGAGATGAAATAACACCACGAAAATTGGTCAGCAAGTTGCTGACCAATTGGAAAAAGATATTTTCTCAACTCCTTGGGGGCATCACATGCTGTTGATTGACAAATTCCTAACAGAGCCACAGAAGGCTTTGTTCTATATACACCAAACTGTAGTAAACGGCTGGAGCAGGAATATCCTTCACAATTACATAGACTCGTCTCTGTATGAGCGACAAGGGAAAGCTTTGAGCAATTTTACCCGCACATTACCTGAGGTCGGCAGCGATTTGGCACAAGAAATCACAAGAGACCCATACAACTTTGCTTTCACTGGAATCACCAAACCATATAATGAGCGCATTCTTAAAGATGCTTTGCTCAACAATATCACCAAATTTCTAACAGAACTTGGTACAGGTTTTGCCTACGTAGGCAAGGAATATCGCTTGCAGATTGGAGAGAAAGAGAACTTTATCGACTTGCTCTTTTATAATTTGAACTTGTCATGCTACATAGTTCTGGAAGTCAAGATAGGTTCATTCACCTTTGCTGATGTCGGGCAACTTGGTGGTTATGTAGTAGCTTGTAACCACCTTCTTCGCAAAGAGGGGCGTGACAATCCTACTATAGGTTTACTTATTTGCAAGGAGAAAGACCGTATCCAGGCACAATATGCCCTGGAATCAAGCAGCCAACCCATAGCTATTTCTGAGTACGATCTAGAAAAATTCTATCCTGAAAAATTGGAAGGAACTATGCCGACGATAGAGGAATGGGAAGCTAAGTTGGGGGGTAGCATTGAACACGAATAATATTGAATTATTCAAGTTTCGCAAGTTTTGCCCCACACGCCCTGAACCAACGGTCACCGGCCGAAGGGAAAGGTAAAGGGCAGAAGCTCCTAGCCCAGGGCGTGTGGGGTAAAACTTGCGAAAGTTCAGTTACATCATACATAGACTAGTAAACGGAAGATGGGGTGATTTGAGGTCACCTCATCCCCCCTTTGGCTTTCAATTCTTATCATCGTCAAACGGTAAAGAAGAATCGAATCTATCAAAATCTGAGCTGAATAGTTTGTCTTGTATCACACGGTACTTTTCAAACTCTGACTCAGCAAAGCTCTTGGCAAATTCAGCAGAAACCTTTCCAGAATCATGTAATACGGCATCACCTCCAGCTTCAAGAATAATATCAATACGCTTTGCCCAATCTTCCATAGTCATTGGTATATGTCGATTTGCCATACGTTCGGCTAAATCAAGTACTGAATTGACAAGTTTTCCCATATCTTCAAGTTCCACTTGTTTTAGATAGTTTTTGGCGATACTCACATCTGGCTTTACGATTTTACCATCAGGTGCATTCTCCCAAGTAGTCAGTCCCATATGCTCTTTCTCTGCATTGGCTCTTTCCACTATAAGTTCTGCTGCGGTATGCCCATGCACTGCATAATGCATTTTATTCTGAACTTTTTTATAAAACATACGTGTGGTTGGTGCATCCTTGTTATAATCAACTGCTGTAGCATATATATCCGTGAGCTTTTGGTAAAATCTTCGTTCACTCAATCTAATCTCACGTATTTCAGCTAACAAATGCTCAAAATAGTCCTCCCCAATGAACGAGCCGTTCTCCATACGCTTCTTGTCAATGATGTAGCCACGCAAAGAGAACTGCCTGATGACATAGGTGCACCATTGGCGGAACTGAGTGGCACGGATGGAGTTGACACGATAGCCCACGGAAATGATTGCATCGAGGTTGTAGAACTGCGTGTTGCGTCGCACCTCTCTCGCACCTTCCTGTTGAACTACCGAGATTTTCTCGGTAGTTGTTTCCTTGTTCAATTCATTTGTGTCATATATGTTCTTCAGATGCAATCCGATATTATCTGTTGAACAGTCAAAAAGCTGTGCCATAGCCTTTTGAGTTGCCCATACTGTTTCGTCTTTATATAACACTTGTACGCCTTGCTCCTTACCTTCTGCCACGAAAGTCAGGAATTCCGCCGTACTGTTTCGTATTTCAAATTTCTTTGCCATAATTATCACTCCCCTAAGTTTAGCATTTTCGTGACCTCACGAAAATGGTCATCCACGTTGATATTCTGCGACTTACATGATTCCACTGCTCTACCTATAGCTATAGTGAAATTCTCCCAACGTGCATAGCCAAGAACCGACTGAAGCTCGCGTGCAAACCAGACTTCAACCTTTTCTTTGCCATTATCGCTCTCAATGTAATGCGTTATCTCGTTGAAAGCGGATGTATGCAGATTTATTCTTTGAATGTCCATATTATAATGTTTCTTTGTTTTCTTTCTCCTCACTAAATGCCTTAATCTCATCAGCAAGGACTTTCTGTAATTTTTCTTTCGGTACTATCAACTGATAATCCGCCACTCCAATAGGCTTTCCCTATAGCGTGGCTTCATCATTAAATCCCTTGCTCAGCAGTAGCAGATTGTGCGACCACGGCAAAAGTGCTACGGCGCGTAGCACTTTTTCATCATGTCCCGCGTAACGTTCATAAAATTTCTTCATGTTCCAAAGTTGACGTGGTGAAACACCCATCTTCGGGTATCGTTCTTTCAGGTCTGCTGACAATCTTCTTACAACACTGTCACCATACCCGCTTTCAATCTTGCGCTCATGAAGCATTTGACCAATCTCCCAATAGGCGGTAGATACGTAGCCATTGACATGTCGGGCTATTTCTGTCCGTGCATGCTCAATTACTGCGACAGCGTGTCGCAGTATCTCAGCATAATCGCTACTTCCTATTGAGAGTTTGTTGTCTTTATTGTCTGTTGTCATTTTATCAGTCTATTATTTGCCATATGCAGATGCATATTTAATTACAAAGGTAATTATAATACATCACTATTCCGCATAAACACAGTGAATTTTAAGTTTATTTAGCAGCTTGATAAAAAACTGTTATTATATTGCACATCACCCCTTAAAAGTGCGGTAAGGAGACCGCCATCCATAGCTTTTGCCGACTTACTTGTTTTTGTAAGATTCAAGCAAATGATGATTCATTATAATGGGCTTATAAACTCCAGAAAAAAGAATCTATGAAAAAGTATGATAAAACATGAGCAAGTATGAGCAACTGTGAGTTGACCCCTCACCGATTTCGTATCTTTGCATTGTGGTTCAGAGATAACATCTCATACCACCAAGAGGCAATGCGCAGCGCCCCCTACAACACAAACACAATTTATTAACCTTAAAAATGAAGACACTATGATTCTGTACACATTGAAGAAGTATGTCAACGAGAAGTTGAGCGCCGCTAACGGCAAGTTTTTCGCTTACCCTGTAATCACCCAGACCTATGGTCTTGATGAACTCGCAGAGCACATGGAAAGTCACAACACCCCGTTCTCAAAGGGAGCCATCAAGGGTATGCTCACCGACATGGTGAGCTGCGTAAGAGAACTGGTTCTGCAGGGTATCGCCGTGAAGATTCCCGACCTCGCCATCTTCAGCATCGGCATCAAGAACAAGGAAGGGGCTGCCTCCGAGAAGGAGTTCAGCATCACCAAGAACATTGCCGGACTGAAGCTCCGTGCCCGTGGCACCGGTGAGTTCAAGGCAAACAGCCTGAACCTCGATGCATCCCTGAAGAAGGCTACAGCCGTAACAGGAGATGTTACTCCACCAGACGGCGGTAAGGATAACACAGGCGATACTACCCAGGGTGGCGGCACAAACCAGGGCGGCGACTCAACACAGACTGGCGGATCCGGCAACACCGAGAGCAGCGGCTCCGATGGTGGCGACGGCCTGGAGTAGCCCCCATCGCCAGTAGATGAAGAAAGAAGGTTTTAGACAGGATGCAGTCCGGGATTCGGCTATAGCACCCCCGGCTATTCATCAATATAGCAAGCATCATTGAAACACGCGCTATCAAGCCCATCTGCTCATCCTGTCAGCCTTCCTTCTCCAGTATCGCCCGGATATAGGAAATCCGAGCCCCCAATCCATTTATTAACCTTAAATCAAATGAAAATGAAAAGAGAAACACTCAAGAAAATTCTGAATTTCGTCATTACCGTTCTCACCGCCGTAGCCTCTGCCTTTTGTGTGCAGAGCTGCCAGTAGTATCAACCCTTTAAAGATTCAGCACTATGAAAAACACAAGAAAAATATCACTTATTGTCATTCACTGTTCAGCCACACGCGTCACCCAGGACTTCACCTTCGAAAAGCTCGAAGCCTGTCATTTAGCCCGTGGGTTCCGCAGCATCGGTTATCACTATTACATCACGAAAGACGGCGTCATCTACCCCGGCCGTCCCGAATCAGAAATCGGCGCCCACGCCCGCCATTTCAATGCACACAGTATCGGTATCTGCTACGAAGGCGGTCTCGACGCCGACGGCAATCCGGCAGATACCCGTACGAAGGCTCAGAAGCAGTCGCTCCAGAATCTCCTGACGAGTCTGTGCGTAGACTATCCCGAAGCCGAGATCCTAGGTCATCGTGATCTCCCGAACGTCCACAAGTCCTGTCCCTGCTTCAGTGTTCAGGCTTGGCTGAATGAAATCAAATTCCACATTTAGCCCTCTATTCAGCTGATATTGTTCATACTATATTATTTTTTCTACGCTCTCCCCCAATCTTAAGTGATTAAGGTTGGGGGATTTTTGTTCAGGAATCTGCAAACATCTTCAAAATGAGGAGTATTGCGCCCCCACTTTTCCACTGAAAAGAAGGCTGTACATAAAATATAAGGCATAATTGTTTTAAATAATGTAAAAAAGTAACGTAATACTAAACTTTATATGTACTTTTGCATCGAATTAAATAAAAATAAGAAACAAATTAAAGAGAAAATATAAAAAAGAAGAAAGGATATGAAGATGAAAAGAATCATATTGACACTCACTATGCTGGTGGCTCTTGTAGCTACTGCATCTGCTCAGGCAGAGATTAAGTTCGACAAACTGATACACAACTTCGGTTCGTTCGAAGAGTCAAATCCGGTACAGAAGGCTACCTTTACCTTCACCAATGTGGGCAACAAGCCTTTGATTATCAACCAGGCTATTGCCAGCTGCGGCTGTACCATACCTTCTTACACCAAGAAGCCTATCGCTCCAGGCGAGAAGGGACAGATTAGTGTTACCTATAACGGCAAGGGCATGTTCCCTGGTCATTTCAAGAAGAGCATCACCGTCCGTTCTAACGGCAATGTAGAAATGTCACGTCTCTATATAGAAGGTGTTATGACAGAAAAGAAATAATCTAGCTCAATACATATTTAAAAGTAAGCATGATTTTCTATTTCTCCGGAACTGGAAATACCAAGTGGGCAGCAGCCAGACTGGCAGCGGCTACACACGAAGACTTGATTTCTATCGCCCCTTATATGCGGGCGGATGATTCAAGCCACAATATAGCCGAGCCGTTTATTCTGAAAGAGAATGAACGGCTCGGATTCGTTTTCCCCGTACATGGCTGGAGAGTTCCACGCCTTGTAAGGGAGTTTATCAGGAAGATGAAGATACGGAGAGAAACTCCTGATGCTACTGCTGAAGACAAGGAGACGTTCAGGAAGCATCCTTTCGCCTATTGCGTCTGTACTGCAGGCGACAGCATCGGACTCACCATCGAAAACCTCAACGATACGATTGCGCTGAATGCATCGCTTCAGGCATTGGGCATCACGGAGGTTTCTGCTTCCTACTCACTCATCATGCCGGAATCTTATGTAGGACTTCCTTTCATGGATGTTGATCCGAAGGAGCGCGAAGTTCGTAAGAAATCGAAATCGGCACAGGAACTGGCGGTTATCTGCGAAGAGATATTCGACAGGAAAGAGGGCGTGAACCGTCTGGTAAAAGGTCCTATCCCCTGGTTCTTCACCAAGGTTGTGGGCGGATTCTTTGAGAAGGTGCTCATCACCGACAAGCGGTTCCATGTAGAGAAAGACAAGTGCGTGAAGTGTGGCATCTGTGCCAACGTCTGTCCTGTAGGCGATATCAAGGGCGGGCACGGAGAATATCCGGAATGGCTGCATCACAAGGATTGCCTCACCTGCTTTACCTGCTATCACCATTGTCCGCATCACGCCATCGAGTTTGGTCACCAGACTCAGAAGAAAGGACAATACTTTTATAAATAATCCCCCATCTATCCTAACTGTTTATGAAGAAGACAATCATCTCTCTGGCGCTCGCCTTCTTGGGCATCGCCAATCTCTATGCCGTAAAGGCTAAACCGGGCATCGCCAAGATTATGCTGGCTGATGGAACCGTAGCATGTGCTACCCTGCATGGCGACGAAACCTTCCACTACTACATGCTGCTGGATGGTACGCCCCTGAGGGAAACCCAAGACGGAAAATACGAAAAGATAACAGCCGAAGAGCTGAACACCCGAAAGACCCGTGTTTTCTCTTCAGAGAATCTTACAAGAGCTTCAGAAATAGGAACATGGAGCCCAAGCTATTTCCCTCATAAGGGAAGTCCGAAGGCATTGGTACTCCTGGTGCAGTTTCAGGATGTGAAGTTTAAGAGTAAGGATCCGGTTGCAACATTCAACCATTACCTCAACGGAAAGAAGGGAGAAGCTATGCCTGAGGCTGATAAAGAAGTGTTTATCACCGACATGCCTTACTGCCAGAACTACGGCAGCGTACAGCAGTATTTCGCTGACATGAGCGATAACCAGTTTATACCACAGTTTGACGTAGTGGGTCCTGTTACGGTAAGCAGGAATTCTGCTTATTATGGCAAGAACGGAGTTGACGACGGAAGTGACACCAACTATCCTCAGATGATTAAGGAAGCCTGCCAGCAGGTAGACTACAAGGTAAACTTTGCAGATTACGACAGCAATGGCGACGGATATGTAGACCTGGTATATGTAATCTATGCCGGCTATTCTGAAAGCATCTCAGGTAATTCAAGTGATTGCCTCTGGCCGAAATCGGGTACCGTAGGGAGATTGAGAACCAACAACGGGAAATACGTATCCCGGTTCGGCATTAACAACGAGCTGAACAATAAGCCTGCAGATACCCAAGACGGCAAATACTTCATCAATGGTATCGGTCTCTTCTGCCATGAATTTTCGCATACCCTCGGTTTGCCAGACATCTATCCTACCAATGGTATCACAGAGCACAACCAGAGTCCTGAATATTGGGACGTCATGGATACGGGCAATTATCAGGCTGACGGCTATCAGCCTATCCCTTATTCACCATGGGAAAAGAGCATCGTAGGATGGAAACAGCCTACCCTCCTTTCGGATACCGAGGCTCAGCAGATAAAGCTGGAACCATACGACAAGGCATCGGATGCATTCAAGATTATAGCCAACAGCCAGGGCGAATACCTGCTGCTGCAGAATATCAGAAACGAGGGATGGTACAAGGAGGCTTTTGGTTACGGATTGCTGGTTTGGCGCATCGACTACGATGATTTGCCATCGGTTAACCTGGGGGATAATCCCAACAACACGACAGGTAAGCCAAGGGTAATGATTGTTCCTGCAGACGGAATGGTATACAACAGCTATAATAGAACTGTCAGCGACAATGATATTATAACAAGTCTCCAGAACGACCCGTTCCCAACCTACAAAGCGGGCTCTGCTACAGAGTACGAGGTGAACAGTCTGACTAGTATCACCCTGAACAACAGTGTTGATACGAGTCATCCGCTCTACAACATCACAAAGGATGAAGCAACCGGTCTGGTAACCTTCGATTATCTCAAGAACTTCTCTCCTACCGGAATCTCTTCGGTCATCATCGGCAAAAACAGACCGACAGCCTATTTTGACCTGGAAGGCAGAGAGGTTTCCGTTCCACAAAAGGGCAAGATTTACATCACCAGCAAGGGACAGAAGATAGTATACCAATAAACAATGAGGGTGTGTCATGGTTTGTGACACACCCTCATTATTTTAATATATTCTAGGACCGAAGATGGTAGTACCTACACGAACCATCGTGCTGCCGTGCTTGACGGCAATATGATAATCGTGACTCATACCCCAACTGCGCTCGCAGAAAGCATCATCATCGGCAAAGTATCTGGCCTTTATCTCATCAAAGAACCGGGCAGCCTCATCAAACTCCTGAGCAATCTGCTGCTCATCGTCTGTATTAGAAGCCATCATCATGATGCCACAAATCTGCACATGCTTCATCTCCCGCCATTCGCCTGCCTCAAGGAGTTCGCGGCAAGCATCAAGAGAAAGACCCGATTTGGTATCTTCCTCTGCCAGATGAAGTTCCAGAAGAACCTTCACCACACGATTGTGCTTGGCAGCCTGCTTCTCAATCTCCTTGAGAAGTTTCAGACTGTCTACCGACTCAATCATCGAGATATAAGGTGCGATATACTTCACCTTATTGGTCTGCAGATGACCGATGAAATGCCACTCGATGTCCTCAGGCAGTGAAGCCACCTTCTTGGCGAGTTCCTGTTCGTGACTCTCGCCGAAGATACGCTGTCCTTCAGCATAAGCCTCCTCGATATACTCGTTGGGATGGAACTTGCTGATGGCAACGAGACGAACACCGGCAGGCAAGCTGCCCAGCACCTCATGGAGATTTCCTTTTACATCATACATAGTTCAATTATTTTTGCTCCTCGTATTCAGGCACATCATTCTTCTCCTCTTTCTTCTCGTTAGGAGCATGGTGCTCGAATACATCCATCAGTTTGGTTTCGTTCAAACCAACCACATCATAATCTATCATGGTCTTGCCCATCACCTCATCAATATAACGGAGGGCACGGGCGAGAGACTTAGCCTGAACAAGATAGGTAACATTGCTGCGCTTCTCCTTCTCACTCTTCTCATCAATCGTGATGAACTGGAGTTTAGCCTTATACCACTTATCATCATCATCGATATCGCTGAAGAAGATTTCGCCGTAGCAAGCCTTGCCGATACCGCTCACCTTCAACTCGCCGCTCACATAAACCGACATCTCATCGATGATAGCGCTCTCAGCCTCGGTAAAGCTCAATGCATCTACAACGTATGCTTCAGAAACAACCTTCTCTGAGCCATCCTCCATTGTCTTCTGATATTTCACTTTGGTCTCAAACCATGTACTTGTTCTACTTCTCATAATTTTCTTCTTACTTATTTTATTAGTATAATCTTATAACGTTTCTTGAAATTAAGTGCAAAGTTATAAAAAAGAAAGCAAAGAGCGACATATTTAAAGAGTTTTTAATCAAAAAATAAAATTTAACCGAAAGTTATTCTCAATTCTCATCTAATTTTCTTATCTTTGCAGCCGATTAGCGTAAATTGAAAAGACCAGAAGGTCATAGAATTCAATTTTCGACACGGATAATTAATAGAAAGAAACAATATTTTAAGATGCCAGAAATATCTGTACGCGGTCTTGAAATGCCAGAGTCACCTATCAGAAAGTTGGCTCCTTTGGCTGCCGCAGCAAAGAAACGTGGAGTAAAGGTATATCACCTCAACATCGGTCAGCCTGACCTTCCAACTCCTCAATGTGGTCTAGATGCCCTGAAGCATATAGACCGCACGGTCTTGGAGTATTCTCCAAGTCAGGGCTATCTCAGCTATCGCGAGAGGCTTGTAGATTACTATAAGAAATATAACATCAACGTAACTGCCGATGATATCATCATCACATCGGGAGGCTCTGAGGCTGTACTCTTCTCTTTCATGAGCTGCCTCAACCCTGGCGACGAGATTATCGTACCAGAACCTGCTTATGCTAACTATATGGCATTTGCCATCTCGGCGGGTGCCAAGATCCGTACCATCGCCACAACGATAGAAGAAGGTTTCTCCCTGCCTAAGGTAGAGAAGTTTGAGGAGCTGATCAATGAGCGCACCCGTGCCATCCTGATCTGCAACCCTAACAACCCTACGGGCTATCTCTATACCCGCAGAGAGATGAATCAGATTCGTGACCTGGTGAAGAAGTACGACCTCTATCTCTTCTCTGATGAGGTTTACCGTGAGTATATCTATACCGGCAGTCCTTATATCAGTGCGATGCACCTGGAAGGCATCGAGCAGAACACGGTTCTCATCGATTCTGTTTCGAAGCGTTACAGTGAGTGCGGTATCCGTGTGGGTGCCCTCATCACCAAGAATGCAGAAATCCGCAAGGCGGTGATGAAGTTCTGCCAGGCCCGTCTCTCTCCTCCACTGATTGGTCAGATTGTAGCCGAAGCTTCTCTGGATGCTCCTGAAGAGTACTACCGCGATGTATACGATGAGTATGTAGAGCGCCGTAAGTGCCTGATAGACGGCTTGAACCGCATTCCGGGCGTATACTCTCCTATTCCTATGGGAGCCTTCTATACCGTAGCCAAACTGCCTATCGATGATTCTGAAAAGTTCTGCCGCTGGTGTCTGGAGGAATTCAACTACGAGGGCGAAACCATCATGATGGCTCCAGCCTCCGGTTTCTATACGACTCCTGGAGCCGGCCACAATCAGGTTCGTGTAGCTTACGTCTTGAAGAAACACGATCTGGAGCGTGCTCTGATAGTTCTGGGTAAGGCACTTGAGGCTTATCCGGGAAGAGTGGAAGACGAAGGACTATAACAATGTTGAATGTTGAGTGTTGAATGTTGAGTTGCCTAACGGACACAAAGGTTAATTTAACATTCAACACTCAACATTCAACACTCAACATTCAACATTCAACACTCAACATTCCCCGCAAAGATGAATTTTCCTCTATTTATAGCAAAGAGATTATATAGCGATCAGGGCGATAAACGTAAAGTTTCTCGCCCTGCTATTCATATAGCCACTGCAGGTGTTGCTATCGGACTCGCCATTATGATTATGTCGGTATGCGTAGTGCTCGGATTCAAGCATACCATACGCGACAAGGTAATAGGATTCGGAAGCCATATACAGGTGGCAGACTTCATGACGCTGCAGCAGCAAAACCAGTATCCGGTGGTCATGAACGACTCGATGGTCAACGTACTGAAAAAGATACCTGGCGTAAAACATGTGCAGAAATTTGCCATGAAAGAGGGAATTCTGAAGACGGACAGCGATTTCCTGGGCGTCATGTTCAAAGGTGTAGGACCTGATTTCGATTCTACCTTCATCCATCAGAACATGATCGAAGGCAGCATCCCTAAGTTTGATGACAAAGCGAGTCATAACCAGATTCTCATCTCACAGCTGATGGCTGATAAGCTGAAGCTGAAGACGGGAGAACGCATCTTTGCCTACTTCTTTGATGACAACGCAGTGCGTATGCGCCGCTTCACCATCAAGGGTATCTATCAGACCAACCTGAAGAAGTATGATGAGGTAATGGTATACACCGACCTCTATACTGCCGTGAAGCTGAACGGATGGGAAGAAGACCAGGCGAGCGGTGCTGAACTGACAGTTAACGACTTCAACAAGATCAACGAGACAGAAGATTATATTATTAATAAGGTGAACCGCACGGTAGATCACTATGGCGAAACCTACAGCAGTTCTACCATCAAGGACCTGAATCCAAACATCTTCCAATGGCTGAGCCTGATGGATCTGAATGTCTGGATTATTCTCGGTCTGATGCTGATAGTAGCCGGTGTCACCATGATCAGCGGTCTGCTCATCATCATTCTGGAACGCACCTCCATGATAGGCGTAATGAAGGCATTGGGTGCCCGCAACAAGACCATCCGCCACACCTTCCTGTGGTTTGCCGTCTTCATCATCGGCAAGGGTATGCTTCTGGGCAACATCATCGCCCTCGGCATTCTTACCCTCCAGTACTTTACAGGCATCATCAAACTCGATGCACAGACCTATTATGTAAGTACCGTTCCGGTAGAATTCAACTGGCTTGCCATCATAGCCCTGAACATTGCTACGCTGCTGATAAGCATCTTCATGCTCGTAGCACCAAGCTACCTGATTTCTCATATCCATCCAGCCAAATCAATGAGATATGAGTAAAATACAGTCTATAACACCACAATATATAGACTAAAAAGGAAAAAAACTAATTATTTTATATAGTTTTTGAAAATAGTGCACATTTTATTTTGCAGTGTGCACTATTTTCATTATCTTTGCACAAAATTTTGTAAATTGTGCAATGAATTCAATACCAAGTTTTAACTCGTATATTGAGAACAGCATTATCAAGAATTGGAATCTGGATGCGCTCACCGATTACAAGGGCACAACCCTCCAATATCACGATATTGCCAGAAAGATTGAGAAGCTACACATCCTGTTCGAAAACAGCGATGTAAAGAAGGGCGACAAGATTGCCGTCTGCGGAAGAAATAGTAGCCAGTGGGCAGTAGCCTTCCTGGCCATTATTACTTACGGAGCCATTGTCGTACCTATACAGAACGAATTCAAGCCTGAGCAGATTCACAACATCGTGAACCACAGCGAAAGCAAACTTCTGTTCGTTGGTGACGTGGTAGCTACAGAGATAACACCAGAGGAGATGCCTTCGCTGGAAGGAATCATCTATCTTCCGGACAATTCGCTTGTCATCTCGCGCTCTGAGAAACTGACTTATGCGCGCGAGAACCTCAATGCCATGTTCGGACACAGATATCCTAAGTATTTCAGACCAGAACACGTGAAGTATCACGTAGACGATCCTGAAGAACTGGCGATGATCAACTATACCAGTGGAACTACCGGTTTCTCAAAAGGTGTGATGCTCCCATACAGAGCACTTTGGGGTAATCTCGACTACCTCATCGATTCAGTGAAACCTAAGATAGGTAAGAACTGCAACATCCTTTCTACCCTTCCGATGGCTCACATGTATGGACTCATGACAGAATTTCTCTTCAACATAGTATTGGGTAACCATATCTTCTTCCTTACCCGTCTGCCGAGCCCAACGCTCATCTCAGAGGCGTTGTCAGAAATCAAGCCAGACATCCTCTATGCGGTGCCGCTTGTAGTAGACAAGATTGTAAGAAAGGAAGTATTCCCACATATCCAAACCAACCGTGCACGACTGCTGATGAACATGCCTGTCATCAATAAGCGCATCAAGGAGAAGGTTCGCGAGTTTGTATTGAGAAAGTTTGGCGAACGTCCTTACGAGATTGTTGTGGGTGGTGCTCCGCTCAACAAGGAGATAGAGAACTTCTTCATCAGCGTAGGTTTCCCTATCGCAATGGGATATGGTACTACTGAGACTGCTCCACTTATCACCTTTGCCCATCAGAACAACTACGTGGCAGGAAGCTGTGGTGTTGCCGTGAAGCACATGGAGGTAAAGGTTTTGAGCGATGACCCGGAGAACGTAGCCGGTGAACTGGTTTGCCGCGGCATCAATGTGATGAAGGGCTATTACAAGAACCAGGAGGCAACAGATGCCGTAATAGATGAAGACGGATGGTTCCATACAGGCGACCTGGCAACGATGGACGCCGACGGACATATCTTCGTTAAAGGCAGAAGCAAGAACATGCTGCTGGGACCTAACGGACAGAATATCTATCCGGAAGAGATTGAGGACAAGCTCAACTCCATGGCTATGGTCAACGAGAGCATCGTAATACAGAACGATGACAAGCTGGTAGCTCTGGTTCATCCGGATATGGAAGAAGTTAACAACCTCGGCTTTACAGACGAAGACCTGGAGAACATCATGGAGCAGAACCGCAAGGAACTGAACATGCAGATACCTAGCTTCGCAAAGGTGTCACGCATCAAACTTCATAATCAGGAATTTGAAAAGACAGCCAAGAAGTCTATCAAGCGTTACCTCTATCAGAACGCTATCTAGAGACAGGCCCTATCTGCTGACAGATCATCAGCAGATAAGGTCTATCATCAGCAAACTGACTTCAGTACGAGAAAAATATAAAAAAGCAAATCGTTAAATAACAAGAATATGGAGATTCCAAGCTTTAACGCACTAATCCAAAAGAGCATCGTAGACCATTGGGATATGGATGCTCTGACAGACTACAAGGGAGCAACCTTGCAGTACCATGATGTAGCACGCAAAATTGAGAAGCTACACATCATGTTTGAGAACTCTGGTGTAGTAAAGGGCGACAAGATAGCACTTTGCGGTCGAAATAGCGCAAACTGGGCTGTAGCATTCCTTGCTACCCTTACCTATGGTGCCATTGCCGTACCTATCCTGCATGAATTCATGCCAGACCAGATTCACAACATCGTAAACCACAGCGATGCCAAACTGCTCTTTGTGGGTGATGTTGTAGCTACACAGATTGATGCAACGAAGATGCCAGGTCTTGAAGGCATCATCTATATACCAGATTATTCACTTGTCGTTTCACGTACCGACAAGTTGACTTATGCCCGCGAACACCTCAACGAGATGTTCGGTATCAAGTATCCTAAGTACTTCCGCAAAAACCATGTCAACTACTATATGGAACAGAATCCGGATGAGTTGGCTATGATCAACTACACCAGCGGAACTACCGGTTTCTCCAAAGGAGTAATGGTTCCATACCGTGCACTCTGGGGCAATGCAGATTTTGCTGAGGACGTACTGGGTAAGAAGATTAAGCCGGGAGATTCCATCATCAGTATCCTGCCGATGGCCCACATGTACGGCATGGCGTTTGAATTTATCTTCGAATTCATCAAGGGCTGCCACGTCTTCTATCTCACCCGCATCCCTAGTCCAGCCATCATCGCCGAGGCATTCGGACGCATCAAGCCAGCCGTCATCATAGCTGTACCTCTGGTTATCGAGAAGATTATCCGCAAGAAGGTATTCCCTAAGATCCAGAACAACCGCATGCGTATGCTGCTCCACATGCCTGTAATCAGCAAGAAGGTGAAGGAGAAGATATGCGACCAGGTATCCAATGCCTTCGGTGGCAACTTCTACGAGGTGATTATCGGTGGTGCAGCCTTTAACCAGGAAGTGGAAAGTTTCCTCCATAGCGTAGGTTTCAAATATACCGTGGGATATGGCGCAACAGAATGTGCCCCTATCATCTGCTACGAGGATTACAAAAACTTCGTACCGGGCTCTTGCGGTAAGGCTGCCCTCCACATGATGGTCCGCATCGACAGTCCTGATCCTGAGAATGTACCGGGCGAAATCCTTGCCAAGGGTCCTAACGTAATGTTGGGTTACTATAAGAATGAGGAAGCTACCAAGCAGACCATCGACGAGAACGGATGGTATCATACAGGCGACCTCGGAACCATGGATGGTGACGGCAACGTCTTCATCAAGGGTCGTAGCAAGAACATGCTGCTCGGCGCAAACGGTCAGAATATCTACCCTGAGGAGATTGAGGATAAGCTCAACTCTTTGGCTCTGGTAGCAGAAAGCGTGGTTGTACAGAAGGGAGACAAGCTCATTGCTCTGGTTCACCCAGACTATGATGAAGCTCAGACCCTGAATCTCGGTACCAACGAACTGGCAGATGTCATGGAGCAGAACCGTCAGGAGCTCAACACCATGATTCCTGCTTACAGCAAAGTATCAGAAATACGTATACATGAAGATGAGTTTGAAAAGACTCCTAAGAAGAGCATCAAGCGATTCCTCTATACGGCAGAATAAAAAAAGTGTGACTTCAGAACATTGAAGTCACACTTTTTTATTTTATGATTATAATAAAGTATTCGAGCGGATTCTGGACAGCGTTTCCGGAGTCATCTGCAGATAGCTTGCGATATAGGTGAGCGGAGCACGCAGAACCACCTGTGGGTTCATTTCACACAGGCGCTTATATTTATTAGGTGCCGACTCAAATCGCATCAGATCGGCATGAATCTGAGACTGAATCAAACTCTCTTCCAGTATTTTACGATAAAGCATCTGGATATTGACATTACGCATAGCAGCCGCCTCCAGCTTCTTCTTCGGTAGCATATACACCAGAGTAGGCTCCAAAGCTTCCACCTGCAGGCGGGTAGGTTCTTCCTTAAAGAGGCTCTCAATGCACATAAAGATGGAATGATCCACACCCAGATGTTCGGTCACCTCCTTGCCATTCTTTAAGTAAAATTGGCGTATCAATCCCTTCTCGATGTACGAGATACCCATGCACTGTTCACCTTCAGGCAAGATCATCTCGCCCTTGCCATACTTGATAGGCTCCAGGATATCTTCCATCACATCGAGCTCATCATGAGTCATCGTACTATATTTACGCGCCAACTCGCGCGCAATATCACGCTTAGGGGTAATTACTTTAAAGTCTGCCATAATACTTAACCTCCTTTTACTTTATACTTATATTAAATCATTAGTCGAGTTTGAGCACAGCCAGGAAGGCTTTCTGTGGAACTTCCACATTTCCAATCTGCTTCATGCGCTTCTTACCCTTCTTCTGCTTCTCCAGCAACTTGCGCTTACGGCTCACGTCACCACCATAACATTTGGCAGTAACATCCTTGCGCACCTGCTTAACAGTCTCACGTGCCACAATCTTGGCACCGATAGCTGCCTGGATAGCAATATCGAACTGCTGACGAGGTATGAGGTCCTTCAACTTCTCGCACATTCTGCGGCCGAAGCTCACAGAGTTATCGCGGTGAGTCAAAGTACTCAATGCATCTACAGGCTCTCCATTCAACAGGATATCGAGCTTCACCAGGTCGGAATGACGGAATGAATCGATATGATAGTCGAACGAAGCATATCCCTTGGAGATACTCTTCAGCTTGTCATAGAAGTCGATGACGATTTCTCCCAATGGCAACATGAAGTGGAGCTCTACACGGTTTCCACTCACATATTCCTGGTTGATGAGTTCGCCTCGTTTATCCAGACAGAGTTTCATGATAGGTCCAATATAATTGGTTGCCGTAATGATGGTTGCCCGGATATATGGTTCCTCAATATGGTCTATCAGTGTTGGGTCTGGCAATCCGGAAGGATTGTGAACCTCTTTCACACCGCCCTGCTTGTCGTATACCATATAAGATACGTTAGGTACGGTAGTGATGACATCCATATTAAACTCACGGTCCAGTCTCTCCTGTACGATTTCCATGTGGAGCAATCCGAGGAATCCGCAACGGAAACCGAAGCCCAAAGCCACAGAACTCTCTGGCGAGAAAGTCAATGAAGCATCATTGAGCTGCAGTTTTTCGAGCGATGCACGCAGATTCTCGTAATCGCTAGGATCGATAGGATAAACACCGGCAAAGACCATAGGTTTCACTTCCTGGAAACCCGCAATCGCCTTGTCACAAGGACGGGCGATATGGGTAATGGTATCACCCACCTTTACCTCGGTAGCATTCTTGATACCCGAGATGATATAACCTACCTCACCGGTACCCAATTCCTGGCGTGGAATCATATCCATCTTCAATACACCGATTTCGTCAGCATCATATTCCATGCCGGTATTGAAGAACTTCACTTTATCTCCCTTACGGATCACGCCATTCTCTATCTTGAAATAGGCGATGATGCCGCGGAAAGAGTTGAATACAGAGTCAAAAATCAAAGCCTGAAGCGGTGCCTTCTCGTCTCCTACCGGAGCAGGAACACGATTAACAACAGCTTCCAGTATATCTTCTACACCCTCACCGGTCTTACCTGAAGCACGGAGAATATCCTCATGCTTACAACCGATCAGGTCTACAATTTCGTCTTCTACCTCATCAGGCATAGCTGAAGGCATATCTATCTTATTGATTACCGGAATAATCTCCAGGTCGTGCTCGATAGCCATATAGAGGTTTGAAATAGTCTGTGCCTGAACGCCTTGAGTTGCGTCAACAACCAGCAGTGCTCCCTCGCAAGCAGCGATGGAACGGGAAACTTCGTATGAGAAGTCAACATGTCCCGGAGTATCAATAAGATTCAGGATATAGGTCTGTCCATCCTTTGCCTTATATTCCATTTGGATAGCGTGACTCTTGATCGTGATACCACGTTCTCTTTCCAAATCCATATCATCAAGCATCTGGCCTTCAGTAATCTTGATGGTCTGAGTCTTCTCCAGAAGTCGGTCTGCCAAGGTACTTTTACCATGGTCTATATGTGCAATAATGCAGAAATTTCTTATTTTATTTATATTCTCCATATAATTTTCTCTCTTTAGAGTGCAAAGATAGTATTTTTTTTCGTATCTTTGCACAAAATATTGAAAATAATAGAGATTTTTAGATAAAAAATAGAAAAATCATGAAGAAAAAGTTGATTTACATCGGTATTTTTGCTTCTTTGCTCGTTTCTTGTACAGAAAGTCTGGAGGACAAAGCGGCTCGTGAAGCCAAGGAATATACTGAAAAATACTGTCCTACTCCATACGTCAACGACGCCAGGACTGACAGTGCTGCATTTGATAAAACCAAGAAGATATATACGTACTATATCTCTTTGAGAAACAAGGCAGATAACAAGAAGGCGATTGATGCCAACAAGGATAAACTCCATAAGATTCAGAAGGAAGCCCTGGACAACAACCCTGGTCTGAAGAAATATAAGGAAGAGCATTTCACCTTCCGTTTCGTATATCATTCGGCTAAGAACCCGAAGGAGGTGTTGCTGGATGATACCTTCAAGTATTAGAAAAGACACGGAGTACTAGTAGTAAAAAGGCACGGATTACTAGCTAGTAATCCGTGCCTAAAATACTCTTAATATCCCATTTCCTGCAAAGCTGTCGCCAACTGGTCTGGACAGCTTGTAGGCTTATTGCCACAAGTGATACCCTTCAGTCGGGCGATGACCTCCTTTGCCTTCATGCCTTTAATCAAAGCACAAACGCCCTTGGTATTGCCATCGCAGCCTCCGATGAACTGGGCATCCTGCACATTTCCATCTTCATCTATACTGATGCAGATGTATTTTGAGCAGGTGCCATGAGTCTGATAAGTTACCTTCTGCAACTTATCCTGTTTGTCTTGCTGCAACATAATGCTTATTCTGCGTCTGCAGGAATTTCTGGCTTCATATTGGTATATACAGTCTGAACATCGTCAAACTCTTCCAACTTCTCAACCATCTTGTCGATAGTTTCGCGCTCCTCAGGAGTTACATCCTTCAAATCGTTAGGGATGTAAGTGAACTCAGCACCAGTTACCTCGAAACCCTCAGCCTCCAGGTGCTTCTGAATCTCACCGAAGCTTGTAGGAGCACCATAGATAGTGATTTCGTTGTTCTCCTCATCCTCATCAAACTCATCTTCTACGCCGTAGTCGATCAGGTCGAGAATCATCTCATCCATATCCAGACCTTCCTTCTTCTTGAAGGTGAACACAGCCTTGTGGTCGAAGAGGAAAGACAGAGAACCTGTTGTACCCAAGTTTCCGCTGAACTTGTTGAAGATAGAACGAACGTCAGCAACAGTACGTGTAGTGTTGTCTGTCAGAGTATCAACGAAGACAGCCACTCCGTGAGGGCCATATCCCTCGTATGTTACTTCCTTGTAATCGCTGGTATCCTTGCCACAAGCGTTCTTGATGGCACGAGCGATGTTATCCTTAGGCATGTTCTCACGCTTACAGTTAGCGATGATAGCACGCAATGATGGGTTGTTCTCTGGTTCTGGACCGCCTGCCTTCACAGCAATAGCAATCTGCTTACCCAACTTAGTAAATGTCTTGGCCATGTGGCCCCATCTTTTCAGCTTTGTAGCTTTACGATATTCAAATGCTCTTCCCATTGGAATAAAATTTTAAATGTTTATCGTTTGTTTATAATATTATCTTAATTCTGCACTGAGCACCTTCTGCATTATCTCAATTCTGCATTGAGCTTGCCTGTAAGGTTGGCAATGAGCTTCTTCATGATAGCATCTATCTGCTTGTCATTCAGAGTCTTCTCCTCATCCTGCAGGATAAAGTTAACGGCATAACTCTTCTTGCCCTCTGGCAAATGCTCACCCTCGTAAACATCGAAGAGAACAACGCTCTTCAGAAGTTTCTTCTCTGTCTGGCGGGCAATCTGCTCAATCTGAGCGAACTCTACATTCTTGTCTACGAGCAATGCAAGGTCGCGGCTCACTGAAGGATACTTGCTGATGTCGGTGTAAGTAAGGTTCACCTTCTTCACTGCCTTCATCAGGTTATCCCAGTGGATATCAGCATAGAATACATCCTGCTCAATATCGAATGCTTTCTTCAACTTCAGGCTCAGGATACCCAGTTCTACCAATACCTTTCCGGCACGGGTCTCGTAATTTACGCCCTTAGAGAAGATGTTATTGTCGCTGTGCTTGATAACCACGTTGTTCTGTGGCATACCCACACGGCGGAGAATATTCTCTACCACAGCCTTCAGCTCGTAGATGTTGCTCTGCTCATCAGCATGAGCCCAACTGCCCTCTACGCGCTTACCGGTGATGAAGAGTGACATGTGAGCCTCCTGAGAGTAAGCCTTGATAGGACTCTCCTCGCTCCACTTCTCCTTATTATATATATAGGTGTTACCCACCTCGAAGAACTTCAGGTTCTGGCTCTTATGGTTGATGTTGCGAACCACGCTCTCCAAACCACCGAACAGCATCGTCTGGCGCATCACACCGAGATCAGCACTCAATGGGTTCATCACCTTCACGGTTGTCTCGTTAGGATACTTGTTGAGGTCGAAGTCGGTATAGTAGCTAGCCTTGCTCAGAGAGTTGTTGAGAATCTCCATGAAGCCCTCGCCTACCAGCTGCTCTGCCACGAGGTTCTGGCTGTGATAAGCCTTATCCTCATCGCCCTGAACAGTCAGGGAGCTCTTCAACTGGGTTGGAATCTCCACATTATTATATCCGTAGATACGGAGGATATCCTCTACCACGTCGCAAGGACGCTGAACGTCTACACGATAAGCAGGAACCAGGAGGTCGATACCCTCAGCATCCTCCTTCACAATCTTCATCTCGAGAGATGTGGCAATGTTCTTGATGGTTTCAGCACCAATCTCCTTACCGATGAGGCGATGCGCATACTCATAGTTCAGGCGAACAGGGAAATCCTGCATTGGCTCTGGATATACATCCTTGATCTGCATGGAAATCTTGCCGCCAGCCAACTGCTTGCAGAGGATGGCTGCCTGCTTCAAAGCATAAATCTGTCCGTTCGGATCTACACCACGCTCAAAACGGTAGCTGGCATCTGTACTCAAACCATGACGGCGAGCGCTCTTGCGGATCCATGTAGGATGGAAGTAAGCACTCTCCAAGACTACATCCTTGGTTGTCTCGTAAGTACCAGAACCCTTACCGCCGAAGATGCCGGCGATACACATAGGCTCCTCAGCATTGCAGATGCTCAGGTCGTGCTCACCCAAGGTATGCTCTTCGCCATCGAGAGTAACAAACTTGGTGCCCTCTGGCTGGGTACGGACCACAATCTTATGACCGGTAACCATGTCTGCATCGAAGCAGTGCAATGGCTGTCCATATGCCATCATAATGTAGTTGGTGATATCCACGATATTGTTGATAGGGCGCAAGCCGATGATGTTCAGCTTATCCTGCAACCACTTAGGGCTTTCCTTCACCTCACAACCGGTGATGCTTACACAGGCATAACGCTTGCAAGCCTCAGTATTCTGGATTTCAACATCGATAGGAAGATCCTCGTTGTCTACCACAAACTCATCGCAAGATGGGCGATGCAAACTTGTCTTGTAGCCATTCTGCTTCAACCAGGCATACAGGTCGCGGGCTACACCCCAGTGACCGAGCGCATCAGCACGGTTGGCTGTGATATCAATTTCGATGAGCCAGTCGCTCTCCAGGTGATAATACTCAGCAGCAGGCTGACCTACCGGAGCATCTTCTGGGAGTACGATGATGCCGTCGTGAGAGGTACCTACACCAATTTCATCCTCAGCACAGATCATACCCAAACTCTCTACACCGCGGAGTTTGCTCTTCTTGATGGTAAAACTCTGGTCGCCATCGTAAAGCACGCAGCCCAAATCAGCCACGATAACCTTCTGACCTGCAGCAACATTAGGAGCACCACAGACAATCTGCTGAGGTTCGCCCTTACCCAAGTCAACGGTTGTAACATGGAGGTGATCGCTGTTAGGATGCTCCTCGCATGTCAATACTTTACCAACATAGAGACCTTTCAATCCGCCCTTGACAGACTGAACTTCTTCCAAAGCGTCAACTTCGAGTCCGCAAGAGGTCAACGCGTCCGCAGTCTCCTGTGGTGTCAAATCGAAATCGACGTATTCTTTAAGCCATTTGTATGAAACGTTCATTATAATGATTTTTTATTTTATTTCTATTTTGAAAAACCCGAAGAAACATCATTCGGGCTATGCATGTTCTAAAACTCTGCAAAAATACAAAAAAAAATGCATATAAACAAATAACATTCGCCATTTTTGCACTATTTAAAATAAATACATGCAAAAATGGCGAATGCCTTGGTTTTTATTCGAAAACTTCGTCGATGCTGCCACCTCCTACTTCCTCAAAGTCATCCTGTTCGGCTGCCTTGCGGGAACAAGGATCGTAGTCTTCCGGCAAATCGAACTTGATAGCAGGACTGATACCCAGCGACGGGTCGGCATAAACCTTCTTCATGAATATCGCCCAGATAGGCAAAGCCATGGTAGCACCCTGACCCATACTCATGGAATCGAAGTGGATATCACGCTCCTCACCACCTACCCAGCAGCCACTTACGAGTTGTGGAGTAAAGCCGATAAACCAACCATCGCTGTTGTTATTGGTAGTACCGGTCTTGGCGCCAATCTGTCCTTCCAGGTTATAACGGTAGCGCAGTCTTCCTGCCGTACCATTATCCACAACGCCCATCAGCATGGTGAGCATCTTCATGGCATTATCGGCACTGATCACCTCGTTCATACGTGGCTGGAAGGTTGCAATCGTATTACCTTCATTATCCTCGATACGGCTCACAAACATGGGAGCAGTACGGATGCCGTGGTTGGCAAATACGGTATAAGCGCTCACCATCTCGCTGACACTTACCTCACATGGTCCCAGACAGAGACTCATGGATGCATGGATATCAGGACTGTTGATGCCGAAGTCGCGCAACATCTGTACGAACTGCTGCGGATTGAGCTTACTCATCAGATAAGCACTCACCCAGTTGCTACTCTGCGCCAATCCCCAACTCAGCGGTACCATCTGTCCGGCACGTGAATGGTTGGCATTGCGAGGTGTCCACGGACGACCTGCCACCATATAGGTCCGCTGACGGTTAGGCGCCAGATCGCAAGGCTGGAAACCGTTAGACATCGCCAGACTGTAAAGGAATGGCTTGATGGTAGAACCCACCTGCCGGCGTCCCAGACTCACCATATCATACATGAAATGAGTATAATCCAATCCACCCACATACGCCTTCACAGCACCCGTCTTAGGATCCATGCTCATAAAACCGCTACGCAGAAAACTCTTGTAATAACGGATAGAATCGAGCGGACTCATCAGTGTATCAATATCACCATGATAGGTAAATACGGTCATCTCCTGCTTCTTGCGGAATGCCGCCTTGATTTCATCCTCAGAATATCCCGCAGCCTTCATCGTACGGTAACGCTCACTCTGGGTGATACTGCGGTTCAGTATACTCTTAATCTGTTGCGGTGTCAGCTTATCGCTGTATGGCGAGCTTGGTTTGCGGGCTATCTCTGCACTGAAGCGAGGCTGCAGATAGCGGGCTACATGCTGATACATAGCCTCTTCCGCATACTGCTGTATACGGCTATCGATAGTTGTAAACACCTTCAGTCCATCACTGTATACATTATATGGCGAACCATCCTTCTTATAGTTCTTGTTGCACCATCCATAGAGCGGATCATTATCCCACTGGATAGAATCCACCACAAACTGGGCATGGTTCCAAGAAGGATAATCACTGCGCTCCGGACGCTTAGCCATCATATACTGGCGAAGGAACTCACGCAGATAAGTAGCCGAGCCATCCTTATGGTCGGTACGGTGGAAATTGAGTGTCAGCGGCTCAGCAGCATACTGGCTATACTCGCTCCGGCTCAGATATCCCGCCTTCACCATCTGCGAAAGAACCACATTTCTGCGCTCCCTTGCTCTCTCCGGATAGCGAACCGGATTGAAGAGCGACGGATTCTTGCACAGTCCGATGAGCGTTGCCGACTCACAGAGGGTCAGATTCTTCGGTTCCTTATTAAAATAGGTATTGGCCGCCGTCTTGATTCCTACAGCATTGTGCAGGAAATCGAAGTAATTGAGATAGAGAGCCAGAATCTCCTCTTTGGTATAATAGCGTTCCAGCTTCACCGCAATCACCCACTCTATCGGCTTCTGCAACAATCGCTCCATCGTACTGCCTGCCTTCTCAGAATAAAGCTGCTTGGCGAGCTGCTGCGTGATGGTACTTCCACCACCCGCATTAGTCTGTCCCAGGATACCACGCTTGACGATGGCACGTCCCAGTGCACGGAAGTCGATACCCGAATGTTCATAGAATCGCTCATCCTCAGTAGCCACCAGTGCCTTTATTAAATAAGGTGACATTTTCTTGTAAGGAATCACGATACGGTTCTCCTTGTTCAGGTTCCACGTACCAAGCACCTTGCCATCGGCAGAGTAAACCTGGGTGGCAAATCTGTTGATAGGATTCTGCAGATCCTCGATGTCGGGCATGTAGCCAATCATTCCAAACCAGATGGCAACAAAGGCAAGAATTACCATGAGTATTCCAGTGCCGAAAACAGCCCATAAAATATGTATAAATCGCTTTCTCATCACTATTTCTTTAAATATTTGTGCAAAATTACATAAAAGTTTTGACTTATCGCACATAAATCAGATTTTTTATGTAACTTTGTGGGCGATTTTAGAACATTCAATCAAATTTCAAATGGAAAAACATAATTTTGTGACCATTGCAGACCTTTCCAAGGAGAAAATCATGTACCTCCTGGAAATGGCGCAAGAGTTCGAAAAGCACCCGAACAGGGAGTTGTTGAAGGGAAAGGTCGTAGCGACCCTTTTCTTCGAGCCATCTACTCGTACCCAACTCAGTTTCCAAACCGCTGCCAACCGTCTTGGTGCCCGTGTCATTGGTTTCTCTGATGCCAAGACATCCAGTACCACCAAGGGTGAGACCCTCAAGGATACCATCCTGATGGTAAGCAACTATGCCGATGTAATCGCCATGCGCCATTTCATCGAGGGAGCAGCCCAGTATGCCAGTGAGGTAGCACCAGTGCCTATCGTAAATGCAGGCGACGGCGCTCACATGCATCCTTCACAGTGCCTGCTCGACCTCTACTCTATCTACAAGACCCAGGGTACCCTGGAGAACTTGAACATCTATCTTGTGGGTGACCTCAAATATGGCCGCACCGTTCACTCACTTATCACAGCTATGCGCCACTTCAATCCTACTTTCCATTTCATCGCACCTAAGGAACTCGCCATGCCAGAAGAGTATAAACTCTACTGCAAGGAGCACAACATCAAATATGTTGAGCACGAGGACTTTAACGAAGATGTGATTGCAGGTGCCGACATTCTCTACATGACACGTGTACAGAAGGAGCGTTTCAGCGACCTGATGGAGTATGAACGCGTGAAGAACGTGTATATCCTGAAGCGCGACATGCTCTGCAAGGCGAAGGAGAACATGAAGATCATGCATCCGCTGCCACGCGTGAACGAGATTGCTTACGATGTAGATGATGATCCACATGCATACTATATCCAGCAGGCCCAGAACGGTCTCTATGCACGTGAGGCTATCTTCTGCCACTGCCTCGGCATCTCGCTCGATGATGTGAAGAACGATAAAAGCATAATTGAATAATGTTGAATGTTGAATATTGAATAATGTTGAATGTTGAATGTTAAGTTGCCTAACGGACACTTAACATGGGCCTCAAGGGCGCAAGCCTCACTCAACATTCAACACTCAACATTCAACACTCAACATTCAACACTCAACACTCAACACTCAACATTAAAAAAAAAGAGATGGGAAACAATAAAAGTCAATTAGTGGTTGCGGCTATCGAGAACGGTACCGTAATCGACCATATACCAGCCGAAAAGACCTATCAGGTAGTAAATCTGCTCCAGTTGGAGAAGATGGAGACTCCTGTTACTATCGGCTACAACCTGCCAAGCAAGAAGATTGGCAAGAAGGGCATCATCAAGGTTGCCAACAAGTATTTTACCGATGAAGAAATGAACCGACTCTCTGTAGTTGCTCCTAACATCGGACTGAGCATCATCAAAGACTACGAAATCGTAGAGAAGAAGACCGTCAAGACTCCTGATACATTGAAGGGCATCGTAAAGTGCAACAACCCTAAGTGTATCACCAACAACGAGCCTATGCAGACCCTCTTCCATACCGTAGACAAGGTGCTCGGTATCGTACGTTGCCACTACTGCGACAAAGAGCAGCAATTGGGCAAAGTAGAGCTCTGCAAGTAATAAAAACAGGTAGTTTATAACAAAAAGTAAGCAATATCACTCAAAATGTTACGATTTATTTGGTAGTTTGGGAGATATTGCTTATTTTTGCAGCCGATTTCATTAAACATCAACCATAAAAAGTAAAGGGAAATGGTAAAAGACCAAGAGATTTTCGACTTAATCGAAAGAGAACATCAGCGCCAGCTGAAGGGTATGGAGCTTATCGCTTCTGAGAATTTCGTGAGTGACGAGGTGATGAACGCTATGGGTTCTTACCTTACTAACAAGTATGCCGAGGGACTGCCAGGCAAGCGTTATTATGGCGGATGCCAGGTAGTTGACATCGTAGAAAACCTCGCCATCGAGCGCGTAAAGAAGGTGTTTGGTGCTGAGTATGCCAACGTACAGCCTCACTCTGGTGCACAGGCTAACGCTGCTGTTCTGCTTGCCGTATTGAAGCCAGGTGATACTTTCATGGGCTTGAACCTCGACCACGGCGGTCACCTCTCTCATGGTAGCCACGTCAATACATCCGGTATCCTCTACAACCCTATCGGTTACAACCTGAACAAGGAAACAGGCCGTGTAGACTACGACGAGATGGAGAAACTGGCTCTTGAACACAAACCAAAACTGATTATCGGTGGTGGTAGCGCTTATAGCCGCGAGTGGGATTATGCCCGCATGCGCAAGATTGCCGATGAGGTAGGCGCTCTCCTCATGATCGATATGGCTCACCCTGCAGGTCTGATTGCAGCCGGTCTGCTCGACAACCCATTGAAGTATGCACACATCGTTACTTCTACTACCCACAAGACCCTCCGTGGTCCTCGTGGCGGCATCATTCTGATGGGCAAGGATTTTGACAATCCATGGGGATTGACAACCAAGAAGGGCGAGGTTAAGAAGATGAGCATGCTCTTGAATTCTGCCGTATTCCCAGGTCAGCAGGGTGGTCCGCTGGAGCACGTTATCGCTGCCAAGGCAGTAGCCTTCAATGAGAATCTGCAGCCTTCATGGAAGGAGTATGCAGCTCAGGTAAAGAAGAATGCAGCCGTACTCGCAGACGACCTCATCGGTCGCGGATTCGCTATCGTGAGCGGTGGTACAGATAACCACTCTATGCTCGTTGACCTCCGAAGTAAATATCCAGACCTTACAGGTAAAGTAGCTGAGAATGCGCTGGTTGCAGCCGACATCACAGTTAACAAGAACATGGTTCCATTCGACAGCCGTTCTGCCTTCCAGACATCAGGTATCCGCCTGGGTACAGCAGCCATGACCACACGTGGCGCCAAGGAAGACATGATGCACCTCATTGCCGAACTCATCGAGGAGGTTCTGAATGCTCCTGAGGACGAGAAGGTCATTGCCCGCGTTCGCGAAAAGGTGAATGCTACGATGAAGGATTACCCTCTCTTTGCATACTAATCGTTAAGGATAAATATAATTACAAACTGCGGGCTTTCCGTCCGCAGTTTTTTGTTTCATTTAATAAATAATAAAGAAAAGAAAAAATTTATGAAAAAGATGAAAAGCCTACTGCTCATGGCACTTGCGTTGCTCCCTGCGAGCAAAACTTTAGCACAGACCAACGCCCAAGTTTTCTACGACTTCGGCAGTGACCGCAAGTTTGTTACCCTCACACTCGAAATGTTTAAGCAGGACAAATGGGGTAACACTTATTTCTTTGTAGACCACGACTTCAACTACGACAAGATGGATGCCAGCAGTCCAAACGTGGCACAGGGTGGAACCTATACTGAGATCTCACGTGCATTGAACTTCTGGCAGAACAGCCCAATGAAGAACTGGAGTCTCCACGTAGAGTATAATGGTGGTATTACCAAGAACTACCCTATCAACAATGCCTGGCTCTTCGGTGTGGAGTATTTCATGCACGACAAGAGTTTCAAGAACACCTTGACACTCCAGGCACTCTACAAGACTATCCGCAAGACCGACCAGAACGTGCCAATGCAGTTGACTGCTGTTTGGGGATGCAAAGACATCTTTGGATTAAAGGGATTGAACTTTAGCGGCTTCGCTGATTTCTGGTGGGAGGACCACAGTTCTTTCCTGGATAAGGATGGCGACCCGAAGCTCGACAAGGATGGCAACATCGATTACAAAGCTGAGCACACCGTCTTCACTACTGAGCCACAGCTCTGGTATAATGTAGGCCAGCACTTCGGCTGCGAGAACCTGAGCGTAGGTAGCGAGGTAGAAATCAGCCACAACTTCGGTAGCAATGCCGGCTGGATGGTTCGCCCTTGCCTCGGTGTAAAGTGGGATTTCTAATTTATCTGACGCTCTACTTCCCTTCTCAAACTGTTTACATCTGTTAAAAATTCCCTGAGTTCCGCATTTTTAAGAAGAACAAAAAGGAAACAAGAAAAAAAAGAAAAGACAAAAACGAAAAGAAGAAGAAGCAAGAAGTAAAGATAAAAAAGAAAATAAATAAAAGAAAAAAAGAAAAATAAGAAGAAATCTAGCATGCGCAAAATTTTCAAAATTTCATTTTAAAAATTTTGCGCATGCATCCTTAACCACTTTATTTTTTGATTTTCAGTAACTTACGTTACTTTCTTACAGTCAATCCACCATCAGAAATCCCTCCGATTCCGCCTTTTTTCTTATTGTACTGACGGGTTACGCCGCTCAAGTTAACCCCTCCAACACCTTCAGAAGTAGCGTTTACACTCTGGCAGTCAACCTTGGCTTTCACACTGCCCACGCCTTCATTCTTGATAATCAGGTTGCCGCCCTTAAACATATCCAGATTAACAGAGCCAACGCCCTCATTATCCAGTTTCAGGCTTCCCATTTCAATCTTAGAGATTTTCACCGAGCCAACGCCTTCGTTGTCAATACTCATATCATCTCCAGCCACATCATCGATATTTACCGAGCCAACACCCTCGTTGGTTATCTCCAGTCTGTTGGCAAGAATCTTCCCTATCTTAACAGAGCCTACGCCCTCGTTATCGATTTCCAGGCGGTCACTATTAATCGTCTTGGCGCGGAAAGAGCCCACACCTTCTCTTGTAATCTTCACCAGATCAGGACTTGTGATATAAATCTTCAGTCTCTTGTTATCATTGTTATAAGAAGAAGGCACGTTCAGTCTTCCGTTCAGGCCTATCTTTACTTCTCCATCCCGGTATACCACCTTGAGTTTCTCCTTCAGTTTCTTCACAAACTCCTGGTCCTTGATGGCAGAGTAATCCAGTCGAACGCTGCATTCATCGCCATTGTTCTGAGTATAATAAACGTTGGCAATCACATCCACGTCAATAGCCTTGAAAGGCTTCTCGGTCAAATCATCCTGCGTAAAGTTGAGACTTCCCTTCATTTCACTGGCAGAAGATCCCATACTGCAAGAACTCAAGCCCATTGGGGCAATGAATAAAGCGGCAGCCACCGCCCAAATACCAAATTTCTTCATACTCATATCTAATTTTATGTTTCTAAATACATGATATACCGAAAACCTATTCTGTTTCGGAAATCTGAGGGTTAGACGTAAGAAGATACTTAAAGGTTGCAGGGAAAGAAAAAAAATGCAGAAAAAAAAGTGCAACAGAAAGCTATTCTCACTGGAACAGTCTCCTGTTCTTACTGAAATAGCCTTCGTTAGTCACTGAAACAGCCTTCGTTAGTCACTGAAATAATATTCGTTGACTATTGAAGTAAGCCTCACTTCAAGTTCAGATAATCAACACATCCATTTCAAGTAAGCCTTACTTCAACTTCAAGTAAGCCTCAGTTAACATTTACGTAAGCCTCACTCCAATTTCAAGCAAACAATACACCATAACATCAAGATATTCAAGGAAAAGGCACAAATTCTACAAGGCGTTCCAATAGATTTATTTTTCTCTATCCCCCAATGCAAAAAATTGCCTAAAAATTTGGAAGTTACAAATTTTCAGCGTATCTTTGCAGAAGATTGTACGGCGCTCGGCAATTCGAAAGCAAGCTTTCATTGCACTCACTGACATAATCTTTGCAAAAGTATTAATTAAAATGAATCGCGTATGGAACAGGTAGAAGAAAGATACATCAGCTTGCTGACCGATTTCGGTTTCAAGCGAATATTTGGAACAGCAATGAACAAGGATTTGCTCATTTGCTTCCTCAACAGCTTGTTTAATGGCAAACAGGTTGTGAAGGACGTATCGTATCTGAACCCGGAGCATGTGGGAGATGTCTATACTGACCGCAGAGCCATCTTTGATGTATATTGCGAGGGTGAAAACGGTGAGAAGTTCATTGTAGAAATGCAGAATGCCTACCAGACGTATTTCAAGGATCGCGCCCTCTTCTACTCCACCTTCCCTATACGAGAACAGGCGCCCAAGGGGAATGAATGGGATTTCAAACTCAATCATATCTATACCGTAGCCCTGCTCAACTTCAGCATGAACGAGGATGCTTTCGACAAGGAGAAAATCCGCCATCATGTGCAGTTATGCGACACAGCTACACACAAAGTATTTTACGACAAACTCGAATATATCTATGTAGAGATTTCTAAGTTCAACAAGCCTCTGGAAGAACTGGATACGCTCTACGAGAAGTGGCTCTATGCACTGAAGAACCTCTATAAGCTTACCCAGCGCCCTAAAGAGCTGTGCGACAAAGTCTTCGACCGTCTCTTCGAGGAAGCCGAAATAGCCAAGTTCACTCCGCAGGAAATGAGGGAGTACGAAACCAGCAAGATGGCATATCGCGACATCAAGAATTCCGTAGACACCGCCAAGCGTGAAGGTATAGCCGAAGGCATGGAAAAAAGAAGTCTTGAGATTGCCAGAAAGATGCTGGCAAAGGGCATAGATGAAGCGACGGTAAAGGAAATAACCGGGCTGTCGGCGGAACATATACTGCGGCTAAAAGCAGAAATATAGATTACTTATTTGCTGAGCAGAAAATAACAGTAACAACATGTCTTAGTTTTTTTAAAATATGACAACATTAGAGTTACAAACAGAATATCAATCACTCGTCAACATAATTGCCAACGAGGATTACGAGACAATAAGTAAAGCTGTCAAAGCACAGAAGAACATACTGTCTCCTAACAAGGCTGAGTCTCCCAACAAGACAAAGACTAAGGAAATAACCAAGGCTGAATTAGTTATAGATCCAAGAATTGCAGCCATGACTAAAGGCATCAACTCGCCAGAGTCATTCGACTACAAAAACGAATACTACAAGGACTACATGAAATAAGCTAATATGAAACAGGTTTTCTTAGATACAAATGTGATATGATTTCAGAAAAAGAATTAAATAGCTATCGGCTGACAAGCATGGAAGAGCCAACAGATGAAATGCTGGCTCAGATTATGCATGAGGCAGCCGAAATATACAGAGAAGAGCACGAAGATACAAAGAAAAAAGTAATAAACATGATAAGAGAAGCTTCCAACCAAGCTGCTCATAAATATCAAACCCTATATGGCAAATAAGACACATAAACCCGCTGAACTTCCGCTAGTTTTACCCCACACGCCCTGAAAGGGCAGAAGCCCCTAGCCCAGGGCATCG
>UMFW01036000.1_pt1 | contig 41824 bp, 38 predicted proteins | sample 1965111 | NCBI WGS metagenome assembly UMFW01 (sample SAMEA4836056, study PRJEB28245) | human gut metagenome | biome: gut microbiome; material: fecal sample | place: Denmark | collected 2008
TTTTCAGCCATTGTAATTTTTTCATTGCCAGCACCTCTTTTTTTCGTCTTGGGGAATGTCTTTCGAAATTACCCCTCTATATAAGTAATACAAAAAAAGTGCAAATCATCCAAAGTTTTTTTCAAACTTTTTACGAAAAAGCCCGTTTTTTCGATTTGATTCTTTCGTTTTTCCCAGTATTTCAGCCGGTTTTATCAATTTTCTGATTTATACATTCCGAGTGATAATTTTTACATTCAAAAACCTAAAGTTTTCTGAACTTTCAAAAATTCGCAAACTAATACATTTGTCTTTCACAGAAGAACAAAAAAAGTCCCTTTCCGGAAAAATCACGCCCCGGCAAGGAACTTCACAAAAGACAAAAAAAAGCACAAAAACATCAAAAAAAAATGATCCCCCTAAAATAAATCTAAGCACAGCAAATCCAATTTGCTAAATAAAATTCTCCCCGGCATAACCTATCCATCATCATGTATTTCATCCTTTTTAGTCTCAGCATATTTCATCTCTTCTTGTCTTATCTTATATATAGTCTTTTCTCTTCTTATTCTTATCTCTTCTCTTTCTCTTCTTATACGTAACGCGTTACATCGCAGCTTGACTACCTTTCAATAACCGGCAAAAAAACGCATCACGAAGCCTTTTCCCCGATAATAAAAGACATAACTATAGGCAATATAACTCAAAGAAACCGGCTTTATTACTCCAATAAAAACTCCCTCATACCTGAAAATAAGATAAAAAAAGATGCCCATAGACTAAGCTATAGACATCTCAAAAAGGGCAAGGGTTATTATAAATCCATTTGCAGTTTTATTTTGGGATACTTTAATTACTTAAAAACAGTCTCACAATTCTTTGTCAGCATCCATATAAAATTCACAGGCTCTTAGTCTCTATCAAAAATATCCCTCGTATATACTTTATCCTGAACATCACGCAAGACTTCATCCCAACGATTGGCAAGAATGACATCACTCTTTTGTTTGAATACGCTTAAATCACGAACTACTTCGGAATGATAAAAACTGTCGTCTTTTAAGGTTGGTTCGTAGACAATGACCTTTATGCCCTTCGCTTTGATTCGTTTCATGACACCTTGTATAGCAGAAGCTCGGAAATTATCCGATGCCGTTTTCATGGTCAAACGATACACTCCGACAACACTGGGATTCATCGCTAAAATCATATCGGCAACATGGTCTTTTCGAGTGCGGTTAGCTGCCACAATAGCGGTAATCAAGTTTTGCGGCACATCTCTATAATTCGCCAACAGTTGCTTTGTATCCTTAGGAAGACAATATCCGCCATAACCAAAAGACGGGTTGTTATAAAAATCCCCAACTCGAGGATCCAGGCAAACGCCATCAATAATTTCTTTGGCATTCAAATCCCGCATTTCAGCATAGGAATCGAGTTCGTTAAAATAAGCAACCCGGAGTGCCAAATAGGTGTTGGCAAAGAGCTTGATAGCTTCCGCTTCCGTGGAACCGGTAAAAAGAACATCGATATCTTTCTTGACAGCGCCTTCCATTAACAGGTTAGCAAAAACTTTTGCTCTTTCCGACCGTTCCCCCACGATAATACGGGAGGGATGCAAATTATCATATAAAGCTTTGCCTTCACGCAAAAATTCCGGAGAGAAAATAATATTATCGGTCTGAAAGCGTTTCCTCATTTTTTCGGTATAACCGACAGGAACCGTAGATTTAATGATCATAACGGCGTCCAGATTAATGGCCAAAACCTCTTGAATGACGGCTTCAACGGACGACGTATCAAAGAAATTTTTCGTTTCATCGTAGTTCGTAGGTGTCGAAATAATAACGAAATCAGCATCACCGAACGCATCGTCAGCATCCAGCGTCGCTCTGAAATGGATATCATCCTTTTTCAAAAATTCCGAAATCTCTCTGTCGACAATCGGCGATTCTCTTCGATTCAGCATATCCACTTTTTCAGGCACAATATCTAAGGCGACAACTTCATTGTGCTGACTCAATAACATCCCATTAGCTAATCCTACGTAGCCGGTCCCTGCAATTGCAACTTTCATGTAATTCAATCTCCTAACTCAACTATAAAATACTTACGGTTTAATTAAAACTTTTACATGTCATATAATACACTCTAGATTACTTCTTTATAGCATCCCTAACAACGCGCGGTATATAGGTAATAAGACGTCCTACACGAAAAGATAAAGAATTGGTTTGGTAATATAACTGCTCCCTCAATTCTCGATTCCGCCTCATTAATGTTTCCTTATTATCAGACGTCTCTATGCAATTCGAGTAGTACTCTTGATAATCAGAAACAAGTATATTGAGTTTTTTTATGTCCTGTCGAGTAAAGTATGGTTCCCGAATGGCTTTTTCTTCAAGGTAAGGGGCAAATTCTTCAGAAAACTTTTTTAAGTACTCCAACTTAAACTCATTAGCGATACGTCCCAATGTGAAATTGCAGTTATGATATAACTTCATTAAGAAGACATCTTTAAAGAGGTCAAATAAATTCTGTTCCACTAAAAAGTTCTTTATGTAGTCATACTCTACATTGGCACAATAAACTTTCTCCGGATTTTTCACAGAAGAATTCGGATTATCTCGTCGATTCATATAGTACGGTCTATTTACGAAATAGAGTCGGTGAGTCAGGCAGAATCCTTTAAACCAAAAGCCATTATCCTGAAAAGATGCACCAGGCGTCGTATTATGCCGAATGTGGAATTTATTCAGAAACGACATCCGATAAATACCACTCCATGTATTCATGACAAACTTAAAAACTTCTTGTTCTTTAGTCGGATCAATCAAACGATTATAATAGCGTTCAAGCTTCGTCAGTTGGATATATGTTCTGACTACATTATCATCGTCATCATTTACAAATCGATAAAAATCGGCCTTGACAATATCTGCGTTTTCCCTATCCGCTACACTTGCCAATTCTTCAAACATTTCAGGAACGACATAGTCATCCGGTTCTACAATACCCAGGTATTCGCCGGTCGCCATATCGATGCCTTGATTCATACTATCCCCGTAGCCGGAGTTAGCCTTATCAATAATCTTAATTCGGCTATCATTCCCGGCATACTCTTTTATAATGGACAGGGAATTATCCGTAGAACCATCATTGACACAAATAATTTCAATGTCCTGCAGAGTTTGATTAACCACACTATCCAAGCAGGCTTTTAAATACGGCTCTACATTATAAATGGGAATAACTACAGATACTTTTGCCATGATACTCACTCCTATGATACTACCTACATTTATTTAGATTTCAGCATTCGCGGTATATATGTGATAAATCTTCCTATGCGGAAAGATCGAGATTTTTTTAAACAATCGATTTCAGATTGAAGTTCTGAGGTACGCCTTCTCAACATCAAGATTTCTTTTTCTCGCTGTTCGACCCGCTCCCTAAGATGATGTGTAATATCCGTATTCATGATGGACAAAGCATTTTCATAATTATGTGCTTGATAAAAATATTCTTTTTGATGCTTCAAAATGCCTAAATCATCAAACCATTTTTCCTTCAACGCATTATATAGCAAGAAATAACCCTCACCATGGATCGTCTCTAAATGCCAAAAAGAAAAATTCAAACAATAATTTATGAAGTCTTGTTCGAAGCGTTCATATAACCCTTGTTTTTTCAGATAGTCTCGCAGGGCTATTAAGGCTTTATAGAAATTATCCCATGATTTTTCCCGTGTTACGGAAAGTGACGATTTCAAGGAAACTCTCTGATGCACCAGCACATCATTAATATAGGAAATATTAGGAGCCATCAAGACAGCTGCACAAACAAAAAACAAGTCGTTCGTCGTCCGTAACTGCTGATACTGTATACCTAAAGAATCGATATAGCTCTTCTTATAAAGCTTATCCCAAGGCCACCATACGAAGGCTTCAAAAAAGTTCTTTTTAATATCCTTGCTGGAAAAAGGCTTGAAATCCGGAAGGAGGTGTTCTTTAATCGACCAAGGAATTTTCATATATTCCGCAGTCCCATTATCATAGCGATCAGCTCGGCAGACGACAATCTCTGCTTGAGTCTTTTTAGCTTCACGATACAATTTTTCAAGTAAATCCGGTTCAAAAAAATCATCACTGTCTAAAAAGGCCAAGTATTCACCTTTCGCTATCGACAGTCCATAATTTCTGGCTGCTCCCGCCCCTTGATTCTGCTGTGTAAGTACAATAACCCGCTCATCCTGTTTCTTATATCGATGTAAAATAGCCAACGATGAATCGGTTGATCCATCGTCGACGCAAATAATTTCGATATCCTTCAAGGTTTGACTACACACGCTGTCTAAACAAGCAGACAAAAATTTCTCAATATTATAAACCGGAATGATAACTGAAACACTGGGATTCATCACCAAGTATTCACTCCTTTACTTTCTAAAAGTATCTATCATTCATTTCTTACGTTTCCTAAAATCTCCCGTTCCCATGTTAATACCACTATGTTCAATAACACGTTTAATCGTATAGGAGGCTCCATGATCACGGAAACACTTTAAACCACCTCGAATCATCCGAGGAAGCCAGGTAATTTTTCGGCCTATCCGGAAGGAATAACCACTCTTCACATTTTTCAACTCTTGTTTATGACGCTGTATTTCTTGTTTATAAAATTTAACTTTCTGTTTTTCTTCCGTTAATTGCAAGTTTTTATGCCGTCCCTGGATTGGAGAAACGACCCAGTGTTCAAATAGGAAAATTTCATTTTTCGGAATGCCTAAATATGTCATCTGTTCGTATCGCTTCAATTTAGAATAGCGTCTCTGAACAGAATCCAAAATCATTCTTACATGAGATACGACTACGTCAGATTCAAAATCATTAGGCTCTAAGTCACGAATTATTTCAATCATTTCAAGAAATACTTCAAAATATCCGTATACATTTTTAAAACTCTCTTGACTAGTCATCGTTGAATTGGGTCGAAGGCGGCGCCGATAAAAAGCTTTCCGAATATATCCGACTCGTGTCGCTTTTAACAATGATTGGAAGGTATAAAGTTCATCTTCATGAATAATTCCCGGAAAAAATTTAATTTGATTAGAAATAAGGAATTCTCTTTTTACCATTTGGAAACAAGGAGACACTAAAAATTCTTTATTATTTTTTTGTTGTTCGAAAAGCTCAATTCCGGAATATACATCTTCATATCCATGTTGTCTTTGGTAATAATCATTGTAGCGATTGAGTAATTCGTCATCCTGTATTCCATCGCAAAAACAGACTCCATCAAAATATACTAATTGCAAATCGCGTTTTTCCATGTATTTAACACAATTCTCAAGTGCATCTTTTTCTAATATATCGTCTCCATCCATATAATAAATATATTTTCCCCTAGCATGCTGTATCCCCGTATTTCTGGCAACGGACTGCCCTGAATTCTTTTCAGCAATAACAGAAATACGACTATCCTGTCGAGCTATTTTTAAGACTCTCTCGCGTGAAAAATCAGTAGAACCATCATCGATACAAAGAATTTCTATATTTTCCAAGGATTGGGATATAATACTTTTTAAGCAATCACCAACATATTTTTCAACATTATAAACCGGAATGATGACCGTCACTATTGGATCTTTAACTTTGTTAGATACTAATATAGTGGGTACGCTCATTTCCCATTTTAGAGATTGATATTGCCAGTTAATGATTTGTTCCAGTTCCTTTAATTTTCCCCTATTTTGTTTATCCGTCTTGGAATAACATTCCTCGGGATATTGCAATACAGAAAGGGGGTCTTTCAGGACCTCTTTCAAAATCTCATATCGTGTTATCACATCTTTCATTTCATTTAACTGATATACATATTGGCCCAAACAAAGTGTAATAAAGCTCTTTTTTTAAATATCAAACCGATTATGTTCAATTAATTTATCCTTAAGGCCTGACAGAGCTTCAATGAAGCAAAAAGGACTTTTCTTTCTCTTAGAGCTAAGATTCCCCTTTGCATTGAATTGATAAATGTATAAGGCTTTATCCACATAAGCTATTTTATCGGCTAAGGCTAAAGCAGCATAGGACATATACATATCGTTCGCATTGTGTAGTGCTTGAAATTGTAACTTTTTATTTATTAAAAAAGATTTTAAATAAAATTTATTAAACGGGGCCGGTATAGTCAGTTGAAAGATGCTATTCGGTATATCTTCATAATTAAAAACGCTAGCATTTAAAAGTTCTGTTTTTAATGAATATTCCGCTGCAACTAATGTTCCCAATCGAATATTCTTTTTAATTATTTTGCATAATACAATATCTGCAGAGGTATTTTCAGCCTTTTCGTAAAGTTCTTGAATCATATTTATCTTTAAATCATCATCTGAATCCAGAAAAATAATATATTTACCAGTAGCATTATCCAATCCATTATTTCTAGCTACACCCGCAAATTGATTTTTTTGTTGCAGTATCTTTATTCTGTCATCCATTTGTGCATATGATTTTATAATGGATAAAGATAAGTCTGTCGAACCATCATCAACACAAATAATCTCTAAATTAGAAAACGTCTGGTTAGTAACAGAATTTAACATTTTATTCAAATAAGATTCCGCATTGTATACCGGGATTACAATCGTAACTGCTGGCTCTCTCACTTCAACAAAACGATCACATGAAGAATTATAAACATAGTGCCGATATTGAATGTTTTCTGCAAGATGGTTTCTAGTAATAGTAAAATAACTTGCCATTTTTTGAGGAACTGAAATATCGTGAATATCCATCTCATTAAGTAGTGCTTCCATTTTTTTGTTAAGAAGCGATATAATAGACGTATTTCCCCTAGCCTGCTTTGAATATCTCAAAATAGTTGCATACAAACTCAATATGGTATATGTATATATTTCTAAATCGGTATCTTTAAAAAAAGCTGCCTTTTGTTCAAATACATCTAATACGTCTAACGAAGCCATTTGAAATCCCTGATGCATAAAAGAATCGGAATGCTGCCAATAATAGTATAATCCGGCAGAGGTACAGGCAACACGAGATGCAAGAGAATAATAACGATATGAGACGGCCTCATCTTCGTGTCTTCGCCCCATAGGAAAAAGTACCTGTTTAGCAATATTTTTCTTTATTAATTTATTACATACTAAACCATTAACCCATCCATTTTCTTCAAAGCGTCGGATAATTAAACTTCTCCCATCTAAAATTTCCGTATCATAATATGTTATTTTATGAACACTAGAAGTATCTGATACTTTTTGAAGGCCACACTGTGCAATGTCACAGTGATTGCTTTCACACATATTATAAAGTATTTCTAAATAGCGAGAATGAATCCAATCATCAGAATCCAAAAAAGTAATGTAATCCCCAATGGCAACGTTAATACCTTTATTTCTAGCGCCTGATACGCCTTCATTTTTTTGATTGATAAGACGAACTCGTGAATCCTTCCTTACATATGATTCACAGATGCCGCGACTTTTATCTGTAGATCCATCGTTTATGCATATACACTCAAAATCCTGAAAACTTTGTTCAATAATACTATCAAGACATCTCGAAAGATATTTTTCCGTATTATATATAGGAATAATAATTGAAACTTTAGGCATAAAATCTGACCTCACCTTATAAATATTTAATGCAGAACTCAGTGATTGTCGTGATAGATTCACCTCACATGGAGCATACAAATTTATTTTTTTCACTAACTATAACGACGGCATCCTTATCTCCGGAATATTTTCCAATATGATAAGGGATGGAACAGCTTTTTAATTTTTCGTCCATTTCTCGAACGGTTGCTTGTTCGCCGGAGCGATTACAGTCATCAATCATAATGATAAAATCATCGGATAGACTGTTAGGGATAAGCTGTAAAACATCGATCCTGGCATACTGCTTCATATCGCCGCCTAAGGGCGCATCAATGGAAATAAAGTCGAATTTTTGATTTACGAACTGTGCTCCAAAGTCTTTATACACACGCACGGCTTCAGCTTCTTTATAGGGAACAAAATCCCAGGGAAGCCGGACAATTTCTGTATTTTCCGGTATTTGGTAATTCCGCTTAAAAAACGAAATCCATTCGGGATCATGCTCTACGACTTGATGCTTCACTTCGGGAAAAGCATTTGCATACTGAGTAATCATCTTGGTAGATTGTCCCAGTCCCAACTCTAAAATTCTGCTAGGTCGCACTTCATCTAAAATCCGATATAGGGCATATAAATATTGGTAGCCGATGGCCCAGCGCCCCGGTGAAAAAGAAGAATCTTTCAGCCATGAACTTCCATAGATACATTGGTTAAAGACCGCAGCCCATACTGCTTCAGATGCGTGCCGACTAGCTTTTTCACCTATCATTCTAGTGAGCTCATTTTGTTTCTCGATTCTTAGCAACAAGCTTTGCAACTCTTGGTATTTTTGATTGACTAGGGATTCGGTGCCAACCTCAATCTGTTTCTGATTATCTAGTAAATGTGTATATAGTTCATTTTGTTTCTGAATATCAATAGAAATATTGTCAAATCCTTTTTGCAGTTCCTTTTGTGTTTCTCGAACCTGATTCAATAATTGATTGGTTATTTCTTGGTTTCTATTAATTTCTTCCGTGATTTTTTGTAAGGCCTGTCCCTGTTCTCTTTCAAGCTCATTCAGTCGATGCTGAAAGCCCTTATGGGTCAAGGGTAAATGGCTTCGAAGCCAACGATATAAAGACATTTTATTTCTCTCCTCAAAGAACGCGAGTGGCTCTTTACTGATTCTGTTCCTTTAACAATTCGGGCTTATTCTTCTTTATAATCGAAACGGCAGTTCGCAAAGCAACATCCGTTGACACTCTGTCAAATACTTTTTCTAATTTTTCGGATGCTGTCAGAGCTTCTCTCTTTTTATTTTGCTCCTGACGGAAGAGGTAGGCATCAGCCAATTGTTTGATGCCCTCTGTCCCCTTGGGAAGTTTCTTGGTAATCAAAAATTCTTCATAGGCGTCGCAATACACTTGAACGTCATCTGAAAAACCGACTTGCTTTCCATGATCAAGCCAAAGTATCTTATTACACATACGTCGTATCTGCGGCAATGAGTGAGAAACTAAAATCCCGGTAACTCCATTTTTTAAGATTTTTCTCATGCGATCGCCGCTCTTTTTAGCAAAGGCGCCATCACCGACACTTAAAACTTCATCTAAAATGAGGATATCCGGATTAACCAGACAGGCAATGGAAAAAGCGAGTCGACTCTTCATACCACTGGACAGATGTTTAAAAGGACGGTCTTGAAAATCCTGTAATTCTGCAAAATCAATAATTTCATCATATTTGTCGTTCATAAAATTACGCGTATAGCCCAACATAGCACCGCGCAGATAGGTATTTTCCCGAACCGTAAGTTCCGGGTCAAAGCCGCTGGCCAACTCCAATAGGGCGGCAATAGAGCCATTTATCTCCATATGTCCTTCTGTCGGAACCATAATTCCTGAAACAGCCTTGAGCAGCGTAGACTTCCCGGCCCCATTCGATCCGATAATGCCCAGCATATCCCCTCTTTCCAGGGAAAAACTGATATTGCGATCGGCCCAAAATTGGTTGACTTGGTATTGGCCTTTTAATTTGCGCATGACATATTCTTTTAATCCGATATCCTTGAAGTCCCCTGTCAAATAGAGGATCGATACGCCTACCGCTTTTATAATGCTCACTTGTACAATTCCCCCTGAGAGTCTCATTAAATATAGTATAAAAACTTGTGATTATACTTCTTATAAACAAATCCACCTATTAAAAGTACGACGCCGGCGTAAAAGGCACACAGTAAATGATATTCCAAAGAAGGAATCTGTCCATGGATTACAATTTGTCTAAAATAGTTAATATAGACATAGATGGGGTTACATAGAAAAAGGCTCTGAGCCCGTGCCGGCAAGATGTCTACACTATAAAAAATAGCAGATGCATACATCATCAGCATCGTTACAATACTATATAAATATCCGATATCTCGAAAGAAGACAAAGAGTGCCGACAAAATCAGTCCCATGCCCACGTTAAAAACAATTAAACAGCCGATGGGATATATCAGAAACAAAAATTTCAGGGTAAAGGGCAATCCGTCCACAAAAACGAACACGAAAAAGATGATAAGGGTTAAGCCAAAGTTAATCAAAGAGGAAACATTTTTAGATAGCAAGAAAATGTATTTGGGTACATTCACTTTACTAAAAATGCCGGCATTAGACATTAATGAATTCATACCACTATTCGTGGATTCACTGAAGTAGGAAAAAAGCAGGTTTCCACAAAACAAATAAATCGTATAATGAGGAATTCTTTGACCAAAAAAGTTAGAAAAAATAACGTCTAACACCAGTAAGGTAAGCAACGGCGATAAAATACTCCATGCCATCCCTAATACGGTTCGTTTATACTTTTGTTTGAAGTCCCGTTTCACCAGTTCTTCAAAAAGGAACTGATTCTTCTTTAATTTTAATGCAATCTCAGAAATCATATGCTGTCCCCTTTTTTAATATGTCTTTCAATGTAAAGACTCTCCTTTTCCAGCAGACTCAAGCCTATAATTTTAAATACTTTTGCCAAAAGGGCTCACTGGTCATTTCCGGAAAAGCTGCCTGATAGGCTTTTTCCAGTTGACCATAGCGAGCGTTAAGTTCCATGCTCAGTTTAATCCATCGGCGGAACAAGCGGAAGGCTCTGCCGCGCTGTATCGGCAGTACGACGGCTTTTTCAAAGTTCGGATCACAGGCGATGACCCGCTTCTTTAGATAGTACATCTTACTGTCATTTCCGTAGCCATATTCGGCAAACCCCTCAGGTTTAAAAAAGAAGGACGGCATCAGATGCCCGTTCCAAGTAATAAATCGCAGGAGTTTGACGAGCTTATTCTCTCCCTTTTTTTCGATATCATGACAAAAGTGTTCATACACCATGTCATGATCTGCCAAATCGACAACGGGCTGCAGTTTCACTTGCTTCGGCCCATGACTCTGCAAATCTTTCACCGTATCTACGGTCTTAAAGAACTCCGGTCCTTGTAAAAACCGTTCGGCTCCGTCTAATAATAACTCGGCTCCGCCATAGTCATAGCGGAAAATATCATGAGCAAAGCGCCGGAACAGAAATTTAAGGGCCATTTTTTTATCGCCCGTATGATGAAGGATGTTGACGACCAGATTGTTGCGGAACATGAAGTAGTTTTCCATCAACGCAGAATATTTCTTATCGAAGGCTTCATGCCATACGGCAATGCCATTTAAGGAAATGCCTTGACGGATATTGCGAATCGAGTATTCAATATCATCCATGCGGATAAAAAACGGATACGGCAAATTTTCCAGATTGGCGATGTCCTTCGGGATGCAGCAGTACCACCAGGCACAGTAAATCTGATTTACGCTTTCCGTCTTTTCATTAAAGAGGACATCCGTAAAGTCATTGAGATTCAGATTCTGTTTTAAGCCGATGAGATGATTTCCTTTAAAGGCCGCCATATTTTCATGCTGTATATTCTTTTGATCCAGCCGCAGCATGGCTCCGCTCAAAAAAGTATCCTTAAAGTCGTTCTTTAACAGCGTCAAGAAATTATAGGTCTTTTCAAAGGCTTCTACTTGGACTAAGACGTCATCGTCCATAAAGAGAATGTGTGTCGAGCGACTATCATGCAGGGATTCTATCATACCGCGGCAAAAACCACCGGAGCCGCCGACATTCAGATTGGGAAAGACCTGTACGCAGCCGGGAATTTCGATTTTCTCTACCGGAAGGGTTTGGCCGTTATCAACTACTTTTACGTTAAAATGTTTGGATCCATTATACCCATCGGCTTTAATAAAGTTATTTACGATTAAATCGATATTGCGCACAACATACTCTTCACGCTTAAAGGTGCACATGACCAAGTCAATATTAACCGGATTCAAATCATGTTCATCAACTTCGGTATAATAACAGCCGCCATAGAAAAAGGCCTGGTTATCCATCGCCTTGATTTTAAAATAGACCGAATCATTTTGGGAGATATCGACGGGAAATTGATATGTTTTAGGGGTTGATGTCTGAATTGTATATCGGCCAATACATTCATGAACTGCTTTTTTCTGAAACCAAGAAGCTGAATAGATTTCGACAATAACGTTTCCTTTAACACAAAGTTCTAAGTACAGATTCGATAACTTCGTATACGTTGTCCACTTATTCAAAGAAAAAGAATTGAAATAGGTAGAGAAATCGCAAAGGCTGTATTCATCTAACTTTAAACCCTCTTCTTCTTGCACAAGATTCCCATGATGGCGGAAATACATTTGTTCTTCATCGCAAACTTTCTGATCGGGAAAAACAATATTTTGTACAATATACTTCATAAAAACTCCCTCATTTTACGTGTAGATATTTTTTCCAAAACTGCTGTGTCATCAACTTTTCAGACCGAAAGTCGATATATTGCTTATGAATCGATGGATAATGAACGAAACAACGTATAATCAAAGCCAGCGTTTTCATAAAGACGACGCAAATATTCTCATCCGTCTTATACTGCCGTATCTGTTGAAATTTTTCATCCCCATCTTGGGCTGTAATGCCTTCATATCCGCTTTTATAGTCTTGTAAGGCAAAGCGAAGCATTTGTATCCCCGGAATACTTCGCCGCAGCGTATGTTTTCCCAATCTCCCGACAGCACTGACAAGAAAGGTCCATTGTCCGCAGCCGAATGCATAATGATTCATGATTAGCATATTTCTATCACTAAAATAGCTGATGACGGGACTCATTTTCTTGGCAAAGGCTTCATGCCAAACCCCGATTCCATTCATGGTGATGATATCTTGATTATCGCGAATTCCGTACTCCATATCATCGCCCTTGATAAAGTTAGGCAAGGGATATCCTTTTTCCTTGATGACCGCCGTAGGAATGCAGCAGAACCACCAGGCCGCATACTTATTTTTCACCGAGGGCAGATTGTCATTTTGAATCAAATCAGCGAGGCTCGTTAAGTCTAGCCCTTGGCCTAATGAATGGAGTCTGACTTTCCCCCAATAGGCCGTGTTTTCATGCTGAATGGTCGGTTCTTCCATACTCATCATGGATCCGGCAATCATCTGCATCTCAAACTCGGCTTTTCTATGGCGGCACAAGGCATAGACCCGCTCTAACGAAGACGTTTCAATAAGAATATCGTCATCCATCATGAGAAGGTAATCATTCACACCTTGATTAACTTGTTCCATAAGGCCCCGCGTAAATCCGCCTGAGCCGCCATAATTACGATTATGGATGATCTGTAACTGGGGTCCCTCCTTTTCCGGAAGTGTCTGCCCATTATCAATAACCATCACATGAAAATGCGGGTTATCTTCCATTAACTGCTTCAGCGTCTTTAAATTGCGTTTCAAATACTCTTCACGCTTAAAGGTACAAATCACGATGCCTATGTTGGTATCCTTAGCCTCATCAAATTGCCCGTAATAAGCCCCGCCAAAAAAATGCACATCGTCTTCTAATGCCGTTATCGTAAAACTTATAAAATTGGATTCGTAATCATCTAAGCAAAAGTCATGTTGATACTCATCCTGTCCATTAAAGGTAAACAATTCTTTTCGCTCTGACGACCCAATCGAAAATGCGGAGATACGATAACGGCCTTGAAGGTTCAGCTTGACTCTCATGTTTCGTATGGATGTATATCTTTTCCATTTTTGAACGGAAAATAGATTGAAATACGTAGTTAAATCCAGTGACTGATTTTGTTTTAATAAAATAGCACTGGATTTTGTTTCTAAAGAGTCGCCTTTTATATAAAGTTCTTGTCGCCTTTTATCTAAAGGCAACTTAATGGGGTATAGTTTTTCAAACATAGGCCTTATAATTCGCTATTGTACATTATCAAATAGTGCGAATCCTTTCACTGATAAAATATAATGTATTTATATAAAAAAAGATTGTGTATATTTTTTAATTGTATCACATTCGGCGTTCATCTGTCAGCCAGACAGAAAGTGTCATCGTCCCCGCAGCTTCCGCATCAAAAAGAGTCCTCCCTTTTTGATCCAGTCTTGTTTTTCCATAAAGGAGACATTCTGTTCAGCATAGTCTATTTGATGATATCCCAACCATACGTCAAGAAGGCGTTCCGCCACGAATCCGCAGATTCGAGATTCATAGGCATTCCAGCCGGTGGTATCGACCCGTCTTTCCAATTCAAAAAGGATATCGAATAACCACTGCATATAATCGTTGTACAAGTCGCGGCGCATGACGAACATGTTAAACATATGGGCCCAGGTGCGGTTCATGACGGTATCAAAGGCCGGCAGGTATTCCGGACACTGTTCTTTGATGATTTGTTCCGTGATATCGAGGCCTTCTGAATGATGGGCGTGGTTATAATGGGAGCGATTTGTCTCGATATAGTATTTCCGTTTATCGGGAACGATAATCGGGTGCTTGTCCAACAGGGCTTGCCATTCTTTTTCGGTAAGAATTTGTTCTTTTTTCGCTTCGATGTTGCGAACTTCTTTCCGAGTAAAATAGCGCCGATAATGGACGAGCCCTATGTAGTCGGCATCCAAATTTTTCCATGCCCAATAAAGGCCCGTCAGCTCACAAAAATAAGGATTTTTAGCACTGATATTCTCCCCCGTATTGTCCGGTGTATAACCGATAGAGTCCTTCCCTTCGGCCCCGACCTGAACAGGCAAATAAACCGGATCCCGGGGCATCCAGTATTTTTTGTGTGCTGCAATAATCAGTTTAATAGACAAGCAAGTTCTCCCTTTCTCTACTACACCACGATATCCCTTGGAACCTTAGCATAGGTTTTCTTTGTTCTGATACACTGGGAACCTTACGCAAGAATCAATACGCTCCCTTATGTTTCAATACAACGGCAACAGTTCTCCAAATAAGGACGATATCGAACCAGACGTTCCAGTTTCTTACGTACCAGGTATCCATCTGGACTCGTTCGTCATAGGTCGTATCGCTGCGGCCACTGGTCTGCCACATGCCGGTAATTCCCGGACGGACCATGTAAAAGTCTTTGATAAAGGCTCCGTATTTCTTGACTTCATCGCGTATGATTGGCCGCGGTCCGACGAGACTCATTTCTCCTTTTAAAACGTTGAACAGCTGGGGCAGTTCATCAAGGCTTCTCTTGCGCAAAAAGGCCCCGCTCTTGGTAATGCGCGGGTCGTTTTTCAATTTGAATTCTGTCTCCCATTCTTTCCGAGCTTCGGGATCCCGTTCGAGGAGTTCTTTCAGCTTGACATCGGCATCGACACACATACTGCGGAATTTATAGCAGTTAAATTCTTTGCCGTCCCGGCCGATACGGCGGTGTTTGAAGATAATCGGCCCCGGAGAATCAAGGCGGATCCACAAGGCTATCCCTAATAAAAAGGGAGACAAGCAAATAAGGCCTACGATGGTACCAATCATATCAAAAGTCCACTTAATGGTCCGGTTGTACCACAAGGCCAAATTATTGCGAAAGCTGATAGAGACGATGCGGCCGTCGATGAGGGGATCCGTCTCGAGAGTCGCCAATGGCAGGCTCCCCATATCAGGAATGAAGGCTACTTTTTTAACCAGTGGCTGAACGCGGTAGACGATGTCTTGAATGGCATCATTTTTAAGACCCGGGGCAATAACCATGACGTGCTGAACGCCCGTCGTCTGAATGACCTGTTCAGCGTCATGGAAAGTTCCCAAATGAGGAATCATGGCCGCCACTCTCGGATCCGGTGTATGGTCTTCAAGGTAGCCGATGAATTCGTATCCGACTCCTGTATCGTTCTTGAAGTACTCCAACATAAGGGCCGCCGTCTTGCCGGCGCCCATAATGAGGACCGGGAGCTGGAGCATCTTCATACGGGTCAAAAAGCGCTTGATGACGTATCGTTCAATAACTAAAAAGAGAAAGGATGTTATGGCCAATAATCCCACAAACAACCGTGACGTCGACGCCGCCGTCTGGGCGATATAGATGAAGAAAATCAGTAAGGCAATGGAATAAAAAACAGCCTTAAAGAGATTAGAAATGATTTGCCAAAACTGCATGCGCCGCGTATAGAGGTGATGCAACTTCAAAAACAACAGGTATACCGCCGGTACGATGACGTGAATGCTGAGCCACGACAAATGAAAATACGAATTGGGAAGTAAACAGGCTCGTAATCCATAGGCTGCATATTCAGCCAACCAAATGGCAATGTAGTCTCCAATAGCTAAAACAAACGGCAAAACTTCATTACTATACTTATTCTTAATTGAAATTGAACACTTCGATGTTGAACATTTCAAGACAAGCTCTCCTTACAACAAGGTAACGATATTGACACGAACAATGATGCTTTTATAAAATAACGAAACTTTCTACTTCGTTAAGATCTTCACAATAATTTATTATACCATTCTTTAATGTAAAAAAAAACCGACCTTTCCCCACCATATCGCATAGAAATGTAAAAAAAGGATAAAGAAGTGCTGGTGCTTGATGAAAAAACACCTCTATCAGATACGGCTGGCTCGGTCATGCTGTAATAAAAGTTGTTTTTAAAGTTTTCAAACCGTGACAAGTACAAAAAAAAGCCGGATACCTGCTGTGATACAGTTCGGCATCCGGTTTTAGCTCATTCTAGTTATCAAAGAATCGATTTTTATAAATCAGAAAGATTACGGTCTAGATTATTCCCCTATCGTTCGAGCCATTCTTTAAATTCGGCTTCGCTGATGATCGGTGTTCCCAGTTGTTGGGCTTTTTCGTACTTACTTCCCGGATCGGCACCGACGACGACGAGGGTCGTTTTCTTGGTGACCGATGAGGTGCATTTGCCGCCTCGTGCTTCTACGGCTTGTTCGGCTTCTTTCCGAGTGAAGAGTTGGAGTTTTCCGGTGAGGACGACGATTTCGCCGTCGAAGGTGGTGCTGATGAGTTCTTTCTTTTCAGCGGTCATGTCGACGCCGTGGGCCTTCAGTTTTTCGATGAGGGCCTTACTTTTTGCTTCACCGAAGTAAGAGACGATGCTGTCGGCAATGCGGGGGCCGATGTCGTCGATGGCCGTCAGGTCATCGGCACTGGCTGCCATCAGGGCATCGACGCTGCCGAAGGATTCGGCAAGGACTCTCCCTGCTTTGGCGCCGACGAATCGGATCCCTAAGGCAAATAAGACGCGGGCGAGACCGACGCTCTTGCTGGCTTCAATGGCCTTTAAGAGGTTGTCTGCCGACTTTTCACCGAAGCCTTCGAGGGCTACGAGCTGGTCTTTCGTAAGGCCGTAGATGTCGGCGACGTCGTGGATGAGTTCTTTTGAAAGGAGCTGCTGGACGATGGCATCACCGAGGCCGTCGATATTCATGGCGTCACGGGAGACGAAGTGAGCGATTTTTTCACCGATGACGGCCGGGCAGTCGGGATTGACGCAGCGCCAGGCTGCTTCCCCTTCGCGGCGAACGACGTCACTGCCGCAGGCCGGGCAAACATGGGGCATGGCGAAGACGACTTCTGAGCCCGTCCGTTTATCCGGCAAGGAGCGAACGACTTCGGGGATGATTTCGCCGGCCTTCTGGATGATGACCGTATCGCCGACGCGGATGTCTTTGTCGCGGATATAGTCTTCGTTGTGAAGAGTAGCCCGCTTGACCGTCGTTCCGGCAAGGCGGACCGGTTTGAGGTCGGCTGCCGGCGTCAGGACCCCCGTCCGGCCGAGGCTGACCGAAATAGAGAGGACCTTCGTTTCGGCCTGTTCCGGCGGGAATTTATAGGCAATGGCCCAGCGAGGAATCTTGACCGTGTTGCCGAGCCGCGCCTGCTGGGCAAAGGAGTTGACTTTGACGACCATGCCGTCGGTGGCATAAGGCAGGCTGTCGCGGCGGTCGTCCCAGCTGTGGATGAAGGCGATGACGTCTTCGATATCCGTAAATTTCCGGTACTCCCCATTGACCTGGAAGCGAAATTCCCGCAGATCTTTCAAGAGTTCTTCCTGGCTTTCGATGGTAATGCCCGTGTTGCCCCCTAAAGCGTAGGCAAAGAAGGCCAGTTTGCGCTGGGCCGTGATCTGAGGATCGAGCTGGCGCAGGGAGCCGGCTGCGGCGTTGCGGGGATTGGCAAAGGGTTCGAGTTCGTCGTTTCGCCGCTGCTCGTTGAGGGCCGTAAAGGACGTCACCGGCATATAGACTTCGCCGCGGATCTCGATGTGCGGCGACGTGCTGTCGATGCGAAGGGGTATGGTGCGGATGGTGCGGACGTTGTTGGTAATGTCTTCGCCGACGACGCCGTCGCCGCGGGTAACGCCGCGGACGAATTGTCCGTTTTCATAGATGAGGTTGACGGCCAGGCCGTCGATTTTGAGTTCGACGACGTATTCCAAGGCTTCGCCGCCCAGGTCGCTGCGGACGCGGCGGTCGAATTCCCGAAGTTCATTGTCGTTAAAGACGTCGCCCAAGCTCAGCATGGGCCGGTCGTGGGTGTACTTTTCAAAGCCGCCGGAAATCTTGGAGCCGACGCGCTGAGTCGGCGAATCGGGCGTCACCCATTCGGGATGGGCTTTTTCGATGTTTTCCAGCTCCCGGTAGAGCATATCGTATTCGTAGTCGGTCATGGTCGGCTTGTCGAGGGTGTAATACTGATAGCTCAGTTCGTCGATTTTTTGTCGCAGGGCCAGGAGCCGCGCTTTTTCTTGTTCCATAAGATTCCCTTCCTTTTCAGCGTATCGAAATAGCTATGCTTTTTCTAACGGTGCATATTTGACGACGACTTGGCGGACGCCTTTCGTCGGAAATTGAATTTTCATCTGCATGTTCGGCCCGTCGCCGATGACGTCGAGGACGGTGCCGATGCCCCAAATCTTATGGCGCACTTTGTCGCCCTTGGCAAAAGAGTCGGTCACGGCGTGCTTCTTGGGAAGGCTGGTGGCCACCGGCTTCGACAGGATGGACACTCGCTGCTGACCGGGGACGGCCGTCATCCGGCTCTGGGGCATGGCGCTCTTGCGCTTATATTCTTCGACGAGTTCCGGCGGGATTTCCCCGAGGAAGCGGCTCGGCATGTAGGCGGAAATGCGGCCGTACATAGTGCGTGTGACAGCGTTGGTCACGTAGAGCTGTCGTTCGGCCCGGGTGATGCCGACATAAGCCAGGCGCCGTTCTTCTTCGATCTGTTCGGGATCCATCAGGGTCCGGCTGTGGGGGAACAAGCCTTCGTCGAGGCCGGCCAAAAAGACGACGGGAAATTCGAGGCCTTTGGCGGAATGGAGGGTCATGAGGGTGACCTTGGATTCGCTGCTTTCAAAGTCGTCGACGTCGCTGACCAGGGCCACGTTTTCGAGGAAGTCCTGAAGGTTGCCGTCGGGGTTGCTGTCCATGTAGTCTTTGGCGACGGACAGGAATTCGCCGACGTTTTCCTTGCGGCTTTCACCCTGCGGGTCGTGTTCGGCGTCTTTATCGAGCATTTCGCCGTAGCCCGTGTCTTTAATGACCTTTTCGATAAGGCTCAGGACGTCCATGCCGTCGATGTCGTTTAGGAGGTCGAAGATCATGGCGGCGAAGTTTTCAAGGGCCGTCTGAGCTCGTTTTGTCACGGGAATGGCGTCCGGTGACGACAGGGCTTCAAAGAGGGATATCCCCTCTCCTTCGGCGTAGGCTGCGACTTTTTCCATCGTCGTCGCCCCGATGTTTCGCTTGGGCACGTTGATGATACGGGTCAGGCTCAGGCTGTCTTCGGGGTTATATAAGAGGCGCAGGTAAGCCAGAACGTCCTTGATTTCCTTGCGGTCGTAGAACTTGGTGCCGCCGACCATGGTATAAGGAATGGCGTAGCGCATCAATTTTTCTTCGAGGACACGGGACTGGGCGTTGGTCCGGATGAGGATAGCCATGTCGCCGTAGGGTTCGTGGCTGATTTCGTGGCGGTTATAGATGGCGCCGGCGATGTAGTCGGCTTCATCGTGTTCGGTCTGGGCCTGGTAATGGATGACCTTGTTCCCCGACGGATTTTCTGTCCACAGGGTCTTTCTCGGCCGGCTTTCGTTGTTGTCGATGACGGCGTTGGCGGCGTTCAAAATCGTCTTCGTCGAGCGGTAGTTCTGTTCGAGCTTGATCGAAGCGGCGTCGGGATAGTCCCGCGTAAAGTCGATGATGTTGCGGATATCGGCGCCGCGCCAGGCGTAAATACTCTGGTCGGCATCGCCGACGACGCAGATGTTGCGCCACTGGGCAGCCAGGATTTTGGTAAGGGCGTACTGGGCGTGGTTCGTATCCTGATATTCGTCGACCAGGACGTATTGGAACCGTTCCTGATACTTTTCCCGGACGTCGTCTTTTTCTTCCAAGAGGCGGACGGCCAAGAACAGGAGGTCGTCGAAGTCGAGGGCGTTGTTTTCCTTCAGTTTGGCCTGATAGAGTTCATAGGCTTCGGACACCTTCTGCTGGTAAAAGTCTTCGGCTTGGCCGGCAAAGGTCTTGGCATCCATGAGGACGTTCTTAGCTGCCGAAATCGTACCCAGGACCGACCGCGGCGTGAATTGTTTGTCGTCGAGATTCAGTTTTTTCAGGCAGTCCTTGATGAGCACCAGTTGGTCCGATGAGTCGTAAATGGTGAAATTCCGGGTGTAGCCGTGAAAGCCGTCGATTTCAAAGCGCAGCAGTTTCGCACAGAAGGAATGGAAGGTACTGAGCCAAATGGAATCGGCCTGGGCCCCGACGAGGTTCTGGACGCGCTCTTTCATTTCCTTGGCGGCCTTATTGGTAAAGGTAATGGCCAGGATACGGTACGGGGCGACGCCGAGCTCTAAGAGGTGGGCAATGCGGCAGGTCAAGACCTTGGTCTTCCCCGATCCGGCGCCGGCTGTGATCAGGAGCGGGCCCTTTGTATGGTTTACGGCCTCACACTGGCGGTCGTTCAAGGTGTCGAAAATAGGATTCATAAAAACTGCTACTTAAAACATAGATAAACGTATCTATATTAAGATGAATTGCTGCAACCTCGCGGTTCGCAGTTCCTTCTTCATCGTACACTCTTTGGCTCTGAGCAAGCTCAGCAGCTACTTGAGGGGTTCTGCACTCCAAAGGCGTTGACAACCTGCTTCTTGCGCAGCAAGGAGGAAGATGTCTGTTCCCGACTAGCCATCGGTACATATATCAGTGCGTTTGGATTTAAGCGGTCTGATATTCTTTTGCATCCCGCAAATTAAGCGAAGCGTTGAGATCACGGTCAACCATATATCCACACTTTGGGCAGACATACATGCGGTCTTTGAGTTTCAGACCTTTATGGATATACCCACAAGAGTGACAGGTCTTGAAGCTGGGATAGAATCGGTCCACGACTCGCAATTCGATGCCTATGATTTCTGCTTTGCGTTTCAGTTTCGACAGGAAAGAATAGAACCGTTCTGCCGCGACTGCTTTTGCGAGATGCTTGTTCTTCATCATGCCTTTGATATTCAAGTCCTCCACGGTAACGAAGCTTGGTTTTTGCTTCACAATCTCGTGAATGGTCTTATTTTCATGATCCTCACGGATTTGTTTAATTCGCTGATGAAGTTTCTGCACCTTAAGTTTTTGCTTGTCTATGTTTGCAGAGGCTATAGCAGGTGCACCACCTTTCTTTTTTTTAAGCTCATATTTCCGACTGAGCTGCCTCTGCGTTCTTCTCAGCCGCTTCTCCAGTCGTCTGACCTTTGAAGATTTGTTGATATTTTTAAAGGTCTGGCCATTACTGACAATCGCCAAATTCTTGATACCTAAATCGATTCCTATACCTTCGCTCTTCGGATGGCAGGATGCCTCCCAATCGTTGTTGTATCTGGATATCTCCTCAACATCTGCCACAACGGAAACATAGAATCGGCCTGCCTGATAAGAAACGGTACCGCTTATGACGGCGACACCAACGGGGAGGTATCCGTATTCTTTCAGCTTCACCTGTTTTAGGGTCGGTATCATCAGCTTGTGCCGCCATATCTTCCAGTCACCCTTGTTATTCCTCGGGAAATACAGCTTCACGTCCTGCCGGGATTTCTTTTTAAAACGCGGAAATCCTGCCTGCCCCTTAAAAAACTCTTTGAAAGCCGCTTCGGCATTAACCAGAGCCTTCTTGCGGGCTTTTGCCCCGCACTCGCTTATCCAAGACAGTTCCGGTTTAAGCTTGTGATTGACGTACTTGTCGAAGTCGTTAGCCGATACAAAATGCTTCTGATGACTATCGAGCAACCCACGCTGATACATCCGGTAGAGCTTCTTATTATAGGCAATGTACTGATTATATAAAAAACGACAGATACCGATTGAGCGAATAATCTTATTGGCTTGTTCGAGTGTCGGAGCAATCTCGGTCTTGAACGCTTTTAGCAATCGTCTCATCTCCCTCGATTTACTTCTTATATTTTCGCAGGCCATATAGACTGCATGAGAATACATGAAGAATGCTTACGATATCCTGTGCGAGTTCTTTATGCGGAGATAGTTTTTCATTCGAACGATTTATTTCAAAATTTCTTGGGTATCTCAACGCTGCAGGATTTTGATTGACACGTTGAAAAGCTCCGCAAATTCTTTTGGTTTATAATTTGTAATATTGGATGAGTTCATGCTTTATCTTTCCTCCATATTCACCCATATTACAAATGTATATTTGTCCGTGTACTTAGTTACTTATAAATGTCTCCTTTGGCTTACAGACAAAAGGCCCTCACCACTAGGTTCGGGCCTCTCAAAATCATCACTTATTTCATTGCAGACAGGATCGGCGGAATGACCTGTTTCTTACGGCTCATGACCTTGGGCAGGTAGACTTCTTTGTCGAGGACGTCTTTGCCAAAGGCAGCGCTTACGGCTTCATCCATGTTGCCGGCGAAGATGAGGTTCGTCGATTCGTCGATGATGCTGGTGATCATCAGGAAGGAAGCAACGTAATTGTGTTCGGCACGAAGTTTTTCGAGGGCGTTCAAGAGGACCTGTTTCTGGTTGAGGAGGTCCGTCGTGTCCATGACCTGTACCTGAGCGACCGTGAAGGTAGCGTCGCCGCCGACGAATTCTTTCATGTCGTTGTGAACGATCTGGTCCGGCGTGAGGTCCGATACGTTGGCACCGGCTTTGAGCATTTCCATGCCGTATTTTTCGATGTCGACACCGGCGATGTTAGCCAGTTTTTCAGCAGCTGCCCGGTCTTCCGGCGTGCAGGTCGGCGAACGGAAGAGGACCGTGTCGGAAATGACGGCCGAGAGAAGGAGTCCGGCTACGTCTTTAGGAATGGCGATGCCGGCCTGTTCATAGAGACCGGTTACGATCGTTGCCGTGCAGCCGACGGTCTTGAAGAGAATGGAAATCGGGCCGTCCGTCGCCAAGGTCCCGCCGATGCGGTGATGGTCGATGACGCCGACGATCGATGCTTCGTCAATGCCGTCGATGATCTGTTTCTTTTCGTTATGGTCGACGAGGATGACCTGCTGTTTTTCAACGTTGGCTAAGGAATCGGCGCAGACCATACCGACGTATTTGCCGCCATCGACGACGGCGTAGCGGCCTTCTGCCGGAACGTCATGGCCGTGGTCGGTCGGGCTGAAGAACAGTTCCGGGTCGTGAACGAGGCCTTTGACGGTGCTCAGTTCTTCGCCCATGACGGTCTTGATGAACTGATCGGCGAGCTGTGCCTTTTCGATGACACCGATGAACTGGCCGTTATCGACGACAGGAGCGACGTCGCTTTCATGGACGGAAAACCATTTGGCTGCGTCTTTCAGGCTGGCGTTGATGGGAAGGCCTTCGACGTCCGTGTAGACGGCTTCGCCGACTTTGACGTAGAAATCCTTTACCAAGGGCTGGGGCGTTACGTTGAAATAGTTGAGCGCGAAAGCCGTTTCTTTATTCGGTTCGCCGGCGCGAATGGGCGCAGCGTTAATCCCCTGTAACTGTTTTAATTTTGCATATGCAATGGACGAACAAATCGAGTCCGTATCCGGGTTTTTATGGCCCGTAACAAAAATCTGTTTTGCCACAATAATCACCTCATTGAAAATTGAACGTTTATATAATTGTATCTGTAATAGTATATCATGAATCGAAGAAATGGTCTATCGGGATGATTTCCGATTTTACGCAAAATTTAAGGGAGCCGTCTTTTTTCGACAGCTCCCCTTTTAGGCCTCGCTTCAGTAAGATACCGTTCTCGACTTGCCAAAAATCGGCTCATGCTGCTGCAGTTGATTTTCGCTTAGCGATAAGGACCTAAAAATTTAGTCCCATCTAAATGTATCATATGGTCCGGATGGGCTGAAATCCAAACGTCTGTTTCCCAAGCCAAGTCCCCGCTGAATTGCTTATACGTATCCGGATCCGGGAAGGCCGTTATAAATATTTTCCCGGCTTCCACGTTTCGGGTCATAGCCTGAATATCAAGGACACGCTGCGGTGTCATGGCCCCTGTGCTTGTCACAGCCTCAATAAAATAAATCCAATGCTTGTCCTGCCTATATAAGACAACATCCGGCATTTTATCATGCAATGTGATGTCAAATCCCAACTGTTCAAGTGCTGCCGAGTCTTTGATAAGATCCTTTTTCGTAGTATCCCCCATATAAAGGCAGGTGCAGCCGGGCGCAAACCGCGGTGCAAATTGTTCGATAATGTCCCGCTGCAAGGCGTTATGTGGTCCCGGACTTAAGAGAATCTCTGTACCATCAATATGGACCGGCATCATTTCCATTCGTTTTTTACTTGCATATTTTTCAATCAAGGTTTGATGATGACTTCGATAGGTATCAAGGGCCTGGTGCCATATCGGTTCCCCAAAAGTCTTTAGCAAGGAAAGCGCTTCTTCGGTTAATCGATACCGATAGTTCGGGCTGTTCGTTGCCAATCCGTTATCCTCGATCAACGCCCCTTCCCGAAAGGGATGCATACAATTTTTTCTTATCGTTTCACGCGTGTTTTCCGCATACGTCTTTTGGTAGTTTTCGCGGGTAAACTGAAGGACATCATGAATGCGAATCCATTCATTGGTGGCTTCATTCCAAGCCGACCCTTCCTTGAGATCGGCAAGTGTCAGCAAGGAATATCCGGCTACATCCGTTTGCTGCCGCTCAGGCATCCCGAAGGCCTTCAAAAAGATTTTCGCTTCCTCTAACTTACTCACCATAAGCCACCCCCTTTATGATTTTATCACAGGTTTCGGTAGACAAGTTTTCGACCGTCATCAGTTCCCGGCCCATGGCCTCAATCATCGCAATCGGTGGGACAGGAATGCTGTTTATTTCCGTACTGTTGACCTGTGTGCTTCCATTTAAAATCCTGTAATACCGATCAAATAACGTCGAATTAAGAAGTGCATACACTCCGAAAGTCAAACATGTGCTCATTTCGCTTTTATCAATTCGGCTGATATAATTTATCTTATTTTGTGTGCCGATAAACTGGTAGTCCGGAAAGTCCTTGGCCAGATAGATTCCGCACTGCAGCCGTCTGTATTCCTCTTTCGCCGTAAAGCGTTTGCAGAATACATAATTCTGGTTCTTTTGAATCAGGCCCGGTTTCACATCACGAATCCAATCATAGGAATTCCCGGACGGACGGTGATCGACTCGCCCTGACCTTATATTTTGACTATAAAATAAGGGAACCGTATGTTCACCCGGTTCATTTTCCAATTCATCTTTTTGTCGAAAATCCACGACGATTCCCGTATGCATTTGAAGCCCTTCATCCGGCATGGTTCGCTCATAACGATGGATTGTTTGAATGACAGCTACATCTTCTTCGGATGTCGGAAGATAAACATACAGCCGTTCCCCGGCAACGACCGTACCATAAGGCACGGTAATGCCGGTAATCGATTTAAAGTCACTGTTTGATTCTGTCGATGTAATTTTCACCGTATCCGGCGTCTTTGCCGTCTTTTGGACCTTTATGATGAGTGTTTCTTGGAGGACCTGCTCTTGTTTAAAGACCTTATCACGACTTACGAATAGATGTATTTGCACAATTTTCCCATATTTCAAGAGATACGTCCGAAAACGCCGAAAATATTCCCCGGAAGTCCAGCTGCGCGGGATAATATAGACCATCTCTCCCTCTTCCTGCAAATTAAACAAAGACATGGCGGCAAAAAGGAAATAGAGGTTCGGAGCCCCGTGAACGACAGAAGGCATGGCAAGGGCAGCGGGGTGATTTCTCGGCACTCTTACATAGGGCGGATTTCCTATAATAACATCATATTTTTTAGGCTGTCGTTCAGCCAGCAGCGTGCCCTCAAAATCACCGGCCTGAGGGACAATATAGTCGTCCTCCACGATCGTAACGTTACATAAAATGTCGCTGTGTTCCTTTATATACATTAAGTTCTTTTTTAGGATGGGTAAAACAGCCGAATCATTTTCATAACACGTCAGGTTCACCGCTTTTACAGGGCGCTCATGTATAATACGGTCTAATAACGCAGCTGAAAGAATCCCTGTTCCTGCCCCCGGATCCAGTATTTCAATGGTATCAGGAATATTCGAGAAATCAAAGAGAGACGCCATGAAGACGGCCGTTTCCTTTGAAGTAAAAAACTGACCTTTTTTCTTTCTCGTAAGCTTAGGCATCGTTTCAAGAAAGTCCATTGTCTGATTAATGATAAAATCAAGCATAAAACACGCACTCCTCAACATTAGGATCAGATTAACTTATTTTAATATTATGCCATAAAACCCCTGACTTCTCAATTCAATCAAAGGATGCATCCCGGATAAGGGCCTTCTCCGGACGTCCCTTGCGTCACGAAAAACAGCCCGGCAGAATGCTCCGCCAAGACGAGGCCCCCCTTTCCATGAATTCCTTCTATATAGTATAGCCTGCCATGGAATCAAGGCTGTAGAAACTGTGTATTTTTTAATCGAGCGAAGCCGTCTTTCAATCTATTTTAATAAACTGCAGCTTCACATAAAAATCACCCACCGCCCGATTTCATCAGTACAGTGGGTGTGTATGATTCAGTTTATAGCCGGTCCGACTTTTCTTTGACATCTTCTTCGATTTTATGGAGGACTTTCTTAGCGTCTTGACGCCGTTTCCAGTACCATAAGCCGCCGTAGACGATGGCCATGGCAAAGAGGACGACAGCCAATCGCTGGGAATGGCCTTCCATCATGACCAGGTCGTGGCCGACGAGGACTTCAATCGCAACGGACGGCAGTTTGCCGATGAGGCAGCCGATGATGTAGTCCCGATAGCTGATGTGGCTCACGGCACCGAGGGCGGTGATGAGTCCGTTTGGCGAGTACGGGACGGCCCGGGCGACGGCCATGGCCTGCCACGTCGTGTAGTGGTCGATCTTGCTCAGCATCTTGCTGGTCTCGATGATTTTCTGAGCCTTATTGCGAAAGAGGGCCCGCATGAAAAAGAAGCTGATGACGACGCCGATCGTTTCGGCAATCCAAGAGACAACCGTTCCGCCGACGACGCCGAAGACGACGCCGTTCGCCGTGGAGATGAAGATGGACGGCAGGAAGCCGACGACGTTGATGACGATGTTGATGATCATGCTGATGACGACGGCCCAGCCCCTGAAGGAGCGCAGGTAGTCGATGGTCCCGTGGAGGTTGCCGCTCATAGAGAGGTCCCAGACGGTCGTATAAAAGTCTGGGATGAACCACTGGATGGCACCAAAGAGGATCAGGAGGATCAGGAACAGGGCGATTTTAAGATGTGTCTCATGGATTCTGTCGGGAAGCATTATGTTTCCCCTTTCTTTTCTCGGATTCGTGTCTTGGCCATTTCGGCGATCTTATCGTGCTTCAATTTCGTCAGGTACATGGATCCGCCGATGATGAGGGCGCCGCCGGCAACGGTCATAGCTGCCAAGGCTTCATCGAAGAGGACAAAGCCCCACAAGGCGTTAAAGAAGACGCCGATATAAGTGACGAAGCTGACGACGACGGGGTTGGCCGTGGCATAGGCGTTGGTCATCCAGATCTGAGCTAGGACGCTCATGATGCCGAGGGCCAGATAGAAGAGCCAGTCCGTTCCCGTCGGAATGACAAAGTCCCCGGTCAGGGCCATGATGATGATGCCCGACAAGGCGGCGCTGATGAGAAAGTACATGACCACTTCATAAGGATGGTGACCGCCGGCTCCGGTCAATTTGCTGACCGTCGTATAGGCGCCGGCGGCAAAGATGGCCTGGCCTAGGGCGAACAAGGAATAGACGTTGAAGGAATCGAAATTCCAAGGCCGAACGACGAGGCAGGCGCCGACAAAAATGACGACCAGCGGCCATTTCGAGCCCGGCGGCAGGACTTCTTTGAGGAACATAGCCGCAAAGAGCATGACGAAAAAGGCCGACAACTGGGAAATGATGGACACATCGGCCAGCGGCATGCCCCGGAGGGCATAGAAGCTGCAGATCATGCCGATGCCGCCGAGGAGCCCCCGCAGGGTCAGGGTCGGTATGTCCCGATTTGACATATGTACATGCTGAAGGCGCATGAGCCCCAATATCATAAGGGCACTGAGCCAACCGCGAAAGAACGCGATTTGCCCAGTGCTGACCGTATAGGATAGGACTTTTACGATGATATTTTGGATACTGAAGGCCAACGCCGACATAATGGCGAAGATAACACCTTTATTCAACAGTCTGCCCTTCTTTCTAGGCCTTGGACGAAATATCGTCGACGAAGGATAAGACGGCCTGTTTCATGGCTTCCTTATCGATGGATTCTTCAAAGCGTACCGGTTTATGCTTGAGGTCGGTCAAAGGTTTCGGCAGGGCAATGCCGGTGACGCTGCTGATATCGACGAGGGTATCGAAGGGATCGGCGCTTTCCCGAAGCGCCAGGGCGGCACTGATGACCGGCGGGAATTTATAAGGATGGGCCGTGGCCATGATGACCGTGTGGCGGCCTTCGTCGAGGCCCAGGCGGTGACGGTTCATGCCGACGCCGTAGGCAACGGCCGTATGGGGGTCGAGGAGGTAGCCGAAGTCGTTGTAGACGTGGTTGATGACCGCTTCCGTTTCTTCATCTCCGATCCAGCCGCCTTCAAAGTCCTGACGGAGGGCCTGGAGTTCTTCCGGCGTAACCCGCATCGTTCCCGTTTCTAAGAGTTCTTTTTCCCACCGGGCGACCTTTTGGGCATCTTCGCCGGCTGCATAGAAGAGGAAACGTTCGAAGTTGCTCGACAAGAGGATATCCATGGACGGGCTGTCCGTCGTATAGAAGTCGCGGTTCATATCGTAGACGCCCGTTTCAAAGAAGTCGGCCAGGACCTTATTCTTATTGGAGGCGCAGATTAATTTGCCGATGGGAATGCCCATTTTCTTGGCAAAGTAGCCGGCCAGGATGTTTCCGAAGTTGCCCGTCGGCACGATGACGTCGAAGGTTTCCCCTTCGCTGATGACGCCGTCGTCGACGAGGGTGATATACGTCGATACGTAGTAGACGATCTGCGGGAAGAGGCGGCCGATGTTGATCGAATTGGCACTCGAAAAGAGGACGCCCTTATCATTGGCATAGGCGTTGACATCGGGGTTGGTGAAGACGCGCTTTAAGAAGCTCTGGGCATCGTCGAAGTTGCCGTGGATGGCCGATACGCGGACGTTGTCCCCTTCCTGCTTCTGCATCTGCTGCTGCTGCATGGGGCTGACGCCTTCACTGGGGTAAAAGACCATGATGTTGGTGCCGGGAACGTCTTTGAAGCCTTCAAGGGCAGCTTTCCCCGTGTCACCGCTGGTTGCCGTCAGGATGAGGATTTCCCGTTTTTCCTGTTCCTGCTTCTTGGCTGCCGTCAGAAGGTACGGGAAGAGCGACAGGGCCAAGTCCTTAAAGGCCAGGGTCCGGCCGTGGAACAGTTCGGCAACGGACAGGTCGGTGTCGATGGAATGGAGCGGCACGATGCGGTCGTCGCGGAAAGTTTCTTCATTATAGGCCGAGGCGATCATGGCTTTTCGTTCGTCTGCCGTAAAGTTGGTAAAGAAATGAGACAGGACCACTTCGGCAATCTCCTGATAGGACTTGCCGCTCAGAGCTTTATAAGAAAGGACATCCGCGGGAAAGGCTTCGGGCACATAGAGACCGCCGTCGGCAGCCAGGCCGTGGAGCAAGGCATAGGATGGAGAAACACATTCATCAGAGCGCGTACTTCTAAAATTCATAATATAAAATCCCCCTTTGGCAAATCTGAAACAGCTTAGGTATCTCTTTATTATAGCTGAAAAAGCGGCAAAAGGCTACCTCCCGACAGGCTCGGGGCGGCGAAATAAAAGACCGCTCCCCCACCTCCCACGGTAACGATGGAAGGCAGCGAAGCGGTACGTGTCTTTATATAGGGAAATCTTTATTACCAGGCAGCAGGCAGCCAGCCGAAAATACTCAGGATGGCGTAGACACCGGCGCCGGCAAAGAGGACGACGACCAAGGCCTGCACGATGGGATGAGCGATCCAGCCGCATTTCCAGCACGGCAGCTTGTCGCCGTGTTTGCGGGCCCGGCGCAGCATGAAGACCGGCAGGATCGACATGATGATGCCGCCGAAGGTCCCGGCGCTGAAGATGGCATTGACGAAGCCGACGAGGCCGCTGTAAGCCAGCAGCACCGGCGGAATGACGATGACCGAAAGACAGATGGCCCGCGTGCGGACGTCCGTTTCCGATTTAAAGCCCAGACGGTCGATCATGTTAGTCAAAAAGCTTTCGGCAATGGCCCAAAAAGAGGTCAACATGGCGCAGAAAGCAAAGAGATTAACGATGACGAAAAAGACGGGCGAACCGAGAGCCTGTCCCCACGACAAGGACGCCACTTCGGTAATGTCGCCGACGGGCAGCATGAGAAAGACGGCCAAGGGCACCAAGGCCAGGATGAAGAAAGAAATACCGGCGCCGGCCATGATCGACGGCACGAGTTTCCCCGGATCATGAGTAAAGCCGCGGGAGATTTCCGGCACGATGTACTGGACGGCGTAGCAGAAGACGGCGATGTTAAAGACCGGCACGGCGTAGAGCCAGTGGGTGTAGAAAATATCTGCAACAGGTACGCGGGCCGATAAAAATGACGCGCCGACGAGAATGATGAGCATGGCCGTCATACCTGAACTCAAATATTTTTCTGCAACGCCCGTCGCTTTAAGACCCATCCAGACGACGGTCGTCGCCCCGACGGCAAAGAGGACGCTGGCAAGCTCCACCGAAATGCCGAAAAACTCGCTCAAAATCTTGCCGCAGCCGCTGGTGTAAGCGATAAGGCTGCAAAAAGACGTAGCCCCGACGGAAAAGAACATCAGCCAGGAACCGACCTTACCGACGTACTTTTCGGCAAGACCCGATAACTGTAAAGGCCGGGCCGTCCGCAGCGTCGCTTCGGCTACGTAGAGCATGGAAATGACAGAAAAAAAGCCTGCTACGACAAGCCACGTAAGCAGGACCGGCCAGCCGGCATTGCGACTGGCAAAAGCTAAACCTAAAACACCGGAACCAATGGTAGACCCGACGACCATCATCGTAGCCTCCATAAAAGTGAGACGATGTACCTTGAGAGCCGCATCCTTTGCCGCAGCTCCCGCCGATATAGTGTCCAACTCGTTCACATATTCCATCACGAAAAAACCTCTTTTCTATGGGAAAATATGTTACCTGATGTCAGCATGTCCTGCTCATTATATCATAAGGACCCGGTAAAAATCCACACTTAACGGGCATAAAAATGACGGAATTACACAGCAGCGGAGCAAGTATTTTAGGACGAGCCAAGACATTTCCCCGCCCATCAAGAGCTTACCGAGCTTTAGAAAAAGAGGAACTCCCCTTCATCATCAGCATTGACGAAACCACCGAATAGCCTATATAATGAAATCACAAATTGGGCGGTGAATCCCAAAAAATTATTTTTCCTGCATTGTCTTCATATAAAGGCAAAACGAAAGGCACTCTCTGTTGGGAGTGCCTTTTGCATGTCCAAATAAGCCAACCCCAGGGGCAAAGGAATTCTAAGTGATAGCACCTACTCCCATTCGGGAACCCAGCCTTATCCTTCACAAGTTGACTTCTGTAACCATTATACCAAATAACGCAGTCAATGCAAATCAGCAGTTCTTCGTTAAGAGCAAAAATAACCTTTTTTCTGCTCTTAACCAGCCTTAAAAGCAGAAACGTCTTACTTCTTGTCCTTAGCTATTTTCAAATTCGCCTCCGTGGGATGAAGATTACTACCACCTTTAGCGGTATCTTTCTCAACGCTCTCCATATTTCTGGCTCGTTGTTTTCGATATTCATTCAACCCCCGGATATTCTCCGGATCACTGTAGAATTCAAGAATATCTTTGATAAATAAATCCAACATCAGTCTTACCTCCTTTTGCACGTGTACCATTTTGCTATAACTTAAATCAAAATTTTCTTCTAACTAACTCTCTCATAGATAATAAGTTTTTACAGCGCTAACCCCCTCGAATTCGAGGGGGTTAAAAATAAAAAGGTCCGAACTGATTTACCTTCTCCTCAAGAAATGAATTGCTAGTTCGTAAGATTCCATTAGCCCAAAATATTAAAAAACGATACCCTTCCACATTTCAGGCGGTATCTGCTCAATCGGCTTATTTCGGCGGATGGCACGGCGCAATTCTTTGGCACCTTCTACAAAATCCAGGCAAGAGGGCCTCAAGGGTTCGTAGTGCATCGTGCGCTCCAAGGAGTGCTCCCCGAATTTCGCCAGATATTCTTTTTGGACCTCGAAGTATTCCTCAATTCCCGGATGGACGTCTTCAAAACTCTTCGGTTCCATCATGTTTCGCCTCCTCATTCAAAAAGTCTCCGTTCATGTTACGACTTTATCAGCTCATACCTCGTCGTGCGTCCGCCACCACGTTGTGTGATTTGGCCGTTATCTACCAATGTTTTCAGAATGCGGCCCGCCGTAGATTGGCTGACACCCAGTAATTCCTGCGCCTCTTTCCGAGTAATCCGCTTCTTTTCTTCCAAGACCTGCATGATTTTATCCTCGTCGGAAGTCCGGAACGGGGCTGCCATTTCTTCGACAATCATCGGTATCTCAACGGCTTTATTCCTGAAATTCACATTGGGAAGAATGATTTTGAAGGCATTTGGGCTAGTCTTAATTTTGGGCTTCACCGGTTTATCGGCATAGGCATCCATCATTTTTTTCACACCTATTCCGTCAGCTTCAATGAGCTTCAAGTGGTAAAAGACGTTGTGCAGATGCGGGTTGCGGCACAGGGACACGCCCATGTTCAAATCTTCTGGGACGAAGCCGGGAAGGAGACCGCCAACAGACACCATCTCAACGCGGTCATCGTATATGTGGATCAAAGTATCGGCACCAAAAGAATAGTTTCGGTGTAGCAGCACGTTCATCAAGGCTTCCCGAAGCGCTATTTCCGGATAACCTCGGCGACCATCCGTATAACGGAAGTGATGTCCGCTCGTGTAGTTCTGATTGTGAAAATTGACATAAGAACAGGCGGCCTTCATTTGCTTCAGGAGAGAGCCGGAAAAATCCTGACGGGCCTTAAACACAGTTGGACTCGTCCCATCAAAGACTGCCGCCCTTATCGTACAGGGATTCTGGTCAGAAAGGAGAAAACCCAGATTCGTATAGAGACCGTCACCGGATATGAGGTTCAAGCCCTTCATCTTCTGTTGATCAAAGGTCATATTCAAGTCAGCAAATTCACCTTTCAAGGCATCAAAAGTTAAGAACTGATCGATGGAGCGTCTCTCTTCAAAACTGTCGCCATCGATTGCTTCAATCATCCGGCGAATGGCCGTCTTCGTTGCCGGAACGGTCTCATATTCCTGACGCACATAAACGCCCTCCGGCTGCAGTCCCTTATTTGCCAAAAAATATGGACAATTCGTGCCTCGCTGAACGCGAACAGCAACGACGGCGTTTCCGTCACAGTTTAATATTTCATAATGAATGAACATCGTAACGTCAGGCTTTATAGCGTCCCGCACCATATTCGAAATCTGCAGGGCACAGGCGTCGGCATCTTCTACGCCTAAAACGGCCCCGTCATCCGCCACACCGACATAAATCGTACCGCCGTTACTGTTGGCAAAGGCGATGATTTCCTTCTTCATATCATCGCCGACGATAGCCTTCAATTCAACGTTTTCGCTTTCCCGAAATTGCATGCTGCTCACCTCTTCTTCTCAATCTAACTACATTCTACCCATTCTAACTATTCTTGTCAATAGGCTTTAGTTAGATTGGTTAGATTAGAGAATAAGGGTCTGCTAAAAAGAGGCCGCAAAAAAGCCACTCCCTAATGAGTGGCTTCTCTTTCTTTATGGATATCGTAGGCAAATAAAAGAATGTCGCTGGGATTCTTAATTTTTTCTGCCAACACTGCATCAATGAGGGACTGCCGTTCTTCATCGGTTTGCAGGAATAATCGGGTGCCTAAGATAAACTCATGATTATCCCAAATCCGCGCCAGCACCTCTGCCAACTTTTTTTCTACTCCTACAGGCATTTCCGTTAATGCCATCATCACCACTCCCGTTCTTCTTCCGCAACAACATGCGGCTATCGATCTGCTCAGCTAACCTATACCGTACCGAAAAGCTAAAGGGGTCAAAGGTTTCCTTCTTCTCGATCTAAATGAATATTCAAGGCAAATAAGGTGATATCGCCGGGCTCCGGAAGGTCTCCTGCCTCAATCGCATCGAGGACCTCCTGCCGCTCTTCATCGGTTCGAAGGCATATAAGTACACCGCCTACAAACTCCGGATTTTTCCAAATCTGAAAGAGCCTGTCCTTCAGCGTTTTCTCTACGCCTACGGGATCTTTCGTTAATACCATCGGCACCGCTCCTTCCACCAGGTCGGCATGTTATCTGTAAACGAAGCGCCGAGTTCATCGCCCGCTCCACGGCAAACACCTCGTCCATCGCACCGGGCCCTCACATAATATGATTTTCGCAGGCCAGGCAGCGAATCCTAAAATTCTCCGTACGCTTAATTTCCTCGATACCGACAGACGAACGGATAGCCGCCAATCCTTCGGCTACGGTACCGGTTTCAAAGCAATCGAATTCGTCTATGTCTTTATCGATCAAGGGGCATCTTACCATCATCGTTCCCGCACCTCCTGTGTTTTGCGGACAATCCCTCCGTATCATAACATCGAACACGTTGACTAACAGACTGCGTATACGGCAGCCCCTATAGGGCCGCTTCTCAATTTCATCGGACTATCGGCGTCATCATCGGATCTGCCTTCCCTCTTTATAAGCCTCCCTTGCTTGATTTAAAGACATGTGATTGGCACCGCCGCTGTAGTCCGGTTTCGATTCCTGTACGCCGTCATTGCACCAGTCGCAGACATCGCAGATATCCATGTCGTTCCAAGCCTCAAATTGATACTGTCCGCACACGGGACAAGTGTGTTTCGCCATGGTCAAATCTACCTCCCACCGTTTGAACTATAGGCCTTCGCCAAAACTAACCGTCATTATTATGTTTCATTGTATCAGTTTCAATCTCATTTGTCGACCCGGCCATTATCCGCAGATTCCGCCCTTCATCGAGTGTCATCGACGGCAATAGAAAAAAGCCGCTCCTCATGGAACGGCTTCTCTATCGGAATAAACAGCAAAAACAAAAGAAAGCATATCCCCGGAATCGGTACGGCTTCTTCTGAAACGGCATCGCCTTATTTCTTTTCATCCAGCAGCATGACGCCTTGGGGCGGATTGTGATCGACGGCGCCGACGATGGCGTGCGGCAAATAGGGTTCTTCCAGGTACGCCGCTTCTTCGTCCGTAATCTTGACGGTAAGGGCCGCTGCGGCATCATCCAGATACTGGGGCTTCGTCGCACCGACGATGGGTGAGGCCACGCCCTTCGCCCACTGCCAAGCCAGGGCAATTTCCGACATCTTTACGCCGTGCTTTTCGGCTAATTCGCGGACACGGCGGACAATGGCCATATCCTGTTCTTCCGTGCTATCATACTTCCCCATGGCGACCCGGTCCGTCCGGGAGCGGAGGGTGTCCGTCTTCCATGTAGGCCGGGCCAAGTGTCCCGCTGCCAGCGGACTGTAGGGCATCAAGGTCACGCCCATTTGCTTACAAAGGGGAATCAACTCGCGTTCATCTTCGCGGTACAAGAGGCTGTAGTGGTTTTCCATGGCCTCGAAACGAGCCCATCCATGGTCGCGGGCGCAAAGCTGCATATTGTAGAACTGATAGCCGTACATGGCCGATGCCCCCAAGGCCCGCACCTTACCGGACCGTACCAAATCATTGAGGGCTTCCATCGTTTCCTCTATCGGCGTTTCATAGTCGAAGCGGTGGATGATGTAAAGGTCGAGATAATCCGTCCCCAGCCGCTTCAAACTGCCGTCAATCTCGCGAAGAATCGCCTTGCGGGACAGGCGGCCGTCGTTGAAATAGACCTTAGAGGCGAGGACGACCTTGTCCCTGGAGATATTCTTTTTCAGCGCCCGACCTAAGTATTCCTCACTCGTCCCGGCAGAATAGCAGTTGGCCGTATCAAAAAAATTGATGCCGAGCGTAAGGGCGTGCTTCACCATGGCCTCGGTCGCAGCTTCGTCCAGCGTCCAGTCGTGCATCGTGCCGGCCTTGCCGAAACTCATGCAGACTACGCAAATTTTGGAAACTTCAATCTCCGTCGAGCCTAATGTCGTATATTCCATATCAATTCACCCTTTCTAAGGACGCCGTAAAATCGCCCTTCATACCGGACAGCACTTCCATACCGGAGGTGACCCGCCCCAGTTTAATGAGGGATTTAGAATAGCGAAAGTCTTGATAAAAGATGCACAGATTTCCCCAAGGCTCATAGTAGCACAGGTCGCCCACTTCGGGATCCATGCCGTCCGGTTCCCCCTTCGTCGGCAAGGCATTGGGAGGATAGGCGATTTTCTCAGTCCCATTAAAATCAGAGAAATTCAGCGTCAGCGGCAGGGCCTCATAAAGGGCCTTGGCTGCCGGCGTATCATTCAAGACGACGGTGATGTCCTTCCCGTCTACGGTCATCTTTAGGGTCCGTTCGGCTGCCGCCGTTTCACCTGCCGGTGTATTTCCGGAGTTCCTGTCTGCTGCGGCACTCGATTGTTCCGCAGCCATCGATGCCGTATCCCCTTCCGGCCGATTCGCCTGGCCGGCACAGGCCGTCAGGCTGCACAGCAACAGGATGCTTGATAGGAATAACAGGACCTTGTGTTTTACCATGTGACCTCCTTTTTCAATCGCACCTTTCGATATCGGAAGGCTTCAAAAAACAGTACCTACGTGGAAATTATGGTTCAAAACGGATGCCGTGGAGGCGATACACTTCGTTCAGGCTGGGGACGTCCAAGATCAGACTGTGCCCCAGATCCAGGGCATCGATCTGCACCATATCGGCCGGAGAGAGGGTGAAGTCATGGACATCGAAATTCTGCTGAATGCGCTCGGCATGGACGGATTTCGGAATGGCGATGATGTGCTTCTGCTGCAGCCACCGCAATACGACCTGGGCCGGTGATTTTCCATAAAGGCTTCCAATGGCCGTCAATACGGGATCGGTAAAGAGGCCGTGCTGCCCTTCGGCAAAAGGAGCCCAGGCCATCGGAACGATCCGGTACGTTTCCATGACCTGACAAAGGGTGCGCTGCTGACAGAAAGGATGGAATTCAACCTGATTGACGGCCGGCACGACGTCATGGCTGAGGATCAAATCGATCAGCCGATCCGGTAAGAAGTTGCACACCCCGATGGCCCGGATTCTCCCTTCACGGTAGATTTCTTCCATGGCCCGCCAGCTCCCATGGTAATCGCCGTAAGGCATGTGAATCAGATAGAGGTCGAGATAATCGGTCTGTAGATTGTCTAAGGTCTTTTCAAAAGAAGCTCTCGTTTTTTCATAGCCTGCATCCTGAATCCAGACCTTGGACGTGATGAACACGTCTCTTCTATCGAGGCCGCTCTCACGGACCGCTTCCCCAACGGCTCTTTCATTGCCGTAGCAGGCCGCCGTATCGATGAGGCGATACCCCGTCTGAAGTGCCGTCAACACACTCTGTTTACAAAGATCGTGGTCGGTAATTTGAAACACGCCAAAACCAAGGAGAGGCATGTTTACCCCATTATTCAGCTGAATCATAGCTTCCTTCTCCTTCCGAATCAAACAGCCCCTGAAAGCCGGCATCCAAAGGGGATGTACCGGACTGCAGCCGGGGCCATTCGAAATGACCCCCTATTTTCTCATATACACAAAAGACAAGCCGCTGTCTTCCCGGTGCTCTTTATACGCCTGATAGCCCATTTTTTCGTATAACTTTATGTTGCTCCAGCTCTTGGTACAGGTGTACAGCGCTTTCACCGTGTCCGGATACAAGCGATCCACCTCGGCCAGGAGCTTTTGGGCCAGGCCGCGGCGGCGATAATCGGGATGAATCATCAAGCGGCCGACGTCGATGAAGCCCGTATCCTGTCGGCAGCGGATGGCGCCAATGAGCGTGCCGTCGTCGTCTTCGAGCTTAACGGTATCCCAATTTGCAAAATCTCGGCGGGCCTCTTCCTCCGTTTCCTGGAGTGCCGGAACGTCGCGACTGCCGATCATCGCGGCTTCGCTCTCAAAAGCCAGTAACTGCAGCTGATATAGTTTCGGTACATCTTTTATGTCTGCCGGGATAATTCTCATACGTCATCGCACCTTCAACACTCCATGAATTCCGATCCTCATACAAAATCCTGTCCTGATACCTGGCGTCCTTCAAGGGGAAAAGATGGGCGGTCCCCGTTTTTACGCAACCGCGGCTGCCCCTTCCGGAATCGAAAAGTAATGGGCCCTATAACAAAAAAAGGTACTCCCTTCCCGGAATACCTTTATTGTATCGATATAAAGTTAAAATTTCTAATGCTTATCCGTCATTGCGGGCTATGCCTGCGACGTATTTCTTGGCAAATTCCAGAAAGGCAGCGACTGCCGGTGAAAAGACCTGTTCTTTTTTCCAGGCCAGGGCTGTCGACCCTTCCAACCGGGGTGACAGGGGAATAAAGTGCAGCCCGTCGTATCGGCAGTTCAATCGCATGGCCAGGACGACGCCGACCTTGCTGTCAGCCAGCATGGCCTCATTGTACAAGAGGTCGCCCTTGGCGATGACATCCGTCTTAGGCAGCTCCGGGCCGAACCATTTCCCCAGATTACTTTCAGCGATGTTGCCGACAGCTGAAATAAGGGGAATCCCAACCAAATCCTGAGGCGTGATGACCGTTTTAGACATGAAAGGAGAATCTTCCCGAACCAAGGCGCCCCACTCCTCCTTGATGGGCATGGACACAAACTCATACTTTTGAAGATCAATGGGTTCAGCCATGAGTCCCATATCCAAAAGCCCCCGATCAATCCCGTCTTTAAGATTCTCCCCATGACCACTGAAAACCTCATAGCGAATCTGGGGGTATCGGCTGTGGAAGGCGGCCATGCAGTCGGTCAAGATGCGCGTCGATAGAAATTCACCGCTGCCGATGGTGACCGTCCCTTCCAAAAACATTTCTTTCTGAAGAAAATCTCTTTTCGTCTTTTCGGCAAGGGTCAAGATCTCCCGAGCCCGCCGTTTCAACAGCATGCCGTCTTCCGTCAGCACCACGTTATGATTGCTGCGGGTAAACAACTTCACGCCAAGCTCGGCTTCCAAATCAGCGATCTGCCGAGATAAGGTCGGCTGGGTGACATGAAGCTGTGCCGCTGCCCGTGTAAAATTTTCCTCTCTTGCAATGGCAAGAAAATAACTCAGTACCCGAAGTTCCATCTTCCTTCCTCCTTAGAAAATTATAACCATACCGCAGAGATAAATCAACATAGCTGGCCGTAAGAAATGCTTTTTCCCTATATCACATTTCAGAAGACACATCTCGGAATCCTTGTCTACGTTTTCCGATAAAAGACAAAAGCGGCAGCCTCTTCTCACTGACGGCCACTAAAAAGGAGAACCGCCCTTGAAAGCTCACGGCGTCATAAATCTTCGTCAGTACCTAAATCAAGGTTTTCTCTACGCCTGCAGGATTCTTCGTCAATACCATCAGGCAAGCCCCCTCCCGTTTCCTTTTATCCCCATCTGTCAAGTCGTACTGACACTGTCAACGATAGGGAAGTCGGATTTTTGATAACTTATACAGTGCCCCCATTCCTGACTGCAGCTCCCAAAATTCACATAACTTCACAGGTCTTCCTCTTTCAAATCCCAGGCTGTTAAAAAGAAAACAATGTTGAACGGCCCTTTATATCATAATTATGCTTTTATATTGACTTTATAATACATTATGGTAGACTATAGATAAGAAAAAGCTTCAGCACATTTTATGTGTCGGGCACTAGTCCCACTGCCTATGCAGTGGGGCTTTTTAATACATCGGGAAAATTAAGATATTTTAATGTGGAAGGATGTTCATGATGATATTACCGCAACGAGAAGCAGATACATTGCGCGAAATAGAAAAGGCGTTCATAAACCCGACCAGCGTCCGGCTGCCGGAACGACGGGAAACTAAATTATACCCGTTATGGTATGAAAGAGACGGCCGTCGAAAAGATGATATGACCCTCTCCGCTTTTCGGGGCAAAAAAAATCCCAAGAAAGTATCTTTTCGTCTACTCTATGCGCAGGGTATAATATTGGTAAGGATCGATACACAAGACCCTACCTCACATACGAATCCTGATGGGACGAGAATCGAAGCCTTAGAGCCCCATATCCATATATACAAAGAAGGGCACGGAGACAAATTCGCTTATCCTCTGCCGAATGAGTTTAATCATACCGACGATATCATCGGCTTATTTATGGACTTCTTGGCCTATTCAAACGTAATCAATAGAGATCAAGTACATCTTGCAGAACCGGAGGTGCTTTTTGATGGATACTAATTTCGACTGGATTGCCGAATATTACCAATGGATAAAGAAAAACTTATCTGCCCGGAATTTGAAGAATGGCTGGACAGAAATAGGGACGCCGTTCATGGACCGCCATAATGACGGTCTGGTAATCTATGCAAAACGGGACGGTGACGCTATCACCTTGTCTGATGACGGGTACATCATTAACGACTTGCTTGCCGACGGAGTCTCTCTGCGTGGTTCTAAACGAGCCGTCATTTTGGATCAACTTCTTTTTTCTTATGGCGTCGAAAATCAAAACAATGAGATGATTATGCACACAGACACGAAAAACTATGCTGCCAGTATGCACATGTTCATCCAAGCCATGCTTACCGTCAACGATATGTTTATGCTGAATAATACCACGGTAAAAACAATCTTCTTAGATGACGTGGCCGATTATTTTAACCAACAAGGACTTATTTACACGCCTAACTTTCTAGCCAAGGGAAGCACGGGACTGGAATTCAATTTCAACTTTCAGATTGCCGGGAGAACCTCAGAAATACTCATCAATTCCTTCAATTCAATCAATCGCGGCAACTTAGCCGCCTTCCTCTTCGATTGGCTGGACATACGGGATGAACGGCAAAAGAGCGCCCGTAAAAAGGTGACGGGATTGGCCATCATCAATGATGAAAAAGGCGTCGATAAAAAATACCTGGATGCCTTACTCGCCAAGGGCACCGATTATATTCTTTTTTCAGAACGCCTAAAGCCTGAAAACATAAAAAAATTATCGGCTGCCTGACAGATCCGGATATCTTCAGCATATCCTGAAGACAAAAATGGTTGGCTAAAGACAAAAAAAGAGCGGCCTCACATCGCTGTGAAGCCGCTTTTTCAATGGTGCGCCTAGAAGGATTCGAACCTTCGCACCCGGTTCCGGAGACCGGTGCTCTATCCCCTGAGCTATAGGCGCATG
>UMFW01010062.1_pt1 | contig 38706 bp, 27 predicted proteins | sample 1965111 | NCBI WGS metagenome assembly UMFW01 (sample SAMEA4836056, study PRJEB28245) | human gut metagenome | biome: gut microbiome; material: fecal sample | place: Denmark | collected 2008
GCTTAGCATTTTTGTACCAAGTTATTTTTTAACTGTTACTATAATTAGGAAACTGCAGCATCATGGCCTTGGCTGCCTGAAACCTTATATCGCTGAGCCATACTCGGAAGGTGGCGTGTTGGTATTGGTCGAAATAGGCGGTCAGTTCGTTCCTGGGCACCATGATGTCTCGCGAGAGCGACATCATATTGGCCGACGAGTCTTTATATCCCATCTTGTCGCACCACTCGTTCAGGCGGTGTGCTATCTCGTTGGCACGATTGTGGTCGATGGTTTGGTTAGCCTCGGTGGTAGCGGCCGTGCTGGTGGCAGGGCTTGAGTCGATGGTAAGGCTTAAGTCGTCGGTTTGTTCGTCTTCATCCACAGCCTCGTCTAACAGTTCTTCCGTAGGGCTATAGTTGCTGCCCAATGCTATAAACGTGACGTTGAAGAACAGCAACGCGAAAAGTCCTACCGGAGCCAAAAAATATAGGGCGGGGGTGAAGAGGATGCAGGCCGGAAGGGCCAGTGCTGAACAGCATAAGATAAGGACGCTGGCACGCGAATGGCGCACGTAAGGCAGCATATCGGTGCCCGACATGGTTTCGAGCAGCTTGCGGCGCTTCGTCATGGCTTGCAGCACGGTACATACAAGGTAGACGGTGCTCGCCACATAAAATAACAGCATAACGTATAGCCACGGGCCAATATGGTTGCTGCCCGAAAGACATCGGCCCACGGCATAGGTGCCTATGATGGCAGCGTAGAGCAAGGCGCTGATAAGGTTCATGCGGCGTAGGCGGCTATGTGTGGCCTCGATGTTATAAATGCTCATCGTTATGAGTGTGAAGCAAGGCATATATAAGCATATTTACCACGGCCCCCAGATCGTCGCTCGAGGCGCGCAGCCCCATCTTCATTTGCAGCAGATATTGTACGGCCAGCCCCATGATGCCCGCCACCAGCATCCAGCGCGACCGTTCATATTTTTTGTTCTTCCAGCGGGTGTGCAAGGCGCTCAGTGCAACAAAGGCGGCGTTGATCATCATAAAGATGAGGCAGGTATATTGTAAAAGGTATAATGCATCCATTTTTGTGTATATAGGTTGTATATGTATGATTGCATAGTGGCTAAAGGCCGACACAAAATTATAAATTAATTGGGAAACCGCAATACGATTGAACCACAAAAACATAAAAAGTAGATATAGTAGGCGTTTAACAAAAATATATATTGGGACTTTAACAAAAACATAAAAAACCCCTATTGTTGGCAAAACCTTCGGTTTTCAATAAAAGGTATGACGAATGGTCTTACGAGAGCAAGCTCTCGCCACCCATCCGCCATACCTCTTATTGGTGCAGCAAGCTGCACTTTGCCAACAATAGGGTGATAAACATAAAAAACCTTAAACAAATAACTATGTATAGAATATGATATTCTAATATAACTCTATCGCAAACTTTAGTAGGACGGTGGTCTCCGTGCCCCGTCCTCCAGCACCCATCACTTCTAATTAGATAACCTCACATATTTATTGTACATTTCTAATGTTGGGAGGACACTATAAAACGATGATGACAATCAATCTGTGAGATTATCTCGAAGCCTTGATGTGTTCTTTGCATAAATATTCATTTCCTTGCATAAATATACGGTTTCTGGGGGCATGGGTAGTATTTTCTGAAAGGCATCAAATTACAGTCTGAAAGCATTGGTTTTAGGTTGTGAAAGCATGGGTTTCAGGGCCTGAACTCAAGGGTTTCACAGCCTAAAACCCATGCTTTTGCAAATGAGAAGTATCAACTTTGAAAACTGTAAGCAATGGTCATCGATTTGCTTACAGATTAAAATATTTTTTACCTTTATTAAGTTAAAAACCGCCACACCATCGTTTTGCATATTTATGCAGTTTTTGGTTGCTGGAGGACGGGGCACGGAGACCCCGTCCTACTTTGGTTTGCCTCGATACCATACAATTATTTATGGATAGGATGTGGTATTTTAAAACTATATAACTAAACGGAACAACTTGAACAATAAACGGAACAACTTGAACAATAAACGGAACAACATGAACAACAATCGGACAATAAATAAACAACGTTGTTTTCTTTATCATTATATTATACATGTCGTTCTTGTTGTTCTATTGTTGTTTGATGTTGTTGTTTCTTAGTTTAGGACGATGTAGAACAGTGTCTCCGTGCCCTGTTCTCTCACTCCTCTCCATACGGAGAGTGGAAGCCATGCGGTCGCGGCGCAGAGAATGGGCTATTCATTTAAACGTCTTAATTAATAGGTTCATATAATTAAACGTGTTTAATTGTTGTTACCTCTGCTCTGTTCTGCTCCATTTTATCTTCTTTTCGGTTGCTAACCCGCTCTGTTCTATCGCATTTACCTCTGGTTCTACCCCTAAATATCTTCGTCTTCTCCTTTGTAATCTTATTGAAATACTGATTGCAATTGCGTAATATTGCATACCTGTTTACGTAATTTCGTTAGGGTGTGTTACACAGCTTCGCACGCGCCCGCGTATATATAATAAGGAGAAAATAGGTGAAATAGGATAAAATAAAGGGTAAAACAAAATTAAACAGAATTATTTAACTTATTAAATGAATTTAATTTTGTTTATATTTGTTTGGTATTTTATTTAGTTGTACTTTTGCTGCAGATAAATCTATTTGGCCGTTTTTATTAACGACTTTTTCAATAAACAACAACCCTTTTCAATACATATATAATTAAAAAACCACATACATCACTTTCTTTGCAAAAGCTAACAGTAAGTGAACATGTAACCCAAATTTAACATAAAACATTACTTTATGGAAAATCTGATGAAGTTATTGCTATGCTGCTGTCTCCTTCTATCCACAAGAGCGATGGACGGTGTGTCATGCCCTAATAAGGTTAGCGGTTCAGTAACCTGTGAAGGTAAGGCGCTGCAAGGCGTAGTGGTGACCGACGGTATTGATGTAGTGCAGACCGATGCTAAAGGTCGTTATGAGCTGCCCGTGAACCGCGGAGCCCGTTTTGTGTATCTGTCTTCACCTGCAGGCTATTTGGCACCATTGGTAGGTAGCCATGTAGGTTTTTATCAGCGTTTGAAAGAAGGAAACAATCAATATGATTTTGTATTGACAAAAAATCCGAAGAACGATCTCAACCATGTGGTCATAGCTCAGGCCGACGTTCAGGTTGCCAGCGAAGAGCAGTTGGGCTTTTATCAACAGTATGTTGACAAGGTGCGACCCTTTGTTAAAGCGTTTGCCAACGGCCGCGACGCCTTTGTCTTAGACTGTGGCGACCTTGTAGGCAACTCGCCCGGCCTCTATCCTCGTTTTCTTGAAGTGAGTGCAGGCTTAGAGATGCCAGCATATCGCATGGTAGGCAACCATGACATGGAGCTTGAGGGTCGTTCGTTTGAACATTCTTATCGCACCTACGAAGATTATTTCGGCCCCATCTATTACTCGTTTAACCGCGGAAAGGCACATTACATTGTTTTAGACAATTGTTTTTATATCAACCGAGATTATCGGTATATAGGCTATATTGATGAGCGCACCTTGCAATGGATGGAGAAAGACTTGGCGCTTGTGCTGAAAGACCATGTGCTGTTTGTGGCGATGCACATTCCCGCAAGCTCTACGAAAGATATAAAGTTCAATGCCTTGCTTCCTGACGAGACAAACAATGTGAAGAGCTTGTTTGACATGGTGAAAGACTATGACACACATATTATAACAGGCCACACACATACCAATGGCAACGTGGTGTTTAACGACCGACTGATGGAACACAACACGGCAGCCGTATGTGCAGGCTTCTGGAGATCGCCGTTATGTTCAGATGGCACACCGCAAGGCTTTGGCTTGTATGAGGTGAACGGCAACAAGGTGACATGGCGTTACAAAGCCGTTGACCATCCGTTAGACTTCCAGTTTAAGGCATACGCCCCCGGTGCTTCGAAAGAATTTCCTAATGAAATTATTGCTAACGTATGGAACTGGGACGAGCTGTGGAAGGTAGAATGGTATGAGAACGGCAAGCGCATGGGCGAGATGGAACATTGTGCTGGTCTGGACCCCGCCGCAGTTGAGGCTTTCGCTGACCGTGAGAAGATGGAAGCTGCCTGGGTTGACGCTTTCCCCACCGAACATTTGTTCAAGGCATTGCCCAAGAACAAGCAAGCTCGCATAGAGGTGGTTGTTACCGACCGTTTCGGAAACGTGTATAAGCAAGTAGTTAAGAAATAACACTAAATCGTATGTAGGAAGTTATTGGAAGTTAAAAGGAAGTTAACTCGCTATGCGAGTGAAGTTAACGGACATATGCCATATTGCTTGAGCTACAAAGCTATTGTCTGTTCGCTCGGCTTTGCCGCTTGCCTAAGCAAGAATTTCCTGAACGACCGAAGGGAGTGCTAACTTCTTAATTCCGTTAACTTCTGAACTTACGAAAGTTCAAAAACTTATTATACAATGAAATCAATGAAGGCGAAAATGTTCCTGACGACTACGTTGCTAAACTGGAAGTCTATTTCAATGACAAACTGGTAGAAACCTGCGACTTGCCTCTGAAGTATAATCACCGCAAACATGAGCTTTTCTTCAATTATGAGCAGCCTAAAGGTCATTACACCATTTCATGCAAATGGTTGAACCCCGTGAAAGGTGCTGATATCTGGGTGAGAGAGGTGGTTACTTATACGAGGTAAGTTGACAAGTAGACGAGTTGACGAGGGACGAGTAGACAAGATACAAGTAGACAGGATGATTTGCCTTGCGTGATGCTCACTAACTGTAAGGCTTAAACAAGCAAGGCTAATCTCCTTGTCAACTCGTCAACTGAAACCTCGTCAACTAAAAGACTCGTCAACTAAAAAAACTAATTAACTTATGAATATTATGGTAAATTTTAAACAATTGGCTGAACAGTACAAAGGCGAGCTGCTGGATAAGGTGCTTCCTTTTTGGCTGGATCATTCGCAAGACCACGAGTTTGGAGGCTACTTTTCTTGCCTAAATCGCGATGGCTCTGTGTATGATACAGACAAGTTCATTTGGCTGCAAGGTCGTGAGGTGTGGATGTTCTCCATGCTTTACAACAAAGTAGAAAAACGCCAGGAGTGGCTCGATTGTGCTATACAGGGTGGCGAGTTCCTCAAAAAGTATGGCCATGATGGCAATTACAACTGGTATTTCTCATTAGACCGTCAAGGCAATCCGTTGGTTGAGCCTTACAACATTTTCTCTTACACCTTCGCCACAATGGCGTTTGGCCAGTTGAGCTTGGCAACAGGCAATCAAGAGTATGCCGAAATAGCAAAGAAGACTTTTGACATCATCCTTTCAAAAGTTGACAACCCTAAGGGAAAGTGGAACAAGCTTCACCCCGGCACCCGTAACCTGAAAGGCTTCGCGCTGCCAATGATTCTTTGCAACCTGGCGCTTGAGATTGAGCACCTTCTGGACGAAGACTTCTTGGTGAAGACCATGGACACCTGTATTCATGAGGTGATGGAAGTGTTCTTGCGTCCTGAGCTGGGTGGCATCATCGTTGAGAACCTGAATAGCGACAACTCGTTGGTTGATTGCTTCGAGGGTCGTCAGGTAACACCAGGCCATGCCATCGAGGCCATGTGGTTTATCATGGATTTGGGCAAGCGCCTGAACCGTCCTGAGCTGATTGAAAAAGCCAAAGACACCGCTCTCAAGATGTTAGAGTATGGCTGGGACAAGGAGTTTGGCGGCATTTTCTATTTCATGGATCGCAAGGGCTTCCCCCCACAGCAGCTTGAATGGGATCAGAAGTTATGGTGGGTACACATCGAGACCCTTATCTCGATGCTGAAAGGCCACCATCTCACTGGCGACGTGAAATGTTTGGAATGGTTTGAAAAGGTGCACGACTATACTTGGAGCCACTTCAAAGACCAGGAGCATCCCGAATGGTTCGGTTACCTGAATCGTAGAGGTGAGGTGTTGTTGCCTTTGAAGGGTGGTAAGTGGAAAGGCTGTTTCCATGTTCCAAGAGGACTGTTCCAGTGCTGGAAAACGTTGGAAGACATTCTGTTGAATGAAAAATAACTAATTAATTCTTTTATTATTATCTAAAATCTAATGTAAAATGAAATTTAAGTATTTTTGTTGGCTAACCTTATTATTTGCCTTCATTAGTATGGGTGTTAACGCCCAGACGAAGGTTGAAGGTACTGTGCTCGATGAAAGCAGCAATCCGTTGATTGGCGTTACTGTATCAACAGACGACCGCAAGACGGGTGTAGTGACTGACTTGGATGGACACTTTACTATTGACGTGCCCAATGCTAACCATTCATTGACCTTTTCTTTTGTAGGCTATACCACACAAAAGGTAGCATTGAAGGGTAGAAAACTTCTGAAAGTTATCTTGAAAGAAGACAATGAGCTTTTGGATGAGGTCGTAGTAGTAGGCTATGGTACCCAGAAGAAAGTCAATCTGACAGGTTCTGTTGCTCAAGTTGACAACAAAGAATTGAAGCAAGCTCCAAGCGGAACGCTCTCTTCTCTGTTGGCAGGACGTCTGCCTGGTTTGGTGACAAGACAAACCAGCGGTCAGCCAGGTCAAGACGGCGCAAACCTCCATATCCGTGGTATCGGTGCCGGTGATGGTAGCGCCTTGGTTGTTGTTGACGGTGTAGTTCAGGATTATTTCCCTGATTTCTCTCCCGACGAAGTAGAGTCTGTTACTATCTTGAAGGACGCTGCTGCCGCAGCTGTTTACGGTGTACGTGCTTCGGCTGGTGTTATCTTGGTTACTACAAAGCGTGGTTCTACTCAGAAACCTACTGTAAGCTTTAACACTGCTTTAACACTGAGCCAGAACACCAATTTCCCGAAGTTCTTGAATGGTCCTGACTATGCTTATTGGTACAATAAAGCACAGTTGATGGACGGTGTAGCAGAGGAAAACCTGCGCTTTAAGCCTGAGGATATTGAGCGTATCACTAACCCTGGTCCTGATGAGGAAATTTACGGTAGCACTGATTGGTTTGATTTGTTGTTCCGTGATGCTGCTCCCACATACACCAATACTATTTCTGTACAGGGTGGTAACGACCGCGTTAAGTTCTTTACTTCTCTTGGTTCCTACAACCAGGAAGGTGCTGTTAAGAGAACCTCTTATGACAAGTACTATTTCCGTTCTAACTTAGATGCTCAGATTACAGACAACTTTGATTATTCAATGAACCTTTACGGATCAGTTGACAATCAGAAGTCGCCTGGCGCATCTGTTAGTCCTAATGCCTATGCAGGTGTATTCGTGCAGGCTATGTTGTCATATCCTTTCTTGAAGCCTTATACTAAGGACGGTATGCCTATCGCCAGCATGAATACTGATGGTCAGGGAAATAACAACCCCCTTGCTGCTCGCGATTTGTCTGGTCGTCAAACCAGCAAGACAACAAAATTCCAGGGTGATATATCTTTGAGATATAAATTGCCTCTCAAGGGATTGTCAGTTAAATTAGACGCTGCCTTCTTGAAGACCCATACAATGAGAAAGGCTGAAGCTACTCCCTATAAAGTGTTCTCTTGGAACCAAACCACTCATCAGGGTAATGTAGAAAATGGCCGTATTTGGTCTATGGCCTCTGTATCAAATTGGTACGGCTCTTTGCAGCGTTATACCATCCGTCCTACGGTTGAATATAACAACACCTTTGGAAAGCATGACGTATCAGCTTTGTTCTTGTATGAATTTGCAAGAGAAGACTATGAAGGAATTTCGGCTGGTAGAGAAGACTTCCCCTTGACAAACATCATGGATATTAGCTATGGTAACAAGGTGAGCGAATCTTTGGTTAAGGGTAGCCACTCTAACGATAAGCGTGCTGGCTATGTAATGCGTCTCAATTATGCATACGATCAGAAGTATCTGTTTGAGTTTACAGGCCGTATCGACGCTTCTACCGCACTTCCTAAGGGTAACCGTTGGGGCTTCTTCCCCGCTGTTTCATTGGGCTACCGCGTTTCAGAAGAAAGCTTCTTTAAGAACGCACTGCCTTTTGTTGACAACTTCAAAATTCGTGGTTCAGTAGGTCGTCTGGGTAGCGATGCCTCTATCTCTAACACAATGACTTACTTCTCTACAGCAGGCTTGTCATCAGATCCCTGTGTTGTCTTTGGAACAAATCCCTATAAAGACATGGGCATGAGCGGTCCTGTATGTCCTGATTTGAAGTGGCAGATTACAGATAGCTATAACATTGGTTTCGACGCCGATTTGTGGCATGGCCTCTTGGGCGTAGAACTTGATGTGTTCTATATGAAGACCTCTCGTTCATTGGCAGGTCAATCAGGTAAGTTCCCTCCATCTTTGGGTAATTGGTACCCCGCCTATATTAATTATGGCTCGCATGACAACCGTGGTTTCGAGTTGGTGCTGACACACCGCAACAAGATTAAAGATTTCAACTATTATGTAAAAGGCAATGTGTCTTTTGCACGTAATAGAATCTTGAAGACCATTGAGGATTCCGATGTGCCTTTGTACAAACGTAGAACAGGTAAGCGCATTGGCGAAACCTTAGGTTTTGTGGCAACGGGCTTGTTCCAGTCGGAAGAAGAAATTGCAAAGAGTGCCGTGTTTGAAGGCTCTACAAACACCAAACCTGGTGATGTTAAGATGAAAGATATCAACGGTGACGGTGTAATTTCTTGGGCTCAGGATATGGTGCCCATTAGCCGTAGCAGCACACCTGAAATGATGTTCGGTTTGAACATTGGTGGTGATTGGAAGGGCTTCGACTTCAACATGTTCTGGCAAGGCGCTGCCATGTTTGACGTTGACCTCTGTGGTATCTATGATAGCGGTATTCGTGATAACACGTTCTATACCAAACCTTTCTATGATCAAGGAAATACCCCTTACTATTTGGTTGAGAATTCGTGGACACCTGAACACACCAACGCTAAATATCCTCGTTTAGGTATCGAGGGTCGTGATAATGGTGGCAAATTCTCTTCATGGTGGATTAAGGATGGTACCTACTTGCGTCTGAAGAGCGCTCAGATTGGATATACTCTGCCTAAGAAGTTAACTAACAAGATTGGCTTTGGCAGCATCCGTGCTTATGTAAGTGGTAGCAACTTGCTTACCTTCTGTGGATTGGATTATTTGGATCCTGAAATGCCTAGCGTAAACCAAGGCTATTATCCGCAGCAGCGTACCTATGAATTTGGTTTGAACCTTACTTTCTAAAAACTTATTCAGATGAAATCGATAAAGAAAATTTTAACAGCAGTTGCTTCTACCTGTGTAGTGTTAAGCAGTTGCAATATTGATCCAGAATTGACAAAGTCATATCCTTCTGATGTGATTTGGGAAAATGACGCAAACTTGTCAACCTATATTAATGGATATTATGGTTGTGTAGGTGGTTATTATGGCCTGGGTACTGAGGCAAGTACAGATATGTTGAAGTATAACAACCCTACTGATAACATCAATGTGTTTGCCTTTGGTAGCATGCCTATCACGCCCACCAGTAATATGTTTGGCAGCTGGGGCAGCCATTCTACCATGTTGTCTTTGACACGTTGCTTGACAAACATTGAGTCGCATCGTAAAAACTTCTCTGAAGAAGCTGCCATACAGGCTGAAGCTCAGGTACGTTTCTTCCGTGCTGTATGTTGCTTTAACTTGGCAAGATGCTATGGAGGTCAGTATATCATTTGCCGTGAACTTCCTGAGCTGGGTCAAAAGGATCGCGCACTGTGCACTCCCGAAGAAGGCTGGCAGTTTATTTACGACGACTTGAAGTTTGCTGCTGAACACCTGCCTACTAAAGATAAAGTAGAGTTGGGACGTTTAACCAGTGGTGCTGCTTATGGTATGTTGTCGCGTGCTATGTTGTATGCTGAGCGTTGGAAAGATGCTTCAGATGCTGCTGCTGAGGTGATGAAGCAGGATTATGAGCTTTATCCTGACTACGGCAAACTGTTCCAGAACTCTCGTTTGGCGCCCGTAGAGAACAAAGAAAGTGTGATTGAGTTTGGTTTCCTCAAGGATAAGATTACCTATTCATTCGACTATTTCTACTGCCCGCCCAGCGATGGTGGTTATGCCGAAGTATCGCCCACTGAAGATTTGGTATCTTCTTATCAGATGGCCGACGGTCGCGACTTCGATTGGAATAATCCTGAGATGGCTGCTCATCCTTATGAAGGCCGTGAGCCTCGTTTCTATGCTACCATTCTTTATAACGGTTGCCAGTGGAAGGGTGAAACCTTATACACCTACGAAGGCAGCAAGGATGGATTCGGTTTTGGTGGTGGTACCACAAGTACTGGTTACTACATGCGTAAGCTGATGAAAGAATCTATTGAGAAGAACGGAAGCTTCACAGGTCAGTGCGATTTGACTTACTATTATATGCGTTATGCTGAGGTATTGTTAAACTATGCTGAAGCCATGGCTATGCAGAACAAGTTGCCTGAAGCATTAGATGCATTGTACCAGGTAAGAAAAAGAGCTGGATTTACCGAAAAACCCACGGCCGCAAATCAAACTGAGTTTATGAAGTTGCTTCGCCATGAACGTAAGGTAGAGTTGGCTTTCGAGGGTCATCGCTTCTGGGATCTTCGCCGTTGGGGCTTGGCTACTGATGTTTTGAATGGAACCAACATGCACGGTGTTAAGCCTACCAAGATTGGTGAAAACCAGTTTAAATATGAAGTGGTTGACATTGATGGTGGCAAGAAGCGCGTATGGGAAGAGCGTTACAACAAACGTTTCCCAATTCCTTTGGATGAGGTAGAGCAGAACGGTCTCGTTGAACAATTTGATGAATGGAAACATTAATCAATTTGAGAAATGGCAAAATGTTAAATCGATGTTGAATTTATCAACTAAAATTTAGAGTAAAATGAAAGTTTTAAGTAAAATATCAGCAATATTATGTTTGTGTCTGGCTGTATTTGCGTCTTGCGAATCGCCAGATTATGAAACAGGACGTACTCCTCAGGTTGATGGCTTAATGGGTGTTACGATACAGATACCTGGTAATCCTTCTAAATATTCGGCTACTAAGGCAGGTCCTTATGCCGAGAATGAAGAGATTATCGTAAAGGTGCCTACTACTGACGATGATCCGTTAGACGTAACTCGTCTTGTATGTTATGTGAATGTTCAGCACAACTGTTACGTTACTCCCGCCATCGGTGGAGAGATGGATTTCACAGAGCCTTATCAGATCACCGTAGTGGATGCGTTGGGTAATAAACATCACAACACTATTCGTGTAGTGCCCACTCCTCCGAAGGTAAAGGTTGCAAAACTGTGGGGTAAGAGCGGAGAAGAAATGCAAACCGGAACCAATGCTACAGGTTTGGCATTGTGGAAGGACTACTTGGCCGTTCAGGTTTATAATGATAATATTAAGTTGTACGATCGCGCAACAGGTGCTTATGTGAAAGACCTTGAGGCAGCAAGCTCATTTATGATGCATGCTCGCACTGATGATGGTGGCCACTTGTTGACAGCTCGTGAAAATATTTATGGCGCTGGCTTCATGGTTTATCGTTATGACGAAGCTACCAATGAGCACGTAAATATCTTGAATTATGCGGCTGATGATGGATGTCCTCTTGATTTGGGCTATAACTTCAGTGTGAAGGGTGACGTTACGAAGGGTGTAGCTTACATCTATGGTACTTGTCCTGACAATATGGAGGTTTACTATTGGAAGTTGCAAGACGGCCAGCTGGTTACTCCTGCTGCTCATCCAATAGCTCTTCGCTATGGTCCTGCAGGCAGTCCTTGGACAAAGGCTCCGATGATTGAACGTGCTTCTTTGGACGACGATTCAAACCACTACATCGCTTATAACCATCGTAGCGGTAATCCGGATGAACATCCTGAGCGCAAGAGCCATTTCGCAATGTTCACTCCGTTCTATGAGGTTACTAATATGAACCAGGATAACCACTGGTATCGTATCTTGGGCTTCGATGTATTCTCTGTTGAGGGTGATACCTACTTGGCATTGTTAGACCACTACTGTGACCCATGGTCAGGCGGTGATGCCTTCATGCGTCTGTTCGATATCACCAATCCTAAGAATATGGAGTTGGGTCCGGATGATAGTGGCTATGACAAGTTTGCTCTCTTCAAGAGCGAGGGCTCACCTTATGCTACTAACTATAACGACTGGGGTGATGTTGCTACATGCACTGTTCCTACCAGCACAGGATATGATATCTATATCTCAGTATGTAACATTGGTTTCGCTGCATCAGAGACCTGCATACGTACATATAAGATGTCTTGGTTTAGACAATAATCAATTGTAAATAAAAAAATAGGCGGGAGTTTTATCTCGGTGGTATAATCCCGCCTATTTTTTTTTATTATTCATAAATAAGATAGGAAAATTAAAAATAGTAACAGTAACAGATGCTTATTATAAATAGAATAATCAGGCACAGATACAAGTTGAAAAAGATGGTATAAGAAGTATTACATACAGTAATGAAATAAATGATAAAATATGTAACGATTTCGCTTTTAGTGAAGCACCTACATGGCCTTCAATAAAAACGAAATACTTTAAATAATAAAAAAATATGCAGAAAAATATATTCTTATCTTTACCGTTATCATTATTGGCCATGCTTTTAATGCTATCATCTTGTGCTTCTGAAATTCATGAGGGATATAGAGCTCCTGACTATGACCTGGCTTTGCAGAAACAGCAGATCATCAATAATACTAAATCGGTTAAAGTAATTAACGCTTATGACGAGTTAGGATGCGAAGCTTATGATATCTCTAATCCGCAGAAAAAAACAGGAGTAGCAGGCTTAGACTATGTGCTGGGTGATGATCATAAAGAAGGAACGGGAAGCTTTAAATTAAAGTATAATTTCATAGGAAGAACGAATGATAATGGTCGTGAGTTAGTGTTTTTCCAACAGCGTTGGGGCGACTATCGTGTCGACTTGTCTTTCCATCCGTTAGGCCTCTCTATTTGGGTGAAAGGTAATCGTAACAACAAAGATGCCGTGTTCCGCTTCATCATCATGGAAGATGAAAAGCAGTTTAACGAAACTACACCACACGACTATTCGCGCGAACGTTGGTCATATTATGCCTTTGAGGATAAAGAGGTGCTGTCAAAAGATGGTTGGACACGCTTGATTATGCCTTATGATGCTTTTAAACTGTATAAGCGAGGTAAAGGCACCCAGTCAGACAAGCTGTTGATGAACCGTAATGAAGGCTTCCGTATCGAGATTGAAAATAAAGCAGGTGGCGCTTGGAATGGCGAATGTCAGATTGATGAATTGAAACAACTCACGTCGTACGAATTAAAGGGAGGCACCCCAAAGTTCTCCAGCGTATTCATTCAGCTAAATAAGGATGCTTATGAGAATGAAGATTGGGATCAACAGTTCCAGGACAGCCGTGCTGTAGGTATTGATACATGGATTATTCAATACTCGGAGCAGTTTACGGGTAGTGATGACGCTACTAACGTTTCTTTCTATAAGAACACAAATCTGCCTTGGGTACAGGTGAAGTGCGACATCATTGATAAGATGTTTGAAGCCGCTGAACGTAACGGCATGAAGATTATCTTGGGCTTGTATCCTGGCGATTATAGCAAGACCAACTTGCGAGATCCAAAGAAATATAACATCAACACCACACGCAATAAGAGGTTGTTTGATGAGGTGTATGAGCAGTTTGGAAACCATCCTTGTTTGGTGGGATGGTATATCACTGAAGAGTTTCATGACGGCTCTTATCCTGTAGGATGGCAGCAAGAACCTGAGCTTGCCATGCTCGCAAAATATCTGGAGGGTGTGGCTTCGTACATTAAGTCGAAATCAGATAAGCCCGTGGCCATCGCTCCTGCCTTGTGGCGCGGACTGCCTGCCGACCTGTGCGGTAAGTGGTTTGAACGCTTGTTTAAGCGCACGCCGAGTATTGACAACTTGTATCTGCAAGACATTGGCGGACGCTGCTTGGTTGACTTTGATGTAGACCTGCCTAACTGGTATGCTGAAATTAAGAAGGCTTGCGATGCTACAAACGTGAAGTTTGGTGTTGACATCGAGTCGTTCAAGAGCTGCTGGTGTCCTAACGTCGACTATAAGGCTAAAGATTGGTCTGAGCTGAAGGATCAGCTGATGGTGGCTGGCTTATTTACAAAGTATATTACCAACTTTAGTTGGGCTACCTTTAAGAAAGGTACAAACAACTATGATGGTTATAAGGCCTACTTGAAGGAAAACAAACTCCTGCCTGCAGGAAAATGACCTCATGTTTGAAGGAAAATGACCTCAGGTCTCGATCTTTTTGTCATCAATAATAAATGTGTTTCATAGGGCGAGTGTTCGCTCGTCCTTTGATTTTTCAATTAAGATTAATACTATTAACAATAGACTATTTATAAGTGCAATATGAAATTGAATAGATTATTTTTAGGTTTGTGTGCCGTCCTTAATGTTTGCATGGCTTGGGGACAGCAGACGCCCTTGCGTTTTAACAAAGACGGAAAGTTTAAAATTGTGCAATTAACTGATATTCATTATAAGTATGATGACCAAGCTAATTCACAAGTAGGCATCGATTGCATAAATAAAGTGTTAGATACCGAGAAACCCGACTGTGTGGTTTTTACAGGCGATGTTGTTGTTTCAAACGACTCGTTTAAAGGCTGGGACATTGTTCTTGATTTGTGTATTCGTCGCAACATACCGTATGCTGTGGTATTTGGCAATCATGATGATGAATATGATCATACTCGTCAAGAGTTGTGCGATTATGTTTCAAAGAAAAAGGGCTGCCTCATGCCTCAGGGCTTGGTGCAACCCCTTGCTGCCGACTATGTGTTGACCGTAAAGTCGGCAAAAGATAAAAACAAGGATGCTGCGTTGTTGTATTGCATCGACTCACATTCTTATACACAGGTTCATTCGGTGCCTGGCTACGACTGGATAAAGTTTGACCAGATAGCATGGTATCGCAATCAGAGCAAAGTGTTTACTGAGAAGAACGGGGGAACACCCCTTCCTGCTTTAGCGTTCTTCCACATCGCTACTCCTGAGTTTAAGGATGCGTTGATGGAAGATAAGAACCGAGTGTTTGGCTGTAAAGGCGAAATGGTGTGCTGCCCCACTACCAACTCGGGCTTCTTCACTTCTGTAAAAGAGTGTGGCGATGTGATGGGCATCTTTGTGGGCCACGACCACGACAACGATTATGCCGTAGCCTATAAAGAAGTGTTGCTGGCCTACGGTCGCTACTCGGGCGGAAACACGGTTTATAACGATTTGAATCCTAATGGTGCGCGTGTGATTATCTTGAAGGAAGGCGAGCGCACGATCGACACTTATATTCGTTTGGCTAATAACGAGATTGAGTCGGCAGTAAGTTTCCCAAAGAGTTTTTATTAATGACTCAACTGTCGCATGTCGATGGCATGTTGTTAGTAAACCAGTAAATTAATTAGAAAGTAAAGTAAATTTAAAGTTAGTTTTTTATACCAGTAGGTGTTTTGATAAATTAATTCGGAGCACCTACTTAATTCTCAAATTAGAAAAATATGAAAAAGGCATTTTTATTTTTGTTCTCTTTACTGTGTGTCTTGAGCGCGCAGGCTGAAGAGCAGATCGGTTTGACATTAATTCCTCCTGGAAAGGTTACAAATAAGATTAACTTGGATATTCGTGGAGGTATTGTGAACAAAACCAGTGCTCAGCAAACATATCAGGTATCTCTTTATTGGGGAAAAGAAAATAAATCGGCACTGTTGTGCGATACTACTTTGAATATTACTGCTGGTAAATCGGATATGGTAAAGGTGGTGCTCCCTATGAAAGATAAAGTGGGTAAGCATAAGGTGATATTGAAGGTTGCTGAGGGTTCTAAGGTTTATCGTAGAACACAGGAAGTAGAAGTGATCAACTCTGACATACGTTCTATCCAGCAGATTTCTGGCGCTTGGGCTGGCATCTATCATTGGAGCGAAGAAGAAGGAAAACACTGGAACCAGGACATCAAAAAGATGACCGACGACCAGTGGAGAGAGATGATGCGCTCAATGCATAAGATTGAGATGAATATGGTTGTTATTCAGGAGGTGTTCCGCCATCAAGCATACATTGGTAGCACAACAACGGTTGATAACTATCCTGGCAAGGCTTTCTATCCTTCTAAGCTGTATCCTGGTCGTATGGATATTGCTGCCAACGACCCTATCGAAGCTATCTTATCAGAGGCCGACAAGCAAGGTATGCAGGTGCTGATGGGTGTTGGTATGTTTGCTTGGTTCGATTTCACTCCAGAGTCGTTGGAATGGCATAAGCGCGTTGCCAAAGAACTGTGGGAGATGTATGGTCATCATAAATCTTTCTATGCTTTCTATGTGTCTGAAGAAAGTGGTGGCGGTTTGAATAACTGGGAACCCGATCCTGAGCGCAGCAAGCAAAGAAAAGCCGAAATCGTACACTTCTTCAAGGAGTTTAAAGCGTTCTGTGGTGCCTTGGCTCCCGAAAAGCCCGTGATGCTGGCAACCAATAGCTTTGATGTTCCGGTAGGTTTGGATACTTATCCCGAATTGTTGAAGTATTTGGATATCCTTTGCCCGTTTGGTTTCGCTCGTATGCCTGAGACCGATTTGACAGGAAAACAAGCTGCCGATATGTTGCAGAAGGTTTGCGATGAGGCTCATTCGCATCTGTGGTTCGACCTTGAAACCTTCTTGTTCAATCCGGACAATTCGCTGTATCCTCGTCCTGTTGAGCAGATCATCCACGACCTGAATCTGTTTGACAACTTTGAAAAGATTCTTTGCTACCAGTTCCCTGGCGTGTTTAACGACCCGAAGATGTCTATCCGTGTGGGCGAACCTCGTACCATCGACTTGTTCAACGGATATGTAAAGTATCTGAAAGAAGTGAAGGCTAAGCAAAAGAAACGTAAATAATATAATAAAAAATATGAGCTCTTATAAACTGATGTGAACCTTGGGTTTATTTGAGCTCATATTTTATAAGTGTTGTTAAGATAAACCTTTAATTATAAACTGAAGTTCTACAAGTTTTTTACGTTCGGCCTTGCCGTTTGCCTAAGCAAAAGCTTGTTCGCTCGGCTTTGCCGCTCGCCTAAGCTGAAAACTTGTTAACTCGTCAACTTGTCAACTATAAAATGAACAGACGCGATTTTTTGAAATGCTTTGGGTTAAGTGGTCTGGGTATGATGGCTACTCCTGAGCTTGTGTGTGGCAAATCTTTAGATGTAGATGCGCTTGCCCCGAAGAAAAATATAAAACCATTGTCGGGCTCTTGGTTCGAATTTCAACATTCGGCAGCAGAAGGTGCCTATTGGAACGATGCCTTAAAGAAATTTACGGCCGACCAATGGCGCAGAAAGGTGTTTGAAATTCGTGAAATAGGCATGGAGTATCTGGTGTTGATGGGTGTGGCTCAGGCAGGAAAGCCGTATTATCCGTCAAAGATTGCTCCGCAGATACCGATGGGATGCGACGATCCGTTGGAGGCCGTGCTTTCGGCTGCCGACGAGTGTGGCATTAAATTCTTTGTCAGCAACGACTTCTGGGGCGACCTGGATGCTTTTTCGATGATGTTGGATAAGGGTGTTCAGAAGATTCGTTTCCAGTCGATGGAGGAGATAGCCGAGAAATATGGTCATCATGAATGTTTCTATGGATGGTATTTCCCCAATGAGGCCATGCTTCAACCTTATTTTGTTGATGCTTGTGTGAATTATGTAAACGAATGTGCCGACTTTGCCCAGCGTCTCACCCCTAATTGCGTGAACCTGATTGCGCCCTATTTTATTAAAGAAGCTCGTTTTGACGACACTTTTGTCCGTCAGTTAGAGAAAATGAATATCGACATCATTGCTTATCAGGATGGAGTGGGGGTGAACCATACTCCGCTGGAAGATTCTGCTAAGTTTTATGAAATATTATATAAGGCTCATGAAAAGGCGTCAAGAGCACGTTTGTGGGCCGACCTCGAATTGTTCTATTTCGAAAACAAGACAGGCGGCAACCTGTTGCCCGCCGATTTCAATAAACGCATTATCAAGCAGCTCGAGGCGTTAAGCCCATTTGTGGATAAGGTGCTTTGTTACCAATACTTAGGACTTATGAATAAGCCGGGTACAGACATTATTGCCGGACCTCCTGATTCTATTAAGTTGTATGAGCAATATACCAAGTGGTATGAGCATTACAAAAAAACGGTGAAATGAGCACAATGCTATTTGGGGGTTAACCTCAAATCGGCAAAACACAGATAACAGAAATCACCGTATATACAGAAAATAGGCTTTGAGAATTAAAACCTTTTCTCTGTTACTGATGAGGGAACATAATAAAAATAAGATAGATACATGAACAAATTTTTAACAGAAATACATGAACAGCCGCAGGCGCTGAAAAAGACCGTGGCATGGACTGGTTCGGAACAAGGTGAAGAAGCGATGCTGCAAATACGTGCTGCCTGGATGAGTGGCGCTTATGACAAAGTGGTGTTTACCGGCATGGGCAGCTCTTTCTTCCTCTCGCATGCCGCCGCTCTGCTCCTGTCGGGTGCTGCCATTCCAGCTTTTGCAGTAAATGCTGGTGAGATGTTGCATTTCCAGCGTCAGCTTCTTACCGAGAAGACCTTGCTGGTAGCCATCTCACAGTCGGGCGAGAGCTATGAGGTGGTTGAACTGTTGAAAGAAATGATGGGGCAGACAGCACGTCCGTTGGTGGTAGGCATCACCAATGAGGCTGATAGCACATTGGCAAAAGAGGCCGATTATGCACTGCTTTGTCAGGCAGGAAAGGAAGATATGACTTCAACAAAGACCTTCATCACCTCTTATTGGATTGTGTGGCAGTTGGTAGAAGTGTTGAAAGGACAGGCCTCTGTGTCGGCTGTCGGCGACGAGTTGGCAACTGAAATTCAGCGTTTGTTAGACGACGCTTCAGCTGTAGTGCCAAAGGCCGTTGCTTTCTTGCACAACCATACCTTTGTTCAGCTGATAGGCCGAGGCGTTGATTGGGCTACCGCTTCGCAAACCGCTTTGATGTTTATGGAGGCCACAAAGACACCTGCTTCGGCACTGTTGGGTGGCGAGTTCCGTCATGGTCCGTTAGAGATGGTGAACGAACATCTGGCAGTTGTCATCTATGCTCATTCACAGTCGGGCGTATATGCTCAGTCGGTAAAACTGGCCGAGGATGTTCTCCGATTTGGTGGTAAGGTGGTATGGGTGTCAGACAAGCTGTTGGGCAAAGACAATGCTTCGTTATTAGAAATTCAGATTAACTGCAGCCGTGCCGACTTGTTTGTCATTCCTTCAATCATTCCGTTGCAGCTGATTGTCAATGCACGTGCCGAGGCTTCAGGCCTTGAGCCAGGCTGCTTCTTGCATGGAGCGAAAGTAACCTCAATTGAATAAAAAGCTGGCTTTATAGGTGCAGCAGCTTTCTTTCTTAATGAATAATTAATATGAAAAATATTTCATTGGTTTTGTTGTTGTGCGTGCAGTCGTTATGGGTGCAGGCTCAAACATTAGAGTTGAAGCAATGGCGTATGATGAGCGCTTTGGATGTGAAAGCTGCCGATGCTCATGTGTCAACGCCGTCGTGTGAAGTAGGACAATGGCAGGCGGTTACCGTTCCTACCACGGTTCTGAACGCTATGGTGAAAAATGGTGTATATCCTGATCCGCGATTTAGCTTAAACAATTATCAGATACCTGATGTGTCGGATGAGTTTAATGAGCGGATGAATTTGGCCAAGTATAACCATCGTAAAGATGGCCGCAATCCGTGGCAAGATCCTTATTGGTATCGCACCGAGGTGAAGTTGCCCAAGACGTATAAAGGCAAGAAGGTGTGGTTAACCTTGCATGGCATTAACTATAGAGCCGATGTATGGGTTAACGGACATTTGGTGGCCAATAAAGACTCGTTGGTGGGTATGTTCAGACGTTTTAAACTGGACATTACAGCTTATGCCAAAGCTGGTGCAACCAACTGTGTGGCCGTAAAGATTTATCAGGTAGACCATCCTGGTGTGCCCACTCCTGGCACGCAACTGAAGGTGTTTGGCCCCGTGCGTGGCCATTCGTATGATCTCTTTAAGGATGAAACCTTGAAGATGTCGGGCGGATGGGACTGTGCCCCCGTGGTTCGCGACCGCAATATGGGCATTTATCAGAAGGTAACCATCGAAGCTACCGATAAGATGATATTAGAGCATCCGTTTGTTACCACTACATTGCCTAAGAAAGACACATCGCTGGCCGATGTGAAGGTGCAGATGGAGGTTTGCAACACATCAAACCAAAAGGTGAACGGTAAGGTGCAAGCTTTGATAACATTGGTCAACGATGTGAAGTTTCCCACTTATACGAAGCACATGGAGGGCGTCTTGAAGCCTATCAAATTAACAAAACAGGTGTCGTTGGAGGCGGGCGAGCGTAAGACGGTAGAATTTACGTCGGCCGACTTCCCTGCACTCCTCATTAAGAACCCCTATCTATGGTATCCTAATGGCTATGGCGAGCAATACTTGCATCACATCAAACTGTCTTGCCGATTAGGCGATGGCGTGTCAGATAGCAAGGAGTTTGATTTCGGTATTCGTGAGGTGACCACCGACTTGCACCAGATAGGAGAAGATTATGGCCGAGTGTTCTATGTAAACGGCAAGCGTGTGTTCTGTAAGGGTGGCTGGATACAGCCCGACATCTTGCTGGAAGAAACCGAGAAACGCATTTACGATGAGGCTCGTTTGATGGCCGAAGCCAACATGAACATTATAGGCAGCGAAGATATGCCTTCGCCTTCTGACGAATGGCTCGAAAGTTTTGATAAATATGGCCTGATGTGGTGGCACGTGTTCTACCAGTGCTTCCGCATGACCCCTGGCACCGAGACCGAGCACAACCCCGCCAATCATGATTTGGCTGTGACCTGTGTTGAAGATATGATGTTGCGCTATCGTAACCATCCCTCTATCATTGCGTGGATAGGATGTAATGAGGTGTTGATGGATGAGCCTTTGTATCACAAGACGAAGGCGAAGGTGAAGAGCCTCGACACTTCTCGAATATATATACCTACCACGAGCTATCACTGGGATGTTGATGCGCTGACTCCTTATTTGAAAGAAGACTTGCCTACAGGAACCACCGATGATGGCGCTCCTGACTACAACTGGGCACCGTCTGATTATTTCTTTAAGAAGGTAGATGAGGTGCACCTGCAAATGTTCCGCAACGAGTTGGGTATGCCTTCTGTGCCTGTGTATAACAGCTTGCGTAAGTTTATCCCCACCGCTGAAAGCACAGCCAATGTAAGCAGCCCCATCTTCCCGTTAGATAGCATCTGGGCCGAACATGGCGCCTGGGATGTAAGCAACTATTGCTATCGTTCTTACGACAATGCCATTCGTACCATGTTTGGCGATCCTAAGACGGCAAAAGAGTATTCCGACTTTGGTCAGTTCTTAAGTGCCGATGGCTATCGTGCCATGTTTGAGGCTGCCAACCACCGTATGTGGGACATCACATCAGGCGTTATGATTTGGAAAGTGAATTCGTGCTGGCCCGATGTATGTTGGCAGGTTTACGACTGGTTCTTAACCCCCAACGCGTCTTATTACTTCTCAAAGAAAGCTATGGAGCCTGTGCACATTCAGCTCAATGCCGACGATTTTAAAGTTACGGTTGTTAACGCTTCGCATAAGGCCCTGGATGGTGTAACGGTAACGGCAAAGGTTATAAACAATGATATGAGTGTGGCTTGGGAGCATACCAGCCAGCTGAATGTCGGTGCCGATTGCTATGCTCCTGTAGTAACGGTTCCACAGAACGGCACTTATACCTACAACTACTTTGTGAAGTTAGAGATGCGTGACAAGTCGGGCAAGCTGCTTTCTGAAAACCTGTACTGGTATTACTCACAGCACATGGATTTCTTCTGGTTCTCAACGATGGAGAAGCCCACATTGAATACCAGCTACGAAGTGGTAAAAGATGACCGCGAATATGAAGTAACGGTTCGATTGAAGAACGAGTCAAAGCGCCTTTCATTCTTCAACCGCATGGTGCTGACCGATGCACAAGGCGAAGAAATTAACCCCGTGTTCTGGAGCGATAACTATGTGTCGTTGTTCCCAGGCGAAGAAAAAGAGGTAAAAGCAAGAGTGGCTGTTTCTGACGCTGGTGGCGTGGCTCCTAAATTTACGATTGTTCATTAAAAATAGAAATTCAGGTTTCGCATGTCGAAGACGTGCGAAACTTAAAATCAGAAAGATATGAATAGCATGAATAAATTAAAAATGTGGGTTGCTGTAGGATTGTTATCCTTCGGCACCTCTTTTACGGCTTTCCAAAGCCGAGCAGTGGCCGCTTCAAGCACTGTTAAACATCAAGCAAAACAACAGGTGTTGCCTATCACAGGCTCTTGGGTCAACCTGGCTTATAAAGATGTGCGCAATAAATATACTAACCCAGCTAATTTTGACAACCATGACCCTAAGTTGTGGGAGGCAAAGGTGCGCGAGATGGCAGAAATGGGATTAGAGTATTTGGTTTTCATGGAAGTGGCCAACGATGGCAAGGCTTATTACCCTTCTAAACTGATGCCGTGGCATTATACCAAGGGCGTGAAGAGCCCAGTAGATGCTATCTTAGATGAGGCTGCCAAGCACAATGTAAAAGTGTTTATGAGCACGGGTTGGGCACAAAACCAAGACGACAATTTGCAAGACCCTGTCATCAAAAAGCGTCAGCTGCAAATCATGGACGAGCTGGCTGCATTGTATAAAAATCATAAAGCGTTTTATGGTTGGTATCTGCCCGTTGAAGACTGCATCTGCCCTGTCTTTGCCGAGCATGCCGTGCAGGCCGTCAACTCGTTGGTAGAAAAGGCTCATCAACTGACACCCGGCAAGAAAACCTTGATATCGCCTTACGGCATTGGATTGTCTGAATTTGATCATCCCGACTTTGAGAAGCAAATGGCAAAACTGAAAGTCGATATCATTGCTTATCAAGACGAGGTGGGCTGTGTGCGCGAGCCCTTCCCCATACCTGGCTTGAAGAAAAACTGGGAACGTATGCGCAAGGTTCATGACAAGCTGAACATTGAGATGTGGGCCAACTGCGAGACCTTTACTTGGGAAGAAGGCACAAACGATCGCCAGTCGGCATTAATTCCGGCAGCCTATTCTCGTTTGCTTTCTCAGCAGGTAGCCGCTTCAGCAGCTGGTGTCGACCGCATCATTTCATTCATGTTTGGTGGTATCATTGAAAACCCCGCTTCGCCTTATCAGTTGGGTCAGCCCGTAGGCTCAAACAAAACCTATGCCGACTATATGAGCTGGCAAGCAGGCGACAATTATTGGAAAATGATGGAGTCGGCCTTCTTAAATCAGCTTCGTAATGGTGCAACACAAGAAATGGCTATGCCTGAACAGCAAATGTTGTTTGATGGCAAGCTGGCTGAAGAAGATAAAGACGATGCTCGCTGGATGCACTTTGCTCAAGGTTGTCATGATTGTGTTGTTGACATGAAAAAGGTAACCAATATCAACACCGTGATGTTGCGTTATTTAAATTATCATGCAGGAAATGTGGTAGCACCGATGAAAACCTATCTCTATTTGTCTAACGATGGTAAAAACTATCGTTTGGCAGGTATAAAAGATGCACCTTGTTTCCCCAACAATAAGCATGACGCCTGGATTGACGCTGTATTATTTAATAATTTGAAAGAGAAGGCACGCTATGTAAAGGTTACATTCGATACGCCTCAGCAGACTTTTGTTGACGAGTTATTTATTAATCCAACGAAATAAGTCATGAGGAAATTGTTCTTAGAACCCACGACACTCATGTCGTGGGTTTTTACGAATAAATAGTTTTTAAATAAAAATAGAAGAACAAATAAAGCTACTAACAATATTAAATAGAATTAATTAACTAATTAAATTGAATTAATTTCAAGCCTACTTGTATAGTATTATATTTAGTTGTATTTTTGTGGCATAAACATTCTTTGTATATGCATGCTAAATGCAACAGTAATAACTCTACCAAACATATTTTAATAAACTAAATTTAAACAAAAAATCGAAATTATACACTATGGATACAAAGAAATATCTACAAGAATGGTCAAAGAAATATAAGAATGACCTGGTGAACAACATTATGCCGTTCTGGATGAAGTATGGCCTCGACCGCCAGCATGGTGGCGTTTATACATGTGTTAACCGTGATGGTTCGTTAATCGACACCACCAAGAGCGTGTGGTTTCAGGGCCGTTTTGCCTTCATCTGCGCCTTCGCCTACAACAATGTAGAGCGCAACCAAGAGTGGCTCGACGCAGCAAAGAGCACAATCGATTTTATAGAGCGTCATTGCTTCGATACCGATGGCCACATGTTCTTCTCGGTAACAGCCGAGGGCACCCCGCTGCGCAAGCGCCGCTATGTGTTTAGCGAGACGTTTGCCATCATTGCCATGTCTGAATATTCGCTCGCAACAGGCGATAAAACCTATGCCGAGAAGGCGCTCAAGCTGTTTAAAGACACGCAGCGCTTCCTGGCTACACCGGGCTTCCTCACACCTAAGTATGAGCCCAACCTCGATGTGCAAGGCCATAGCATCGTGATGATTCTTATCAATGTAGCATCGCGTTTGCGCGAGGCCATCAGCGATCCCGTTATCGACCAGCAGATTGACGAGTCGATAGATAAGTTGCGCAAATATTTCATGCATCCCGAGTTTAAGGCGTTGCTCGAAACCGTAGGACCCAACGGCGAGTTTATCGACACCTGCATGGGGCGCACCATCAACCCTGGCCACTGCATGGAGACCATGTGGTTCCTGATGGATGTGGCTCAGGCACGCGGAGGCGATAAGGAAATTCTCGATACCGCCCTCACCATTTTCGACTGGTCGTGGGACTGGGGATGGGACAAGCAGTATGGTGGCATCATCAACTTCCGCGACTGCCGTAACCTGCCGGTACAAGACTATTCGCAAGACATGAAGTTTTGGTGGCCACACACCGAGACCATCATAGCATGTCTTTATGCCTTCCTGGTTACGGGCGACGAGAAATATCTGTATCGTCATGAGCGCATCAGCGAGTGGACTTACGCCCACTTCCCCGACGATGAGTATGGCGAGTGGTATGGTTATCTGCATCGTGATGGCACCGTGGCTCAGCCCGCTAAGGGCAACCTCTTTAAAGGCCCGTTCCATATTCCCCGCATGATGATTAAGAGCTTGATGCTGTGTGAAGAAATATTGAAAAAGTATTAATAAGTTGACAAGTTGACAAGTTCTTGCTGAAGCAAGCGGCAAAGCCGAGCGAACAAGCTGATAGTTCTTGCTAAGTCAAGCGGAAAAGCCGAGTGAACCGACATAGTTTTATTGCTAATAATAAGGCATATGTCCATTAACTTCACTCGCGAAGCGAGTTAACTTCCTTTTAACTTCCTATAACTTCGATATACACGAAATTTTTGTTAACAAGTAGAATATGAAAAAACTATTTACGTTGGCGGTTGCCTTCTTGTTGGCCGCCACAGCCACCATTGCACAAAATCTGAAGTTTAATGCCGATGGTAAGTTTAAGATTGTACAGTTTACCGATGTTCACTATAATGGTAGCGAGGCATCAAAGGCTGCGTTAAAGGTTCTTGAAAATGTGCTCTCGCAAGAGCGCCCCGACCTTATCGTGCTTACGGGCGACATTATCTATGGCGCCCCCGCCAAGGAGAACCTGCTTGATGTGCTCAACTGCATCAGCAAGTATAACATACCCTTTGTCTACGAGTTTGGCAACCACGACAACGAGCAGGGCCTCACAAACCGCGAGCTATACAACATTGCGCGTGGCGTAAAAAACAATATCTTGCCCGACCTGAGCAATGCCAAAGAGCTCGACTATGTGGTGAAAATTAAAGACCGCAAGGGTAAGAATGATGCTGCCGTGCTGTATTGCCTCGACTCGCACAGCTATCCCAAGGGCTTTCCTCAAGACAAGAGCCACGGCACCTACGCATGGCTCACCTTCGACCAGGTAAGCTGGTATCGTCAGCAGGCACAGGCACTGAAAGATGCCAATGGCGGCAAGACCCTTCCCGCGCTCGCCTTCTTCCATATCGCACTGCCCGAGTTTACTTATGCCACCGAAAACCAGAATGTGGCCATGATAGGCACCCGTCGTGAGCAGTGCTGCGGCCCCGAGTTTAATTCGGGCATGTTCACCGCCATGATGGAGGGCGAAGATGTGATGGGCATCTTCGTAGGTCACGACCACGATAACGATTACACCACCCTCTTTCACAATATCTTGCTGGGTTATGGCCGATATTCGGGTGGCAACACCGAGTATAACCACCTGAAGGCTGGTGCCCGCCTCATCGTGTTAGAAGAGGGTCAGCGCCGCTTCAATACTTATATTCGTGAGTGGGATGGCACCGTGCTGAACCAATCAACTTACCCCGACAGCTATGTGTGGGACGATTGGAGAGCTCGCCCCCTGCAGAAGTATGAATGATTCTTTAGTTGACGAGCAGCCTGCTCGTTTACTAACGTTTATAAAATAACACATTAAACGGTTTCATAACCGATTTGAGGTTTAACACGAGATTGTATATTTATGCACATTGTTGTGTTGTTTTGCATAAATATACAATCTCGCGTTTTTACATTCGTTTACACAATATTTGTTAATAATCTTACGGTTTGTAAGAAAACTGCCGCATGATACTTTCACTTTTCAAAGTTAATACCTCTCGTTTGCAAAACCCTTGGTTTCACCTCCTGAAACCCATGCTTTCACACCCTAAAACCCTTGGTTTCACACCCTAAAACCCATGCTTTCAGACCGTAATTTGATGCCTTTCTCAAAACACTTGCAATAGTGCATAAATATACAGAAGCCCCTCCCCCGCGCCGCTACGCGGCTTCCCCCTCCCCTACGCGGCTTCCCCCTCCCCGTTGGAGAGGGGAGTAAATAGCCTTGCAAACTATAGTAGGACGGTGGTCTCCGTGCCCCGTCCTCCAGCACCCAATATGTTCCCACAGGGAGGACGGGGCACGGAGGCCCTCGTCCTACTTTTTAGATACCCTGACTTCTCTTTACACTTGGCGTTGTTATTACAAAAAAGGAAACTATAGTAGGACGGTGGTCTCCGTGCCCCGTCCTCCAACACTCATCCAACAGCATCCATCCAACAGCAAGTGAAATATGTTATCTCAGGGAGGACGGGGCACGGAGACCCCTGTCCTACTTTTTAGATACCCTGACTTATCTTTATACTTGGCGTAGTTATTACAAAAAAGGAAACTATAGTAGGACGAGGGCCTCCGTTGAGGTGTAGGTGTTACTGCTTTTATAGAAATATCGTTGTCTTTAATCTAATACAAAAAGCCGAAGCACCACAGAGGAATCTTGTTTCCATAAGGAAACTCTATGCCATCTGCAGCAATGTAAGAATTGCTCATATTTGCAATCTGCTTGCCGTCCTTCGACTTGCCTCCTACCTCAAAGGTGTATTTGCCGTCGACCATAAAATCGGCTTGTGAAGAGGCATATTCTATACGATGCTGATAAACCAGTTGGTTTACGAAGAACACCTCCCGCTGCGTTCCTTCATTGACCCCGTTCAGCGACAAGGCGTGCAAAAGGTTGCTATTCTCCATATATATTTTGTCTGGACGTTGCATCTTCTTTAATGAGGCATCGCCTGAATATAACAAATTGATGAGTTTGGCTCGCTGCAGATACTGTAGGTATGCAAGCAGGGTGGTGCGTGACATTCCTGCCATGGCTGACAGCTTCATCATGTCTATCTGCATAGGATATTCAGAGGCCAACACTGCCAAAAGGCTCTTCAGCTTTCGGATATTGGACACATCAACACCGCACAATTGTGGCAGCTCAATTTCTAATATAAGATTTGCAACATTCGATATGCGTTCATAGTAGTCTTCTTCCCCTTCCAGAACAAACGGGTAATAACCTGTTTTGAGGTACCTGTCGAAATGAACCAACGGGCGACATTTCTCGTTGACAGCCATACATAGCTTGTCTGGTCCTTCTAAAAGAGACTGCAAATCTGTTTGGTCAAACTTCAAGCCTTCACAGAGAGCCAGATATTCACGAAACGAAAGGCCCTGCATGTTATAGTTGATGCAACGGCGCGAGAGGTCGGCGTCTGAATTTAATATGTTGAGAACAGAAGAGCCAGTGATGACAAAACGCATGTCGGGAAAGGCATCGTAGGCATTCTTCAGTTCTTGGCTCCATCCATGATATTTATGAACCTCATCGGCAAAGATACACTTGCCACCCATCTTGTAAAAATCTTCTACAAAGTCGATAAATGTGTGACGGCTGAAATAGAGGTTGTCCAAGCTCACATAGATGGCTTCTGTCGGATTGTCTCCATACGTTTGCTTTATATATTGCAAGAGTAAGGTGGTTTTTCCTACGCCACGGGCTCCTCTGATCGAAATCAGTCTTTGATTCCAATGCACTTGTTTAATGATTGGTCTTACATAGTCTAAAGAGGTGACCCTTAAAAGACGTCTGCATTGATTAAACAGATTTTCCATATTTACTTCATTTTTTGCAAAGATACACTTATTTGTTCAGAGCGCAAAACAAATAATGGCAAAAAATGTTCAACGCGCTGAACAGATTTTAAAGAAAAGTGTTCAGCGTGCTGAACAAATAGAGCGCAAAAAAGGCGAACATCACATGGGGTTTTACCTTGGTGATGTTCGCCTTTGGTGCTTTTTATTCCTTCCATTTCATGGCACGTTTTCTCGCCATGGCATAGATCGAGCAAGCTCGTCTCTGCTCATTTGGCTTAACGAAAACGTTCATTTTAACCCAAATCGGTCATTAGACCGTTTTGGGTTAAAAGGGTTATAGGGTTAGGTCTCTTCTTTGTCAAGAGACATCATTTGTTCTGTTGGTTTTATTTCACTACAATCTTACACTTTGCTGCTCCGCTCACGGCTATGAAGATACCGTCAGCGGGAGCCTCAACATGGCCTGTGGCCGATGTGGCCACGAGCTGACCGTCGAGGGTGTAGAGGCTGATGGCAGCGCTCTTGCCTACTGCGCTCACGGTGCGACCGCTCACGGCGAAGGCGGGCTTGGTGGCGTCGGCGGTGGTAGAGGTGATGCCGTTCACGATGTTGAGCTCGGTGTAATAGTAGTTGGTTACAATTCTGTATTGTAACACGCGTGTGGCAGCTACACGAGTCACCGATGCTTCTTCACGATTGGTGACATATTCCTCATGCGTAGCCGACGTGAGCAGTCCCTCATCGTTGTAAGTGTAGATATGGGAGGTTTCTGTCAGCCTATCGATGTAAGTAGATACATCGTCTTTCTCAACATAATCATCGCTCTCGATATACTCTAACAGGTTGTTACGGCTGTCGCGCTTCCTGGTCACGATGTTTACCCTCTTGGTGTAACTGGCTCCATCCTTCATGACACTCTCATCAAAGAAATTAGTGTAGGTCCGCGTGAGAGTGTTGGGATCGGGCTGACTGTAAACGGTGATATCCTGGCTGCCCACTGACCACTTGCCGTCTTTCCATCCCCAACGGGTAGAGTTGGTTGAAGAAGTGGGGCTGACATCCTCCTCGTCATCGCCGTCATAGGGATAGAAATACTCGTCGTTGCAAGCCATGGGGTCTTGCAGGTCAAGCACCTCAAACTGGGGCTCTGTTACAGGCTTCTGCTCGCTCTTGTCTTCGCCTACCCACTGGCCGTCGACCTTATTATAAATCTCCTGGCGATGTTCACCGTCTTTGTCATAATAGCTTTCTTTGCGCGTTTCTACGATGTTGCCATTGTCGTCTATCTTGCGGAAGATGCTGGTTCGTGTGCCATCGGCAGCTGTTGAGGTCAGCGTCTTTGCCGTTGTGTTTTGAAGTTTGAAATCCCCGAGGGAAGAACTCCAAGTATACTGAAGCTGCTTGCCTGTGGGGTAGGTAACATATTTCTCACCCCATCTTATACTGCCGTTGTTGTTATACTCGTAGCTGATGTAGGTAACAACGTTGTTGACGTCTTTGGTTACTTGGGTGTATTCATCTACCTTGTCGGTCTCGGGGTTAAACGACTGTTCGATGTATCCGTTGTCGAGATAGGTGTAAACCACATGCTCGGTATGAACACCCTCCTCATACTCGTCCCACTGGGTCATCTGGCCCTTGTCGTTAAACTTCACCTCCAGGTGGGTGTCGCCATCGCCAAACATCAGGTCGGTGGTTACGGGCACCCACTGGCCGTTCTTCAGCTCTTCGTATATTGTTTCTTCGGGCACGGTGCTTTCGTATACATAGTCACCTTTTTCGTCTTTGTAGATGGCTCTGAGCTGGCGCGTAACGTTGTGGTTCTTGTCGTAGAAGGTTAAATAGCTGCCGTCTACGCCCGGTATGTCGGTCTCCATCACATAACCGCCGTTCTTAAACGGCATCACGTAGCCCTCTTCTTCGCCCTGGGCCGAATATTTGATGATGCCCGTTTCACGACTATCTAACTCGCCATTATCATAATACTCTTCCCAGGTCTCTTTCAAGAAGCCCTCAGAAGTCCACTCTTCAGTTTTATTTTTCTTCAGCACCCATTCGGCCTTGTCGGTGTTATAGCTGTATTGTTTATATGAGCGGTCGCCGTTGGCCTGTATCTTGGGCAGATCCTGGTTGTTGGTAAACACACGTTTTTCGCTATACGTCCACTCGTTTGCAGTTTCAAGATAAGAGCTTGCCTGATATTTAATCTCTGTGGTGAAGCCTACCTCGGGCGTGTTGGGCAGTATCTCTGTCTTTCGGCCTTCTCTATAACTTATTCGGCCATCAAAGTAAGAGCAGTTGAGATAGCCCAATTCGCGGCCATCGGCAGTGAAGTAGTGCTCTTCAGTGCCGGTTAACACCAACTCGTTAGCGCGGTTTTTACTATATCGCTTGATGGTGTAATTGGTGCCATTCACCTCAAGCTCTACCTCCTCGTATTGGGCATCATATGTGATGCTGATATAGCTCTGTGTGGGGGCAAACCATTTAAGCATCTCTACTTGTCCTGGCTGGTGAACGTCGTTATTAGGAATATAGTCGACATTTTTCACCTCAACGCCCTCAGCGTTATGGCTGTAGTCGTATTCGCGCTCTTCTTCCAGCATTAAGCTCGGCCCTAATCTGTCCGTATAAACCTTTATGGTTGACACACGATTATACTGGTCGAAGGTGCGCTCTTCTTTGTAGTGGTCAACAGTATTTTTGCCCCTTTGACGGCGCACCAGCTTTGTGCTCCATTTTGAGCCTGTTTCGTTGGTGTCGTAGGTGTAGAGGTCTTTGTACGTGCCGTAGTCGACCTCGCTGAAGCGGCCATACTTGTCGTAGGTTATCTTGCCCGTCTCTGGTGTGTCGTTGTTTTCGGTTTTTGTCCAGCTTGTGGGCAATGTTTTCTTTATCATCTCGTCGGCCTTCTTGGCGCGTCGTGTCTTGGCTATCTGTGCCAGAGGCACCATGCGCACACCCTTGGTGTGTATGGCGTATGTGGGTTTTGTGTCGGGGCGCTGTGCCTCAGCCCTGTTGCTGTTGGCCTTTTTAAAGAGTTGCTGCGCCTTCACGCCCAGAACGGGTTGGGGCAACGCCTGATGGGTTTGCGCAGTGGCACAAACACTTGACATGAGGGCTAAGCCCATCATGTAGAGGTTGAAATGTTTCATAAGCCTATGGTTTTTAAAAAAAATCGTTTCCTTTATGTTTTTAGCCGACGGCTCACAAGATGCCCATGCGGAAGGCGTTTCCTATGAGCTGTGCGATGTTTCGAGAGTTGGTCTTCTTAAGCAGTTGTCGGCGGTGATATTCTACGGTGTGGGCAGATATAAACAACTCCGCCGCAATTTCTTTGCTCTTCATTCCTTTAGAAAGAAGATTTAAGATCTCTTTTTCGCGTGTGGTGATGTTTTCTTTTATATCGATACCCATGTAGATGAAAAAATTGAAAATTAATAAACTGTCTTCTACAAAGATAGCGAAAATAAATAAAAGATAAATTCTATTCTTCTGGGTAAACCCCGCTCAAAATGCAAAAACTATGGTTTTTCGTAGGGGGTGAACTATGGTTTTCCGTAGCGGAAACTGATTTTTTTGTTGGTCAGATGTTTGTTTTCCACCCAAGCTCTGTGGCACGTCTTATCATCTCGGCAGCATTGGCAACGTTGAGTTTCTGCATGATGCGTCGGCGGTGAAACTCGACGGTGTTGGCACTGATGCCGAGCTGCGCTGCCATGTCGGAGGTAGAGAGGCCCTTTGCTGTGAGGTCGATGACCTGTTGCTCGCGTTCCGACAAGCGGCTGGGCTGTAGCTTCAGCCCGTTGAGCAGACGCACGAATGTGGCGCTGTAGTGGCCTTTGCCCTCGTTGAGGTGCTTCACCGCCTTGACCAGCTCGCTGGCGTTGTCGCTCTTCATCACCACCCCCTCGGTGTCGATGTCGGCCATCTGGCACACCGACCACGGCTCCTCGTGCATGGTGTAGATGACGATTTGAAGGCTGGGCAGGATGTCGCGCACGCGCTTTATGAGCGTCAGACCGCTCTCGCCGTTGAGGTCGAGGTCGGTTATCATGATGTTCACGTCGCGGGTGGAGCATGCCTCTTCAGCCTCCTTCAGGCAGGAAGCGTCTATGACCTCGGCGTCGGCAAACGCTGAAGCCAGCAAGGCGTGTATGCCTTTCCTCACGATGGGGTGGTCGTCGACGATAAGAATTGTCATTGTTATGCTTGCTTTACGGTTTATTTTTCAGTGTGGAGCTTAAGGGTGAGGGTGAGCATGTGCTGTGTGCCCTCTGCCTTTACGGTGAGATGGGCGCCAATGTGGTCGGCACGCTTCTGCAGGGTCTGCAGGCCTATGCCGCTGCCGTGAGGCTGCTTCGGGCTGTCGGTGGGCGTGTTTGTGGCGTTCACGATGCTCACACGCAGGTTGTCGTCTTTGACGGTGAGCGAGATGTCTATGTTGCCGCTGCCGTGCTTGATGGCGTTGCCCGTTGCCTCTTGTATGATGCGGTAGGTTTCGTAAGCCACCCGTTGGGGCAACAGCTGCCAGGCAAAGGAACTGTCGATATGGAGCTTCACGTTGTTCTTGGTGTTGTTGCCGACGGTTGCCACGTAAGAGCGCACGGCGGTGTCGAGGGTTATGTTCTCGAAGCTGGGCGGCATGAGCTCATGTGAGAGTTGCCGCACGTTGCGCCACACGTCATTAAGATAAGTTTCTGCCTGACGACTGTCGGTGGCAAGCAGCAGTTTCGAGGCCAGAATGTCGTTGCACACACCGTCGTGTAGCTCCTTGGCTATGCGTTCGCGCTCGTTCTCCAGACCGTCAATGTAGCTCTGCTTCTCGTGCAGCAAGGCACGCTGGGCGGCAATGCGTCGTTTATAGAGCATGAGCACCAGCACGCCAGCGAGCACCGCCACGGCCACCACGAGCCACAGCACCTGGTTGGCTTTCTCTGCCGTTTGTTGCTTCTGCTCGGCCAAGGCTTTCTCCGTCTCCAGCGTCTTGTATCTTACTGAAAACTCGGTCATGCTCTTCTCGATGTCGCTCTGCTTCACCGAGTCGAGCAGGTTGAAAGCTCTGTTCATGAGCGTCAGCGCCTCTGCCTTGCGGTTCATCTTCTCCAGGCAGAGGGCTTTCATGCGCAGCATCTTCTCCAGAGGCATGGCTTGGTTCAGGGCACTCGAGGCCATGATGCTGTCTATCAGGGTGAGCTGCTCGTTGTAGCGGTGTTGTGCGCCAAGCAGATTGGCTTTGACCTCTAAAATGCCCAACACGCCGTTGCTGTTGGTTGCCATGCTTGCCATCACACGGTCGGCATATTTCATGTATTTGTCGACGGCTTGATAATCGGCCAGGGCGCTGTACGATTTCAGGATGACAGACAAAAACTTCAGTGTGAGCACGTTATACCCCACCTCCTTCACCTCTGGCCAGCAAGGCAGCAGGACATGGAGCGCCGCCTTGTAGTTGTTCTGCCGCATGTAGATGCCGCCGATGTTGGCTCGTGCCGAGAGACGTTGAATGGTGTCGTTGGCTGCTGCGGCTGCCTCCTCGGTCTTATGGGCATAGTGGAGGGCCTCGTCAAAGCGGTTGCTTTCTGAGTAGAGCACCGTGACGCAGTTGTTTAGATATATCTCGTATTCTGTGTTTTGCTCTGCAAGCGCCATGTCTATACCTTCTTTATATTGCACAAGGGCCGAGTCGGTCATGCCCTGTCGCCTGTAGGCTATGCCCATTGTACCGCGCAGGTTGAGCATGGCCTCAACATCGTGAAGCTTACGGGCAAGGGCATAAGCGCCTTGGGCTACGCCCACGGCATCGGCCATGCGTCCCATGTCGACAAGCGTCACGGCCTTCTCGCTCATGAGCCAGCAGCGTGTGGTGTCGGCGGGGTTCAGGGCAAGGGCGCTGTCGGCAAGGGCCAGCGCCGCTGGTTTGTTGCCAAGAGCGTTCTGTTCTGCCACGCGTTCAAGCATGGCATAGGCTTTCTCGGCTGTGGGCTCGTCGCCTTTCTTGTTGCATGCAAATATGAGCAACGGAAGGAGCAGAAGCAGATATTTCCTCATCTTTTAGGTGTGTCTTTATTTTGGATTTGGCAAAAATACAAATATAATTTGAGAAAATAGATTTTTAGTTGGTATTTTATAGCCCCACCCCCTCCAGCCGAAGCCCCACCCCCGCGCCGCGCTGTCGCACGGCTTTCCCCTCCCCGTTGGAGAGGGGAGTGAATGGCCTTGCTAACTATGGATTAATAACAGTATTGCAAACCATAGTAGGACGGTGGTCTCCGTGCCACGTCCTCCAGCACCCATCGAACAGCAAGCGAAATAGGTTATTTCATGGAGGACGGGGCGCGGAGACCCCTGTCCTACTATGATATCACTTGCTTGAATAGACTCGTCCTATAAATAACTGTATCGCAAACTTTAGTAGGACGGTGCCCTCCGCGCCCCGTCCTCCCTAAGAAAATGAACACAGATAGCACAGATAAAACAGATATTAGGTTTATCCTGAATTTGGTGTGCTTAACCTTATATAAGAGTATATCAGGGGGTTAACAAAAACATAAAAACATTAGACAGATAATTATCTATCGTATATGATATTAACAACTAAATTTCGTATATGATATAGATAACTAAATATAGTCTATGATATTCGAATAGCTTACGAACACCTGACTGTTTTTTATGTTTTTGTTAATCACCAGCCATATATATTCCCAAAAACTCTCTCCGACAAACTGCATATTATTTAGAGGAAATGCGGAAATTTTCCGATTATTTCCGCATTTTTGTGAATTATATATTATCTTTGCATAAGATAGGCTGCACTCGGCAAAATATTCAAGCAAGCTTGATATTCTGCGCTCGTTTGCACTATCTTTGCATTAATAAAAAATAGAGTTATGGTAGAAAAAGCTCCGATAATCAACGTTAATAACAATTTTGATGCTATTATGAATCTTGTTACTGATCCACGATTACGAGATTTGTATAAAAAAGTAGAAGATGAATATCTTTATTGGGATAAGGTTAAATATCTTGTGCCTAAGGATGTTGATGCTGCAAATTTTTGGGGAGCCATCAAAATGAGAAGGCTGATGCAAATGCAGACGATAAAATTCGGAAGCTATACATTTTCTTTTGCTTTAACTCCTTTTATGCAAAGTCTTCTTCATGAATTTGACTTAAAAATGGGAGGAAGCCTCAGTGCAAACGGAGTAATTGCAGACAAAGATCGTCAGGTATATCTTGTCAACAGCATTATGGAAGAGGCCATTGCGTCAAGTCAGATGGAGGGAGCATCTACAACACGCAGGGTCGCTAAAGATATGTTGAGGAAGGAGTTGCGTCCTCAGAACAAGAGCCAACAGATGATAGTAAACAATTATCATACCATACGCCAACTGGTAGAAGAGAAAGAACAAGTGCTTGACCTTTCAATGCTGCTTGGCTTGCACCAGTCAATCACAGCGAATACTTTAGACAATGCTGAAGATGAGGGCAGATTAAGACAAACAGACGATATTTATGTTGTGGATGCTATTACGGGAAGTGTTGCTCACACGCCACCCTCGCATACCGAGATAGAGAACTTGTTGAACGATTTGTTTGAGTTTGCCAATGATAAAGACGATACAGAATTTATTCACCCTATTATTAAAGGGATAATTCTTCATTTTATGTTGGCTTGGATACATCCCTTTACCGATGGTAATGGAAGAACTGCGCGTTCTTTGGTATATTGGTATATGCTGAAGAAAGACTACTGGATGACAGAATTTCTTAGTATTTCAAGGGTGATTTATAAAAATAAAAAGCGATATGAGCGGACGTTTCTTTATACAGAGGCAGATGGAATGGATATGACTTATTTTATTCTTCATAACCTTATGGTGATGAAAAAGGCATATGAAGAGTTGAAAACATATCTTGCAAGGAAAATGGATGAGCGTAATTCAATGCTTCAGTTTGGATATATAGAAGGTATTAACGAACGTCAGATGCAAATTCTTAAACTTGTTAATGACAGTCCGTCTGTTGTGCTCACTAGTAGGGAGGTTTCTGTCAGATTTGGAATTTCTGACCGTACTGCTCGAACCGACTTAAACTTATTATTTACAAAAGGGTTCTTGAAGTGCATCTCTATCAATAAAAAACAGAAGGGCTTTATAAAGGTGTAAACTTTAACCCAAATCGGTTGTTATGGCTTGCTTGTATTTTGGTTTCTCAACAACTCATTCCGACAAACTGCAAATTATTTTATAAAAATGCGGAAATTTTCCGAATATTTCCGCATTTTTCTAATTAAAGTTTCGCAAGCGAAAATGGTTATCGGAAGATAACTCCTTCGCTCGGCTTTGCAACGTGCCTTAGTAGCGTCTTGCGTTGCGCATTATCTCTCCTGCCTTCGACTTCTCGCTGTCGAATGTGAGCACGTTGTAGATAACGATGGCGTTTTGTGGGTCTACAATGCGTGAAGCCATCATGCTGAGCACCTTCAACTGCTTGTCGCCAAAGGAGAACAGTCGCATCACGCGTGACGTCTGCTCACACGAGTAGCAGCAGCCGAGGCTTGCCATCTCAAGAAGGTCGAACTTGTTGTCGTCGAAGGTGGCGCTCTTTACCTTATTATATAGCTTTGCGAAGGAAGCATCGTCGAGACAATAGCCATAAAAGAACGGCGCATCAGGCCCTGCTCCGTATGGAGGGATGGGGGGCTGACAGTTGCCAGTGGCAATGTCGTTTCTGTTGTTGAAGGCACCGTTGCTTGTGTTGTCGTCAACAAGGCGCGTGTTGTAGGTAACAACCCTTCCGTTCAGGTCGAAGCCAACCGTGATCTGCTTGTTCTCGCCCGTGAGGACATTGGTTTTTGAATAATCCCATCTGTCGCCATAAGCGTCGAAACTTGTCAGCTTGGGCTGGCCCAGTATGGCGATGACCTCTTGCTTGGTCATGCCGCGCTCTACGTTTTTCTTGCCTTTTGCCGATGCCGAAAGACATATCGCAAACATCAAAAATGTTGTGACGATAAGTGCCATCCATTCATTTCTTTTCATAAGCTGTGTTTTTTAACGGGTTGTTGCTTGTTTTGTTTTTATAACGGGTTCGCCTGTATTTTAACGGGTTGTTGCTCGTTTGGGTTAAAAACGGGTTTCGTCTGTTTTTTTTGTAACAGGTTGCTGCCCATTTTGTTTTTCTGTTTGCAAAGGTAGTCGGTTCCGTTGAAAGAGGCATGGCGTGAATCTCTATTGGTTTGTAGGGAAATCCCTAAAACGGTAGCATGAGCCTTGCTTAAGAAAAAAAAAGATTGTTTTCTGTCGGAAAACATAAACAAAAAAGCAGCTACGATTGTTTCGTAACTGCTTGTTTTCTTAATGTGGGCCATCTAGGGCTTGAGATTTGTTGACCGAAGGGAGACCCTCTGACCGTAGGGAAGAAACCAGAGACCTCCAGATTATGAGACCAATAGAATGATAGTCTGTGATATTTTGCTATTATAAACTTTCATTGATTATCAACGAGTTATCTCTATTTGATATTTTGTGGCATACCATAGAATGTCCATAACTCAAACAGTTTGCTTACGCATTGTTTACGCAGAAATTAGGAAGTGAGCAGAACTTCTAATAATTCATTGGAAAGTTTGTTGTCTACCACTTTTATCACATTGTCCTCTTCTGTAGCATAGCCAAGGGCATTTATAGCTCCATACCATACGATGTCTTTGTCTATGATGGTTGTACACAGTTTTACTTCTGGCAATATTTTTACAGACAATCCTCTTTGCAAAGGTATTCGAAGAGCCTCATTCTGCTGGAGAATATGGTCGTATTTCTCTTGAATGTCTTCCATATTGAGAGTATGTTTTGAGGGTTTACGTGCGGAAACCTCACGGAATTTTTCTGAAATAAAAATTTTCCGCAAGCTCACCAGTGACTGTAATAGACTGATTGTCAGCACAAATACATATTACATATGTAGACTTGGCTTATACCTCACGGAAGAGTGCTTGTAACCTCACGGAATTTGACTGTTTTTCCGTGAGGTGCCATACGGAAGTAACTTCATTTCTTTCA
>UMFW01032887.1_pt1 | contig 36830 bp, 31 predicted proteins | sample 1965111 | NCBI WGS metagenome assembly UMFW01 (sample SAMEA4836056, study PRJEB28245) | human gut metagenome | biome: gut microbiome; material: fecal sample | place: Denmark | collected 2008
GCCTCGACAGAGGCTTCTGATAAGTTGCAACCTTCTGGCAATCCGCAACTTTCGTTAGATTTATAAAAAGGTGTATAAACAAAAAGGTTACCTAAGAACTCTTAGATAACCTTATTTTGTGACTCCGGCAGGATTCAAACCTGCAACCTTCTGATCCGTAGTCAGATGCTCTATTCAGTTGAGCTACGGAGCCATTGCTTATTTGCGGTTGCAAAGGTAAGCATTTCTTTTTAAACAGCAAAATATATTCGCGGTTTTTTCTTATTTTCTTATTAATTTATTTTAGTTTTCCTAAATTCTGACTTAGTCTTCCTAATAATCTTCTTATTTTTCCCAAATACTTTTCTTAATTTCTCAAGCGCTCTTATTCGTTATTGTTTGTTGTCTATACATCTTTTACAATGTGAGCTACATATCTTCGTGTAGGGCAGGGAAGGATATGTGGTATTTTACTGCCAGGAAGCGTATGGTGCACACAACAATGAAGGTGATGAGTGATACAAATCTTACGTCCATGCCTACCAGCGTGAGCCCCCAATAGACGAAGCCGCCTACGACGCATGCTGTGGCGTATATTTCTTTCTGGAAGATGACGGGTAGGTTGTTGAGCACGACGTCGCGTATGACGCCTCCCATTGAGCCTGTAATGCAGCCCATGATGATGGCCACCCAGAAGGGGTATCCACATTCAAGTGTTTTCTGTATACCAGCGATGGTGAAGAGGGCTAAGCCCAGTGTGTCGAAGATAAACCACGCGTTGTCAAGCTTCTTAAGATAATGTGAGAAGATGAGTGCGAAAAACTGTGCAAAGACGGCGCATATCATATACATCGACGATGTCATCCAGAAAGGTGGTACGCCCAGCATGACATCGCGCACGGTGCCACCCCCTATGGCCACGGCAATACCGCAGATGAACCCTCCGAACCAGTCGAAGTGTTTGGCTGCAGCGTGCCTAATGCCCGACACTACGAATGTGAATGTGCCGAGTACCTCGATGATTTTCATCAACGAGCCATATACTTCGTCAAACTGTGTAATCATACTTTTGATACAACATTGATGGGATGGCCCTCGACAAAGGCTTTTACATTCTTTTCAGCAATACCCATTAATCGTTTACGAGCTTCAACAGTAGCCCATGCGATATGTTGGGTGAGATAGGCGTGTGGCTGGGCAAACAGTGGATTGTCGGCAGTAGGTGGTTCTTGTACCATTACATCGGCACCGTAGGCTGCCAGCTGTTCGTTTTCAAGTGCTTCGGCCACATCGTTCTCGTTTACCAGTGGTCCGCGACCTGTATTTATGAGGATAGACCCTTTTCGCATTTTGCTGAGGGTGGCTTTGTTGAACATCTCTTTGGTAGAGGGGGTGAGCGGACAGTGCAGTGAGATAATGTCGGCCACGCCCAGCAATCCTTCAAACGTTGTTTTTTGTATGCCAGTGGGCAACTCTGATGCGTTCTTGCTGGTAACAGCAAACACGTCCATGCCGAAGGCCATAGCCAGCTGAGCAACCTTCATGCCGATGTTACCCAGACCGATGATGCCCATGGTGAGTGCCGACAGTTCGCGCATGGGTTCATCCCAATAGCAGAAGTCGGGGTTGTTGCTCCATCGTCCTTCTCGGTTCTGTGTGGCATAATGGTCAACGCGGTTTGTGATGTTCAGAATATGTGCGAATGTCATTTGTGCCACGCTGTCGGTGCTGTATGCCGGAATGTTAGTAACGGTTACGCCATGACGTGCCGCGGCTTCAACGTCTACCACATTATATCCAGTGGCCATTACGCCAATATATTTAAGGTTGGGCAATGCTTTGATGGTGTCGTCATCAAATACCACCTTATTAGTGAATACGATATCTGCGTCGGCAGCTCGTTGCAGCACCTCTTCAGGTGTTGAACGTGGGTAAACGGTCAGTTGTCCGAACTGCTCAAATGGTTTCCATGACAAGTCGCCAGGATTGAGCCCAGCGCCATCTAATACTACTATTTTCATACTTGTTTGTTTTTTTTTCTTATTTATATCGGTCTCCCCACAATCGTACCATGCGTTGATATAGTTTATCTTCGGCGGGCGAGTGTTGGGCTTGCCACAGGCGCGTGTCAGTAAGTGCGTCGGGCATATATTGTTGTTGTACAAAATTCTCGGGATAGTCGTGAGCATACTTGTAGCCATCGTGGTAACCCAGTTCGCGCATTAGTGCCGTAGGGGCGTTGCGCAGATGCAGTGGCACAGGTTGGTTGCCCGTCTTGCGCACCATCTCAAGAGCTGTGTTGATGCCGTTGTATGCCGAGTTGCTCTTCGGACTGGTGGCCAAGTATACCACCGCCTCTGCCAACGGAATGCGTCCTTCAGGCCATCCTATCTTCATCACTGCGTCAAAGGCAGCATTGGCCAGCAACAGGGCGTTAGGGTTTGCCAGTCCGATGTCTTCGGCAGCACTTATCACCACACGTCGGGCTATGAATTGTGGGTCTTCACCACCTTCAATCATTCGAGCCATCCAGTAGAGCGCGGCATCGGGGTCGCTGCCACGAATACTTTTTATGAAGGCCGATATGATGTCGTAGTGCATGTCGCCTCCCTTGTCATAGGCCAGTGGGTTTTGTTGCAGTCGGCGTTCCACAATGTCGTCGTTCAGCACCACCGTTTCGGTGCTTTCAGCCTCTACCACCAGTTCCAGTATGTTTAGCAACTTACGAGCATCGCCACCGCTGTATCGCAGTATGGCATCGGTTTGTTCTAGTAGAATATGGCGTTTGCTTAGTTCCACGTCTTCGGTCACGGCTCGGTTTAGCAGAGCCAGCAAGTCGGCTTTCTCAAGTGGTTTCAGCACATACAGCTGGCAGCGTGATAGCAACGGGCGTATTACCTCAAACGAAGGGTTTTCGGTAGTGGCGCCTATCAGTGTCACCACACCTTGCTCTACAGCTCCCAGTAACGAGTCTTGCTGCGATTTACTGAAGCGGTGTATCTCGTCGATAAAGAGTATGGGCGATGCAGTATTGAAGAAACGGTTGTTTTTTGCACGTTCAATCACCTCGCGCACATCTTTTACGCCACTGGTAACGGCGCTGAGGGTGTAGAATGGTGTGTCAAGTTTATGTGCAATGATTTGTGCCAAGGTGGTTTTTCCCACTCCAGGAGGGCCCCATAGAATGAATGAGGAAATGCGTCCTGCGTCAATCATTCGTCTCAGCACAGCATCTTTTCCCACCAAGTGTTGTTGTCCGACATAGTCGTCAAGGCTTTTGGGCCTCATTCTTTCTGCTAAAGGCTGACTCATATTTTCTTGTTCTAGTAAGGCAAAATTAGGAAAAACATACGAAATGAGCAAAATTTATTATAGAAAAACTTGTGAATTAGCAATATTGTATATACTTTTGCAGCACTCCTTGCAGAGGGATGTGTTTTGGTGTCTCCTGTAGTAGGGGCATACAGCCATCTTTTATTTTAGGACTTTGCACGATACGTATGTGCATCAGTATTTAAAGAAAGAGTATATAAATAGAGTATATTGAAAATATTAAGATACATATATGAAACAACAGAAAGGATTGACTTATAAGACATTAACTAAAAGCACTGTGTGGGGTTTGCAGGAGAACGATGTTTTCCGTATGATGGAAGCCGCCGCTAAAGATGCCGATTTTAAGGACAATTACCGTCACTTTGTTGATATTATCAAGTGTGCATTTGAGGTAGAAGAGGTGAAGGTTGACCGTCCAGAGGTAATTGCCAAGTATGAGGCTCGTGGCTTAAAAGTGGCTCCTATCAGTATGGACGACAAAAGCGTTGTGAAGTATGGCATTAAAAAGCGCCCCATCCAGCGTGTTACCGATCTCACCTATGAGAATATTCATCACATCTCGGCCGTGACGTTGCTTGAGGTTATCGACCGCAACTTTGGCGGAGGCTGGGACTCGTTATCGCAAAGCATCCAAGACATTATTGAGAGTGGTTTCGACATCAGCACTACTACATTGCCTAAAGATCGTTTGCACAAGGCTGGTGGCATGTATGAGAAAAAGGTGAATGATGGTTTCGAGGTGCTTGAAATACCTAAGGGCTCGTGGGTAGAAGCAATCTTTGCCAAGGAGAAACCTGAGATGCTGAAGATGAAAGACACTTTGGCTGAGGACAAGATGGAGAAGCGTTTCTCTGATGATGACGACGAGGACGACGATGAAGATTTGCCCGAGATTGACGATCGTTACAATGACGACGACGACGATGATGATACGTTTGATGAAGATAAGCTGACAGAAGAAAGCTATCGCACCACCTTCGACACTGATCCCGACGAACTGAATATGGAAGCCGAGGATGTGAGTGACGATGACGACTATTAATATAGCATTATGGTTTTTTAGAGATACAATGGCGAACCAAGAACGTAATCAGTGTTCTTGGTTCGCCTTTTTTTTGTTTGCTATGTTGGCACACTATTTGCATAATGCATGGTGAGAACGTTATCGTCTTTTTCGGGGCTGGTAGTGGGTTCTCGCAATGAGAAAAACAAAAATAACAGAAACAAGAACAACAGAAATAAAAAAATAAAACATATACAATTATGCAGAAAGGTAATATCGGGGTTACAACCGAGAACATATTCCCCGTCATCAAAAAGTTCCTCTATTCTGACCATGAGATTTTCTTGCGCGAGATGGTGTCGAACGCTGTCGATGCTACGCAGAAAATGAAAACGCTGGCCGAGCGTGGCGACTTCAAAGGCGAGCTGGGTGACCTCACCGTGCGCGTAAGCCTTGATGCCGATAAAGGAACGCTCACCATCAGCGACCGTGGTATTGGTATGACTGAGGAAGAAATTGACAAATATATCAACCAGATAGCTTTCTCAGGCGTTAACGACTTCCTCGACAAATATAAGGACAACGCTAATGCCATCATCGGCCACTTTGGTCTTGGCTTTTACTCATCATTCATGGTGAGCAAGAAGGTAGAAATTGTTACTCGCAGTTATAAAGACGGTGCTAAGGCCGTAAAATGGAGCTGCGATGGTAGCCCTGAGTTTGAGATTAGCGATGCCGAGAAGGAAGATCGTGGCTCAGACATTATCCTCTACATTGACGACGATTGCAAAGAGTTTCTCGACAAGATAAAGATACAAGAGTTGCTGAACAAGTATTGCAAGTTTATGCCTGTGCCCGTAGCCTTCGGTAAGAAAACCGAGTGGAAGGATGGCAAGCAGGTAGAGACCGAGGAAGACAACATTATCAACAACGTTGAGCCTCTGTGGACCAAGACCCCCAGCACGCTGAAGGACGACGATTATAAGTCGTTCTACCGCACACTTTATCCCATGCAAGACGAGCCGTTGTTCTGGATACACCTTAACGTCGACTATCCCTTCAACCTCACAGGTATTCTTTACTTCCCGCGCATCAAGAGCAACCTCGAGTTGCAGCGTAACAAGATACAGCTCTACTGCAACCAGGTGTTTGTTACCGATCAGGTAGAAGGCATTGTGCCCGAGTTCCTTACTCTGTTGCACGGCGTTATCGACTCGCCCGACATTCCCTTGAACGTAAGCCGTTCATATTTGCAGAGCGATGCCAATGTAAAGAAAATTTCGACCTACATCACTAAGAAGGTGGCCGACCGCTTGAACAGCATCTTTAAAGAAAATCGTAAAGAGTATGAGGAGAAGTGGGACGACTTGAAACTCTTCATCCATTACGGCATGCTGTCGCAAGACGACTTCTACGAGCGTGCTAAAGACTTCGCCCTCTTGAAGGATGTTGACGGCAAACATTACACTTACGACGAGTATAAAACCCTTATCAAGGATAATCAAACCGATAAGGAAGGCAACCTTGTTTACCTCTACGCCACCGACAAAGAGGGCCAGTATAGCTTCATTGAGAGCGCTAAGGCCCAGGGTTATAGCGTGCTCCTGTTTGATGGACAGCTCGATGTGCCCATGGCCTCAATGCTTGAGCAAAAGTTGGAGAAGAGCCGCTTTACACGTGTTGACAGCGATGTGGTTGACCATCTTATCGTGAAAGACGACAAGAAGGAAGAGGCTCTTGACAAAGAAACAAGTGACAATTTGTCAGAGATGTTCCGCTCACAGATGCCAAATATTGACAAGGCCGAGTTCTATGTCCAGGTAGAAGCGTTGGGCGAGCAGGCACTGCCCGTTATCATCACCCAAAGCGAGTATATGCGTCGTATGAAGGAGATGAGCCGCTACCAAGCAGGCATGGCCTTCTACGCACAGATGCCCGATGCCTATAACATTGTGCTTAACAGCGACCACGCTCTGATAAAGGGTATTGTTGACAGTGAGAACGCTGCTTGTGCTGAAGAACTGAAGCCCGTGGTAAGCGAGATGAAGGGCCTTGAGGCTCGTATTGCCGCCTTGCACCAAAGCCAGAATGGTAAGAAGCCCGAAGAGGTGACACAGGAAGAGAAAGACGACCTGAAGAACACCGAGAAGAGCCTTGACGAGCAGCGCACAAAGAAGAAAGACATCCTCACCGCCTTTGCTAAGGACAACAAGGTGGTGCATCAGCTCATTGACCTTGCCTTGCTGCAGAATGGTATGTTGAAGGGTGCTGCCCTTGATGCCTTCTTGAAGCGTTCGGTAGACATGATTAAGTAAAGGCTTTTCATGCAATAGCCGATAATAGTGTTATTCATACAATAACTGATAGTAAGGTTATTGGTGCAATAGCTGATAGTAAAACTATATTATACAATAATAGGTAGGAGATAACCGCTCGTGCTGCGGGTGGTTATCTCCTACCTTTTTTTTGTTGCCTCTTGCTTAGCAAGGTTCTTTTGGCTCATATAATATTGTTGCGTTTTTTACCAATCTAATAATATATTATAGCGAGTATTTATTTTTATCGATCCAAGTAGGACGGTGGCCTCCGTGCCCCGTCCTCCCGACATTAGGAATAGGTAATAAATATATGAGGTTATCTATTAAGAAGCGTTGGGTGCTGGAGGACGGGGCGCGGAGGCCACCGTCCTACTTAAGTTTGCCATCGTCCTATATGGATAATTTATCGAAATTTGTGTTCAAGTAAAACACGTGTGTAGCGCGAAATAGGTTGCTAAAAACACAACAATATTATCTGAACCGTTCTTCTGGGTATTGTATATTCCTTCAAAGTAGGTTTGGATTTGATTCGATTTTCTTCAAAGTAGGTTTGGATTTGGTATGTAATTATGTCAAAGTAGGTTTGGATTTGATACCAATTTTCGTCAAAGTAGGTTTGGATTTGATGCAATTTTCTTCAAAAGTTGGTTTGGATTTGAAAATAATGTGTATCTTTGTGCTTGATATAGCCAACTCAAAGCTTCGTTCCCTACATCTGTTTATGGAAGAGTCGAAAGAAAACATCGCTTTGCGTTTGTGGAATGGCCCTATGACGTCAGATGTCATCACCCGTTCTGATGGTCGACCTTTCACACTATACAATATCCCCCTTTATTATGCTGGCCATCTGCACACCTTGATGCAGCAAACCTTGTAAGCATACTAGGTAGGAGATAAACACTCGTCAAGGGTGCTTATCTCCTACCTTTTTTTATGCTAATAAATACTGAATAGTAATAAATACTGAATAATCGAAAGAAAAAGAAAGTATAAGATTAGAGAAGGGGTGTGAGGGAAAATTAGCCTGCCGTCGATTCGCGATCAATTATTTCGCCACGCAGCACCACTTCTTCTACCTTCTTTGCATCATCAGCGATATGCTCCATAATTAACCTACACGTTTCTATTGCCATTTGTTCAACAGGTTGTTCAACAGCCGTTATCGTTGGGTGGACAAACGTGCAGAGTGTTGTGCCCGACATACAACAAATGCGCACATCATTAGGAATATGCAATCCGCTTTTTTGTATAACACTCTTTGCGCCTAAAAGAGCTGTCTCAGTAAAACCAAATACCGCATCAAAAGGTGTGCCCTGATCGATAAACTGTTGCATTACTTGGCTACCTTCCTCAGCGCTCAATGCCGAAGGCAACACTAATGCCGAATCATAAGCAATGTTATATTTCTCAAGAGCCTCTCTGTATCCACGACGTCGTTCTACGCCATTGCGTATGCGCTCAGGACCAGGAATATATACGATACGTCTGCACCCACTGCGTATAAGTCGTTCTACCATGAAGAACGACATCACCACATCGTCAAGACGCACCTTCGACACGTCAAGGTCTTCAACCGTACGATCAAAAAACACCAAAGGTATGCCACGCGCTATTACGCTTCGAAAAAGTTCGCTATTGCGCTCCTTGTCACACACGCTTACCATTATTCCGTCAACCATACATTGCATCATCATCTCAATGTTTTTGCGTTCTTGTTCCGCGCTCTCGTTTGATGTGGCAATGAGCACATTGTATCCATGCTTGCGCAAAATGGTTTGTGCATGGCTAATGAAAGTCATGTAGAACGATGTTACAATCTCCGGAATTACAATGCCAATATTATGTGATTGTTGCTTTCTTAAGCTCACAGCCAGCTCGTTGCGGTGGTATCCCATCTTACGCGCCGTTTCTGTTATGAGCCTCATGGTGTCTTCCTTCACGTTTTGCGAATCTCCCGACAGAGCGCGTGAAACAGTCGACTTCGACAGGCCCAGCTCACTGGCAATATCTTTTATGGTGATGTATCTTGACATTATAGATTATCTGATTATGTTAGTACATCTGCAAATATAACAATTTTATTATTATTAAAGGTGCTTTAAAATCTTTATTTTTTTTCTTTTAAGCCCCATGCTTTGTTCGTAAACCATTGATAGATGAAGGCAAAACCATTGAAACCCTTGGGAACGATTGCGAAAAATGGGAACGGTTGTGGGAACGATTGCGAAAAAACATACATACTTTTTGCTTTTCCTTTTTGCTGCGATGTTATAAATTTGCAGCAGAAAACGACAGAAAACGACGTATGAAAACAAGGCGACTTTTGTGTTCGTATCTAAAAAAAAAGTAAGTTATAAATAACTAAAACCAACAAAACCTAAGAAGAAAATGAAAACCTCTTCAAAACAAGGCCACGTGCCGTTCATCAGTAAAGTTGCCTACGGAATGGGCGATGTAGGATGCAATTTCAGTTGGATGTTTGTCAGCAACTTCCTCATGATTTTCTATACCGATGTCTTCGGAATAGGCATGAGTGCTGTGGCAACTCTGATGCTTGTTTCACGAGTATGGGACGCTGTTAACGACCCCATTATTGGAACACTCACCGACAAAACCCACACACGCTGGGGACGGTTCCGCCCATGGCTTCTGTTCGGAGCACCTATCACCGCCCTTGTGCTCATGCTCACATTCTGGGCGCATCCTCACTGGAGCCAAACGGCAAAAATTGTTTACATGGCCGTTACCTATTGCATCTTGGTGCTTGGCTATACCTGTGTAAACCTACCTTATGGTACCCTTTGCGGTGCTATGACACAGAACATTGACGAGCGTGCACAGCTCAACACCAGCCGCTCGGTAAGTGCCATGATAGCCATAGGCATCTTAAACATTATCACCGTTCCGCTTGTAACGTTCTTAGGAAAGGGCAACACACAGTTTGGATACCTTGCCGTGGCCATCATTTACGGCATTATCTTCGCTGCTTGTCACATCTTCTGCTTCAGTAAGACAAAAGAGGTGGTTGAGGTGCCTGTAGGACAGAAACTACCCATATCGGTGCAGCTGAAGGCCGTGTTCAAGAACCGTCCTTATCAGTTGGCCATCCTCGGACAATTTCTTTTCGGCTTCATCCTTTACGGACGTAACGCCGATATACTTTACTATTTCACCTATGTTGAAGGTTCGGCCACACTGTTCTGTTATTATTCAATGGCCATCATCGTGCCGTCGATAGCAGGAGCCGCTTGCTTTCCTTGGATGTTCAAGAAGACAGGCAACAAAGGTTATGCCGCAGCCGTGTTTGCATTGTTTTGTGGCGTGTTCATGGCTATGCTTTACCTCTTTAGCCCCAACACCACTCCGATAGCGTTTTACGTTTGCTCAGCCCTCGCTTGGTTCTTCTTTTCTGGGTTTAACACCGCCATCTATGCCGTAATTCCTGATTGTGTTGAGTATGGCGAGTGGAAGACGGGCATACGCAACGATGGTTTTCAGTATGCCTTTGTGTCGCTTGCCAACAAGATGGGTATGGCCCTTGGCACCGCGCTCTTTGCCTTGGCGCTCGACTCGGCTGGCTATGTGGCAGGTGCGCAGCAAAATGCCGATGTTATAGCCATTATGCGCCACACGTTCTCAACCATTCCTGGTGCGCTGTGGGTGTTCACCGCCTTTTGTCTGTGCTTTTACAAGCTTCACCGTCATGTTTACAATAAGATTGTTGACGAACTGAAACAACTAAAGAGCAAGATATAAATAAAGAACGAAACACGTTGAAAAATAGATATATAAAACAAAAACATCTTTTAAAAATATTACAACTATGAGACAAGCAATATTAGTAGCCCCAAAGCACATCGAGTTTAAAGAAGTGGCAGCCCCCAAGGCCGAAGATCTTAAAGAACATCAGGTTCTTGTTAACATAAAGCGTATCGGAATTTGTGGCAGCGAGATACACTCGTACCACGGACTTCATCCCGCAACATTCTACCCCGTGGTTCAAGGGCACGAATATTCGGCCGTGGTTGTAGCTTGTGGCAGTGAGGTCACTGTTTGCAAACCTGGCGACAACATAACAGCACGCCCCCAGCTGGTGTGTGGCAAGTGCAACCCTTGCAAGCGCGGACAGTATAATGTGTGCGAGTACCTGCGTGTTCAAGCCTTCCAGGCCGATGGCTGTGCACAAGACTACTTTGTTATTGACGACGACCGTGTGCTGAAGCTGCCTGATGGCATGAGTCTTGATTTTGGTGCTATGATTGAGCCTGCTGCTGTAGGAGCACACGCCAGCAACCGCACCGATGTGAAAGGTAAAAATGTGGTGGTGAGCGGAGCAGGAACCATAGGCAACCTCGTGGCACAGTTTTGCAAAGCACGTGGCGCCAAGCGCGTGCTGATAACCGATGTTAGCGACCTTCGTCTGGCCAAGGCTCGCGAGTGTGGCATTGCCGATACGCTTAACATCACCAAGCGTCCGCTTAAAGAGGTGGCCAAAGAGCTGTTTGGCGATGAGGGCTATCAAGTGGGCTTCGAGGTAGCTGGCGTCGAGTCGTCCATCCGCTCGTTGATGGAAACCATCGAGAAGGGTAGCGATATTGTTGTAGTGGCAGTGTTTGCTAAAGATCCTGCATTAAGCATGTTCCATTTAGGCGAGCATGAGCTGCGTCTTATTGGCTCTATGATGTATCGTCATGAAGACTATCAAACAGCTGTCGACTTTGTGTCAAGTGGTATCGTAAACCTCAAACCGCTCATCAGCAACCGCTTTGCCTTTGAGCAATATGACGATGCTTACAAGTTTATCGACACACACCGCGAAACATCAATGAAGGTTATTGTCGACTTAGAGCAAAAGCCCGAATAGTAAAAAGCATAACAGGCCCTTTCTATTCGTTTGGCTACACCTACTTATTTGAATTGTTTAAAGTAAGAATTGGTTTATTTGTGTTTTAAATAAAATGTACTATTTGAAGATCTAATTATTCAGGATGAACACATTGGCTTAGGAGGACAACCCTTGTTGGTTGTCCTCCTGACCCCAACGTCAATATCCACGCCACATGATAAATGCTCCACATATAACATTATTTTGTTTAAGCAAACTACACATTAATATATAAATATGAACCGACTTTGTACATCTATCATAACCTTTGCAGTGGCCTTAACGGCCTCGGCACAGATACATCTTTCTGCCGAATTAAATAATAACCACCTGTGGCGCGGTATAGAAGTGGCCGATGGGTGTGTGGTAACAACCAATCTCAACTACACGTTAGCCCACGGCCACATGACGTTAGGTTTATGGGGTGGCACCAATACTCAAGGCACCTATAAAGAGTTTAATCATTATCTGAGCGTTCAGGGCGCTGGCTTTCAGTTTAGCGCGTATGACACCTACAACTTTTCTCCTGGTGCCTCATACAACAACCGCCAATATTTCAACTATGCTGCTCACGAAACAGGCCGCTTTCTCAATTGCACCCTCGATTATCGTTTCCAGCAACCCCAGTTTCCGCTGCTGCTTAGCTGGTCAACAATACTGTTTGGGCGCGACCGTTCTGCCGACAATACCGCGCAAAAATATTCTACATTTGTTTATGCCGAATATCCTATATACAAGAAAGATGGCTGGATGGTTGACGCAGGCGTAGGTGGAGCTTTCGCCCTCAATAAGGCTGGCGATAACCAACACTTTTATGGCCACACATCAGGCATCGTTCACACCCAACTGAAGGTGAGCCGCAATTTAAAAATAGGCTCTTCCTACACCTTGCCCATTCATGTTATGGGCATGTGGAATCCGCAGTCGGAAAAGGCTTATTTTCAGATAGGTGCGCAAATAATAAATTTATGAGAAGCCTGTTCTATTTAATTTTTAAAATGTAATTTTGTAAAACCGTTTAACAAATTACGACGTTAGAAAACATTTCAAAAAACAAAGCATGATGAACATTAAAACTTTTACAACGGGCGTACAACACATAGGCATACCCACCAACGACATTGAAAAGACCATCAACTTCTATCTCACACTGGGCTTTAGCATAGCCTTGCGCACACAAAATGGTGATGAAGAAGTGGCTTTTCTTCAACTTCACAACCTCGTTATCGAAACATACCAAAACCGTCAAGCCACCATGGCCTATGGTGCCATCGACCATATTGCCATTGATGTAAAAAACATTGATGAACTGTTTAAAGTGGTGCAGCAAGCCCACCTGAAGATGCTTGACACCGAGGTGCACGGTTTGCCTTTTTGGGAGCATGGCGTTAAGTTTTTCACCATTGAAGGGCCTAACCGTGAGAAGATAGAGTTTTGCGAGCGTCTGTAACTCTCTACGAAACACACATCGCCACATCGCCACCTTTTGAAGGAAGCTATGCGGCGATTTTCTTTATTGTTAATGCTGTGTGTTACGTTATAATTAATTGAAAATTAATGCTATGTGTAAAATTATGGGTATAATATTTTCTTGTGTTATGAAAAAAGTGTATTTTTGCACCGATTAGTCAAGCAATGCTTTTTCATTGTGAAAAGAGAAGCATTCATAAGAATTGTGATAATAAAAATATACATTGAACAAAAAACTAAAGTTTCATTCGTCATAAAAACTAAAAGAGCATCATAATGATTAATGAATAAAGATGTTCATTATCAATTAACAAAGCGTATAATTATCAATTAACAAAACGTATATTTAAAATAGTGGTTATATGAAAAAGAAAACTTACATGTCGCCACACACGTGTGTGGTGTATGCCCATTCAGAGACTCTTCTCGCCAGTAGTGGGGGGGGTACAAGGTAAAACCAGTGGAGCCGATACGCCTGATATAGGCGATGGCGGCGATGCTACCGATGACAACCCCTACAAACCCGAAGGTGGTTACGAGATATGGTAATGCCTTTTTTCAACAAAGCGTTTTTAAGGATAAAAAATTATGAAGATGAAAACAAATATTGATAAAACAATAAGCAGCCTGAAGGCCGTTTGCACATTGCTTATCGTGCTTTTGTTCGCACCTGTTTCGGCCAGTGCTACCGATGCATGGGAATATAGCGCCACCAAGTTTTCGGGCGGAAAAGGTACACAAAGCGAGCCATATCTCATAAAAACGGCCCAAGACCTGGCCTCACTCACCTATCAAACAAGTCATAGCATATGGAAACGTACCGATTTTGAAGGTGTTTATTTCTTACAAACGGCCGACATTGTGCTCAACGACGATGTGGTGAAGAGCGCACAGGTAGACGCTTATGGACGCGCTAACTTCAGTGCCCCCGCGCTCAACACGTTGAAAGACTGGATACCCATAGGCATTTATGGTGCTGGTACTGGTTCCGACTCGCCCTACTGGTTCCAGGGCCATTATGATGGTGGTAACCACTCGGTAAGCGGCATTTACAGTTATCGTGGCGACTTGAAAAACACGTTAGAGGTGGGTAATGGCTACGACAACTATTTAGGCTTGTTCGGTGCCGTAAAGGGCGGAAGCATCAAAAACCTTACGGTAAAAGATTGCCTCTTCCGTGTGTGCAATGTGAAAGCCCATTCGTATGCATGGAGATACATAGGCGCAATTGCGGGTAAGGCCGAAGATGAGGTTATCAGCAACTGCCATGTAGAGAACACCGTTATTTGTTTTGAAGATGACAACACACCACAGCAAACCAGTGTTGGTGGAGTGGTGGGCTATTGCAACATTACCGATAGTTATAAGGCTGACTATAAGCTGACTAACTGCTCGTTTGAGGGCAAGATAAATGTTTATAACGATGTCAAAAAATGTTCGCCCAGCATGGGTGGTATCTGCGGCACCATCGTTGCATCCGACTCTTATCTCAATAATCATAAAAACCCCGTTATATCTAATAGCATTGCTCGTGGTGTTATTGCCTACAATTATAATAACACTACCGATGCTGCCGAGACCGATGTATTTATGGGCGGCATCTTGGGCAAATTTATGAATAGTAGTTCAACCGTGGGCCATTATGCACAAATATATCGTTGCACCAACTTTGTCAATACTGATGTCATTGCCACAAAGAGCAATGTCTATGCTGGTGGCCTGTCGGGCTATATGGCACGCTGCGAGCAGAGCGCCAACTTTGGCAATGTTGTTGTCAATACCCATGGTGGCGAGGTGGCTAATGTGTATGCGGGTGGTATAGGAACATTTGTGTCGATAGACAACTGTGCCAATTACGGAACCGTAACCTTAGGATCTGTAGATACTGGATATGGCACTACCGTCACAGGTAATGCATACCTGGGCACACTGGCCGTATGTGGCTTGAATAGCGATGCTGCGAGCACCAATCCTTGCCACATTTCAAACAGCACCAACTGTGCAAATGTGGTGTGTGAAGGCGTTACGGGCACATGCCATACCGATGGTGTGAGCGTATTTAGCAATGCCTCGGGCACCGGCGACAATGTTTACAACTTTAGCGCTACTGCCACCACCTATGCCTGTGTTGAGCCATGGGATGCAAAAGCCGAGTTTCTGAAATATGACAACCTGTCTATCCTTAACACCAATGCAAAGAACAATGGTGCCGCCTCCGATATTTGGGGGCAGCTCAACGCTCCGCAGTCATCTTTCTACAAGTATATCATGCCCATCGCCCCCAGTGCGGTGCCCTCAGTACAGCTTGATGAGAACGACGACCATCTGCTCAATATTATTGAAAATAATAATTATGATGCCGACCTTGATAACAAGGTAAGTGTAACTCTGGTGCGCAGCATGAAACCTGGTATGTGGAACACTATCTGCCTGCCATTTAGCATGACGGCCGATGAGTTGAAAGCCGCTTTTGGTAATGATGTAAAGCTCGAGAGTTTTAACGATGTTACGTTGGATGCCAGTGGTGTGCTGACCCTTAATTTTGCGGCAGCCAGCACATTGGCTTCAGGAAAACCCTATCTTATCAAGCCATCAGCGGTAAACGCCGATAGCCATTATGTGTTGGGCACCTATGCCTTAAGCCCCTCGTTCACAGTGTCAACCAGTAGTTATGCTGGTGGCGAGGTGTCGATGGTAGGCTGCATGCCTAAGATTACGCTGAAGGGCGATGAGGCGGGTGCCTTTGACGAATACTTCTTGCAAGCCGACAAGTTCTATCACATTGTTCCTTCTAACCCCATTTTGTCTAAGGGCTTCCGTTGTTATTTCACCCTAACTAAAACTGCTACGCCGCCCACCTTGGCCAAGATACAGCATGCCAATGGGTCGGCCACAGCCATTAATGTGGTGAAAGTGGGCACCACGGCTCAGGGCAACGCCATTTACGACCTGCAAGGCATACAGCACCAACGCATGGTGAAGGGCCTGTATATAAAAGGCGGAAAAAAGTATGTTGTAAAATAATATCTCGGCCCATCTCAAGCTGAAAACCTACCTGTTGATGGGCCAAAAATCAGTGGTTAATCGTTGTATATCACTCGATTAATTGGGTGAAAGCCCGCAAAAAGTCGTCTCACACCGACCGTTGCTCGTGTTTACAACGGTCGATATGAACACGAGCATCGACCGTTCTCCATGTTCATAACGGTCGGTGTGAGACGACTTTTTGCGGGCTTTTTCGTGTTTAAACGTTGGGTGTTATAGAAGAGGAGGTGGGGTTTTAGGTTCTGAAATGCCGCCTTTTACATTATTTTTCTTTGTTGTTCAGCATTAAGGCAGCCTTTTTTCGTTTGTTCAGTTGAAAATATGTAACTTTGTATTCAAAGTACTCAAACAAACACCTACTTATTTTATGAGCATAAAATACGAAATACAGTCGATTAAAAACTCGCAAGGGTCGGGCGAGGAGCGCCACTTTGCACGTATCTTCGAACAGGCACCCATGACGGCACAGCAGTTGGCCGCCCACATACAAAACTCGTGTACGCTGACCAAGGCCGATGTTGAGGCTACGCTGTCGGCCCTACGCGACTATATGCTTCACGAGCTGTCGCAAGGCCATCGTTTCTACATTCCCTCGATAGGCTATTTCTCGCTGTCGGTCGATTTAGATATGCCGGCCGACAAGCCCATCGACAAGGCTCGTGCCGACTATCTCAGTGTGCGCAACATAAAGTTTCGCCCCGATGCTGCTTTGCTGAAAGAGGTGAAGAGCAACGTGCGCTTTGAGCGTGCCGACTTCAGCAGCCAGTCGGCCGACCTTACCGAAGCGTCGTTGCTTGAAATGCTAAAACAATATCTTGACGAGAACCCCTGCATCACCCGTCGCGATATGCAAGACCAGTTTGGCTTGCGCCAGAGCGCTGCCCTGAAGTGGCTGAAACACTTTACCGAGGCTGGCGTGCTGAGAAAAGAGGGTGCCAAAAACTCGCCCGTATATTTCTTGAACCCCACAAAAACGGTTTGATGCACCCCTCCCTCAAAAACAGCTATCTATGAATATTGCAATCATACTATCGGGTGGGGTGGGGTCGCGCATGAACCTCGACATACCCAAACAATATGTCCAGGTAAACCATCAGCCCATCATAAACTATTGTTTAAGAACCTTTTTAGACAATAGCCTTACCGATGCCATCATCATTGGCGTGGCTCACGAGTGGAAGGCCTTTGTGCAAGAGCATGTTGAAAAGCTGCATCCGCACAAGCCCATTTATTATGCTCAGTCTGGCGAAACGCGTCAATACTCAATCTTCAATGCGCTGAAAACGGCAAAGGCATGTGGCTGTGCCGACGACGACTTGGTTATTATTCATGATGCGGCACGCCCTCTGGTAAGCCAAGCCCTGATAAATGCTTGCTATGAAGGCTGCCAAGAGGCCGATGGCGTGATGCCCGTGATACCTGTTAAAGATACCACCTACCTGAGCGAAGATGGCAAGCATATACAGCAATTGTTAAACCGCAGCCACCTGTGGGGCGGACAGGCTCCTGAGGCGTTTCGCTTTGGCAAGTATCTGCATGTGCACGAAACCATGCCTCGTGCCGACCTGCTGAAGATAAATGGCAGCACCGAGATAGCCTTTAAGGCGGGCCTAAACTGCCAAATGGTGACGGGCGACCCCATGAACTTTAAAATTACTACGCCCGAAGACTTGTCAAACTTTCAGGCCATTATAAACAAACAATAAACAATGAAAGCATACGTTCTTCATGCTATAAACGATTTGCGTTACGACGACGTGCCCATGCCACAGTGCCCCAAAGGGTGGGCCATAGTAAAGGTGAGGGCCGCTGGCATTTGCAGTTCCGACATTGCCCGCGTGTTTACCAAAGGTACCTATCATTTTCCTACCATTCCGGGTCACGAGTTTTCGGGCGAGGTGCATGCCGTGGGCGACCCTGCCGATGCCGCACTCATAGGGCAAAAGGTGGGCGTGTTCCCCCTCATACCATGCCGACAGTGCGACCAGTGCCAGCAAAAACACTATGAAATGTGTGCCCATTACGACTATGTGGGCTCGCGACGCGATGGTGGCTATGCCCAGTATGTGGCTGTGCCCGTGTGGAACCTTATTGCGCTGCCCGCCGATATGCCCTTCACCGTGGCAGCCATGCTCGAACCGCTATCAGTGGCGCTGCACGCCATCACGCTGGGCGGCGTAAAGCCTGGCTATCGTGTGGCCGTTATTGGCACAGGCATGATAGGCATCAGCGCTGCACAGTGGGCGTATAAGTTTGGGGCCAGTAGCGTAACGGTTATTGGTCGTAACGAAGAAAAACGTAGCTTGATAGAAAAGTGTGGGCTTAACTATTGCGTGTGTACCGATAAGAGCGAGATGCCCGAATACGACTTTGTGCTCGAGGCGGTGGGCACCCCCGCGGCCATAACGCTGGCCATAAGCGGAACCAAACCTGGGGGCACGGTGCTGCTAATGGGTAACCCGTCGGGCGAGATAACACTGTCGCAAGACGTTTATTGGCGCATCTTGCGCAAACAGCTGGTGCTGAAGGGCACGTGGAACTCGGCCTACGATGGCACAAACCCCTCTGACTGGACCAACGCTGTCAAGGCCATTGCCAATGGCGAGATTAATGTGGCACCCCTCATCTCGCACACCTTCACGCAAGACCAACTGATGGAGGGCCTGAAGATGATGCACGAGCACAAAGAGCCTTATTGCAAGGTAATGACAACGTGGAACGACTAACAAAACCCAATAAAAACTGTCAGCGTATGCGCAAAGGTGAAATATCAGCGTCGATGATGTGTACCGACCTTATCGACCTGAAAGAAACAATACGTATTTTTGAAGAAGAGGGTGTAGAGCATCTGCACATCGACGTGATGGACGGCACCTTCGTGCCCAACTTGGGGCTGGGGGTTGACTATATTCGTGGTTTGCGCGAGCTGACAAACATTCCGCTCGACATACATCTCATGGTGAAAGACCCCGAGTATAAGTTGCAGTGGATAGGCATACGCCCCACCGATACGGTGTCGGTGCATTATGAAAGTACGTTTCAGGTGCAACGTGTGCTCGACTATCTCGAGCCCTACGGCTGCAAACGCTTCTTGGCCATCAACCCCGCCACGCCCGTCAGCGCACTGGAAGAGGTGCTCGAATATATTGATGGCATAAACCTATTGATGGTGAACCCTGGCTTTGCGGGGCAAAAAATGGTGCCGTCGACCATCAGAAAGGCACAAAAAGTGGCCGACCTGTTGAGGCGTGAGCATCGTGAAGATATTATTATTGAAGTGGATGGAAACATTACGCCCGAAAACGGACGCACGCTGCGCAAGATAGGTGCCAGCATGTTTGTGTGTGGTACCAGTGCTATCTTTAAAGGCGATGTAAACAAATATAAGGAAAATATTATCACCTTTAGAAAAAGTATTGACGACGATTGTCTGACAAGTTTGTGCTAAGGCAAAGGGCAAAGCCAAGCGAACAAGTGGGGGCTATAAAAGTGAAAAATATTATTAGGTAAAGAGATAAATGACCAGCAAGATTGAACAATTTAAACAGCAGCAGCTGCGACGCTGCCAACTGAAACAGCTCACAATATTAGAAGAAATTGACCGCATATGCCGAAAGCACAACATTAGCTATTGGCTTGATGGGGGATCGTTGCTGGGCGCCGTGCGCCACGGCGGATTTATTCCGTGGGACGACGATATCGACATTGCCATGCCGCTTGACGATGCAAAACGCTTTGCACAGGTGGCACCCAGCGAACTGCGTCAGGGCCTTGTGCTACAAGACCCTGAAAAAGAACTCACACGCGAACCTATCATGAAGGTGCGCGATACCAACTCGTTTTATGTTGAGGCTAACGACGACTTCTCGTTGCCGTATGGCAAGGGGGTGTATGTCGACATCTTTCCCTTCATAGCTTATCCTAACGTGTCGAGGGCGTTTTGTAAAAAATATGCCAAGGGCATGTCGAAGTGTTACTCTATCCTTCACCACTCGCACACCTACTCGTGGCGTGCTGCTGCCGAACTGTTGTGGTTTGGCGCCTTGTATCAGTGGTATAAGTTGCGCTGGAAGTGGGCCTTCGCCACCAAGCGCACCGATACCTATATGGCCAACGTGCTGATAAACAATGGCTATGGCGTAAGGCACAGACAGGACAGCATCTTTCCGCTGGGCACCATCACCTTCGAGGGCAAAACCTTTATGGCGCCTTGCAACCCCGATGCCTACCTATCTGACCTTTATCGCAACTATATGGACATTCCGCCCAAAGAAAAACAAAAGGTGCACGCCGTGTTTATCTTGCCACAATTGGTGGAGGAAGCAACGTAAAAACTGACGCGCGATTACTCTCCTAACGCCTTGTTCAGCGCCTCGTTCATCTTTTTGTTGGCGGCCTCGCGCAGTTTGTTCTTATTGGCCTTCATCATCTCTTCCGACTTCTTCTTGGCAGCGTCATATTCGGCTTGGGTCTTTTCTTTTATCGCTTCGCCTGTAGCTTTAACGGCAGCCTCGGTCTTGGCTTTGGCAGCGTTCAGGTCGTTATGAGCTTTGGCAGCATTGGCCTCGGCAGCGTTTTGGGCCTCAGCAGCACCTTGCTCAAGGTTGGCGGGCAGGTTGGCAATGCCGTTCACCAGTTCGGCCACAGTAACATCGCCTTTGGCCACCTTGTTCAGCGCCTCTTTGTTGGTGTCGACATATTCTTTTAGCTTTGCGCTATAGGCAGCAGCCTCGTCGGCCTTGCCCTCGCTTTGCAACTTCTCAATTGTTGCCTTGGCATCGGCCAAGGTCTTGGCCAGTGTCTTGGCATCGCCACTCTTCAGCTGCTCGTCAAGCTGGGCCGTAACGGCTTCGGCGGCAGGCATTTCTTCTGCCTCTTCGGTTTGTGCTGTTGCTTGTTCTACGGTGTCGCTCACCACGTCGGCAGCGGTGGGCGCTGTTTTACCACCACAGCTCACAAGAGCGATGGCGGTACATACCATGATAAATGTTTTTTTCATAATTGTATTCGTGCTTTTAAAAACAAAAGTCAAAGTTAATCATCTTATTTTTATCGCTCCCTTTTTGTTTAGATGATTTAACAAAAAACGGATTGTAAGGTGTAATAGAAATGCGATAAAAGAGAAAAAAGAAAATGTTTGTAACAAAATATGTAACAAAAAAAGTGTACTTTTGCAAATAATCAAACGAAAGAAAACATCATGACAACCCAATCAATGCGTCACATCATTGCTGTGGCAATGGTATGGCTATTAGCTGTGGGACAAACGCTGGCATGCACCTCGTTTATTGTATCGGGACGTGTGACGAAGAGCGGACGCCCCATGATTTTTAAGAACCGCGACACGGGCAACCTTGACAACTGTATGGTTGCGATGCAAGGCGAACGCTACCGCTTTATGGGCGTGGCGGCTGCTAAAGATACGGTGAACGCCGAGATATGGTCGGGACATAACGAGGCGGGCTTTGCTATCATGAACACGGCCGCCTATAACCTGAATGGCGACACCGAATTTGAGGTAGAAACCGAGGGTATGCTTATGCGCCAAGCGCTGGCGCTGTGTGCTACGCTGAACGATTTTGAGGCGCTGCTCGACACCACTTCGCTGCGTAACAATAATGCCAACTTTGGCGTGATTGATGCGCAAGGCGGCTGTGCCTACTATGAGGTGGGGCTGCATAGGTGGACCAAATATGATGCTAACGACCCTAACGTGGCACCTTACGGCTTTCTTATTCGTACCAACCACGCTTATAGTGGCGACCGCACAATGGATTTGGGCACCGAACGCTATCTGGCTATCAATAAGTATATGACGCAACAGAGCTTTGCGGGTGGATTCGATGCGCCCAGCCTTATTCGCATGGTGCCACGCATCCTCACGCATGGGCTGACAAACGTTAATATTCTTGACCTCGCACCCGAAGATAACACGGTGCCACGCTTTGCCAATTTTGTCGACTTCATTCCTCGCTTCAGCACCTCGTGCGCACAGCTTATTGAGGGGGTGGCACAGGATGAGGCTCCTGCACATACCGTGGCTTGGACCATTATTGGTTCGCCTCTCGCTACGGTGGCCATGCCGCTGGTGCTGCTGCCAAACGATAAGTTGCCCGAAACCTTAGGCCGTGGCACCACGGGCGGTAGCGTGCTGTGTAGGTATGGCTTGACGCTGAAGGAACGCCTTTTTCCGCTTCGCACCAAAACACGCTCGAGCTATATTGACGTGGCGCAGCTGGTGAACCGCAAGGGCAATGGCATCTTGCAACTGATAAAGCCCATTGAAGATGAACTGATGCGCCGTGGCATAGCGCTGGTAAACGATATGCGTAACGAGAAAAAGGATAATAAGAAAAACCTGTATAAAACCTTTGCCGACTATTATGCGTGGGCCGATGGCTTTATACAATCGCAATATGCTATGCTGTTTTTTAAGTGAAGAGTGAAGAATTCTATAGCTTATGCTATTCCTGTAAAGAGTGAGAAAACGGCACCATAATGTTTGAAGCCGCGTGGGGTGATGCGCACCCAATCGTTGGCCTTGTCTGTGGTTAGGAGGCCTTCGGCCAAACAATAACGCAAGGCTCGTAGGTAAGGAGTTATGTTTTCTTTTCCTACGGCCTCTTCTATGCGGCGTAACGAGAACGCTCCGTTATAGGCGGCAATTGAAACATACTTTGAAACCCACTCGGTGGGAGGCAGAAGATATACATCCTGTTCAGCATAATGGTGGCTGGGCAGGATGTTTTTTAATGTATCGGCCGAGGCCAATTTGCCTACGTTATAGGCCACACCATGACCACTCATGCTTTGTGCCGAAACCCCGAAGCCGCGATAGGCGGTGCCGTGCAACATGCGGCTGCGAAGGTATGACGACACGCCACCATCTATAGCCGATAACGAAAAGGTGTTTTGCCCAAACCGTGCATGATAGCCCATAGCGGTAAGGGCATTGAACAGTTGGGTGTATTGGGCAAAGAGAAGGTCTTTTGAAGGCAATGTTTTGCAGGCTAACATGTTGGTGCGCAGCTCGTAAAGCGTAACCTGTTGGGGGCGTAGTGTGTCAATAATATCTATGTCGGCGGCAATGCTCTCAGGGGTTTGCCCTGGTAGGCCATACATCAGGTCGATGTTTACCTTTTTAATGCCACTGGCAGCGGCTGTGTCAAGCACATGGGCCATCGTTGTAGGGTCGTCGGTAGCGCGGTTTTGGTGGCACAGTACGTTGTTGCTTGAGGTTTGCATGCCTAACGACAGTCGGCGCACACCGCTTGCTACGATGCGCTGCAACTTTTGTTTTGTTACCGAGGCAAAGGTACCCTCAATGCTTGGCTCATAATCGGTGGCGGGCGTTAGGCCATCTATCGCCTCGTCGTAGGTGTCGAGAAGGTGGCTGAAAGCATTGTCTGACAGCGCCATAGGGGTGCCTCCGCCTATGTCAAAGCCCGCCAGACGAAACGCCCCTTTGTGTTGGCGAAAACGCATAATGTCGGCTCGCACCACATTTATATAATGTATCTGCGTTTCTTCATCGGGCACCAACATTCGGGTATATTCGCAAAAAGCGCACAGCCGCTGGCAGAAGGGTACGTGAACATACATCGACAGTGTGTTGTCGGCATCAAAGGGCAGTGTGCCTTGGCTCACTCTATAAGACGCCCAATGGCTTGGGTGCAAGGGGTAAGAGGTGTTTAATAGTGGCTGATGCTTGCGTTGTTCAAACAGTGCGGCTATGTGGCTGTGGGTTGTCATTCGTTGCTTTATGCTTTAAAAAGGCCTACTTAAAAAATAATGTTATCGCTCGCAAACCCTTGCCTTAGGTGCTTGCCATCGTATAGCAGTGCCGACTCGCAGTAAGCTGTGTTGGCATAATGGCGCATATAGATGTCGAGCACACGCCCACGGCTGTTGTAGAGATAATTGCTGCAACAGCAATCGCGCCCACGGTTGCGGCTTTCGGTAAAATAGCAATGGGGTATGGTGTCGAGGTGCAATGCTGTGAGAGGGATGAAGTGCTCATGACAATAGGCGTTTGTCTTCATCAATGCTACAAAGCCGAGGCGCGTGAGGCCAAGGCTGAGGCAGAAATTCATCATGCGATGCGCCTCGGCAGTGGTGTCGATATAGCCGCGTATAAGGTTGCAACTGGCGTTGAGCTTCATCATGTCAATGCCCTCGAAACGAAGGGCCGACTCGGAAATATCGGTGCCATAAAGTGCTGACAGCCGTTGGCGGTCGTAGTGATGTAGCGACATAGAGACAGAGTCGAAGCGAGGGTGCTGCATGAGATGTTGCGACGAGGGCAGCAGCCCATTGGTGTTCAGATGTACGTGTATGTCGTCATACTGGCTTTTCGACAATTCTTGAAGCATCTCTTCTACCAGTGGTGTCACCACGGCGGGCTCGCCCCCTGTAAGGTTTAGGCGGTTGATGATGATGTGGTTGCGTCGCAATTCGTCAATAACGCAAAAGAGCTTTGCCATATCAAACGGCACTGTGGTGTGCGCTGCGCCAGCATTTGAGCAGAATGGGCAATGGGCGTTGCAGCCGTTGGTTACCTTAACAAAGAGGTTAACGGCGGGTGGTATCTTTGCCCCAGGGGTATTGCCATGACGGCAGTCGGTGGTTTTGACGCTTATCTCATGTCTGAAAATGCTTGCTGTCATCACTCGTTTTCTCTGTTATTATCTCTGTTGTTTTCTTTACGCCAGTCGTCAAGCTGGCTCTGTATAAACTTGTTTTTCTCTTCCTGTGTGTCGAAGAGCATCATGCCACCATAGCAAAAAAATACGGGCAAGGTGGGGTCTTCAAGTGGCACAAAGCAGTTGCCTGTTTCTACATAGCGTTTGTCATCTTTCAGGATACGGCTCGCCATCTGATATTCATAAATGTCTGCAATTTCGTCAGCGCCATAAGGTTTTGCTACACAGGCTTTAACATAATGCCGGTTGGGGTAGCGTGGGTCTCTGCCCCATACCTTTTTGCTGCGCATGTAGGTGGGTGCAGCTCCGCCACGCCATGCTGCCTTTACCGTTACGCCACAACTTATATCCTCATCGCGGAAGTTGCGTTGCAGCACGGCCGCCAAGCCATACTTGCGCACACCGTGCTCATGTCGGCGGTATAACAGTTCGCGTAGCTGGTTGCTATCAAGTTGCCCATTGGGAGCCAATTCATCCCAAAAGCGTAGTAGGTATCGGCGGAACGTTTCCTTTACCTCAGGGCTAAAGGCAAAATAATAATTTTCGGGGTTGGGGCCGCAGTGGTTTACACCGCCCGTGGCCTTTTCAAAATCGTTGCACAGAGCGTTGGGGTTGGTGTATCGGCGAAACTCGTTGAGGTATGCCACCATCTTGATGGTTTTGTCTACCACATAGTCGCGATAGGCGCCATACACGCCTTGGTAGCCAATGGGCGATAGGCGCTCGCGCAAGAGGTTTATGTCGAAATGGCCATTGCTGAAACAGTCTTTGGCATAGCACCACATAGCGCGTAGGCTGCAGTTGAAGGCCACCTCGTCGCCTCCCAAACGAGTGTTCTCTAATATCCTGATAAGGGTGTTGTAGGCTTCGTCGGGCGAGGTGAAGTGGTTTTGAGCGTTTAGCTCGGCCAGCATGTCGACCAGGGTGCGCATCTGCCCTTTTAGCTTTTGGGTGAAGAAGGTGGGTAGGGGTAAGCGCTTCTCAGGTATGATCACGCAGTGTCGGCAGGCTTGGTCAAACTCGTCGTTCACCTTTAGCATCCATTGTGGCAACATATCGCGAGCGGCATCAATCATCGAGGCGGGTATCTCGTGATGTAGGGCGTAGGCCATAGGGCCAGCAATGGCGCAGAGGGTGTCGGCATCGCCGCCAAGGGCTATGCAGTGGCGTAGGCAGTCGGCATAATCGTACGAATAAAGTAGGCAGATGATGGCCGCAGGCACGGTTTTTTGGCATGTTTCGTCAAAGGTGTAGCGTGGCTGTATGTCGTCATAACTGAGAAATGCCCAGTCGGGATAATATTTCTGCAGCACGTTTTCTCTTATGTAGTCGAGGTCTTGGCCTGTCTTCAAATAAAAAATGGTAAGGGCTGTGGCCACTGCGCCTTTAATGCCTTCGGGGTGGTTGTGGGTGGGCATGGCGGTGATGGTTGCCAAGCTCACACACTCGGCCGTGCTCTCTGCCAGCCATCCAGCTGCTGAACAACGCATGGCGCTACCATTGCCGAAACTGTTGTAGGGCTTAGGGGTGGGCGAGGCTACCCATCGCATAAAATTGCCGCCATAGCCTACCCATGGGTGCTGACGGCAGCGGGTGTGCAGATGCTCGGATAGGTTGAGGTCGCGCAGAAGGGCTTCGGCACAAGCAAAGGTGCAGACCGTGTCGTCGGTATACGTGGCTTGTGGGTGGAAGAGCTGAACGTTTTCTATCTTCTTGGTGGCATTAAATTCGTATGCGCTTCCAGCTATATCGCCAATGGCAGCGCTTAGCAACAGGTTGTTCATAATGAAAGGTGTTTATAAAGGTCTTTAATAAGCAAAACTTATAGTGGCAAAGTTATCAAAAAATCATGAATTATCATTACTTTTGCAGAAAAATTGGGAAAAAGAAATATAATATGATACACACAACATTGCTGTTGACCCGACATGGGCAAACCATTGATAATGTGAACCAAATAATGCAAGGGCAAACGCAAGGACAGCTGACCGCCGAGGGCGTTAAACAGGCCGAAGCGCTGGCCCTGCAAATGGCGCAACGACCTATTGACGCCTTTGTATCGAGCGACCTAAAACGTGCCATCGACACCTGTAGCATCATTGCGCAGCCACATGGAGCCAAGGTGGTAACCACGCCTTTGCTGCGTGAGCGCGACTGGGGCAGCTTTACGGGCCGCTTTATCCCCGACCTAAAAGATGTGCCTTGGCCCGACGATATTGAAACGATGGAGGCCATGAAGCAGCGCGCCTCTCTTTTTCTTGACTTCATACGCACGCATTATGCGGGCCAAACGGTGCTGGCTGTGGGCCACGGCATCATCAATAAAGCCATACAGAGCGTGTTCTATGATAAACCTGCTAACCAAATAGTGCCGATGAAGAACGCTGAGGTGAGATGTTTGGAGCTAACTTAAAACAATAATATTGATAAAGATTAGTTTTATCTGCTGTGCGTTTCATCATCTCCATTCCTCCCCAATGAGCGAAGGGTCATCCCCCACAGCCGACTCAAAGTCGCCCACCAACCGGTATAGGTCTTGCAGCAATTCCTCATGCTCGGGGCTGGGCTCAGGTTCGCACTCTATGCAACCTATATAGGTGCGCACCTTCTCATATTCACTATCATTGCGTATCTTTCCACGCTGCACAATGCGCTGCACGCTGTTGGTCAAGCGTTTGTCATACTTTGTTAGGTCTTCGCCACAGACGGCGCGTAGGCGAGCGTTTACCAGTTGCCGTTTAGACGCTGAACATATTTCCAAACTGTCTGCCGTTAGATCTTTGAAAAAACGTTTCAATGTGGTTAGATTTTTCTGTTCATACGCTTTGTTAAGGACGTCTAATAAGCGGTACTCTTCCTTAATGACATCCTCTACAAGGTATGGATCTTCTGACTTCAGATATTCAATGTTACATTCTATCAGAATCCTACACCACTCTCTGTAAAATAAAAATTTATCCATATATCATATTTGAAAGACACATAGTCCTTTATCTCCATTCCTCCCCAATGAGCGAAGGGTCATCCCCCACAGCCATTTCAAATTCGTCTGCCAATTGATACAATTCTTGCAGCAGCACATCATGCTCGGAACAACCCTCTATGCTGTCAATATATGTACGTACTTTCTCATATTCATCACCATTACGTATCTTCCCACGTTTCACAATGCGCTGCACGCTGTTGGCCAAGCGTTTGTCATACTTTGTCAGGTCTTCGCCACAGGCGGCACGTAGACGGGCATTCAATGCTTTTTTTGAGGACGGATGAAAATCTATTACCATGTCAGACATAGAAGAATAATACCGTTCCAATGTTTTTCTGTTTCGCGATACATATGCTTCTTCCACTTCATTGGCCATGCGTTGAATTTCTGTCTTTATCTGCTGTGAGTTTTCATCATCTTCCATTTCAACACACAATCTATCCATCCACCATCTTAGTATAGTGGAACTCCAATTTCTATAATACAATAATTTATCCATACATTTTTATGGTCTTGTATAAGGAAGTGTCATTTCCATTCCTCCCCAATGAGCGAAGGATCATTCCCCACAGCCGTTTCAAAGTCGCCCGTCATACGGTACAGGTCTTGCAGCAACGCTTCGTGTTCGGGCTCTCCCTCTATACTGTCAATATAGGTGCGCACCTTCTCATATTCGTTACCATTGCGTATCTTCCCACGTTTCACAATGCGCTGCACGCTGTTGGCCAACTTCTTGTCATACTTTGTCAGGTCTTCGCCACAGGCGGCACGTAGGCGGGCGTTTACAGGTTCTCGTTCAGGTGCTGAATACAGCTCTATCATGTCTGCACTCATGTACTTGAAGAACCGTTTCAACAAAGTCATGTTCTTCTGTTCATACGCTTTGTCAAGAATTTCCAACAAGCGATACTTTTCCTTAATGATTGTTTCAGCCAAGTTAGAATTCCGTGACTTCATAACTTCTATTTCAAATTCAAGAAGAATACGGCTCCACTCCCTGTAAAATAAAAATTTATCCATATATCATATTTGAAAGACACATAGTCCTTTATTTCCATTCTTCCCCAATGAGCGATGGGTCATCCCCCACCGCCATTTCAAATTCGTCTGCCAATTGATACAATTCTTGCCCATTTACATTCAAAGCAAATGAACAGACGGTCAAAATGCAAGGTAATATGTTATGGTTCATAAAATAATTTTTTTGACAAATATCTCTGCTGGAACATACGGATGAATATTCTGGCAGATTAGTTAATATGATGTATAGGTTATCTATTTGCAATATTACACATTTTTTTCTAAACGAGAGAACATTATCTTGAAAATGTGGGGAAAGCTTGCATACAAAAAAATCTCACAACCTGCCGCAAGCTTCTTTTCCTGGGCTGGTTGTGAGATTGCTAAGACCAATATTATCTTTATCAATTCTTTTTATGTGGCATATTTGTGTGATGTTATCTGCGACCTCCGCCGAATGAGCCTCCACCATGATTGCTGCTGCTTGATGATGAGCCTCCGCGACCTCCACCAAACGAAGCGCCTCCGCGACCACCGCCAAACGATGATGAGCCTCTTCCAAACGACGAGCTGCTTGATGATGAGCTACGGTTGGGAGCCGAATAGGTGGGGCGGCTTGATGATGAGTTGCTACGACCACCACCGAATGATGACGATGAGCCTACACGGCCTCCACCAAACGATGATGACGAGTTGCTACGGTTTGGGCTGAAAGTGTTGCGCGGGGTACTGTTAAAGGTTCCACCATTGCTCACGCTACCATTACGTCCGCCACCAAAGCTGGTTGAGGGAGCTGAAACGTTGGGGCGAGTAACAGTGTTGCGAGTGCTGCTTTCGCGACGTCCGAAGCCGTTACCGTTATTCAGTCCGTTACCATTTCTACGTGAACCAAACGAGGTGCTGTTACCATTGCCACGTGAACCAAACGAGGTGTTAGGGCGAGCGCCCACTGCCGAATTGTTATTGTTCGGATTGCCCATGATGGGCGGGCGACGTGCGGTGCCAAACTGTGTGGCGCTGTTGGGGGTACCCCTGAAACCGTTGCCGAAATCGCCACGCTGGAACCCATCACGCATGCCGTGGTAGCGGTTGTTGTGATGGTGATCTGGGCAGAAGTTGCGACCATGATACCAAGAGCGACCGCCGTTCATGTGCCAAGCGTGTCCGCCACGATACTCAACGTAGACGGTGGGGCGACCAAAGTAGAAATAGTCGCGGTGCGGATAGCGAGCGTAGATGCCGAAGTGCCAGTAGCCAGCGTTCCAGTAGAGCGGACGATAGAAGTAGGCGGCATCGCAGAAAGCGCGGTATTGCCATGACAGCAAGATGTAGCTGAGGTCGAGATTACGACGCTCCCAATACATACCATACAGGTCGTCGACGGTGTTCACACCCATCAGGTAGTCGAGGTTTATCTCGTAGGCAGCCTCATATTGCTCGTTGGTGAGGTTCAGTTCATAAGCCATCTTGTCGGTGAGGAACAAGGCTTGCTGGCGAGCCTGCTCATAGCTCATGGCTTGTACCGATACTGTTATGCAAAACAGTGCTGTAAGGGCTAATATAAACTTTTTCATAGCGATATTTCTTTAAACGGTTTATACTTTGTTTCTTTTATCTGTTGCAAAGAAAATGCCAACGAGCGCAATGAAAGCTTGCTTTCAAATTGCCGAGTGTAGCTTTTCTTATGCAAAGATAGGCAAAGAATAAAACCTTGCAAAGGGTTTTTCCCTATATCGTAGGGGGAAAATCCCTACATCTACATAAAAGGGCAGAAAAAGTAGATGTTGAGAACGTGTGTAAGCGTTATTGATGCCCCCAAAAGCCCCACTTGTTAAGTAACCTTTATGCTCAAGACAATAAAACACCGAAAATATCGTTATATATAATAATGTGCCGCACACAGTGGCACCTAAATAGAAGAATAACGACACACAGGAACACCAAGATATGAAACACTTGTTTACCGCACTCGTGATGGCAGGGGCCATAGCCATCCCCACACAGGCGCAAGACTGGCTCTATACCGACGAGGTGCAGAAAGCTGAACCCTTAAACAATATAATGTATAAGGGCGAAATGCAAGCCTCGTTCTCGAAGGGGCATACCCCCTTGTGGCTAAACGCCAACAAACACGGACTTAGTTCGCTCGACAAAACGAACGGATACATGCGCGTGGCGCTGGAACGCCCCCTACAAACCGACTCGGCCCGACGCTGGGGCTTGGGCTATGGCCTCGACGTGGTAGCTCCACTGCATTACACCTCAAACGTGGTGGTACAGCAAGCCTATGTTGAAGGCCGATGGCTGCATGGCACGTTGACGGTGGGCAGCAAGCAGTGGCCTATGGAGCTGAAGAATAATCGCCTGAGTTCGGGCTCGCAAACGTTAGGCATCAACGCTCGACCCGTGCCACAGGTGCGCTTGGCCTTGCCCGACTATTGGACGTTGCCGTTTGCTGGAGGCTGGCTGCAACTGAAAGGCCACATAGCCTATGGCATGATGACCGATGACAACTGGCAGCACGACTTCACAAATTATCAAAACAGCTATGCCGACCGTGTGCTCTATCATAGCAAAGCGGGCTATCTGCGCATTGGTCGCGACGAGGATATGTACCCCTTTAGCGTAGAGATGGGCCTTGAGATGGCTTGCGAGTTTGGCGGAACACCGCACGTAAAACTGGCCGATGGCAACATGATAGAGATGCCTACTGGCAAGGGGCTGAGCGCTTTTTGGCACGCTTTTATTCCGGGCGGACAAGATACATCTGACGGTGTGTATGGTAACATGGAGGGCAACCAGCTGGGCAGCTGGGTGATGCGCCTAAACTATAATGCTGACACATGGCGCCTGGGCGTATATGCCGACCACTTTTTTGAAGACCATAGCCAGATGTTCTTGCTCGACTATAACGGCTATGGCACGGGCGAAGAATGGAATGTGCGCAAAGATCGTCGCTTCTATGTATATCAGCTAAAAGATATTATGCTGGGTGCTGAACTTAACCTGAAGTATGGCACATGGCTGAAGAATGTGGTGTTTGAGTATCTGTTCACAAAATATCAGAGCGGGCCGTATAACCACGACCGCACATCAAACATACCCGACCACATGGCTGGACTGGACGATTATTATAACCACGGCAACTATACCGGATGGCAACACTGGGGACAGGTGATAGGCAACCCGCTATATCGCTCGCCTATATACAACGATAATGGTGTGATACGCGTGTTGAACAACCGCTTCGTGGCCTTTCATCTGGGCTTCGACGGTAATCTTAGCTCGCGCCTGTCTTATCGTGTGTTGGCCACATGGCAGAAAGGGTGGGGTACTTATGCCGAACCCTTCACCAAAGCACACCAAAACGCCAGCTTCATGGTTGAAGGCGCTTATCGCTTCAACCCGCAATGGAACGTTACGGCTGCCTATGGCATGGACTTTGGCAGCAACCAGATGTTGGGCCACAATGCAGGCTTGCAAATCACCGTTAGCCGCACGGGCCTATTGAAAACAAAAGCTAATAAGAAAGGAAACAAAAGATGAAAATATGCGCTCGCTCAATAAAGGCCCTCTCGGCCATCGTCCTTAGCATGCTGTTTACGGCTTGTGGCATCGACTTTGAAGGCTCTGACAATGGCAAACTGGATGGCTTCTGGCACCTGGAAAAGGTTGATACGCTGGCAACAGGCGGCGTTACCGACTACTCGCAAAAGCGTGTGTTCTGGGGCGTACAGGCTAAACTAATCAGTATGTACGACACTGATGTTGATAGCAACCATGGCTTCTACACCCGCTTCACGCAAACCTCTGACAGCCTCTTCATACACACTCTGTATAAAGACAACTGGCATGAAGATAGTGGTGAAAATGGTGGCGACCAGCCTTTGACCGACTATACCCCCATGCGACCCTACGGCATTAACGCCATGGAAGACCATTTTGCTAAAGAAAAACTCAGTGGAAGCCGAATGATACTAAAGTCGAAAATGCTGCGCCTATATTTCCGAAAGTTCTAAAAAAGAAAAAATAAAAAGAAAAGTCGCTGACCAAATAAAATGGTCAGCGACTTTTCTTTATCGAATAGAGGGTGGAGCTGGAGGGATTCGAACCCTCGTCCAAACAGGGAAACCATACGCTTTCTACATGCTTATTCTGGCCTTCGGTTTTCGTGTCGCGACAAGACCCAGACCACCAATCGCAACCTTATCCTCTAAAAATTCACCAGGGCGACGAGGCACACCATGGCTATTTCCGATTTACCTGCACCGCTGAACCCTCAGATTCGGAACAACATCCTTGGAGCGGTGTCTCGTTCCATCACCTTGTGACGGAATAAAGCCAGTAATCTACTGTTCTTCGATTAGGCAGCGAGAGCGTAATTGTTTTCGCCAATTAAATTTTTGACCATTGGGATTATGGAGCCAACAGACCACGCTCCGCATGCTTACATACCATTTCGGCCCGCTGTCAAATCCAGTCAACCCCGAGATGTTGTACCACACTGAAATTCAGTGCTTTGCGTACTAAGAAACCCCATCGTGTGGACAATGCGTGGACATAAATCCTTGATGATCATCCCCATTTCAAGCGATTTCCTATTGCAAAATTAGTACAAATGCACGAAACTGCAAAATAAAACACCAATATTTTGCATGTAACAACTCTCTATATCAGTTTTATTTTGCTGCATCAGCATATAATATGTCTATCATTTCATCTGCTATTTTATTGTCATCGATTCGCATAATATTACTCGTTTCTGAATTATAACCAAAGAAGTTCATATTTCCATACCAGACTATGTGTTTATCGATGATGGCACATTGTAGAGTTTGTACATTGTTACATACTACATCTATTCCTGCATTTGCCAATTCCATCTCATTAGCTCCCTCCTCTTTGATACGTATTGCCACATCAATACCGTTATGAAGAATGTTGGAAAGTATAGACATAATGGCTGGTCTATATTTAAATTTCACTTTGGGAACTGCTATTATAACAGAATGCTTAGCATTAGCCAAATCGTTTCGGAATGCCATTTCATAATTATTTCGTTCATATATTAGATTCCGCGGCTTGTTGTCTGATTCAATCATAATGGCATCTTTCCCATAGCCTGCAGCTGTGTATCCCTTTAGACGCTTGCGATACATCGAGTCGCAGAGTGGAATATGGATATCTACATAGTCATAGATGACCACTTCACTTTTTCCTTCATACTCCCGATGCAAACGCCCTGCGTATTGTTCTACGTTCCCTTTCCATGCGATAGGCATGGTAAGAAACAATGTGTTAAGACGAGGATAATCGAAACCTTCGCCCACATACTTTCCCGTAGCCACAATTACAAGTGACTCTGTTGGAGGTATTTCCTGAAGCTTTTGTAACGCTATACGCTTTTCCTTTGTGGATTCGGCTCCAATGAGTTGCACTACATGGTCAACATGTGGCGTTAGCATTTCTGCCAACAAATTTACATGGGCTGTACGTGTAGTTAAAACCAACGGAGTGTATCCCTTTAGAATGGCTGTTTTTACATCTTCAATGATAAATTCGTTTCTATTCACATCTTCAGACAAGGCTTGTGTAATTTGAACATAAGTCTTGTCTGAAGAAGTTATATTGCGGAAAGAAGTGAATCTCGGAATCAAAATGCGTTTGAAAACTTGGTTTGCGATCTGTGCTTTTGCATCGGAAGTGTATCTTATTTTTCCACATTGCATAAAGATGATAGGTTGATGTCCATCTTTTCTGATAGGAGTCGCTGTTAAACCATAAACATAAGCAGCTGTCACCTGCCTAAGTACCTGTTCAAAACTAACAGACGAGACATGATGACATTCGTCGACAACAACCATGCCGTAATCTCTGACAAAAGGTTTCACTTCGCCATCGGTCAAACAAGACTGTATCAAGGCAATGTCAATTATACCATGCAAGGAATTCTTGCCAGAACATAAACAACCAATGATAGATGATTGCTTCTTTCGTCCTCGTCTTCTTTCCGGTTCTTCTATAGTTTCGTTTACTTCAAGAAAGTTTTCCAATCGCTCTTTCCATTGTTCAAGCAAAGCTTTGTTATGGACAAGTATCAGAGTGTTGACCTTTCTCTTGGCAATCATGCCAATGGCAAATACGGTCTTTCCAAATGCTGTCGTGGCAGACAGTGTGCCAATGTTATGCTTCGCAAAAGCTTCCATTGCCTTTTGCTGTTCTTCTCGGAGTTTGCCTTTAAACTTCACATTGATGCTCCGCCCTGGATTTGTCTTGTCAGAAATCGTAACATTGACATTATGTTGGCTTAAGACATCATAAACAGCATCTTCACATCCACGTGGAAGTGCGAGATAATCATCTGTCATTTCAGAACAAGAAATGATGCGTGGAATATTGTAAGTGGAAAGACGCATGCCTTGCTTTTCATAAAATTCAGGATTGCGGAAGGCCGCTATGCGCTTGAAAGCGTTCACACATTTAGCGGATAAGTTGGCTAAAGGTATATAAAGCATGTTTGCTCTTATCAGAACTATTTGTTTTGGATAGCAATCTGCTAAAGGATTATCTATTTGAGGAGTTTCCCAAGGCTTTGTCTCGCTGGACTTTGAAAGTTCGCCTAAGGTAGGCACCGTATGTTGTCGTAATAACAAATCAATTTCTGCCTCCGAGAACTTATGTATTTGTGACAAAAACGTCCATTGATCTTCATACGCATTGAACTTGTTATCTACAAACACACTATTCCCTTTGCGACGAGCCATTCCTTGCAACGGCAAAGCTACAAGATTTCCAAGACCACCTTCTGGTAAAGAGTCTTGATTGGGAAAGAAACGGTCATAAGACTTGAAAGACAATCGTGCCTCACGATTCATAGCTTCTGTTAGGATGGCATTCCCTAATTTGCGTGACTTCAATGCTGTTATTGGTTTATTAAAGAATATCCAAACGTGTGCTCCGTTGCCAGAACGGGAACGTTCGATATAACATGGTACGTTCCAACTATTGCAGACATTAACGAATGTAAGAACATCATTCTTATAGCCATGTTCACAATTCTTGTCATCAAAATCAGTACATAAAAAGTAACAGGTATTATCTTGGCATATTGGGTATAGACCGATAACGTCACGTCCAAATTGATCTTTTCCAGCAAGATGGTTGAAGAAATCATTGTATGACAAATGTGCAAACATCCTGTTTGGGCAATCTGCACATTTGTATTTTCGCTTGTCACAATACTCTCGGTTCCATTCTCTTTCACACACAGGTTGATATCCTGCTTTTTGAGAAGATGGGCTATACCATCGTTTTGCGAATACGTCATCTCTACCTTTAAATAGGTTTTGAAATATTGCGACCTTTTCTTGTAAACTAAGCCGAATAGTATGGTCCGTAACAATATGAGTTGGTTGTTCTATAGTGCTGCTTTCTACAGAAACAGAATAAGAAATGCCATGCTGATCAAGTATTCTCTTTAACATAGCATTCTCTTTTTCCAATTCTTGCAGTCGCATGGCTAACGAATCATTGCTGCGTTCTTCGGCTTGTTCCATAATCGTTTTTACTTTGATTGTCTGATTGTTTTTTCTGCCACACCAATAGCGTCAAGTGCTAAAGAGTCTTCCCCCTCAAGCGCATCCAATATCTTGTCAGCAAGCCACAAGGTTAACATTTCCTTTTCATCCACTTTGAAGTATGTTGCCATTTGAATTACTTGGCTTCTTTTGGCTCGTCTATCTCCACGCTCAATCTTACTGAACATGGGAGTATCTATTTCTAAGTATGCAGCCAATTGGCGCTGCAATACTCCCTGCTTGTCTCTAAGGGCCCTTATCTTGTTTCCGAATAACATATTCTACTATTTTAGTCGTTGTCCAAATTTACGATTTCCCAATAGCCACCAAAGTCAGCACCATTGCGTTTGATTATTCCAGCCTCTCTGAGCTTTTTTATCTGTTTTTCTACTCCTCGTGATGACATATCTATTTCCATTGCGATTTCTGCTGCTGATATTGTAGGCTTGTTCTTTATTAAATCAAGTACCCCAGTTCGGGATAAGAAATAGTTTATAAAAAAGTTGGTA
>UMFW01017286.1_pt1 | contig 30410 bp, 24 predicted proteins | sample 1965111 | NCBI WGS metagenome assembly UMFW01 (sample SAMEA4836056, study PRJEB28245) | human gut metagenome | biome: gut microbiome; material: fecal sample | place: Denmark | collected 2008
GAGTGGACTTAATGGTGTTTACACAGTTTATCGTTCACTCTCTCCATTTTCAATTTTTGACAAATCAGCTTGTGTAATGCCTGATAATTGAGATAATTCTTTTTGTGTAAGATTCTTTTCTGGCAAGAATAATACTTTCTATTAATGCGTATTTTGCTTCCAACGTATCATATTCTTTTTTTACTTTTGGATCTTTCAGTTGTTCATTAAGAAAATCTTCAAATTTGTTACTCATTTTCTTGCTCCTTTTCAAGAAGTCATCACGGTATGATTTTGCTTTTTCTATTTCTTTTTTGGAGTTTTTTGTGTTTTCTTAACAAAGCCATTGGTTAATACGGCTTTCTTTCCAATGCAAAAGAAATAAAGAACTCTTGTAAGATTAGTCCCTACTATTGTTCTTATTTCGAAAATTCCGTCATCTAATTTTGATGATTCTGGTCCTCTAAGAGCAGTTCCTACCTTAGCTAATAAATTAATGTTTCATAAAGTCTTTGCCCTTAGTTTTTCGTCGAGACTTAATATAAAATCCTTGGCAGACATACTGCCATCTATTTTTTTTCGTAAAAAATAATTGAAATTTCAGCTTTTTTATCTGTCACTTTGAAAATACCTTTTTATTTGATATAAATATGTATATGTTAAAACATATATAATCAAGTTTTTTTATATTTAATCTAATAATTGTGTTAACTAAAAAGTCGCCATTTATCAGCAAACAAATCAAAGAATTGGCAGATTAATAAAGATAGCTGAAATAAAATTAAAAGGCCAATTTCCATTTTTTATTTGGAAATTGACCTTTAAATTTAAAATATAATTTGAAAATAGCTCAGAGCAAAATACTGGTGCTTTTAAACAAAGACCGTATTTTTATAAGTAATTAAGCATCAGCCCAAACTTCTTTAGCAATTTCTACTACTAGTCTAATCTTAGCCCACTGTTGTTCGTGTGAAAGAACGTTACCTTCTTCAGTTGAAGAGAAACCACACTGAGTAGATAAGCATAAGTGCTCTAGAGGTACATACTCTGAAGCTTCCTTAATTCTAGCTTTTACAGTTTCTTTATCTTCTAACTCTGGGAACTTAGAAGTGATTAAACCTAAAACTACAGTCTGATCCTTAATGAATCTTAATGGCTTGAAATCGCCTGCTCTATCAGAATCATACTCTAAGAAGAAGCCATCAACGTTGCAGTGACCGAAGAGTAACTCTGCTACAGGCTCATAACCACCTGAACTGAACCAAGTTGAACGGAAGTTTCCACGACAGATGTGCATTGTTAAGGTTAAATCTTTAGGTTTAGCAGCTGCGATCTTATTGATTACTTTTACGTATTCTTCTTGAACTTTCTTAAGATCTCTACCGTAGCCTGAGTATAGAGCAGTCTTTTCAGTTGAGCAGAACTCACCCCATGAGGTGTCGTCGATCTGTAAGTATCTACAACCGTGCTTGTAAAGAATGTTTGCGCAGTCAATCCAAGCTTGGGCAATATCATTGAATAACTGTTCATCGTTATTCTTGTAGAGCTCAATTGGCTCATAATCTTTAGTTCTTACAACGCAGATTTGGTATAACATTGAAGGTGATGGAATAGTGTATTTAACTAAAGTCTCACCAGCAATCTTCTTAATTCTGTCAAAAGCTTCAACAAAAGGATGTGACTCTGAGAAGCCCACTTTTCCAGCAATTCGAACAGTCTCAGCTTTAGGCTGAACGCCTTCAAAATGAGTTGACCAGTTCTTAGCACCAATGTGTTCAATACCATCCAAACCTGCTAAAAAGTCCAGGTGCCAGAAAGCACGACGGAACTCACCATCGGTAACAGCTTTAAGACCATTTCTCTTCTCAGCTTCGACTAGAAGAGCAATTTCTTCATCTTCAATCTTAGTTAACTCTTCTTTTGAGATTAGGTTCTTGTTGAAAAGATTTCTTGCGTTAGCAATTTTTTCGGTTCTTAAAAATGAGCCTACATGATCTGCTCTGAATGGAGGAAGAATATGTGCCATGTAATTAGTCCTTACCTATGATTAGATTATTATTGTTTATGACATTGAGTTTGAATTATTCTAGAAATTCATAGCGAATTTTGATGATTACATTTTGAAACAAGTAAAAAAGTTTTACTAATACTTTTTTCTGATGATTAGATATAGACAAAAACTATAAAATTACAGATAAGAATATGAAAGTGATTAAGAAAAGCATAAAATGAGAAAAAAAGCTCATTTACTTAGTTCAAGCTTTTAAACAAATGAAATTTTTATGCTAAAACTAATGTATAATTTGCGTGTTTTAAATCACATTTTAGGATCCATTTAAATGTACATGACAACTGATCAGATACGTACAGCGTATTTGAAATTCTTTGAGGATCACGGACACACCATCGTCCGCTCTAGCTCACTAGTTCCATACAATGATCCTACCTTGCTGTTCACTAACGCAGGTATGAATCAGTTCAAGGATATTTATTTAGGTAAAGAGAAGCGCTCTTATGTACGCGCTACTACCGCCCAGAAATGTGTTCGCGCTGGCGGTAAGCAGAATGATTTAGATAACGTAGGTTACACCGCACGTCACCACACTTTCTTCGAGATGTTAGGTAACTTCAGTTTCGGTGACTACTTCAAGAAAGAAGCAATTACATTTGCTTGGACTCTTTTAACTGATGTTTATAAGTTACCTAAAGAGTCTTTAATGGTTACTGTATACGAGAAAGATGATGAAGCTTATGACATTTGGAATAAGCAGATTGGTCTTCCTCCTGAGAAGATAGTTCGTATTGGCGATAACAAAGGTGGCCTATACGAGTCAGACAACTTCTGGCAGATGGGCGATACCGGTCCTTGCGGTCCTTGCTCAGAAATCTTCTACGATCACGGTGAAGACGTACAGGGAGGACCTCCAGGATCACCTGATGAAGACGGTGACAGATTCATTGAGATCTGGAACATTGTGTTCATGCAGTACAACCGTAAGATCGACGGCTCCTTTGAAAAATTAGCAAAGCCTATGATCGATAACGGTCTAGGTCTAGAGCGAATCGCTGCTGTGTTACAGGGTGTTCACTCAAACTATGATATCGACTTGTTCGTATCATTAGAAAAAGAAGCTGCTAACGTTTTAGGCGTAACTGACTTAAGCTCTAAGTCTTTACGTGTTATCGCAGACCACATCCGTTCATGCTCATTCTTAATCGCTGATGGAGTTTTACCTTCAAACGAAGGTCGTGGCTACGTATTGCGTCGTATTATTCGTCGTGCTGTTCGTCATGGCAGACTGTTAGGCGCTAAGGATGTATTCTTCTACAAGTTAGTAGGTAAGCTCTGCGAGTTAATGGGCAATGCATACCCAGAGTTAATCGAGCAGCGTGCTTTAATCGAGCGTACCTTAAAGAAAGAAGAAGAGCAGTTCTTAAATACTCTTGATAGAGGTCTAGCTCTATTAGAGAACGAGTTAGCTAAGTTAGGTGACAGCAAGAACTTACCTGGCGACATTGCCTTCAAGTTATACGATACCTACGGCTTCCCAGCAGACTTAACTCAGGACGTTGTACGTGACCGTGGTTACGTTGTTGATATGGATGGCTTTGATAAGTGCATGGCTGAGCAAAAAGCTCGTGCAAAGTCAGCATCAACCTTCGGTATTGACTACAACAAAGAATTAAAGATCACTGAGAACACTGTATTTACAGGTTACGATTCTCTGTCTTCAGAAGGCAAGATCACTCACATCTTCAAGGATGGTGCTGAGGTTGATTCAATTGCAACTGATGAGAATGCTGTTATCGTTTTAGATAAGACTCCATTCTACGGTGAGATGGGTGGTCAGGTAGGCGATAAGGGTGTTATCACTATTGGAGAGAATGCTCGTTTTATCGTTGAAGATACCAAGCATGTTGCAAAAGCTACAATCCATGTAGGTCGTGTCGATATCGGTGAGTTCAATAAGAACGCTACTGTAAATGCAACTGTAGACGCTAAGGTAAGAGCTGAAATTGCAAAGCATCACAGTGCAACCCACTTATTAGATGCTGCATTACGCCAGGTAATTGGCGATAGCGTAGCTCAGAAGGGTTCATATGTTGATGATACCAAGTTACGTTTTGACTACTCACACTCACAGCCATTAACTGCAACAGAAAAGCAGCAGGTTGCTGATCTTGTAAATAGCAAGATCCAGGAGAACCTAAAGGTTGAGACTGCTGTAATGGATCTTGAAGAGGCTAAGAAATCAGGCGCTATTGCTCTGTTCGATGAGAAGTATGAAGACAAAGTTCGCGTAGTTTCAATGGGGGATTTCTCAAAGGAATTATGCGGTGGTACTCATACTGTAGCAACAGGTGATTTAGGCGTATTCGTACTGTTATCTGACGAGTCTATTGCTTCAGGCATTCGCCGTATTGAAGCCTTAGTAGGTCAGGCTGCAGTTGACTACTTAGATGATATGTTTGCTGAAGTATCAAAGGCAAAGGCTCTGTTAAAGGTTGGTGGCAATGCTTCAATTGCTACAAAGGCTGAACAGGTACTTGATCACGCTAAGAGCTTAGAGAAAGAGAACGAGCAGTTAAAAGAGAAGATTGTAGCCCTAGAGTGTGCTGCATTAGTCTCAAGTGCTCATGAAGTTAAGGGCGTTAAGGTAATTGCAACTAAGATTGATAATTACTCAGCTAAAGAACTTCGTGTTGCAGTAGATGATTTAAAAGTACGTCTACCAAGCTCAATTATCGTTTTAGGCTCTGTAACAGAAGACAATAAGGTAAACTTAATTGTTGCTGTTTCAAAGGATTTAACTGCTAAAGTTAAGGCTGGCGATTTAATTCGTGAAGTTGCATCATATGTCGGTGGCAAGGGCGGTGGTCGTCCTGATATGGCACAGGCTGGTGGTACACAGCCTGAGGGCTTGAACAAGGCTCTGTCTGCAGTTGACTCATTAGTAAGTGAGCGTATTTAATACACTATGTTGGTAATATCACAGAAAACTGGTGACAAAATACAGCTTGGCGGTGGTATTACCATTAGCGTATTAGAGGTAAAGGCTGGCAAAGTTCGTTTAGGAATAGATGCTCCTCGTGAAGTTTCTGTTAAGCGTCTTGGCCAGACTGAAAAAGATCCTTTCACTAAAACAGATAAAAAAGGCAATCAATAGTCTGTAGGGGCTAAAGATAGTAAAAAAGTTCTTGACATTGAGTCTGTAAAAGCAGATACTATGACACGCTTAATTTTCAGCGGATAGATGACCGAGAGGCTGAAGGTACTCCCCTGCTAAGGGAGCATACGACTTTAAGGGTTGTATCGAGGGTTCGAATCCCTCTCTATCCGCCACGCACTCAAGGTATGTAAAGATTTTGTGATCGAATTCTTGAAAATCTTTAATTGAGTGTTATAATTCTGCGAAAATTTTGTCAATCAATTTGATTGCACCCGTAGCTCAGCTGGATAGAGTAATCGGCTACGAACCGATCGGTCAGGGGTTCGAATCCCTTCGGGTGCGCCACTTCAAATTTTTTCAAATACACGCACCCGTAGCTCAGCTGGATAGAGTAATCGGCTACGAACCGATCGGTCAGGGGTTCGAATCCCTTCGGGTGCGCCATTCAATTTTTTTCAAATACACGCACCCGTAGCTCAGCTGGATAGAGTAATCGGCTACGAACCGATCGGTCAGGGGTTCGAATCCCTTCGGGTGCGCCATTCATTTTTTTCAAGTACATGCGCCTGCAGTTTTTCTGACAGAGTAACTTGTCGTCAAATTGATTTACTAAGGTGTTTTGTTTATTGTCGATTATATTTTTCTTCTGGTATCTCAAAAAGACCATTAATGGCTTAAAATAGATCTCTGATTTTTTAACGGCGGTTTGACATGGCAAAAGATAATAGCAATGATGTTTTGGCAAAATATACAGAGATGCCAAAAAATCTTGAAGCAGAAGCTAACTTCCTAGGAGCATTGATCCTAGATGGCAAACTTATCGAAAAAGTACGTGAGAACATCGGTACTTTAGATGAGAACGATTTCTTCTCTGAAAAGAACCGTATCATTTACAGAACCATTTTAGGTAGAGCTGCTACTACTGATGATTTTAATACCACAGTACTTTGTGCTGATTTAGAGAACAAGGGTCTTTTAGATAAAGCAGGAGGTATTGCCTATGTAGGTTCTTTGACCGAACTTACAGGTCCATCTTCTGCAATCGTTGAATACGGCCAAATCATCATTGATACCTCAAGGCGTCGTAAGCTAATTTCAGTATGTGAACATATTGAAAAGATTAGTTATGCACCAGAAGGTAAATCAGTTGAAGAAGTTTATGACGAGGCTCAGGGTCTTATCTATGAGTTATCTGAATCTCGCCGTTCAGCTGATTCTGGTCCTAAGCAGATGACTGCTGTAGCTTTAGAGTTGGTAAAACAAATTAAAGCTGACATGGACTCTAATAAAAAGATGCATGGTGTGGCAACCGGCTTTAGAGATCTTGATAATTTAACCTCAGGGTTACGTGGCGGTACCTTAAATATTATCGCTGCTCGTCCTGGTGTCGGTAAAACCTCTTTTGCGATGAACGTTGTAACTAACATTGCCATGAATGTTGATGAGCATCGTCCTGCGTTAGTATTCTCATTAGAAATGCCTGCAAAAGAAATTGCCATGCGTATGCTCTCAAGCTTTGGTAGAGTTTCTGGCAAAGATTTAGCATCAGGCAAGGTAACTCCAGAGCAGTGGCATCGCATCATTAGATATGTAAATCTTTTGACAGAAAAAGATGACAAAGGTAATGATAGAGTAAAACTCTACATTGATGATACCTCTGATATTGCCTTAACTCCTCTAGAACTTCGTTCAAGAGCGCGTAAGATTGCCTCAGAAAACGGTGGACTGTCTTGTATCATGGTCGACTATATTCAGCTGATGAAATCTCAGACCAAGCTAGATAACAGAAGTCAGGAAGTTGGTGAAATCTCACGTTCATTAAAACAGTTATCAAAAGAGCTTGATGTACCTATTTTGGCTCTAGCTCAGTTAAACCGTGAAGTTGAAGGCCGTAAAGATCACCGTCCTATGAACTCAGACCTGCGTGAATCAGGCTCTTTGGAGCAGGATGCTGATATGATTATGTTCATTCACCGTGAGGACGTATATAAGTCCGGTGAGAATGGCGACGGTAAGGCTACACTTATTATCAGTAAGAACAGAAATGGTGCTACTGATGATATTGAGTTACAGTTCCAGGGGGCCTATACAACTTTCTACGATAAAGATAATACAATTGCAGCTGAAGGTGATGTTCCTGACATTACTGACTCTCAAATCTATCAATAATAAAAGAAGATAAAAAGGAAAAGTTAAAATGCAATGCGTAACTGCTTCAATCGATAAGCAGGCTTTAATTGATAATGTAAAGCATATCCGCTCTTTAGTTCCAAATTCTAAAATCATTGCTGTAGTAAAAGCCAATGCCTATGGCCATGGACTTTTCCCTGTAGCCAATGCTTTAAAGGATCATGCAGACGCATTTGCTGTTGCAAGAATTTCTGAGGCCATGGAACTTCGCCGTCAGGGTATTGAAAAGCCTATCGTGTTATTAGAAGGTTTTTATAATGACGAAGACATTGCCTATATCTCAAAATACTCTTTGTATACAGGTGTTCATGATCTTGAGCAGGTAAAGAGTATTGAAAATGCCAAGTTAAAGAAACCTATTCATGCGTGGGTTCAAATTGATGTGGGTATGCATCGCTTAGGCTCATGCAATAAAGATGAAATCTTTGAGATTAAAAGAAGACTTGAAGCTAGCCCTAATGTGGTAAAACCAGTAGGTCTGATTTCTCATTTATCTGTTGCTGATACTCCAAGTGAGGTTGAGTACAACAAACAGCAGATTGATTTCTTTAATGAGATTGCTAAAGATTTTACAGGTGATTTGTGTCTTGCTAATTCAGCTGGTATCTATTACTGGCCAAAGTCACGTACTCCATGGGTAAGACCTGGCATCATCATTTATGGCATCTCACCATTTGAAGATAAAGTAGGTGAAGACTTAGGCTTAAAGCCTGTAATGACTTTAAAGAGCAATATTCTTGCCCTGCACAAGCTCAAAAAAGGTGACAAGGTAGGTTATGGTGCTTACTATGTAGCTGACAGAGATACCACTTTAGGTATTGTAGGCTGTGGCTATGGTGATGGTTACCCAAGAACAGCTCCTAATGGTACACCAGTACTTATCAATGGCAGATATGTAAAGACAGCAGGCCATGTTTGCATGGACATGATGTTTGTTGATTTAGGACCTGACTCAAAAGACAAGATTGGTGATGAAGCAATTCTATGGGGAAAGGGTCTTCCTGTTGAGAAGATCGCTGAACTTTGTGGAACTATTCCTTATGAGTTAGTTTGCCACGTAATGCCCCGTGTTGATATAGAGTTCTCTTAATCAACATTTTTCCTAATCAAAATAAAAAAGGCTGACCTTGGTCAGCCTTAGTGTAAGAACTGATAACAATTAGTTCTTAACAAATCTCATTGATAAATCTAGAGCTCTTACATTCTTAGTTAGTGCTCCAACTGAGATGAAATCAACACCAGTTGCGGCAAAACGGCCGATGGTCTCAAGATTTACGTTACCTGAAATCTCAAGCAAAGCTTTATGATCGGTCTGCTTTACAGCATGAATCATCATATCGTATTCAAAGTTATCTAGCATGATGATATCAGCTTTAGCATCTAAGGCCTGCTGTAATTCATCAAGATTCTCTACTTCAACCTCAACCTTAATCTCAGGATGCTGGCTACGAGCTCTTTCAATTGCTTTTGCAATACCGCCACAAGCCATGATGTGGTTCTCTTTGATTAAGAACATATCAAAAAGACCTATTCTGTGGTTCTTACCACCGCCACAGGTTACAGCATACTTTAGAGCTGTTCTTAAGCAGGGAACTGTCTTTCTGGTATCTAATAGTTTGCAGTTGGTATCTTTTATTGCTTTTACATATTTAGATACTTCAGTTGCAACACCAGATAATGTCTGTACAAAGTTTAAGGTAGTTCTTTCAGCTGTTAACATGGTACGGGCATTGCCCTTTACATGGAATAACTGCTCACCAGGCTCAATAGCATCGCCGTCTTTTACAAACCAAGTTAATTCAACTTTATTGCCTAACTGTCTGTAAACTTCTTCAACCCATGCCTTACCGCAGAAAATACCTGCTTCACGGGTAATAACAGTTGCTTCGTCGCTTTCGTTTTCATCAATAAGCTGTGAAGTAACATCAAGAGTAGGATCCAGTTTACCGCCTAAGTCCTCTTCTAGAGCCATTTTCACAGTTGCTTTGATATCATCTTGTAACATAATAATTCCTACATTCGATACTGTGTCATTAGGTGACATGATACCACATATTGCCATTTGCTCAATTTAAATGATTTTTTGGATCTGATCATCTTTTTATTTATTATTTGAAATAAAAGAATTGATAAAAGTCATGGCCTATAAGAGCAAAACTATGGAATAAAAGTAAGCATAAAAGTGACAAACACTGCACATCGGCGTCTGATTTGTTATAATCTAAGTTTAAATTTCAAGAAGCTAAACTAGATAGATATTAGAGATTAAAGCGTGTTAGAAACCATCTCCATAAAAGATCAGGTCGCAGCCTTAAAAGAGCGCGCAGATGCCTTAAGGGGGTATCTTTGACCTGCAAAGTAAGACCGAACGTTTAGAAGAGGTAAACGGTCTTCTAGAAGATCCAAAGCTTTGGGATGATCCAAAAAAAGCTCAAGAACTTGGCAAAGAAAGACAAACTTTAACTGCTGTGGTTACCAATTTTAAGAATCTCTACCAGGGATTTGATGATTTGTTAACCCTAGAAGAAATGGCCAAAGAAGAGAACGATCCTGAGCTTGAGAAAGAAGCTCAAGCAGAAGCAGACAAATTAAGCCACGATTTAGAACGTCTTGAAATCGAGAGAATGTTCTCAGGTCCTAATGACAATGATCCTTGTTATATGGATATTCAGTCAGGCTCTGGTGGTACTGAGGCTCAAGACTGGGCTGAAATGGTAATGCGCATGTACATGAAGTTCGGTGAAAAACACGGCTTTAATGTTACAGTAACTGAATTGTCAGAAGGTGAAGTTGCTGGTATTAAGTCAGCTACCTTACGTTTTGAAGGTGATCATGCCTATGGCTGGTTTAGAACCGAAACCGGCGTTCACCGTCTGGTTAGAAAATCACCTTTTGATTCTAATAATCGCAGACATACCTCATTCTGTTCTGCTTATGTCTATCCTGAAATTGATGACAACATTGAAGTTTCCATCAATCCAGCTGACTTGAGAGTAGACGTTTACAGATCATCAGGTGCTGGTGGTCAGCATGTTAATAAAACCGAATCAGCTGTAAGAATTACTCATATACCAACAGGTATTGTGGTTTCATGTCAGAACGAGCGTTCACAGTTTCAAAACCGTGATCAGGCTATGAAACAGTTAAGAGCAAGGCTTTATACTCTAGAACTTGAAAAGAGACAGAGTGTCCAGAAAGAGATTGAAGACAGCAAGTCTGATATCGGTTGGGGCAGTCAGATCAGATCATATGTTCTAGATGATGCTCGTATTAAAGATTTACGCACAGGTGTTGAATGCCGCGACACACAAAAAGTGTTGAACGGTGATTTAGACCAGTTTATTGAAGCAAGTTTAAAGTCAGGACTTTAAACTTATAAATTAGGAAAATTAAAAATGTCACAAGAAAACATTGGTACTGCAGAGAACCTCAACAACGTTATGAAAGAACGTCGTGAGAAACTTGAGGCTCTACGTTCACAAGGTCAGGCTTATCCTAACGACTTCCGTCGCGATGCATTCTCATCAGATATTGTCAAAGCATGTGCTGACAAAGACAATGAGACCTTAGAAAAAGAACAGAATACCTACACTATTGCAGGTCGAGTTATGACCCGCCGTGTTATGGGTAAAGCTTCATTTGCAACCTTGCAGGATATGGGCGGTCGTATTCAGATTTACGTAGCTCGCGATAATTTACCTGAAGGTGTTTATCAGGATGTTTTCAAGAAATTAGATTTAGGTGACATCATCGGTGTAACCGGTTTTGCATTTAAGACTAAGACTGGCGAGTTGACCTTACATGTAAGCGCATTACGTTTATTAGTTAAGTCATTACGTCCACTACCTGAGAAGTTCCACGGTTTAACCGATCAGGAAGCTCGTTGCCGTCAGAGATACGTTGACTTGATTGCTAACGAGAATTCACGTCGTACCTTTGAGATCCGTACCAAAGTAGTTTCATTCATAAGAAAGTACATGAACGAGCATATGTTCATGGAAGTTGAAACTCCTATGATGCATGTAATTCCTGGTGGTGCTAACGCTAAACCATTCGTAACTCACCACAATGCCTTAGATATGGATATGTATCTACGTATTGCGCCAGAGCTGTACTTAAAGCGTCTAGTTGTAGGTGGTTTTGAGCGTGTTTACGAAATCAACCGTAACTTCAGAAACGAAGGTATCGATGTTCGTCATAACCCTGAATTCACTATGATGGAATTCTATATGGCATACCACGATTACCACGACTTAATCGACTTTACCGAAGATCTTTTCAAGAAGATGTCATTAGAAGTTTTAGGTACCACTAAGATCCACTATGGTAAAGAAGGTGAAGAAGGTCTTGATTTAGATTTTGCTAAACCATTTGACAGATTAACCATGAAAGAGTCTATTGTTAAGTATGGCAATGGCATTACTATGGAAGATCTTGAGGATGAGGAAAAGGCTCGAGCTCTATGTAAGAAGCACCACATCGAGTTAATGGAAGGCTGGACTTTAGGCCACTACATTACAGCTTTATTCGATGAGTTAGTAGAAGCAAATCTGCAGCAGCCTACCTTCATTACTAGCTACCCAGCAGTGGTATCTCCATTAGCAAGAAGAACAGATTCAGATCCAGAATTTACTGATCGCTTCGAGTTCTTCATCGGTGGCCGTGAGATTGGTAATGGTTTCTCTGAGTTAAATGATCCTGATGATCAGGCTGGTCGTTTCCGTCAGCAGGCTGAGGCTAAGAAGCACGGTGATGACGAAGCTATGTACTACGATGAGGATTATATCAACGCAATGCAGTACGGTTTACCTCCAACCGCAGGTGAAGGTATTGGTATTGATAGAACAGTAATGTTATTCACAAATGCTCAGACCATTCGTGATGTAATTCTGTTCCCAACATTAAGACGTAACTAATTTTAAATAGCTAACTTGTTAAAAGTTAGCTATTTTTCTGATAGCTATAAAATAGCTATCTATAACAGAATTAGCTTAAATAATCTTTTTTAGTTTTTGCAATAATTAAGGTGAATAAGATGCAAAAATATCAGGGTTCAATGGTTGCTTTAATCACACCATTTAAAAATGGCAAAGTTGATAATGAAGCACTAGAGCGCATGGTAGAGTTCCACATTAAGAATGGAACTACTTGCTTAGTAGTAACCGGTACTACAGGTGAGTGTCCAACCTTAACTTTTGAAGAGCACATTGCTGCAATCAAGACTGTATGTGATGCAGCAAAAGGCCGTATTTTAGTTATGGCAGGTGCCGGTTCCAACAACCCAGTTGAAGCAATCAACTTATCAAATGCAGCCAAAGATGCTGGTGCAGACAGCCTTTTACATAATGCTGGCTACTACAACCGCCCTAATCAGGAAGGTTTATATGCACACTTCAAGATGGTTCATGACAATACTGATTTACCTATCTTCTTATACAACGTACCAGGTCGCACCGTTGTAAATATCACCTCAGAGACTGTTGCTAAGTTATCTGAGTTAGAGAGAATTATCGGTATTAAGGATGCTACTGGTAACCTAGAGCGTCCATGGATTGAGCGTAACTTAATCAAGAAACCTTTTATCTGGTTATCAGGTGAAGATTCAACAGCCGTAAGCTTTAACGTAGCAGGTGGTCAGGGTGTGATCTCTGTAACTGCAAACGTAGCTCCTGCTTTAGTTGCTAAGGTTCAAAACTTAACTTTAGATAAGAAGTGGGAAGAAGCAGCAAATGAGCAGTTGAAGTTAATGAAACTTCATAAGTTAATGTTCAAAGAGCCAAGCCCAGCTCCTGCTAAATATGCTGCTTCCTTATTAGGCTTATGCTCTGAAGAAAGCCGTCTGCCAATTCTTCCAGTAAGTCAGTCATTACGTGAAGAAATTAAGGCAGAGATGCAGAAGTTAGAGTTAATCTAATTAAAAACATGACAGAAGTTATTAAAGACTCTAACGAAAATCCTGAAAAGAACCATCAGGCTGAGCATCACAGAATCAAATCTTTTGTGGTACGTGCAGGTCGTATGACCGAAGGTCAAGTTCGTGCCATTGAAGAGTTAGGACCAAAGTATATGGTAGATGTAGAGGACTTAAAGCCCCTAGATCTTAAAGCTATTTTTGGCCGTGAGGCTCCATTGGTTGTAGAAATCGGATTTGGCATGGGCGTATCCTTTGTGCAGATGGCAAAGGATGCTCCTGAATGTAATTTCCTGGGAATTGAAGTTCACCCACCTGGGGTAGGCTCAGCATTAAAGCTGATTGAAGAAAATCAGCTTACTAACGTCAAAGTTATCAAATTTGATGCCTTTGAGGTTTTGTCTAAGTGCTTAGCTCCAGAGAGCGTGGATGTTCTTCAGATATTTTTCCCTGATCCATGGCCTAAGAAGAGACATATCAAACGTCGTCTTATCAATGACGACTTTGTTAAGTTGGTTAAACCGTTGTTCAAGCATGGAGGTCAGTTCAGAATGGCAACTGACTGGGAGAATTACGCTGAGCAGATGTTGGATGTGATGACCAGAGCTGAAGGTTTTTCAAACACTTCTCCTGATGGCACTTATATCCCACGACCTGACTGGCGTCCTCTAACTAAGTTTGAACTTCGTGGTCAGAGACTTGGACATGGTGTCTGGGATCTGGTATTCAAGCGTGACTGATTCTAGATTAGAAGCTTTAACCCAATATGTAAAAAGCATTATTTTAGATGATAAAGTAATGCTTTTATCTTTAAATGGCGACGCTAGCTTCCGTCGCTATTTTCGTGTCTTAAATAAAAATCTCATTGCAGTTGATGCTCCTCCTAAGACTCAAAAAAATAGAGAATTTGTAGCTATCGATACAGCTTTATCTAAAGCCGGTATTACTGTTCCTAAGCTAGTTGCCTATGATTTTGATAAAGGCTTTATGATCATTTCTGATTTAGGTGATAAGACCTTTGCAAATGCAAGTGCACAAGGAGACAAGCTTTACTATTACCAAAAAGCAATCTCTTTACTTCCAACTATTGCAGCAATCGATCTTGAGTTACCTTTATTTGATAAAAAGTTTATCGAGTTTGAACTCTCTTTATTTGATACCTGGATGCTAGATAAAGCTTTAAATGTAAAGTTAAGCGATGATGAGCAAAAATCTCTTATAGAGAGCTATGACTTTTTAGTTCAAAACTGCTTATCACAGGAACAATGTGCCATGCACCGTGATTATCACAGCCGTAACTTAATGGTATGTGGTGAAGGCAAAAGTGAGCAATTAGCCATAATCGATTTTCAGGATATGGTAAAAGGTCCTGTTTTATATGATTTAGCCTCACTTTTATTTGATTGCTATGTGGTCTTAGATAAAGAGCTTTTAACAAAGTTAAAACAATATGCCTATGATACCTTTAAAGAAAAGGGGTATTTAAAGAATAAGTCATATGATGAGTTTTGCTATGAACTTACCTTAACCTCATTGCAGCGACATGTAAAAGTTTTAGGTATCTTTTGTCGCTTGAGCATAAGAGACGGTAAGAACGCTTATTTAAAAGATCTGCCTCGTGTTATCAATTATGTGCTTGAAGAATGTAAGGTTGATAAGCGTTTAGAAAAACTTCAAAACATCATAGAAAAATACGTAGTAGGAAAGTTCTAATGAAGGCAATGATTTTGGCTGCAGGACGTGGTGAAAGACTACGCCCAATCACTGATACCTGTCCAAAACCACTAGTTAAGGTTGGAGATAAAAGCCTTATCGAGTGGCATTTAGAAAAGTTAAAAAAGGCAGGGGTTACAGACATTCTTATCAACAGTGCTTATTTGAGCTCTATGATTGTGTCTTATCTTGGCGACGGTCATAAGTTTGGAGTTAACATCACTCACTCTGTTGAAGGCGATTCTGGTCTTGAAACAGCAGGTGGAATTATCAATGCGTTACCATTTTTCGAAGGTGAAGACTTTTTAGTTGTAAACGGAGATACCTTTATTGATGGCGACTATAAACAGTTTTTAACTCCTTTAAAAGCAGGAGTACAGGCAAGACTGTATTTAGTTAATAATCCTGAGCACAATTTAAAAGGTGACTTTTCATTAGATGAAAAAGGAATGTGTACACGTGGAACTGGTTATACCTTCTCAGGTACAGCTGTTTATTCATGTCAAGGTTTTGAACATCACGAAATAAAAAAAGAGCCTTTGTTACCATACTTTGAAAAGTGGTCTCAAGAAAAGATCCTTACAGGAGCGCTTTTAGAAGGTAAGTGGTTTGATGTAGGCACAATTCAAAGACTTGACACAGTTAATAATTACGTTAAAGAAAAGCAGTTATAATTAAGTAAAAATTCAGCATAATTGTGCTTAACCTAACTTGTAAAGTTAAGACTCTTTACAAGTTTGATAATAACGATTCAATACGACAGTGAAAGCAAAATTAACATATTTAGGAGCAGGAATAGGCCTTATAGCAGGTTTTATTCTGTATCTAATCTCTGATTTCTTTTTATTTTTAGTAATCTTAGGCCCAATGGTGGGCTTTTTGTCTTATGACTACCGTCTTTATCGTAAGCAAAAGCTTAAACTTGAAGAAGAGGCTAAAAAAGCTCAAGAAGAGCAATTAAAAAAAGAACAAAAACGCCTTGAGCGCGAGATGAAAAAGACTCAAAAAAGGAATAGAGAAGATAAAGTCTCACTTTATGAGAATATTTACACTGTAGCTGGATACTGTTTAGCCACACAGCAAGATCTTGGGGTATATATTAAAAATGCTGAAGAGGTAATTGCTCACTTTAAAGTTTCATCAGAGGTAAGGGCTGTCGCCGTTGAAGCTTTTAATCGCGCTTTAGATAGGTCTTTTGATTTTGATTCTTTTGTAAACTCATATAAAACCAATATAGGTAAAAACAGAGATTACATGAAGTATGTTTTGACCTATGCATACTTAATTGCCTCTGTTGATGGTGAAATGAATTATGAGGTCAAAGACCGCTTAGTTAATATTGCAACAGCGCTGGAGTCTACTAAAGTAGCCTTAAAAAGACTGTTTCAGTCAAAAGGTGCTGAAGCAAGATTTGCTAAAGAGTTTGATGATGAGAAAAATAAGTCAAGCAATCATTATGAGAACTCTCATGAAGAGAGTAACACTAGTAATGATAATGGCGATAAGAGCAAATCATCTAACTACAATTCTGCAAATAGTAACTCTAATAGGGGCAATTCAAATAACTCAGATAGCAGAAGATCATCTAACACATCAGCTTCAAGTGATAAAGTAGCTCAAGCATTAAGCATTTTAGGTCTAGACAGTAATGCAACCTTTGATGATGTAAAGAGAGCTCACAAAAAGATGATGTTCCAGTATCATCCTGATAGACTGGCTGCTCAAAATTTATCTCCTGATATGGTAGAGATTTATACAGATACAGCAAAATCTGTGCAGGCTGCTTATGATTATTTAAAGAAGATCTACAGCGATTACATTTAATTTACTTTAATAGGTAAAACATGAAACTTACCGGTACAATTTTAGGCTTCTTGTTAGGATTTATCTTTGGTCACAATATAGTAGTAGCCGTGGTTTGCGCTCTTATAGGTTACTTTGTATTTGATAAACCAAGATTAGAGAAAAACGAGAAAAGACAAAAGGCTTATAACGCTTTTTCTAAAGGGGCCAATTACAACTTAGCACTAGTCGATATTACTTTCTCCTTTATGGGCTATATTGCCAGAGGAGCAGGCAGAATCAATGAAGAACACATCGGTTCTGCTTATAGCGTCATGGAAATGATGCAGTTAGATGAGAATGCACGAAAGACTGCTATGACAGCCTTTAATGCCGGTAAACAACCTGATTTTAATATCGATGCAAAAGTAGCAGAGTTAAAAGCGATTATTGGCGACAATGATGCTTTTGTAGACTATATCTTAGAAATTCAGATTCAGGTTGCTCTCTCTGATGGAGTTCTAGCAAAGCAAGAACATGACAGACTGATTATTCTAGCAGCAAGTCTAGGTGTCTCAGTGCAGTCAATGGAGCGCTTAATTACCATTAGATACAGTGAGATGATGTTCTCACAGCGCTTTAAAAATTCAGGCTATAACTATGAGAGTAGCTCTCAGAGCGGATATCAGGATAACTCAAGCTCTGCTTATGGCAACAGTTATGAGAATAATCATAGCTATAGTAATGACAACAGTTCATACAATGAGCAATACCAAAGTCAGTCAAAGCTAGATGCTGCCTATAAAGTACTAGGCATAGACAAGAGTTCTAGTGATGATGAGGTCAAAAAAGCTCATCGCAGACTGATGTTAAAGTACCATCCTGACAGATTAGCATCACAAGGTTTAACTGAGGAAATGATCCGTATGTATACCGAGAAAGCAAAAGATATTCAGGCTGCTTTTGATCTGATTAAAAAAGAGCGCGGACTTAAATAAGAAATTCAGCCTTAGTTTCAAAAGAGAGTTTCTCTTTAGAAATAGGGTGATTAAACTCAAGATGATAAGCATGCAGGCAAAGTCTTTTTGACTTTGCCTGTACTTTATCATCAGCATAAAATCTGTCACCTAAAATAGCATGTCCAATTGAAGCTAAATGCACTCTCAATTGATGTGAACGACCTGTAACAGGGGTAAGCCTAACCAAACTGATGTCATCAGTTTTATGCTCACATTTCTCATTAACAAATGAAGCAACGCCAAAGTTATCTACTCGTTCATAAAGAGTAATAGATGACTTTCCCTGCTCAAAATCTACAATCTGTAAAGGTCGTCTTTCAAGATCACAGCGAATAGGAAGTTCTACTTTGCCTTTATCATCAATCTTTCCATCAACTAATGCATAGTAAAGTTTATGTACTTCTTTTTGCATAAACATTCTGCCTAAAGCTGAAATAGACTCTTTTTTAAGGCCTACAACCATAAGACCTGAAGTGTCCATATCAAGTCTGTGTACTGCCATGGCATCAGGGTAGGACTCCCAAATTCTTGAAAGAATACTGTCATAGTTAGCCTTTTCTCGACCTGGTACAGATAAAAGTCTCGAGGGTTTGTCTACGACCATGATGTACTCATCTTCATAGAGAACGGTTAAAAAAGGTGTTTTAGGGGGATTATAGATAAAGTTATTCACGGTAAGAGTAAAAGAACTATGGTAAAGACACAAGACTAAAAGAGCAGCTTAAGCTGCTCTTTTAGATAGGTAAAGGTTATTCAAAGTGAGATGCTGCCATAACTTTTCTAGCATTGTCAGCAGGTAGTTTTAACCCTAATTCATCTAAGTTCCTAATCATGAGGTCATATGCCTTCTTGGTATATGGTGAATCATAATAAGTATAGATGATGGTCTGGCAGTGACGGATTGCTGAAATTAAAGCACCTCTTTCTTGGTAGTAAGAGGCAATTGCCCACTCACGCTTTGCTAACTGATCCTTAACCCAAATTAAACGGTGATAAGCATCGTTAGCATATGGAGAATTTGGGTAAGTCTCAATTAAGTCTTTGAAAGCTTGAAAAGCGTCATATAAGGTTTGAGGATCTTTTTGTGATCTGTCAAAACCGAGGTAATCCTGAATAAGAGTACCGTGTTTCTGGATCTCGTTCAGGCCTTTCATGTACATTACATAGTCTGTGTACTGAGAGGTTGGATTTAATCTCAAATATCTTTCAATAGCAGCGGTGGTCAGATCGGATTTTCTTGATTTATAGTAAACATAAATCATATCAAGCTGTGTCTGATCTGTAAGCTCGCCAAATGGATAACGGGAGTCTAAAGCTTCTAGATAGTCTTTAGCATAGCCAAAATCACCTACAGCCATATACTGTCTAGCCTTAGAATGCAAAGCCTCCTGAGAAAGATCAGGAATACCGTCTTTTTCAATGGAATCAGAAGAACAGGCTGTTAAAGAGAGCGCAGAAGCAATTAACACCGGTAAAAAAATCTTCTTGAACATCAAATTCTGCCTCATGTTTTTTCTTAAATTTATCTGCCGTATATGTTATCTTAAGTGACAGTAAATATGTAAAGAAAATATGTAAAAATTAACTTATGTCTGAAATTTTTCATTATACAGTAACAGATGACCTTCATGGTAAAAGACTTGATGCTGCTTTAGCATCTTTTGATGACAGCAACTCAAGAAGTACCTTAGGTCAGTTTATTAAAGACGGTCTGGTAAAACTAGATGGTGTAGTTGTAACAAAGTCAAGCACCAAGGTAGCCGCAGGTCAGGAGATTGAACTTACAGCCCCAGAGCGCGAAGATTTGGATGCAAAACCTGAAAACATCCCACTAGATGTGATCTATGAGGATGAGGATTTAATTGTTATCAATAAACCTGTAGGCTTGGTAGTGCATCCTGGAGCTGGCTGTAAAGACGGCACGGTGATGAACGCCATGTTATACCACTATCCACAAACAGCAAGTTTAGCTAGAGCTGGAATTGTTCACCGTTTGGATAAAGACACCTCTGGTCTTATGGTAATTGCTTTATCTAAGTATGCTCAGATTAAACTTGTCAGAGCAATCAGTAAGCATGATGTTGTGCGTGAGTATGAGGCTATTTGTGAAGGTCTGATTACCTCAGGTGGCACCATTGAAGCTGACATCAATCGTGATCCTTACAACAGAACTAGAATGGCTGTTGTTTGCGATGGTATGGGGCGCGAGGCTATTACTCACTATCGTGTGATGGAACAGTTCCGTGAACATACATTAGTAAAACTGAGACTGGAGACTGGTAGAACTCATCAGATCAGAGTTCATATGGCATCAATTGATCACCCTCTGTTAGGTGATATGACCTATGGTGGCAAGCGTTTGAAGATCATGAAAGGCGCAAGTGTAGAGTTAACAGAAGCTCTAAAGCACTACCGTCATCAGGCCTTACATGCAGCGCATATTGAGTTTATGCATCCTATTAAAGGTGAGATGATGTCTTTTGATGCGCCTTTGCCTGATGATTTTACAAATCTCATCAATCTTTTAAGAGAGGATGAAAAAGTAAATGGTGGCAAGATCTAGTTTTGTAGCAGTAAATGCCTTTGAGGATATTCCTGTAAAGGCTTTATATACCACACGTTTGGAAGGAAAAAGTGAAGGTGACTATTCATCCTTCAATTTAGGTCTTCATGTTGAAGATGATCCCCAAGCCGTGTTACAAAACAGATTAGCTTTAGAAAAACACCTTTCAAAAAAAGTCGTTTTTATGAATCAGACTCACTCTGATAAAGTGATTTTAGTAGATAAAAACGATGTTTGTGAATGTGAAAAGATGCTAGAAGGCAAAACACCTGTTTCTTTAGGAGTTGAAGCTGATGGCATTGTAACTTGTGACAGTACTGTAGCTTTAGCTGTACTCACAGCCGACTGTCTCCCTCTTTTGATGACTACAAAGGAGGGGAATGTTATCGCAGCTGTTCACTGCGGTTGGAAAGGTGTGTACTCAAACATCATCAAAAATGCTGTAGCTCTTATAAGAGAGCACTCTAAAAGTGAAATCTATGCCTACTTAGGTCCATGCATTGGACCAGAGAGCTTTGAGGTAGGAAGTGAACTTTTAGATAAATTTCAAAGTATTCTGCCTGAAGCATCACGTGCCTTTACTAAAAAAGGCAATGGTAAATACCTGTGCTCACTGCCTCTTTTAACAAGGATGCAATTAGAAAACGTAGGTGTTTCAAAGGTTGCAGATAGCAAAGTTGATACCTATCAAAATCCAAATTTACTCTATTCTTACAGAAGATCTAAAAGAACTGGTCGTATGGCTAGTGTGATTTGTTCAAATCTATAAAATTAAAAGCATCTGTCTTACTTTTTAAAGGCAGACCTTAATGATAAAAGTTTATCAGTTCATCTTTTGCTTAAGATCTTTTCTACTAATCATTATTATCATCAAGCCCCTTATCCAGTCTGATTTAGCGTAATTAAATTCCCTTAGAAAACGCTGAAATAAAACAAGAAAATCACCTTCCCCAAAGAATTTTTTATTTGAAAATATCCTTTAAATTTAACAAAGCATCCCCATATTGTTTTATAGACAAGATAAAAGAAACAAGATTTAAAAATGAGGAGGCTCTAATGCGCTTAGACAGATTTACTGTAAAGTTCCAAGAAGCACTAGCCGATGCTCAGTCTTTAGCTGTCGGACATGACAATCAGTTCATTGAACCAGTACATGTAATGTCAGCTCTGTTAGCCCAAGAAGATGGTGCTATCAGACCTTTAGTTACATTAGCAGGTTCTGATCCTACAGCTTTAAAGTTACTGGTTGATAAGGCAGTAGATAAACTGCCAAAGGTTGAAGGCGTAGCAGGTGATCTGCAACTTTCACCTCAAACTGGAAAGCTGCTTAATATTTGTGACGGTTTAGCTCAAAAGGGTGGCGACAGTTACATTTCATCAGAATTATTCGTTTTAGCTGCTATGGAAGGTGATCCTGAATTAAAGGAGATCTTTACTCGTTGTAACTTAACCTTAGCAAAGGTTAATGCTGCCTTAAAAGAAATGCGTGGTGGCAAGAACGTTAATGATGAAAATGCTGAAAATACACGTGGTGCTTTAAAGAAGTATTGTATTGATTTAACAGAGAGAGCTGAAAAGGGTAAGTTGGATCCTGTTATCGGTCGTGATGACGAGATCCGTCGTACCATGGAAGTTCTACAAAGAAGAACCAAGAATAACCCAGTGTTAATTGGTGAACCTGGTGTTGGTAAAACTGCAATTGTTGAAGGTTTGGCTCAACGTATTGTTAAAGGTGAGGTTCCAGAAGGCCTTCGTAACAAGAAAGTTCTGTCTTTAGACCTAGGTGCACTGATTGCAGGTGCTAAATACCGTGGTGAATTTGAGGAACGTTTAAAGGCTGTTTTAAACGATCTAGCAAAAGAAGAAGGCAAGATCATCCTGTTCATTGATGAGTTACACACCATGGTTGGTGCTGGTAAGTCAGAAGGTTCTATGGATGCTGGCAATATGCTAAAGCCAGCCCTTGCTCGTGGCGATCTTCACTGCATGGGTGCAACTACACTAGATGAGTATCGTCAGTACATTGAAAAGGATGCTGCTCTAGAGCGTCGTTTCCAGAAGGTATATGTTGGCGAACCTTCAGTTGAAAACACTATTGCTATTTTGCGTGGTCTAAAAGAGCGTTACGAAATTCATCATCATGTACAGATCACCGATCCTGCAATTGTAGCTGCAGCAACACTGTCAAACCGATATATTACTGACAGACAGTTACCTGATAAGGCTATTGACTTAATCGATGAGGCAGCTGCAAGCATCAGATTGCAGATTGACTCAAAGCCAGAGCCATTAGACAAGTTAGACAGACGTTTGATCCAGTTAAAGATGGAGCGTCAGACTGTTGCAAAAGAGACTGATGATGCAAGTAAGAAACGTCTAGCAGCTATTGACGATGAGATCTCTAAAGGCGAGAAGGAATATGCAAGACTAAATGATATTTGGAAGCATGACAAGTTAATCTTAGAGGGTACTCAGAAACTCAAGGTTAAGTTGGATGGTGCCCGTCATGAATTTGATGTAGCAAAGAGAAATGGTGATTTAAACCGTATGAGTGAATTGCAGTACGGCATTATTCCTACTTTGCAAAAGCAGATCTCAGAATCAAGCAAGACTCAAGGTCAGGGTACACAGTTAGTTAAGAACAAAGTAACTGAAGCTGAAATCGCCGAGGTAGTATCTAAGGCAACAGGTATTCCTGTAGCTAAGATGCTAGAAGGTGAGCGCGAGAAGTTATTAAGAATGGAAGATGCTCTTCACAAGAGAGTTATCGGTCAGGGCGAGGCTGTTGAAGCTATTGCTAATGCAATCAGAAGAAGCAGAGCAGGTCTATCTGATCCAAATCGTCCAATTGGCTCATTCATGTTCTTAGGTCCAACTGGTGTTGGTAAGACTGAGTTATGTAAAGCTTTAGCAGAATTCCTGTTTGATACAGAAAAAGCTATGGTACGTATCGATATGTCTGAGTTTATGGAAAAGCACACTGTTTCTAGACTGGTTGGTGCTCCTCCAGGATATGTTGGATACGAGCAGGGCGGTTACTTGACAGAAGCTGTACGTCGTCGTCCATATTCTGTCATCTTGCTCGATGAGATCGAAAAGGCTCATCCAGATGTATTTAACATCTTGCTACAGGTATTAGACGACGGACGTTTGACCGATGGTCAGGGCAGAACAGTAGACTTCAAGAATACTGTAATCATTATGACCTCAAACTTAGGATCAAGCATGATCCAGGAGGAGAGTGAGAAGAGTGATTACGATACTATCAAGAAGAAATTATTAGCAATTCTTGAGCAGCACTTTAAGCCTGAGTTCTTAAACCGTGTTGATGAGACTGTGGTATTCCACCCATTAACTCGTGAGAACATCAAGAGCATTGCTAAGATTCAGCTTGAAACTCTATCAAAGAGATTAAAGAATGAAGGCTACGATTTAACCTTAGGTGAGAGCATCTACGATAGAGTTGCTACAGTAGGCTTTGATCCAGTATTTGGTGCAAGACCTTTACGTAGAGCAATTCAGAATGAGATTGCTGATCCTTTAGCTAAGTTATTGCTATCAGGTAAGATCCCTGTAAATAAGGCTTTAATCTTAGAAGTTGACTCAGAGGGTAAACTAAGCTGTAAGGCAAAATCATAATATCAGTGAATAACTGATTAAGAAGGCAGAGATGAAAAATCCCTGCCTTTTTTGTGCCTCAATGACATCTTGTAAAAGAATAATCGCTAGTTTAATCAGTTCTGTGTCAGAAAAATCCTAAAGTTAAGATCTAGATCAAATAAGTAGACCACCACCTTACTGTTTAATATCTTGGCTACATCATATAATGAGAACAGTTTTGATGTAAGAGAAGATAACAAGTGAGTGCAGATTTAAATTCCCTCAAAGAAGCGCTTGAGCAGTGCGATTTAGATAAATTCTTATCCTTGATTAACAAGGAGCAAGAAGAACCAATAGATATCAACTCTACTTTAGGTGATGTTGAACTGACTCCATTTGAATATTGTTTAAATTTAGGTAATGTCAGCATTGCTGAAAAAATCTTAGATTTAGAGGGCTTTGACCTAAATTATAAAGGTCACAATCCACTGCGCTGTTCAATAATTTATGGCTACACTGCACTAGCTCAAAAACTAATTGAAAAAGGCTGTAATCCAAACTGCAGAGAAGAGAACAAGAAGAGTCTTTTATATCTTTGCTTAGAGCGCGGTTATTTTGAGCTAGCTCAGTTACTTGTATCAAAAGGAGCAGAAATCAATTCAAGAGATGAAAATGGTTTTACAGCCCTCATATATGCAGCGTATACAGGAAAAAGTGCAATTGTAGATTTCTTGCTAAAAAATAAAGCTCTTGTTGATATCTGCAACAACGAAGGTTGGAATGCTGTAGTTGGTGCTTTTGCAAATGGGAATACAGAAATTGTAGACAAGCTACTAGCTGCAGGAGCCCATTTCCAGGAAAGTTATGCTCAAGCAGCATTACTCAACTCCTATATTAATGGGAACATAAAAGTTGCGAAGTCTCTGTTAGAAAAAGGTGTAAGTCCAAACTTTACAGACAAAAAGTCAGAATGCTTGCTTATAGTCGCTTTAGAAAAAGGTGATTATGAATTTGCAAAGTTATTAGTTGAAAAAGGAGCAGATCCTAATTCAAGAACTAAAAAAGATAGAGTTCCTGCTCTTTCATATCTGGCAGCAAATGGACAAGATGAGCTAATAAAGTTCTTTAAAGAAAAAGGTGCTGATTTGAATTTGGCCTCAAAGTACGGGAACACACCTTTCTTAAGAGCTGTAAGAGAAAATCAGTTGCAAACGGCAAAAGTACTAGCTGAATTAGGGGCAAATATCAATGCAACTGATAGCGATGGAGTCGGAGCAGCAATAATAAGCGCCAAAAATGAGTACTATTGCATGGCAGAGACATTAGTTTCTTTAGGTGTAGATGTAGAGTTAGCTGATAATGATGAATGCAATGCCATTAAATATGCACTTGATAAATATGACAGTAAGATGCGTAAAATTCTGACGGTTAATAGATAATGTTAGATTCAACTGCTGTTTTTGATGCTGTCAGACGAGGATATTCAGAACTAAAAGAGAAATCAGATTCTGATATTCTTGATTACTTTGCAGATATGTCTCCAAGTGAATTACAAGGACATATAAGCAATGTAAAAGGTATTGTCTTTGAAGAAGTTATATCAGATCATCTTAATTCAAATGGATTAGATTCAAGTTTATTTGAATTGACCAATCATCCTGCATCCGATATTTCCATTTTTGATGATGGAATTTCTCTTGGGGAAGTTCAGTTAAAAGCAACTGACAGTGTAAGTTACATCAAGGATGCTTTAGAGGCAAATCCTGATATTCCAATCATAACAACCAGCGAAGTAGCTTCAAGTTTTGACGATAATTCCATGATTATTGACTCTGGACTTGATAATAGTCTTTTGACAGATACTGTATCATCAGTTATCTCTGACAATCTTGAAGTAGTAGATTCAACTGATGTTATAAGTGGAGCTGTTAGCGATTACCTATCAGATGCATCTTCTGATGTTTTAAGTGATTCTGTAAGTGACGTACTTTCAGATGCCGTATCGGATACTCTTTCAGATATTATTTCTCCTATACCATTAGGACCTATCGGACTAATTAAATTAGCAATAGGTCTATTGCTTTAGTTCTATTGAGAGTCTTCTAATTTGACTTTAAATAATCTATTCAATTTCTTCGTAGAAGATAACCTTTGCTGCGCACTTCTGCTTTTCATAATCTAAATCAATGTACTGTCCTTCTTCTCCATTAGAAAAAAGGTTTCTAAAAAAATCAGCATATTCAGGAAAATCATTGATAACAATAAGGTTGTTTTCTCCATTTTCATTTTTGTTTACTCTAGTTAGTCCTACGTACAACAGGCAGTTTTTGTCATTTGTAATTTGATCTTCTTTTTGTGGAGACAAGCTTTTAGGATCTTCTGGATCGGTATATTTATGAATGTTAACTAAAATAACATTGTAAGATTCCCATCCTTTGAAACTGTGTATTGTAGAACACTTTAAGCTGCCAGGTCGGCTTCCCATATTCAGTTTTTCTTGTCTGAGAGTATGATTATCGTCACTAAAGATCGACTCTGTAGGAATATTGTTTTCGTTTAAAGATTCAACAATTTTTCTACCAAATTTTCTGCTGTTGCAAAGTACACAAATATCATCCAAAGGTATTTGTTTTTTGTTAACAAGCTCATCAATAATTGACTCTATTTTTAGTAGGATTAACCATTCATGATGTTCTAAGTTATCTTTGGATCTTGTTGAAGGAAAATCACACTGATACCATTTAATATTTAAATTTCCAAAGAATTCATGTTGAACTCCACCTTCAGAAATTGGCACTGCCCTAAATTCATCTGTATCGTTATCTTTTTGAATGAACCTTGAACCAAAATCAGAGCAAATATTAATAAGCCCATTTGGCATACGATATGATCTGTTCAATTTTCTCCATCTGCCTTTAAAACCTAAACCATCAGTTTTTACGAGTTCTTTAGAATGTGAATACACATCTTGAGTTGCATCAGCTAAGAGCATTAGGTAGCCATCTTCTTTTAAAAATTTATTTAAAATTTCAAGCCACAACAGTTCAAAATCTTGACCTTCATCAATGATGATTGCGTCGTATTGTTTAGGTGCAATAAGCTCTTGAGGAGTTCTATCAAGAACAACTTTTATATTCTTTTGAGTTTCTTCGTAAACCAGATTTTTAACATTATTAGCATTTTGGCAGAATACAGCTCTTACATTACCTAGAAAACCATGAAAATGGATTATGGACAATTTTTGTATATCAACCTTTTCTTGCACTATTTCATTTTCTTCAAAAACTAGTAACTGTGGATTACACAGAGCTTTTTCAATCAAGGCTCTTAGATAGTTCATCATGGTGATGTTAAATGAAGTAACCAAGACTGATTTGCCTTGATAGAGCAACCTTGCAGCTCGTAACGCTACAACAAGTGATTTTCCTGAACCAGCACATCCTGTAATACGGACCCTTTTTGTTTTATCATTTTTAATAATATTTTTTTGTTCTTTAGATAAATCTAGAAAAAAGTCTTGTTGGGTTGGTGAGAAAAACAAGTGCTTCTTGATTTTTGAATAAACATCTCCTGCCTGAGCATTTTCCTCAGATAGCTCCTCATTTAAGACATTTGAGCAAATTTTGCTTTCATTAAACTCGTGTTGAGAAATAGTGTATAAATGAACATGATTGTCTTGAGCTTCTTTATTTAAATCTGCCTTTAAAACACTACCATTTGTTACAGCTAGATAAAGCGTAACGCATTTAGCTTTTGTAGAATCTAAATATAGGTGCTCTTTGCAAGCTATAAGTTCTTTCAATTTTCTATATAAATCCGCCTCAGATGTGCTGATATTCAAGAAAACAGAATTCTTTTTAGAACTTAAAAATAAGTAGTCAAGATTAGTTCCGTTTAAACAGATGTTCTTATATACCTCATATCTTGGAGCATTTTCTTTTAACTTGTCTAAATTTAATGAAAATGGTGCAGTATCAAAGATCTTTTCATACTCTTCTTTTTTACTTAATATCTCAACCCTTCGTAAAAAATCTGACTTTAAAACAGACTTTGATTTAAAAAAAGAAAGATAGCCTGCATTATTGTTTTCTTTAGCATTGATCAAAGCAAAATTTGCCCCAATGCAACTTTCATTGTTTGTAAGATCTTTTCCGTAAGGTCTTACTACCACAAGATTTCTGTTGTCTTCTAGACATGCTTCTGAGGTAATTAGACTGCCACCATCTGTTCCTGATTGTATTAAAACTACTTTTTCAGATAATCCTGCTTGAATTTTATCCCTTGCGGAAAATGTGTAAACTGATGGTATTGCTCCTATAGGATAGGTTGAGATTAAACAACCTCCTTTTTGAACAATTTCATCAGCTAGTTGTATATTTTGGCTTGGTGCTATAGTGTCTAGTCCGTGTGCTAAAACAGCTATTGTTCTACCATTAGGTGCCGCAAGAGTTCCTTTATGGGCTTCCGTATCACAGCCTAAAGCTAATCCACTTACAACAACAATGTTATTTGAGGCTAGATAATTTGAAATTCTATAGGAAAATTTAGCTCCAAATTCTGATGGAAATCTAGTACCTATAACAGCTATTGCTCTACTAGATAAATTATCAATGTTGCCTTTAACATATAAAAGACAAGGATCATAAGAAGAGTTTTTTAAAAGCTTAGGGTAGCAGTCATCCATTGAGCAAATAATATCAATGCCAAGTTTATTGGCTTTTTCGATTTGATCTTTGCTTTTGGCTACTGCATTTTCAAAAGACTGTTTAGATAAATCAATTGTTCTTTTACGTTGAGCAATATTTTCAATTGCTCCGTATAAGTTTTGTTGTGAAAGATCATCTCTGCTTAATATTTGAATTAGATCTTTGAGCGCTCTAGGGCCAATTCCTTTCATGAAACTTGCAGTTAACAATAATTCAGAAAGTTTAGAAATCATGGTTAAAACTCTCCTTCTGAAATTGCCTGAGCAAAGGCAAATCTAACGATGTTCTCGATACCTTCTTTTTCAAGTTTCTTGCTCGCTTCAATTAAAGATGCACCAGTAGTTATGACATCATCTATAAGTATGACTTTATCAACTGAATTTGGAATGTCTTTTCTTCTTTTTAGATGAAGATGTTCTCTTACGTTTTTAAACCTGTTTTCTCTTGTTTTGGCTTCTTTATGATTTGACAAAGCTTCGTCGTCATAAAAAAACAGATCTGGAATTATATAGAAAGTGCAGTCTCTTTCTATGGGAGTATCATCTAAATATTTAGCTAACTGTTTTAAGAGATTTTCTAGTCGATGAGGTCTTCCTATTCTGTGAGGAATGCAGGATAGAACCACTTCTAAATGACCAAAAATACTATATATAGTTTCAGATATTAAGAGCTGCCTTAGAGTTTCTACCCATTTTACTGGAAAATCGTCCCCTTCTTTTAAGGCTAGAATTTCATGTGTTAATGAGTGAAACCCAATTTTATACTTAAAGAAATCTGTTTGTGGAAAGTATCTACCAGCAACTATGGTTGCATACCTAGTTTTACCTTCAAAATCAGTTTTGTTAAAGTAGAGAAAACGTGCCTTTTCATAGTTAGAAATGTCTCGATAATTACTTTCCATGAAAGGCAAGAATTTGTCAGGATAAGTTACTATATCAACCAGATTAGTTGGAGTGATAATAAATTCTGGTAATGTGTTAGAGTTTTTATAATGAAGTTGTTCCTGTTCTGATAATAGTAACGCTACAAGACAACCTCCATTATAAGCAGTCAAAATATCTGTATTGTTATCTCCAATATAAAGCACTTCAGTGCCTTTAATATCGAATAAAGATTCATCATTTTTCTTTAACTCATTGATAGCACAGAAGATCCCATCATTAAAAGGTTTATGTCGTTCTACATTCTCAAAAGCAACAACTACATCAAAAGGGTAGAAAGTTTTAATTCCCTTATAAAGCGCAGAAATTACTGCATAAGCATATTTCCTAGGAGAATCAGTTAATAATCCAAGCTTTATGTTATGTTTCTTGATCTCTTCTAGTGTAGTTAAAGGAATATACGGCTTGGTATTTACAAGGAAAGATTGGATCTCTTTAATATATTCTTTGTCCTGATTGAAAAAAGGATGATTCGTGTTTCTAAAAACTTCAAGCTCATCTGTGTTTACAAGAGTGTTATCAAGATCAAAAAGAACAATTCGTATGTGATGTGGATCAATCTGATCTGTGTTAGAAGTAAAAGACATGAAACTAACCTAATTACGGCAATAAAATTCAAAATCCATGAAGGATATTATTTCATATGCTGGTCAATAAATTATTGAAGTAGATTCGATAACGAGAACAAAATTGGAAGATTAATCATCCATTAATCTTAAGTTGTAAATTTGATTAATCAGAAAAATGAACTAAACTAAAAAATGCACTCACGAATAAGCGTGGAGCCAGATAGCATAAACAAGCGGTTTTAGTGAAGTGTAAGTATTAATAGACC
>UMFW01034959.1_pt1 | contig 30319 bp, 19 predicted proteins | sample 1965111 | NCBI WGS metagenome assembly UMFW01 (sample SAMEA4836056, study PRJEB28245) | human gut metagenome | biome: gut microbiome; material: fecal sample | place: Denmark | collected 2008
AATAAACATTGAACGCTATGAAAAAGAAAGAATATATAAAGCCAGAACTGAGTGTCTACCAAACGGAGACACAGGCCATCCTCGCTGGCTCTTGTCTCGAGAAAGCAAAGGATGAGGATTATAGCGATGAGTCGGTTAATGACTATCGTGATACTTGGGGCAATATTTGGGCAGACTAAAAAAAACAGCCCCTCCCCCGCGCCGCGCCCGCGCGGCTTTCCCCTCCCCTTATGGAGGGGAGTGAATGGCCTTGCAAACTACTATGGATTGTAATACGTAACTATGTTCATGGAGGACGGGGCACGGAGACCACCGTCCTACTTGTAGATGGCTTTTCTTGTTGCTGGAGGACGGTGTATTCGTTTAGATAAAAATTTACTGCTGTCCGCTAAAACTCCAAAGAGCATACATACGGTTCATCCCTCAAAATATGTGCGCCAGTACTTGGCCCAAGTACTGCAGTAATCTCCATCAAGTACTGCAGTAATCTCGGCCAAGTACTGGAGTAATCTCCATCAAGTACTGGAGTAATCTCGGCCAAGTACTGAGATGATATGTTTGCTATCTTTGATTAGGGGGCTTACTTTTGAACATACAAACCCCGAAGTTCTAATTTTACAAGGCTTTGGCGAGGACATTTATGCTCTTTTGAGTTTTACTGGACAGCAATAATTTTCGAAACATTTTTCTCGTTTCCTTCGCACTTTCAAAATAATAGTTTAACTTTGCAAGCATATAAAAATACAAAATAGCTATGGAACCAAAATTAGGAGATATGATGAAGGTAAATCCTTCTTTGACAGGTTTGACTGACTGGATTGAGGGGCAAGTTATTGATGTTGAGCACAACCCTTTTATGGGATTGGTTATTTCCATCAAGGACAATTTTGGCAGGATATTCTTTGGCCAATCTAAATATTTTAAGTTAGCATAATGTTTGCAATAGCTTTTGATTTAGATATAAATGCTCTTAGTAAGAATTACGGAGAGCCTTATAATAATGCATACTACGAAATAAAGAAATTATTGCGTGGTTATGATTATTATGCAACCCAGGGTAGTGTTTATCTTTCCAATGATAATGATATGCTACATTTGGTACAAGCAATGAATGCTCTAAAAGCTGTTCCCTGGTTTAAGAATTCGGTGAGAGATATCAGAGCTTTTAGAGTAGAAGATTGGTCAGACTTTACCCCTTTCTTTAAAGATTAACCATTAAATTAACTTTCAATATAATACCTCATGCCCCTCATTCCATGAGGTGTTTTCGTTTCATTTCGCGTCTTTTCTGTCTCTTTTTTATGTCTTTGCGTCATTTCGCATCAGCATAAAAAAGGAAGCAAGCCCTACTAAACACATTAAATTATAGGTTTTATTAAATAAATATTCTGTTTTTCCGCTTTCGTATGAATATATTTTCTATATTTGCAAAATGATGGTTGTACCCTCTCGCGTGTGTTATCAGTCACTTACCTAATAAATAAAAAAACTTTATGAACAACATTCCTTTAGTATTTTGGCTAATCCCTATTGCCAGTGTTGTGGCTTTGGGAATGGCATGGCTCTTCTTCCGCTCAATGATGAAGGAAGACGAAGGTACCGACCGTATGAAAGAAATTGCTGAGCACGTGCGCAAAGGCGCTATGGCCTACCTTAAGCAGCAGTATAAGGTGGTAACCATTGTTTTTGTGGTGCTGGCCATCATTTTTGCCTTCATGGCCTATGTGCTGAAGGTGCAAAACCCCTGGGTGCCGTTTGCATTTCTTACGGGTGGCTTGTTCTCGGGCTTGGCAGGCTTCTTTGGCATGAAGACCGCCACCTATGCATCGGCCCGCACGGCCAACGGTGCGCGTACCAGTCTTGATAAAGGATTGAAGATAGCCTTCCGCAGCGGTGCCGTGATGGGCCTTGTGGTGGTGGGCTTGGGCTTGCTCGATATTGCCATCTGGTTTATTGTTCTTAATGCTGTTTATGATGGTGAGAGCACAGCTCTTATCACGATAACCACCACTATGCTTACGTTTGGTATGGGCGCTTCTACCCAAGCCCTCTTTGCTCGTGTGGGCGGAGGTATCTATACCAAGGCTGCCGACGTGGGCGCCGACCTTGTGGGCAAGGTTGAGGCCAACATTCCTGAAGACGACCCCCGCAACCCCGCTACCATTGCCGATAATGTGGGCGACAATGTGGGCGACGTTGCTGGTATGGGCGCCGACCTATACGAGAGCTATTGCGGCTCGATATTGTCGACAGCTGCCTTAGGCGCTACGGCTTTTGCTATGAATGGCGATATGCAGCTACGCGCCGTTATTGCTCCTATGATTATTGCTGCCATCGGCATCTTCCTTTCGCTCATAGGCATCTTCTTGGTGCGCACCAAAGAGGGGGCAACGATGAAAGAATTGCTCCACTCGTTAGGCCTTGGCACCAACGTCAGCGCTACCCTCATTGCTGTGGCCACCTTTGTTATATTATATCTTTTGAGCATCGACAACTGGTTGGGCCTCTCGTTCTCTGTTATCAGCGGTTTGGTGGCAGGCGTAATCATTGGTCAAGCCACCGAGTATTATACCTCGCACAGCTATAAACCCACGCAGCAGATAGCCGAAGCCTCGCAAACAGGTCCGGCCACCGTTATTATAAAAGGTATAGGCACGGGCATGATATCAACCATGATACCCGTTGTTACCATCTCGGTAGCCATCATGCTCAGCTATCTCTGTGCCAATGGCTTTGATATGTCGATGTCGGCTAAGTCGATCAGCACAGGCCTTTACGGCATTGGCATTGCCGCCGTGGGCATGCTTTCTACCCTGGGCATCACCCTTGCCACCGACGCCTACGGCCCCATTGCCGACAATGCTGGTGGCAATGCCGAGATGAGCGGTTTGGGTGAAGAGGTGCGTGAGCGTACCGACGCTCTCGACGCCCTTGGCAACACCACCGCTGCTACGGGCAAGGGCTTTGCCATTGGTTCGGCCGCCCTTACCGCCCTGGCCCTGTTGGCTTCGTATATTGAAGAGATAAAAATTGCGATGATACGTGCCGTTGAAGAAGGCCAGCAGTATGTTGATGCCGCTGGCAATATTTTCGACCCCTCTCATGCCACCACTACCGATTTTATCAACTTCTTCCAGGTTACCCTCATCAACCCCAAGGTGCTCGTAGGAGCCTTCCTCGGCGCTATGGCCGCCTTCTTGTTCTGTGGCCTTACCATGGGTGCTGTGGGACGTGCAGCCCAGTCGATGGTGCAAGAAGTGCGTCGCCAGTTCCGCGTGATAAAGGGCATACTTGAAGGCAAGGCTACCCCCGACTATGGTCGTTGTGTGGCCATCAGCACCCGCAGTGCGCAGCGCGAGATGATATTGCCGTCGCTATTGGCCATCGTCATCCCCATCATCATAGGTCTTGTGCTGGGCGTGGCTGGCGTGCTGGGTCTGCTCACTGGCGCATTGGCAGCAGGTTTCACTCTGGCCGTGTTTATGTCAAACTCAGGCGGAGCATGGGACAATGCCAAGAAGATGATTGAAGAAGGCAACTTTGAGGGTAAGGGCAGCGAGAACCACAAGGCCACCATCGTGGGCGACACCGTGGGCGACCCCTTTAAAGACACCTCTGGGCCCTCGCTCAACATCCTTATCAAGCTCATGTCTATGGTCAGCATTGTTATGGCGGGCCTCACCATAGCGTTCTTGTAACAGGAAAATATTAACCCAAAACGGTCATTAGGCCGTTTTATGTCGGTTTTTATAACTGCTTGCTGTCTTTTGGTTTTTATAAGGCATCTTTTGCTTGTTTTTAATTCGCAATAGCTCGCTATTACTCATTAAAAGCCAAACAAAATCTACTCTTCTAAAAATCCAAAATACAAGCAAGCCCTAATGACCGATTTGGGTTAATTTTTTGAACAATCTGTTTCTTCCTTTCAATGCTTTTTTGTATTTTTACAACCAAGTATTTTGAAATGATGAAACAGATTGTTCTTTTATATCACCTCATAACAGTGGTCCTTGGGTGTGCGTTTCTTGGCGTTGCGCAAAAGGCGCAAGGCAAAGCGGTAAGTGCTGAACAAGCAGCCCTGTTAGCCCGAAAATATGTTAAGCTGTCAAGCAATGCCCAGGCCGATGTTAAGGCTCAGGCACGCGCCATACATAGTGGCACCGTTACACAGCCTCCTTATTACATCTTTAACGATGCGCAAGGCCGAGGCTTTGTGGTTGTTGCGGCCGACGATGCTATGGGACAGGTGCTGGCCTATGGCACCGAGGCTCCCCTCGACACGCTTACCGCCAACCCCAGCGTAAAATGGCTATTGAATGGGTATCGTCAAACCTACGATGCGCTGCAACAAGGCGCTATCGCGGTGCCCTATGCACCATGCCGTAGCAGCAAGGCGCTGTTAACAAAAACCGTGCAGCCCTTGCTCAAAAGCAAGTGGGGGCAAGGCCATCCTTTTAACGCCAAAACGGGCTATCCTTATAGCGGATGTGTGGCTAGCGGTGTGGCACAGATGATGTATTATTATCAGTGGCCCGCACAAGGTACAGGCAAGGCCGAGTATAAGGTGACTTATTATGATGAGATGAAGCGTGCCGACTTCAGCCAGTCGCATTACGATTGGGCCAATATGCTACCCTCTTATCTCTACCCCGTGCACGCCACTACCGAGCAAGAAGATGCCGTAGCCCTGTTGATGAACGATGTGGGTGTGGCCTCGTTTATGCAATACACCCCCGCCGCCAGTGGCACGCAAGGGGTGTTTGCTTATCAAGCCCTTCAAAAACATTTTTCTTATACGGCGGCTTATGTTACACGGGCTGTAGAGGGGGCAAGTCGCTTTGCCGAGATATTGCGCAAAGAGCTGCTTAACGGCTGCCCTGTTTATCTTGAAGGGCGACCAGCGGGGGCGGCGTCGGGACACGCGTGGGTGGCCGATGGCTTCGACGAGAACGGACTCTTCCACATGAACTTTGGTTGGGAGGGGCAGGGCGATGCCTATTATTCGCTTACCAACCTCAATGTTACCGAAACAGGCAGCGAGTTTCAAGGCAAACCGTTGGCCTTCAATCGCGCCATCACCGCCATACTGGCACACCCCAACAACGGACAATATCCCGACATCGACCGTGCTCTGTTAGAAACCTCGCCACAACTGATGTTTAATGAGGGAGGCTCTTTTACGTTAAAGGAGGCAACAGAGAAATCTTTCGACCCCTCGCAGTCGATTACCGTAATGCTCAATTCGTTCGTAAACCGTGGCCTACCCTTTAAGGGCGACATTGGTGTGGCTGTATATGATGAGGTAGGCCAACTGCAGCGGGTGTCTTACTCGGCTTACCATGACATGGGTGGCCTCACCCAGCATATCTATGGCGCTGTCAACGATGGCTTTATGGGTACCGACTATCTTATTAACCAGCCCCAGTCTATAACAATAAGTTTGGCGGCTCTTGCCAATGGCTACTATCGTCTCGTGCCCGTGTGTGCTGCCCTTAACAACGATGGCACATGGGATGCGTTTTTACCCATAAAGAAGGCGCCCATCATTGAGGTAGAGTTGGCCGATGGCGCAGGGCGTATAACCGAGACATGCACTGACGAGGCTCACTTCCAGCTCATGGCACAACCTCGACTTGCGGCCGATGCCGAGCAAGGTGCAAAGGTGCAAGCCTTTTTTACGATTAAGAACTTGAACGGCGTGCCACGCGATTGCTATCTTGGCGTGCAACTGCTTGATGCCTCGCAAACCGTAGTGCTTGATGCTCGTGCCAACGTGCCCACTGAGATAGAGGGCTTTACCGAGGCCGAGATACCCATCACATTATCTCTGCCCGCCCATCTTGCCCCCGCGCGCTACGAGGTGCGCCTTATGCTGTGGGCCGATGCGGCCGAAACGCAACCTTATCCCATCAATAATATACATGATAAAGATGCTGCCTATATCACGGTTACCGAGGCACAAGCACGCCCCCTCATGGACAGGGTAGAAGTGTTCTTGGTCGACGATGCCAACGATAAGATAGCTTCGGGCAGTGTAGATATGAATAAGATGTCGCTGTTTAAGTTGGCAGTGACGTTACGCACCACCGATGGTCAAAGCTACGATGGCCCTGTAACATTGTATAGCGAAGATGTTGTTACAGGAGATAAGGAACCGTTGCCAGGTTTTGGCGATAGAGTGTTCGTTTCGTCATCGTTTGATGTGCCCCTCTTCAGTTATTGGCTACGCAAGGTCAATGTGCCTTGGGCCGAGGCACGCACCTATCGCATTATAGTGATGGGGCAGATTGATGAACAAGAGGTAGAGCTAAACAGCCCACAAGCGCCAGCCTATTATCTGAAGCGCGAGTCAGACGTTATAACCCTTTTCCAGGGTTTCGTTACTTCAACAGAGAGTGTAACCGCTGCTCAGCAGCCGTTCACCGTTCATCGTGAGGGCAATGTGCTCACTGTTTCGGCGCACGGCCTGTTGTCCTTACGTCTTTATGATATGGCTGGTCATCAGCTCAAGCAATGTTCTTCTGCCGATGCCCGTCATGCCTCCCTCTCACTGCAAGGCATGAAGCAAGAGCCTTACCTGTTGCGCATAGAGACCGCAAAGCACACTTATGCCTATCGGTTTTGTGTTATATAGTTCTTCTATACCTTTTTAATGTTTCGAAAGGCAGACTTAGTGTTGTATTGGTAGTTGCTCGCAGCCTGCACATTACTCTATTGTTTATACCAAAATTTAGGTATTTTACCTTTTTGTAAAATACCTAAATTTTGGTATTGCATACCTTTTTAAACCTTAATAACTTTGCAATCGAGAAAATGTTAAGTTGTTGAAAGCATTGCGGTTAAGATTGTTAAGATGTTTTTTTTGATTGTCAACATGAAGACAAAAAGCCTATAAGAAACAAAAAGAGAAGATGAGCAGAGCACTGTTATTTATATATTTTTTGATAGCGCCAGCAATGGTGTGCGTGGCTGGTACAGGTGGCTATGTTGTGCGTGGCAAGGTGATTGATGCGCGCAGCCTGGCACCGCTGGCGTATGCTGCTGTAAGAGTGCAAAACCTCGAATTGTGGGCCATTACCAACGAGGCAGGAGCCTTTACGATAGCCCATGTGCCTGGGGGCGAAACCACGGTGCAGGTTAGCACCCTGGGATATGTTACCCGCACCATTACTTTCATGCTTAACAACGATACCGACTTAAAAAACATACGCCTAAAAGAAGACAACCTTAGTTTGCCCGATGTTGAAGTTACCGCTCGCAAGCAGTCGGGCACAGGCACCACCACCTATACCCTTGATCGTACTGCGCTCGACCATTCGCAAGTGCTTTCGCTTGGCGACATTATGGCCCTGATGCCTGGTGGCCAAACCACTAACGCTACTTTGATAGACGACACACGCTTGGCCCTACGTTCGGGCACTGGCGAGCGTGGCAATGCCGCCTTTGGCACCGCCATCGAGGTTGACGGCGTGCGCCTTGATAACAATGCCAGCATGAGCGAAACACAGTCGGCCTCTACCCGCAACGTCTCGGCCTCAAACATCGAGAGCGTAGAGGTGATAGCTGGCATACCCAGCGCCGAGTATGGCGATGTGTCGAACGGTGTGGTAAAGGTAAACACGCGCCATGGCCATACGCCGTGGGTGGCAGAAGCCGCTGTCAACCCCTACACCCGTCAGGCCTCTCTTAGCAAAGGTTTTTTGTTAGGGCGTCGTGGTGGCACCCTCAACCTTTCGGCCGAGCATGCTCGCTCGTTCTCCGACCTTGCTTCGCCTCACACCGCCTATACGCGCAACACATTGTCGGCCACCTATAGCCGGGCCTTTAAGCTTAGCGGCACCACCCTCAACCTTACGGCGGGCCTCACAGGCAACATAGGCGGTTACAACTCGGAGGCCGACCCTGATGCCTTTCGCGACACCTACCAGCGACAGCGCGACAACCTGCTGCGTGGCAACGTACAGCTCAACTGGCTTTGCAATACACGTCGTGCTGGCGTGTTCAACGTCAGTTTGCAGACCGCCCTCTCGTATGCCGACAAACGCACCGAGAGCAATGTCAACACCTCGTCGGCATCGGCCCAAGCCTATCTTCACACGTTGAACAGTGGCTACGACATTGCTCGCGATTATGTCGAGGGCATGGGCACGGGCAGCATTATCTTAGGTCCTACGGGCTACTGGTATGTGCGCTCGTATAACGACCAGAAACCGTTGAGCCTACAACTGAAGTTGAAGGGCCAGCACACACGCCGCTTGTCATGGGCCGTAAACAAACTGACAGTGGGTGCCGAACTGAACGCCTCGCGCAACAACGGCCGTGGCACCTATTATGCCGACATGCAGTTGGCACCCACCTGGCGCCCCTACGATTATAGCACATTGCCCACCCTGCGCAATATGGCCCTCTTTGTTGAAAACCGCCTCACCCTGGGACGCTGGCTGCTGGTGGCCGGCATGCGCGACGATGTTACCTCGATCAACGGTTCAAGTTACGGCACCGTGTCCAGCGTGTCGCCTCGCTTCAACGCCCGCTATCACCTGTTAAAAGGTAAAAACGCGCAAGTGGCGCTGCATGTGGGCTATGGCAAGAGCGTAAAGTTGCCATCGTTTCAGGTGCTTTATCCTGCCGACTCTTACACCGACCGACTGGTGTTTACCCCCGCATCAACGGCCGACAACAAGGCCTATTATGCCTACTACACCCATGTGCAAAACGCCCTGTATAACAGTAGCCTGAAGTGGCAGAGCACCCATCAGTGCGAAGCTGGCATTGATGCCTCGCTGGGCAAGGCACGTTTGAGCGTGTCGGGCTTCTGGAGCCGAACCTATAACCCCTACCAAATGGTAAACTGCTACACACCGTTGGCCTACAATCAAACCTCGCAGGCCGCCCTTGAGAGTTGCGGTATTAGTGTGGCCGATCGCCTTTACAACATCAATGCCACCACGGGCATCGTCAGCGTAACCTCGCGCTCTACAGGCGCTACCATCGCCTTGCCCTATACCACCCGACACACCTATACCGCCAACCAGCAGTGTGTAAACGGTTCGCCCGTAACACGTTATGGCCTTGAGTGGGTGGCCGACGTGCCACTACTTAGCGCACCCCACACCGTGGGCCTCGCGTTGCGCTTCGATGGCAAATATTATCACTATCGAGGCATCGACTGCACCCTCATCGCAGGGGCTCCGAATGGCGTGGGCGATCAGGCTTCAACCTCGGCTCAGCAACCCTTGATAGGCTATTATGTGGGCAGCAATGTTAGTTCAACATCGGCCGTCAGCACCCCAGCGGTGAGCAATGGCTTGCTGAACAAAGGGTGCAGCATGAACACCACCCTCACGGCGCGCATACCACGGCTTAGGCTTATCATGACGTTGCGCCTGGAGACCACCTTCCTCAATTACCGCCGCAACCTGTCAGAGCAGCGCACCACGCTGGCACTGGCTCAGGCTGGCGATGTTGAGGGCACACTTTATACGGGGCAGAAAGACCACTATGTGGCCGTTTATCCACAGTATTACGCTACATGGGAAAACCCCACCGAGCGCATACCCTTTGCCCAGGCGCTGCTGGCAGCCAAGGATAACGACCCCCAGCTCTACCAGCAGTTGTGCCAGTTGATCGTGCGCAGCAACACAGCCTACTATTTCAACCCGCAACGGGTGTCGGCTTATGGCTCGGTCAACTTCTCGGTAACAAAGGAGATAGGACGCTGGGTGAGCCTGTCGTTCTATGCAAACAACTTTTTTAATAATATGGCCAAGGTGCGCAACACACAAACGGGGCTCGAAACATCGCTCTTCAACAGCGGATACATACCCAAGTTTTATTATGGTGCATCAGTAAGAGTGAAAATATAAGGAAGAGAGAAAGATGAACAAGATAGAACGATATATCTGCGGCATCATGCTCATGTTGCTGGCCTCGTGCAGCTACGACGAGCACATCAGCACCTACGACGTTGAGGTGCAACTGAGCGAGGCGGTGGCCGATGTGCCTGTACTGATGACCAATGCTACGGGCAGCACAGCCACAGCCATGACCGATGCCACGGGCACCGCCCACTTCAGTGTACCAGCGGGCATATACAGCATCAGTGCCTCGAAGGTGACCGATGATGCCTATTTTCGGCACGTGTGCAACGGCTCGATGGCCGACATTGCCATTGGCGCAAACAATACCTCGGTGGCACTGCCTGTAACGCTAACCACCATGCAAACGGCCAACCCCATCGTTATTAAAGAACTGTATGTGGGTGGCTGCCAAAAAAACGATGGCTCGGGCAAGTTTGCGATCGACAAGTGCATCATCCTGTATAACAATTCTGACGAGCCTGTGGCCCTCGACAATGTGGGCTTTGGCATGATAGAACCCTATAATGCCGAGGCCAACACCCACTCGTTTCTCAATGGTGGCAAGCTCGATTATGCCGATGCCGACTGGGTGCCCGCCATCAACGGCGTGTGGTATTTTCAAGAGGGCACCATCATAGCACCTTATGCCGAACTGGTGGTGAACGTGCATGGCGCCATTGACAACACCCTTACCTATAGCAACTCGGTAAACTATGCCCACGCTGCCTACTATTGTATGTACGACGTTGAGGCTACGAGCAGTGATGGCGGCAAGTATAGCAATACTACCTATTATCCTTCGCCCGCCGATGTCATTGCCACCAGTCATTATCTAAAGGCGGTAAAGTATGGCAAGGGCAACGCGTGGCCTATGAGCCAAACATCGCCCGCCGTTGTGTTGTTTCGCACCGAGAATATCACCCCAAAGGCTTATGCCGAAGATGCAACAAACATAATATACCCCACGGGGCGCGAGGGCAACATAGTATATGCTTGCCTAAAGATGCCACGCCAATGGGTGATTGATGCCGTAGAGGTGTATAACGCCACGGCGCTGGCCAACTGCAAGAAGCGCCTTACCGCCGATCTTGATGCAGGCTATGCCACGCTGACGGGTGGCTATGGGCACGCATTAATAAGAAAGGTAGAGACGACAACCGACGATGGGCACGCCATCTACCAAGATACGAACAATTCAAGCAACGATTTTTATGAAGCCAATCAGTGTTCTCTTCGTTAGCCTGTTGTGCTTGCCCGCTATGGCGCAGCGCGACTATGAGCTTACTTTGTGGCGCAACCCTTGGCTTAAGTCGGGCAATGCAGCTGCGCTTACCACTTACAACGACAGCACCATAGCTCACGCCACATTATATTATATGCATGATGATGGACGTAGGCAAACGCTTTCTGACGGCTTCGCGCAAACGCTTTCTAATGGCAAACGTCAAAAACGCTATGGTGCCGACGTGCAATCGGTCTTTCGTCTCTCGCCCCATATCGTAACCTATGGCCGAGCCGCTTATCAAAGCATAAATGTAAGCCAGGCCACGGGCAGTATGCTCTTTCCCACAGCCCAGCTGATGCCTTTCGACCTTGTTGAAGACGATGATAGCAATGCGGGCGACAAACGTATGGAGAGGTTTAACATTGATGGAGCCATAGGCGTGCAACTGACGCGCCACATGGCCTTAGGGGCACAACTCAATTATGCTACGGGCACCTATGCCAAGCATCGCGACCTGCGCCATAGCAACACGCTGATGGATCTCGACGCTCGGCTGAACGCCTTCATACAGTTGCCGCACAACAGTGGGGTAGGGCTGGGGCTACTTTACCGCCGCCGTACCGAGACGATGCGGTTTAAAACCTATGGCACCACCGACCGCATATACACTACGCTGGTCGACTATGCCAACGGTCAAGGTGAGCGCGAAACCTTTGGTACCGAATGCTTTACGGATAGCAAAAACGAGCTTCCGCTGCTGTCTGAATATGTTGGCGTTACGGCACAAGGAGCTTACAACCGCCTGTTTGCCACTGCCACTTATGCCCACCGCACGGGCTATTATGGACGAAAATCGCAATACAGTGCGTCGCACGCTCGGCATCAGGGCGATGTGGTTGCCTTGCAGGTGCGCTACGACGTGGTTCGACAGCCGCAACGTCTGCTGTGGATGGATGCACAGATGACCACCGAACGGCTCACCACCGAGCGCGAAAACTATCGTCGCACCACAGCCACCAATGGTACAGCGGCCTCTTATTACGAATATTTTGAACCCACAAAGATGGCCGACAAGGCACAAACCGATGGCTCGCTGAATGTGAATGCCTACTGGAAACCTGCCACTGATATTTTTCTGTGGCACATGGCTGGCGGCATAGGCTACTGGGTGCGCCGACAAACGGCCTATGTGTTTACCGAGGCACATACCGCCACGCCACACGTCATGGCACCCTATGTGCTGGCGCGCCGTGGCTGGATGTCACGCCACCGCTCGGTGTGGTGGGCGCAGGTGCAGGGCCAAGCCTTTATGGGTAGCCATGAGGGACTGACTGCTGGCGCCTCTCTATCTTACGAAATGCCGCTACGGGGCACGAAGGTTAGACCTTGCTTGTCGCTCAACTATTGCTTCTGGCGAGTGTCGGGCGCCACGCGAAACAGCCTTGGGCTCACGGCTTCGGCCACGTTTTAGGAAAACGTGCTGATTGTTCTTGTATAGGCAAGCGGCAAAGCCGAGCAGAAACTTACGAAACTTTTAAAAAATAACGAATATGAAAAAGATTTTTACACTTATTGTTGCTTGCGTAGCAACACTGGCTGCCACAGCTCAAACCGAGGGCACAACCACATCTAACGCTTGGGGCCTTACGGGCGAAGGCACAGAGGCTAACCCCTATTGCATTAATACAGCCGACGACCTGTACACCATGGCCAAAAACTGTAATGCTAACCACAAGGGCACTGGCGAGTATTTTGTATTGAAGAACGATATCAACTTTGGTGGCTCGGCCGAAACACCCATGCAGCTACCCGCCATTGGCAAGGATGGCAACGCACAGATAGCAGCTATTGCCTATGGCTTTGACGGCACTTTTGATGGTGCAGGGCATACCATCAGCGGCATTTATCACACCGAGGTGGGTAACAACGCCAAAGGAAAATATAACGGCCTCTTTGGCTGTATCGACAAGAACGGTGTGGTGAAAAACCTTGTTATCAGTAAAGACAACCACATTGCTGGCTACAACTATGTGGGAACCATTGCCTCGCTGAACATGGGGCTGATACAAAACTGTACCAACTATGCCGACGTTACTGCTGCCAACTTTGCGGCTGGTGGCGTTTGTGGCTTCTTTGTGAACGGTACAGGCATTGTTAAAGACTGCCAAAACTTTGGCAACGTGAAGGCCATGACCTATGCTTCAGGTATATGTGGAGGCTCACAGTCGGGCAAATCGGTTGCCACCTATAACTATCTTATCGAGCACTGCACAAACAAAGGCAACCTCTCTACTACGAATGGTTTAGGTTCGGCTGGCATCGCTGGCTCTTACTCGGGCGCTGTGAAAGATTGCACCAACTATGGCATTACCGACGATACCCATGGCACCAGCAAGTCGAAACAATATACCGCTGGCATTGTGGCTTGTGCAAGCTACGCTGTCGATATTGACGGCTGCAAAAACTATGGCACCGTGAACGGCGTGAAAAACGTGGGTGGCATTGTGGGCAACGTGATGAAGGGCGACGCTGCAGCCACTGTCATCAAAAACTGTGTAAATGATGCTGCGGTGAACGGACAAGATGCTTATGTGGCTGGTATCGTGGCCAACTCGGCCCGTGCTGAGGGAGTGGTATCGGTAGCCAACTGTACCAATAATGGCGATGTAACTACTACCGCCACCACCGACTTTATTGGCAATCTGCGTGGTAACAGCACCATAGCTCTGGGCGAAGGCAATATCATTGCCGCTGGCCTTAAAACCTATAAGCTCGACCCCGAAACCAGCACCGCCATCAAGGGCATTGAGCAAAATAATGCTGTGGTGAAGAATGGCAAATACTTGAAGAACGGCCGCATCGTTATCATCAACAACGGTAACCAATATAACATTAACGGAACAAGACTATAAGGCTTTTATGCGCAAAATATTATCGTTTCTTTTATGCCTGGGTGGCTTCATAACCGCCGTGGCACAAACCTTGCCCCTCGATAGCTGTGTGCGCAAAGGCACGCTCGGCAATGGGCTTACCTATTATATACGTCATAATGCTCAAACACCCGGACAGGCCGACTTCTACATAGCGCAACGTGTGGGCTCTATCCTTGAAGAGCCACAACAGCGCGGCTTGGCCCATTTTCTTGAGCACATGGCCTTTAATGGCACACGCCACTTTCCTGATGGCAATGGTGGCGAGCGATCGGTGCGCAACTGGTGCGAGCGAAACGGCATTAAGTTTGGTGCCGACCTTAACGCCTACACCTCTATCGACCAAACGGTGTATAATATATCAAACGCGCAGGTAACCAAGGCGGGTGTGGCCGACACCTGCTTGCTTATCTTGCACGACTGGGCCAGCGCCTTGCTGCTGAAGGACAACGAGATTGACCAAGAGCGTGGCGTGATACGTGAAGAGTGGCGCACACGCCGCTCGCGCATGGCAACGATACGTATGATGGAAGATGCTATGCCTGTGATATATGCAGGGTCGAAGTATGCCGACTGTCTGCCCATAGGACATATCGAGGTGGTTGACACCTTCCGCTATGACGTGCTGCGCGATTATTATCATAAGTGGTATCGCCCCGACCTGCAAGGCATTATTGTGGTGGGCGACGTGAACGTTGACGAGATAGAGGCTAAGATAAAACAGCTGTTCCAGAACGACACAGTGCCCGCAGGAGCACCACAGCGCATCTACTATGGCGTGCCCGACAATAAAGACATGATTGTTTACACACAGCCCGACAAGGAACAGCCCACACTGAACCTTGCGCTTTATATGAAGCGCGAGGCCGAACCAAGAGCCACACGCAACACGCGCGAGGCCTTCTTGGGTGGCTATAAGTCGCGTTTGGCCATGTTCATCTTGCGCCAGCGCTTGGCACAGCTCTCGCACGAGGCACAGCCGCGAGTGATGTCGGCCTCTTGTCGCGACAACAGCTTTTATGTAACCCCCGAGAAAGATGCCTTTGCCTTGAACATAGGCTTGATGCCTAACAACCCTCAGGGCAGCATAGATGCTGCTATTGCTATTGTTGAGAAGGCGCGTAGATATGGCTTTACCGAGGCCGAACTGCATCATGCCAAGGTGCAACACACCGTGAGCATTGAGCACCGACTGGACAATAAAAACACCACACGCAATGCCGAATATGCCAAAAGCATAGTGGCCAACTTTTGTAATGCCGAGCCTTGTATGAACATTGAATATGAGGCTGCGCTGGAGGCCGAATTCTCGGCTACGGTAACACTGGCCGACATAAACCAAACCATTAAAGATATTGTTACCGATGAAAACCAGGTGTGCATAGTGTTTGGCCCCACACAGTATGATGGCAAGCCATATACCCTGCCCACAGCTCAACAGTTTAAGGCGTGGATAGAGAGCGCACAACAGCGCTCGTATGCCGACGATGCCAAGGGCGCTGAGGTAGATGCTACCTTTATGAAGAAACTGCCGAAGAAGGGAAAGATTGTGTCGAAACGTGAGGTGGCTAATGGCTACACCGAGTATGTGTTGTCAAACGGCATCAAGGTGAGCGCTCGACCCTCCGACATCGAGCCTAACCGCTTGACGATAAATATGTTTCGTTTGGGCGGACGCTCGCTCTATCCCGACACCGATGCCGCCACCTTGCAGTTCTTAGGTAGCGTGGTGCGTGAGAGCGGTGCTGCCGACTTCGACTACCTCACCCTTGAGAAAAAGCGTCGTGGCAAGGCGCTACGCGTGGTGCCCTATATTGATGATGAAGAAGAGGGCGTGAAGGGCGTGTGTGTGGCCTCCGACTTTGAAACATGGTTACAAATAATGTATCTGTACCTCACCCAGCCGCGCAAAGATAAGGCTATCTTCCAAAACATGATGGGCAAGCAACAATCAATGTTGAAGAACCGTAACGCCAGCCCCAACGTTACTTATAACGACTCGCTGCGCACCGCGGTATATGGCCAGCGCTTGCGCACACAGCCCATCACCGTCGACCGCCTGAAGGAGGTAGACTTTGACCGTATGTACGACATCTACCACGAGCGCTTTGCAAACCTGGCGGGCATGAACCTTATTGTGACGGGCGACATTCGTACCGACGAGTTTGAACAGCTGCTGTGTCAGTATGTGGCCAGCCTGCCTGGCAAGGTTGACAAGAAATGTAAGAAGTGTAAGAAGGGTGCCACCTGTATGGGTAAGCCAGGACAGTATACGCTCGACATACAGCGCGGAGAGGTAACAAAGGTGTTTCAGCATGACATGAAAACGCCATCGGCACTGACCAACGTGCTTTACACCGCCGATGTACCTTACACGGCCGAGAACGACCTGAAACTGGATGTGCTATCGCAGATAATGCGAGCTGTATATACCGAGACGGTGCGCGAAGAGAAAGGGGGCACCTATGGCGTGAGCGTGAACGGACAGTGCTGGAAATATCCTACCGAGGGATGCTCGATGACGGTGAACTTCCGTTGCGACCCGAAACGCTTTGACGACCTCTTGCCCGTGATTGACGAGCAACTGCAACGTATGGCCACCGAAGGCCCTACTGACGAGCAACTGCAAAAGGTGAAAGCCTATGCGCGCAAAAACTACGATCGTGCTGTGCTTACTAACGGCTGGTGGGAGTATGTGCGCTATCACGAATTGCACGATGGTATCGACTTCAACCACAATTATCTTCTGATGGTTGATGCCTTGACCACGAGCGATATTCGCGACTTCTGCCGACTGCTCGCCACCTCGGGCAACCGCATACAGGTAACGATGAAATAAAAAAAGCCTAAGCCATAGGCTTTGGATAGAAAAAAAAGAACGTTTTCGTTAAGCCAGATGAGCAGAGCCAAGCTTGCTTGAGCTTTGCCATGGCGAGAAAACGTGCCATAAAATGGAACACTATGACAAACAAACTTTTTTCAATAAATAAGGGCGTGCAGCGCTTGGCTGCCATGTGCGTACTGGCAATGGCCGCCCTGACGGTAAGTGCCGACAACGTGATGACGAAACAGAGCAATGGCACCTATGTGGTGCGTACAAACACCATCTGTAAGGCGCGCGGATACCGCAAAGGCACACCCGTTGAGGTGCATATAAAAAATGGAAATGTGGTGAAGGTGCTGGCACTGAAGAACGAAGAAACGGTGCCTTACTTTGCTCGGGTAAAACAATTCTTGCTGCCACTGTATAACAACCTAAAGGTGTCGAAGGCGAAAAAGCTGACAAAGAAAACACAGGTTGATGGCTGTACAGGCGCTACCTACAGCACTAAGGCGGTGCAGAAAAACATTAATGCCGCCCTTGAGTATTACGAGAAGAATAAGTAGGTTAAGTTGACGAGTTGACGAGTTGACGAGTTGACGAGGAGATTTGCATTGCTTAGGCAAGCGGCAAAGCCGAGCGGACAAGTAAACAAGGAGATTAGTTTCTCTTGTTAATCGTTCCTCACAACCTTTAAACAAGCAATGCAAATCTCCTCGTCAACTTGTCAACTCGTCAACTCGTCAACTAACGTCACCCCTTCATCTTCAGTTCATACAGGTCGTTGCGGCGGTCGCGCAGGTTGCGCACACTGCCGTAGGTATGCAGCTCGTTTAGCAGCGTCAGGTCGCAGTCGGCTACCAAAATTTGTTCGGTGCCAGGGGTTGCCATAGCACGTTTGCCATCGGTGGGGAAGGCAAAGTCGCAAGGGGTGAACACCGCCGACTGTGCATATTGTATATCCATGTTGTGCACGCGGGGCAAGTTGCCCACACTGCCAGCAATGGCTACATAGCACTCGTTTTCAACGGCACGTGCCTGTGCGCATATTTTTACGCGGGCATAAGCGTTTTGCGTGTCGGTGTTGAAGGGCACAAACAGTATCTGCATACCGTCGGCAGCCATCAGGCGCGACAGCTCGGGAAACTCAACGTCATAGCAAATAAGGATGCCTATGCGGCCACAGTCGGTGTCGAAGGTCTGCACACGGTTGCCTTGGCTCAGGCCCCAGCTTTTCTGTTCGTCGGGGGTAACATGTATCTTCTCGTACATATCTACCGATCCATCACGGCGGCAAAGGAAGCCCACGTTATACAGTCCGCCATCTTCCTTCACAAAAGGCATTGAGCCTGTAATGATGTTGATGTTGTAGCTGATGGCCAGTTCTACAAAGCGGTCGCGTATCTTCTCGGTATATTGTGCCAAGCCACGTATCGACTGTGCTTCGCCCATATCGTTAAACTTGGCCATGAGCGGGGCGTTGAAGTATTCGGGAAAGAGCACAAAGTCGCTCTTATAATCGCTCACCGAGTCGACGAAGAATTCTACTTGTTCAAACAAATCGTCGAGGTCTTTGTAGGGGCGCATCTGCCACTGCACCAAGCCCACGCGCACCGTGGGGCGCTTTTCAACATACGAGTCGGTAGGTGGCTGATAATAAATGTTATCCCACTGCAGCAGCGTGGCACAGTGTTTCGACTCTTCGTCGTTGGGCAGATAGTTGCGTATCACGCGGCGCACGTGAAAGTCGTTTGAGAGCTGGAAGGTGAGCACAGGGTCGTATATCTCGCGCGAGCGCACCTTCTCAATATACTCTTTCGGGCGCATGGTGTCGGCATACTTATGATAGTTGGGTATGCGTCCGCCAAACATGATGGCCTTCAGGTTCAGCTTTTCGCACAGCTCTTTACGATATTCGTACATACGTCGGCCCAAACGTAGGCCGCGGTAGTCGGGGTGTATAAACACCTCTATGCCATACAGTATGTTGCCTTTAGGGTTGTGTGTGTTAAAGGTTTCGTTGCCTGTAACCTTGGCGTAGGTGTGGTCGCCTTTCACCATGTTATAGTCGACAATGATGCTGAGGGCGCAGCCCACAATCTTGTCGTCAACCACAATCACCACCTGGCCTTCAGGAAAGATGGTGATAAGTTTTTTAATTTGTTCGTGTGTCCAAAATACGTCGTGGTCGGCATAAATGCGCCGAAACGAGCCCGCCAGCTGGTCGTAGTCGTCCATCCGGAGGTTGCGCAGCTCCACTTTGTTAATTTTATGTGTCGATTCCATAAGACAATAATTGTTTATCTTGTATGCAGTTGTTCTTGCTTGCAAAAGTAGTAAAATATTTTGATTTATGTGCATACAACGAAAAAAATGCAAGCAAGCTTCAGCTTTTTATATTTTGTAAATTCTTCTATTCATAAGCATAGTTCTTTTAATTACACAATTAAGTTTTCGCTTGCATATTTACACTTTTTTCATTACGTTTATCAGTAGTGGGTAAAAAAGTGGATTCACGAAGCAACAGAAAGAGCACAAGTAACTGATTATCTGTTGTTTATCATTTTCTTCGTTTTGAAAAATATTAAGATAAAGGGAGCATTTTATCTTGATGAAACGCCCCCTTGTACCTGATTTATTGAACTTTCTCATGTGCGGAAGTTAGAGAAGTTATCTTAACTTCCCCATTTGAGAAAGTTGTTTTTACTTTTTTACCCTTTTACTTTTTTACCTTTAAATATTACTTTTTCACCTTAAAGTTTCCTTAGTTGGTTCGTACGATGTAAATGCCACCAGCATTCATATCACTGACACGGCGGCCAGTGAGGTCGTAGATACCGAGCACCTTGGCTTGCTGTTTCTTATCAGCAGTAGAAGCCTGGATACCAGTAGTAATCTTCTTGTAGAAGAACACATCATCGAAGGTTAGCTGTGTACCTGCATTTCCTCCACTGACTGCTAACCGCTGCTTTTCGCTCTACAATGACATCTTTGCTCTCAAAGGATGGAGAACTGAGGAAATCAATGGCATTGAGTTTGAATTGAACTCTATCCTTGTTGAGAAGTGGAAGGGTAAAGCATACCGACTTGTGATTCAAAGACAGAAACAGATGGACGGTGTGCAGGATTTTTGAGAAATTATCATTTCTGAAAAATCAGTTACCATAAACATTAAATGAACTATTCAGTTCTCAGATATTTATAAGATCATGATTTTTTTTCCATTACATAAATAAACACCAGCTTTATGTGGCCGTTCGATCTTTATACCTGAAAGTGTGAACCACTCGTGGGAAAGACCATCAGCATATACTTCAGGATGTTTTATGCCCGTAGATATATCATCAACAGACATTACTGGCTGCGAGGGAACCGACATGTCAACGATAAAACGAAAGGTTCTTCCTTCTTGTAGCGTCACACCGTCAGCCACATACACATTGCCATCACTATGCCCATTCACTGCCTGATGCCCTATGAGAAACACATCACTCATGGAAGAGATGCGGTATTCACCTGTAGGATTCAATTCAACACCCCATCCTGCCTGTCCGAAAAATTTAAAGTCAACATGATTTACATTCAGTTGACGACCTGCAGTAAGTGTCAGTTGGTATCTCTTGTTGCCCACGGGTGCCATACATGTAGCATGGTCGGTATCAGTCCACCAGCTCTGATTGCTTATGATACTATAATACGGTTTATGCAATCCATCACTGCCAATAGCCCATAAGGCACCGGTGCCATCTGCATTAAGACTCAATGGATTCCCATTCTCATGAGAGGCGTATATACGAAAACTCTTCGTTGCGGGGACAAACTTGATGTTATAATAACCACTGAGAGCCGTAAACTTGAAACAACCATTTCCTAACTTGATGAAAAAATCAGGATCTTCATAGAAGTCAGGTGAACTGAAGGCATCATCGCCTACAGCAGTGTATGTTTTGCCCTTTTCAAGATAGATATTGATAGAAAAACTATTTCGGTTATCTGACGGAATCATCTCCATACCACCAAAGGTCACGGCATTTTGTTCTGTATCTCCCAAAAGGACAGAAACAACACTTTTGGCAGGTATATCTACGTTCACATATTCGCTATTCGAAGCAAGGTTGATATGCTTTTCGACCGATGTCTTATTACTAATGACAAAAGCTGTGGTGCCATCCGAGTTTCTTAGTGCGACATAATTGAAGTCCCAGTCATCTCTTGGTACACCATTCTCTATATAGTCACATCTTACCGCACCAGGTCGGATGACAGAAGAAAGATGGCAAATGATATAATAATCGCGATTGTAGCGTACCGTAGAGAGCGCATAACTACTTGCATCTATTTCCATATTGCCATACACAGTACTATTAGATAAGGTGGTAGGATGACCATCATAGTCGAGAAGCAGGTTCCATGCTATAAATGCACTACTCTGGTTTTGCAACGCACGCAAACCCGACCAGTTGAATTCTCCGCATAGCTTGTCTTTTAGATTACGTCCATCGTTCCACGAGCCTATACTTGTCTCAGTATAGATTGACTTCAGACCCGTGTTATTATAAAACGTAGCCATGGCTGTAGGGTCACCCCCATAGTTATGAAAAGCGGCACCTTCCACAAGATCGTCACCAAGAAACGATGATGACCGCAAGGACTTTGCTACCTGTTCGGCATATTGTTCGTTATCAAAATTGTGGTCAAAAAGATATATCTTGGTACTCAGTCCTGCATTGTGAAAGGTTGTGGCAAGAACCTTAACAAAAGCTATTTCCTCTTCAACATCCATGAGCATAGCTCCTCCTTCGTTGTTTCCGTTCCCAGGTTCATTTTGTGGAGTCACCGCATGGATTGTTATTCCGTTGTCTTTCATCGCTTTCAGAAACCTTACGAAATAGTCCGCATAGTCCGAATAACAAGTTTTATTCAGATGTCCGCCTACATAGTTCTCATACGGAACATCCCCATTTTTCTGACTCACCTTCATCCATTTAGGAGCAGTCCATGGTGCGGCAATGATTTTCAGCTTGGGGTTGATGGCTTGCACTTCTTTTAGAATGGGAATCACATACGCAATTTCTTCACTTTGAAGGGCAAAATTTTCTATGCCTTTTACATCGCAAAGAGTATAGCGTGAAAGAGAAAAGTCACTACATCCTATGCTTATGCGCACATAACTCGCACTATAACCCTGGCGCTCTGAAAATATTTTCTTAAGAAGTACATCACGTTCTCCTACACTCATTTGCATTAGATTGTAACACGTCCCTCCGGTAAGTGCGAAGCCAAAACCATCTACCGTCTGATATTGACGGTTTGTATTGATACGCACATAGTTGGATGCAGGACTACCTTTTGTGGTTTTCAGTATTGTCTCTGACAAGAGTTTACTGTTGTTTTCCGTAGTGATCATCACACGGGCTTTTTGCGCTATGACTTGTAAAGAAGTTAATAGCAATAAACCTACAAGGAAAAAGTTTTTTGCAAAAAGAATTCGTCTCTTCATATTTTTAATTATTTGACCACATACTGGACTCATGTCACTGATCTGGTTATCACGAGGGTGCGTCACAGACTTATGACACACCCTCATTTTTATTATTTTATGTTATTTCACTAAAATCTTCTTTCCGTTATGTATGTACACTCCCTTTGGCAATGAGCCTGCACCATCGTTCATACGCTGACCTTGCAAGTTGTACCACGCATGATTATCCTGTTTGTGGGTCTCTATGCTACTTATTCCGTTAGAAGAACCATTCTTGTAGAAATACAGATTGTCGAGATAGAAGGTCTCTCCTTTACCGTTATCAAACTTGAACTGGAAGATCCTGGAAGCGTTGAGTCCAACAAAATCACTCATAGGGATATCTATGCTATTCCATTGATTAGCTATGAGATTAATAGGTCTTTTCAATTGGTCGTTGACACTCCCATCGTTGTTACGACATATTGGGTATACATTGATCGTAAAAGAAGATAGAGGATAGATATCCAAATGGAGATATTCCATATCTGTTGCGTCTATCTCAGGACCACCAAACTCAATTCCGACATAATTAAAGTTGGAACACTTGAGTGTATTGTTGCCGTCAAGGCTGACACTCTGTGTAGCTGTCTGTTGATGCCAAGAGCCAATAAACATACGCGGAACAAGCGAAGTGTAAGTATCACTATAAACCGATTTCACATTGTCAGTTGTGTGATGAGGGATAGGAGCAGCAGTAACTTCTGGTATAGGATGAACTGTCCCAGACTGTCCTTTAAATCCACCAATAGTTACCACGGCACGTTCTGGATGACTGGTGGCACATGTTGCACTTTGGTCAAATGTGTCATCGTATGCGAAGGCATAGGTATAACCGTCGCAACTGATGTCTTTCTGATGGAAGAATTTCACATAAGGGTTATATACATCGGTGTTGAAGAAGCTTCCTGTATCTCCCCAATCCTGCAGTTCGCCATCTGCAAGATTTGTTCTTATCACTCCACGATTCATCGCTCCACAGAACATGGCTTGTACTGGAAGATCTGCATTGTTGCCATTGAATTTTGCAAACTCTCCTGCACCTTCTATCACATCAATGGAGGTAGGCTTGCCTACAATGGCCGTCTGCCCTTGACGAGGTCCTGACTCACTTTTTAAGACGAAGTTGTTGCCATTCACACGTCCACGCCAAACACCTAATTGGTTGCCCATGTTTACGTGTATGTCTTTAGTGCGAAACTCGCTCCAGATACGGTTGATGTAGTCATCGAAATATCCAGTATTCTTCACCTCTGCCACTTTAGATGGTTGCATAATAATACCTCCCAAATGATCCTGAGTTATCTTGTTCTTCAGACAGTTAGAGAAGATATTACCTTCGTTTTGTGTCTTCCAGCGATTGATAATCTCCTCATAGGTATTCACCTCTCCACGCTTGGTGTATGGATTATTAGCACCTGCCGAAGCATTTCCATATAGTTCCAATCCCATGGGATATTGGAATGCATCAACACGTGTGGTATTGATAAACATCACACCATACCTATCATAAGAAAATTCAATAAGTTCCCATCGCAGATCGATATTCGGGTCGGAAGGGTTTTGCATGTCAGCTCCTGCATACCCACCATTATTATCGTTTACGTGTAGGTAAAGCGGTGAATTGAAACCAAAAAACATACGGCAAGCATGGGTTTTATCTACGTAAATGGTTTTGTTTTTTATCTGATTCAGCGGCGTAAACACATTGGCATAACCTCTATCTCCGTTGAACTTATGCAGAGTGTTTGTATTGACAGTAAGGGCCCTGAGTGCAGCATCACTTGCATTGTTGGCTATGAGGTCATAATAAATAGGAGCATCATCACTCACTTTCTTACCAATGATAGCCACATATACCTTGTCGTCAGGAAAAACAGAATTGTTCACTATCTCAATAGGAATGTTTTGTGCATGGACTTTCAGAATTGCAACACAGAATAACGTTAAAAACAATAAAACACGATTTTTTTTCATAATAGTTAGTTTTGAATTATTATTACTCAACTTTCGCAAATGGGGAAGTTAAAGAATTTAAAGAAGTTAAAGCCAAATGCTTTACAGCTAAATTTTCAACCAAAAAGGCTGTTGGCTATAACTTCTAACGACCGAAGGGAGTGATAAATTCTTTAACTTCCATAACTTCTGAACTTGCTAAAGTTCAATTATTAGATTATAGAATATAGCAATGTTACAGCTCGACCCGTATCTTTTTAGCAATGGAATCTATTTTCATGATGTAGATACCTGCCTTCATTTTATCCAAAGACATGGAATATTTGACAGAATCTATTGTCTCGCAACGTATCAGTCTTCCGCTTACATCATAGATAGTCAATTCTTTGCCTTTTGCACCTGTCACGATGATGGTATTGCCCTCTTTTCTGAGGTTCATCCCAGAGAGACTTTCGGTGTTTACGATGCCAGAATAGACTGACGGACTAACGAATTTCCACTGTTGCGTATTGGTGCCATTGTTGTCATATAGCTTTATCCACTCGCCATTGTCCTTGCTCGAGCTCGGTATCTCTATCACTTTACCACTAAGACGTGAAACAAATTGATAATAACCATCACCCTTTTCGACAACGATGAACTGTTGATTCCTGTGGCCGCTATATTCATAGAGTTGCACCTGGGCGCCATCGTTTTTCGACCAATCGGCTACATCCATACCTTGCCTTTTGTTGACTGAAGTACATATAGAATAAACACCTTTTTCACCACCAATCTCTGTCAATGTCCATATCTGCGTTGCATCTATGCCCTCATCATCATATTGAACGATGGCTGTATTATTGTCTGTGTTGTTGTTGTCCAAATCAAGAAACTTACCACTGTTGCGGTTTTGCAACTTATAGTCACCCGATAGTCCACTCTTTCCGTATGCCTCAACCTTCAACGAAGACATCTTATCATTCCATTCTTCACCAACGAAACTCTCAGAGGCTATGTATGACTTACTTTTGCCATTGAAATTGTCACCCTCATAGATTGTAACCTTGAAACCAGGAGTGACCTTCAAAGAACTCATATCATTGTCCGTTAGATTGTAAAGCCCCATTCGACTGAGGTTATATGTGCCTTCAGAAAGGGTCACAGCTTTACCCTTATAGCCTGCATCGGTATACAATGTAACTGCAGAAGCCTCGTCGTATCGGTTCTCAACCACGGCCCACTGTTGTGTGTGGGTGCCATTGTTGTCGTAGATTTTTATCCATTCACCATTTCCTTTGCTTGATTGTGGAATCTCTACCACTTTACCACTGTTACGAGCTACAAGTTGATAATAGCCTTCACCACAGTCGTAGAGAATAAACTGTTGATGATTATTACCCAAATAGTCGTATAGTTGCACCTGAGCTCCGTTATCCTTAGAAAAATCAACGACATCCATACCTCGGTTCTTATTACCATAGGAACAGATGGAGTAGACACCCTTACCTTTCATCACCTCTGTAAATGTCCACGTCTGAGAGGCATCTACACCCTCGTCATCAAACTGGACGATTGCGGTATTGTTATCAGTCTTGTTATTATCCAAGTCAAGATACTTACCACTGTTGCGGTTCATGATTTTGAAGTTACCCGATAGACCGCTCTTACCATTTGGTTCGATTCGCACCGAACAAGCCTTATCGTTCCAATCCCCACCAACAAAAGAAGCGTCTGTTGTCCAACTCTTTGAATTACCAGTGAAATCAGCATTCTCATAGAGTGTAATCTTGAAGCCTTTTGTGACCTTCAACGATGATATATCCTTAGCACTAATGCCATACATGGCGAGTTCTGCCTGAGTGTAGCTACCCTCGCCCAATGATGTTGAATAACCACGATAGTCGGAATCTGCATAAAGAATTGCTATACGGTCATCGCACTTTTTTGTACCAAACACACGTAGCATCCTCGTTGCCCACTGATTAAGATTCCATGTTTCATCGTTATAAACCCAAATAAAACCTCCGCTCACTCCATTATTTTTCTTCCATGACTCCATCTGAGCTACGCATGCATCTACACCACCATCTTGGTAATTCATTCTTCCTGCATGGACAGCTCTGTTACCTAAATGCCAGTCGGATGGATTGTTTCCTGCTCCGCCATCATAACACTGTATAAGTACCCTATCACATCTATCGCCCAACTGAGAAACAAGATTTTCCCAAAAACTACGGTTCGTATATGGCGCGATAGTTGTTTTATACCCCAATTCATACATCATCTGGTGGAATTTAACAGCCGTTGCGACATCGTAGCAATGCTCATCATCGTTGTTTACAGCATCAATCTCTGGAATGGCATTTTTAAGCGCTTTAAAATTCTTATACAAGATGGTACCACTTCCTACACCATGACTATTAATAAGTTCCTTGATGTGACTAAAAGACTCGTTACCCCAACCACCTATACATATTTCTATTCTACTTATGGTTGTTGGTGCCTGTTTTAGTTTTTTTATGTCAGAGACATAGTTGGGTTGCGTGTTACCAAACACATACTTTCCACCTTTGCATACCGTCTCGCCATCTGTAGTCAGTGTACCATCGGACTCAACGTTGATATTGAAGAGAATGATGTATGTGAAACCAGAATTGCGTAATTTCTCGATGGTACCGGGACGATCACGTCGGATATGTCCACCTACATACACTCCAGTGGATTGGGCAATAGTTTTGCTCACTCCCGAAAATACGAGAACGAGCAATAAAAACAGAGTTTGTTTCAATGTATTCATGCTTTGTACTTTTGGGAAAAACGTGAAACAAAGTTGTTAGTCATTCCAAATGAATCCACCATCGCCGGTGTCCGGTCCGTCATCTTCGTCGGCAATATGTTCAACAGAATCGTCGTTGTTGATTTCATACATCGATACTGTGTTCATTGTGCACAAAGCATCATCATTACATATTTTTATATTAATGATTATCGGTTTTATATATTCCTTTTTCATTGTCGCTTTTTTTATTTGACTACATATTTTTTTCCATTCACGACATAAATGCCCTTTGACAGATTATTCAGATCGGCGGCATTGTTTTTCACAAGCACTCCGCTGACGCTATAAACTTTGCCAGAAGTGTCTCTATTCAAGTCATCTACCTTTACTGTTTCTATAGGAGTGATACAACTATCATCAAACAAACTTATAGAAAGTTCAGAAGCTTTTGAGGGACTATTATCTATTTTATGAAACCACCCACTGAACCCACGGATACCGTATTTTTTATCAGCTGTATAGGGATAGAGTTTTATCGTGCCGTTTTGGGACTGAAAGAAATAATCATCGGTTGTTATTCTACCTTGTGAATCCCCCACAGTGCCCGTGCACTGAACAAGAGAACCTCTAAGCACATATTCATCATAGGATGCCTTACCATAAAATGGTGTGTCATAAGTATTCACACTACCATCAAAATCCTTTACCTGCTGTAACATTTCCTTAGCAGAATATGCTTTAAACGTCCATTTCCCATCATTTCCACCTTCTCCATCTGCAGACCAGCAGTAGTTCAAATCAACATTTTTAAACGTATAAACACCATCTTTTGCAATATCTTTTTCTCTCATCTTAACAAGGAATGTCTCACCTAAATCAAGCGGATACTCATCAAAATTGGTGTAATGGAGAAACATGAAAGTCTTACCATCTGGCCAATAACCGCGGTATACACCCATTCTGAAATTATCACTATTAGCCCCGCTATCATTATTGGTAAGCCCATTCACTATGATGCGTACATTGCAAGCCTGTTTGGTTCTATACCCTTTATCATGCCACATATCACCATATCTGTTATTCACTCCAAAAGGCAGACAAATGGTGTTCCAACCCTCCTTAAGTGTTCTGTGCAATCTTACTATCGCATGTTGCTGCGGCACATTAATATATTTTGTATGATCACTATATAGGTCTTTTGTGAGAAGACGCTGAAACTCAGACCCATCATTCATATAGGTCAAAAAACCAGTTGTCTCAGTTTTCTCCCAGCCTTCTGCAGCATTTTTAAAGATTACAGTTGTCATATTTGGTTCCAGCCCATCAAACACGCTTTTATTTTTAATATTTGCATATTCGTCCGTTTCCCCTTGTAGACACTTAGGAGCCTTCTCACTGTTCACTGTGATAGTTTTCAACTTTATTTTAGCATCACCAGTAGAAGCAAATGCACCATCTCCTATTTCAGCAAACTGTGCAGGAATATTCAAATCGGTAAAAGAACAAACATTTTTATTCGCTTCCGATCCATCATGTCCATCTTGTCCGTTGCAGCCAAAAAACAGATAAGCAGGAATCTTCGTTCCCCCATTGGCTGCATAATTCGTTAACACACCATTAACAAAATCGTTGGTCATGGATCGACAGTCACCAAATACACCAGTTCCAAGATAGGTTATCTTAGCTTTATCCAAGTTTTCAAAGGCATTCAACTGTTTGCAGCCCCTAAATGCATTTTTATATATTCTAAGTTCTTTATTATCCGGAGTTATCTTTGCCAGTTCATCACATCCTCTGAATGCTTCAAAACCAATCTCCAAGCAGCCATTTCCTTGAATATTCAGTCCGGTAACTTTCACTCGATTATAAAAAGCCTGATCTCCTATTTTCGTTACTGAGCTGGGTATCTCAATAGCCATTTTATTGTCTGCATCGTCAGAGAAAAATTTACGATTTCCGTCATCTACGGTAAAAGCCTTGTCTTTTATCTCTGTAACATTCTTTATCAATCGGTTTATATATTTGGTACTCAAGCTATAACAATTGGAAAACATATATTTTCCAACTATATTCAGCAAGGGTCTATCCTTTACCGCATCATCTGTTATCTCTACCTTGTCGTCTTGATGCTTATCGCTATATATAAATATTGTTTTCAGTTGCTCAGCATTAGCGAAATAATATTGACCATCATCATCACCATTTCCTACTTTCATACCATCTTTAGGCAATTCCAACTTTTCAAGTTTATGCATATCCATGAAATAGCCCGAATTATTATATGTATCAAGTTTATACTCGCGCAATTCGAGTTGTTTGATGTGAGAACGTATCTCCTTCCACGCGTTCCATTCATCTCCCTCCAGTATGTTTAAACCTTCACCTTTATTTCTTCCTTTCTCATTGGCAAATACAATACCATAAATTTTATCCAGATCTACTTTATTATCGGCTGTTTTGGGCAATGTATATCCCACATGACCTTCATCCGTTACAGTCCCTCCATTAATAAGATCTCTCAGACCGTTGACATAAACTGTTTTCTGATTACCATCTATTACCTCTTTTTTCTCTCTTACCTCAATATAACCAGTCCAACCTCTCAGCTTACCTTTCTCATTGTAATAATTGATTTTGTAGTAATAATTGTCCGCTGAAGCCTGTATCAAGCACAAAGCGAGCAAGATCATTGATAAAAGTATTTTTTTCATATTCATAATTCCGTAACACTATTATTAATTAAACTTTTAAAAGACCTTAGCAACAAAAAGTTGCCCAGGATTGGCAGCCTGTTTATAGCCTTTCACCACAGCGCTGGTAAAGGCAATGTTTTGAACGGTGGCCCCGTTAGTAAAGCCGAAGAATGCTTTGTTGTTGTTTGAATCGTCTTTGGCCCCATCGTCCACAGTAAGGCCCTTAATGGTGAAACCTTTTCCGTCGAGCGTGCCTGTAAACGGACGGTCGGATGTTCCGATGGGGGTCCATTCGTTGTCTGATAGTGTGATGTCTTGTGTCAGGACATAATCGCCATTCAGGTCAATGGCTTTGAGTTGTGCTTCGGTGCTGATTTTGGTCTGTGCAAAGGCCGATACCGAGGTCAACAACGCTGTAGCCAGAACCAATGGTGTTCTGTGCATAATGCGAAGTGTTTGCATAAGCATTGTTTTTGTTTGTTATTAATTTTGTTTTTTTTAAACAGGGGTAGTAATGATTAAAAAATAACTTGGTACATTTTTGTGTCCTCT
>UMFW01000421.1_pt1 | contig 29149 bp, 27 predicted proteins | sample 1965111 | NCBI WGS metagenome assembly UMFW01 (sample SAMEA4836056, study PRJEB28245) | human gut metagenome | biome: gut microbiome; material: fecal sample | place: Denmark | collected 2008
TTTCCTTGCTAAATTGATGTCTTAGAGTAATGCGTCGGCCCTGAAAACGGGCTAAAAATCGTCTCGTAACGGTCGTTCCACATGTTCATAACGGTCGATGTAAACACGAGCAACGACCGTTCTCCATGTTCATAACGGTCGGTGTGAGACGACTTGTTGCTAGGGTTTGCCCTACTTTGACTTGCTTTTCGCACAACATTCACAAGGTTTTCAGGCTGCTATTACCATAATATTGGTGAACAGATATTTTGAGTTTGGGTGCGGGAGGACGGGGCACGGAGGCCACCATCCTACTAAAGATTGCCATGCAAATCATAGTAGAACAAGGGTCTCCGTGCCCTGTTCTCCAACAACCAACTTTCTACTTCAAACGAAAACACAAAAAGACACATCACATTTCGGTGCTGGAGGACGGGGCACGGAGGCCACCGTCCTACTAAAGATAGCTGTGCAAACCATAGTAGAACAAGGGCCTCCGTGCCCTGTTCTCCAGCAACCAACAGGTCATTAATAGGTTTTAGGTTATTCATATAGTTTGCACTGGGAGGACGGGGCACGGAGGCCACCATCCTACTAAATGCGGAGACCACCATCCTACTTATGAGGCCCCATATTACGAAAAAAGCCTACACCAAAATGGCATAGGCTCTAATGATATAAGTATAGTAGAACAGAGGCTCGGGCCCTGTTATGATATCTTACCATAATTAATTTCATTGTCCAAGAAAGCGTATACGTATCCTGGACTTTGAAAATAGAGGCCACTACGGGCATCAGTAAGTTTCTCTAGTGTTTCTGAATTGTATAGAATATTAAAGGCGTCTTCCATTGAAAGATTACGCTTTTGCATAAGCATTACAATGAGGTCGCGTTCCATACATTCTACCATATAATTGAAATCGTTCATATCTTTTTCAATAATTTTATTGCCTTTTCTGTTCCAAAGAAATATTGAAACGTTATTCCTTTCATATATTTTAAATTTTCAAGAAACGTTTCTAACGTAATTTCTTTTTCAAAATAGCGACGTATCTGAACACCTACTCGGTCGTTGGCAATAGGTCCTATCACTATATCATAATCATGGATGCTTTCACCATCTTCAGCCTTGCGATTTTTAAAGACAAAGTCGGCCCATTCTTTTGTATATCCTTCAAAGCGTAGTACATCCAAAGAGCCATCATCTAGATATCTCTCATCAAAATCGAATACATTAATTATTGGATTTTTTGATAACTGAAAAGCCTTATATAAAGCCAATTGTTCTGCCTGTTGCCTATCGGCACTAAGATAAAATCCACGTCCGAAATCCTTATTTGGCTTTGATTTTTTCAAATCAATTTCAGTAATTTCGTCTACACTACCATGATATAGTTTCATATCAATTTACCTCCATTGCGATGACAGAAGGCTGTAAGATCTTCTGTCGTGTCATTAAAACTGAGTGTGTGCATAACCTCGTAAAAACGTTCTAACAATTTGATACCCTCAAATCGTTGAAGATAACGAAATGCCTGTACCTCTGTCAACTGATGTCGCCGTGCAAACTCGTTGATAGAAGCAACAATATATTCTGCTTTATTCTTAATAATATCCATATCACATAATTTTATGTTTACAAAGATAATGCAAACGAGCGCAATGTAAGCTTGCTTACAAATTGCCGAGTGCAGCTTATCTTATGCAAAGATACACTATATTTTTGTTTCAGCAATTGTTAAGCATACCTTTTCATAAGCACACTATTCAACATACACCTTACCTCATCTACTTCTCTTTCGGCATCTTCATCGTAAAGGCGAGGGCTGAGAGGAAGAGAAGGGCAAAGGATAAGGCGCACGTATATTGGGGCGTTAGTGAAGACAAAAACTCTACTCCCAATTTTGATTCGATTACCCTAAGCCACGGTATGATACAAGGCACTTCGGGGAATAATTGGGAAAACAGCAAACTTGGGAAGACAGCATAACGCGCTACTAAAAGAGCACGATAGCTCATGCATTTGTTAACAAGCCAGAAGAGCATGACGGCCACAGAAAGGGGAAAAAGCCACGAAGTGAGGGAGGACATAAAATGCCACACATACCACTCCTCGCCAATATTTGCAACGAAGATTAGAGCAAACACAAACTCCGCGACAAGCACCAACACACCCCGCTTGATGTTGGCATCCTTCCACCAACGTTTAAAGAGTTGCCATGCCGACATTCTGCCGCTATCAAGGCCAAAGGCATAGATAGAAAGAAGGGCAAAGAGGAAGAAGAGGTGAAAATAGTTGACACCCGTATAGTCGGTTGTGCCATTGCGATGTCCTACACTATAAATCCAAAACCAGCAAAGCGGCATATAATCGATAGCGATGGGCACGATGGCATATCGGGCACAAAACAGCACCCATTGCTTTGCACGGTATCGTTTCACCACCCAACACAATGCCATGAGAAGGAGCAAGACGACGAGATATGCACCAAGGCCAGCATAATAATAGGTTACGCAACTATCAGGATTAGGTGCGAACCCTCCTCCCGTGATAAAAATCATATGAAAGAAGTTAACGTCAAGGTCATAATAAGCTACCTCAGCAACCGACTTTAGTCCAGGCCCCCAATAGACGTAAAAAAGACTATCTATTAAATACATCGACACGAAGATAACGACAAAGGCCGCCAGGGCACGCTTGTAATTAAAGCCGAGGCTCTCACCGACAGGCTTTTCTTCCTTAGCTTGAGGGGCAGAAGGCTTTTCTTCCTTAGGCTGAGGAGCCGTAGGCTTTTCTTTCTTAGTTTGAGTAACAGAAGGATTTTCCACCGTAGCCTGAGGAGCCTCAGGCTCGTGTGCGATGACAGTAACCTCTTCGTCTACCGTAGGCTGCATGGGCACAACAACGCTTGGGGCAACTTTTTCGTCGAGCATAGCGATAAACGCCTCAACGGTTTGGGGCCTGCCTTTGCGTTTGGGCTGCATGGCCGCAGCGATAGCAGCCTTGGTGGAGGGCGATGCTGATAGGCGCGAGAGGTCGAGGTCGGCATCGAGTAGCGCTGTAGCGTTGGGCGGCGTTTGTCCCGACAGCAGTTTATACAGTGTAGCCCCCAGCGAATAGATGTCGGTGGTGGGCGAGAAGGTGCTCACGCCGCCAGGCTGATACTGTTCGAGGGGCGCAAAGCCATGACTGATGCCCACGGGTGTGGTGCTGGTTTGCGAGCCAGTTTCGTCGTAACGTTTCGACAAACCAAAGTCGATGACCACAGCATTGCCGTTGCCATCAATAAGCACGTTTGAAGGTTTTATGTCGAGGTGGTTGATGTTGCGGGCATGGATATAGCTGAGAGCATCGGCTACCTGACGAATGTAGCCAAGGGCTGTAGCCTCGGCCAAGACGCCATCGCGCTGCACGAGGTCGGATAGCGACCCACCGCTGAGATAGTCCATCACATAATAGGCCGTGCCGTTCTCTTCAAAGATGTCATGAATATGAATGATGTGCGGGTTGTTAAGGGCGGCAATGGTTTGCGCCTCCTTCACAAACTTGGCACGAAACCGAGCTACGGTGTCGACACTGCCCATTGATGGTACCGACACCTGCGAGGTCTGTTCATCGCGGTTGCACAGCTCCTTCATAAAAAACTCTTTGATGGTAACCTTACGGTTTAGCGCCACCTGAGAGGCCAGATAGGTGATGCCGAAGCCACCTTGCCCCAGCACCCCTTCTATGCGATATTTGCCGTTTTGCAGCACGGCGTTGGTCTTCAGTGCGTTCATATTGTTTCTTATTTCATGCCTTTGCCAGGCGCGTCGGCCGCATGGTTGTGTTTATTGAAACCCTCACGAAGCTTATCAACAGCGCTATGCTCGTGCGTCTCGGCAGCAGCGGGTGCTGCCGAACTGGTGTGTGCACCATGTTCGGGAGCAACCTCGGTTGCAGGCTTATGAGGAGCGGCAGCGGGCTTATTAGGAATATTTATTTTTCCAGGAGTATTGGGCTTGCTGGGGTTACCTGACGCTGCGCCCTCAGTAGCAGTTGCTGCCTGAGTGGGTGTAGCGGCCTCGGTAGGCTTATTGGGGGCAACAGCTTCGGTAGCCGTTGCTTCTTCAGGCTTATTGGCAGGTGCAACAGTGGTGGTGCGACACTTGTTTGTTTTCTTCTTTTTATCCTTTTGCTCAACGTTAGGTTTGTTGGGCTTAGTGGGTTCAGGCTTATTTTTTAGCAGCATGGGCACAATGAAATAGGCGGCTGCGGCCAGCAACGTAATGACAAGTGCCAAAACAAATTTCATCATACCCTTGGCCTTACGATTACTGTTTGCTGGTGTGGGGCATGCCGTGTTGGCAGGATTATTCGGCACCACAGGCTGTTCATCATCAATAGCATCGGCCGTAAACGTGGGGGATGAAGCAGCCGACTGAGCAGGAGCAGCCGACTGAGTAGGAGCTACTGATGGCGCTGGCGCCCCTTCGGCCTCGCCCTCAACATCAAGAATATGAATGATGAGGGCCGTGTGGTTGTCGCGGTTATCGATGGTAGCGTTGGTAAGCACCTGCACCTTGTTTTCGTCGTCGCCATTCATGTCAGAGAAGTTGAAGCGTATGTTGGCATCCTCCATCTCTTCGAGCATACCGTCAGAGCAGAGATAGAAGTAGTCGCCAGGCTTAATATCGGTAACATGATGAATGTCGGCCTTGGGCTGACGCTCCATATGTGGCTGCATGGCACGGGTGATGATGTTCTTTTGTGGCGACACCTTGGCCTCTTCGGGCGTAAGCTCGCCTATCTTGATGAGGTCGTTCACCAGCGAGTGGTCTTCGGTCATAAACAATATCTGTGTGCTGTCGGCATCCTTACCAGGACGGATGTGGTACACCCTACTGTCGCCCATGTGTGCGATGGTGGCACCGCCCGCATGCAGTTTTAAAAATGTCATGGTGGTGCCCATCTTCTTTGAGGCGCCATTATCTTTCTGGTCGAGGGCATGGAAGGCATCGGCCACCGCCTTCAGCAACATATCGTCGGTAAACAACGCCTCGCTGTTAGGCACGCTGGCGTTTACGCTCTGGCTCATGGCCTCGCACACAGTGGCGCTGGCCACCTCGCCAGCATCGTGTCCGCCCATGCCATCGCACAGGATGAAGAGGCGGTCGGCATCGGTCTGCTTGCCATGCAAGGGGTATATGCTGTCTTCTTGGTGAGGGTTGCCTTGCGCATCTTTGCGCTGTCCAAACTCTTGTATGCTATATGCTTTTAATTTAAATTTCATCATTTTTTCGTTCTGCGTGTTTGTTATGATGTTTATGATAGGAGGGGTGCATTGAGGGGTGCGTTATGGAGTGCCGAAGCGTTCGCCGACGGTTAGAAGACGGTTTCGTCTTCGTCAGGACTAACGATGCGCAGTGTGGCGTCGGGCAACTGTATGAGGTCGTTCGACTTCAGCACCACCTCGTCGCCAAACATCAGCGGCTGGTTGTTCACCATGGTGGCATTTACCTGCTGCTTATAGAGCGACACGGTGTGCACATAGCCCATGAGCGGCGAGGCAGTAACATTGATAACGATGTGCTCGCGGCTCATACGCTTCTGGCCATGAGTGTCGATTTGTATGGTGGCTTGCGATGCCTGTGCCTTTCGGCCTATCACGTTGCGCCCCTCGCGCAGCAAGAAACCCTTGGGCGAGCCCGCCACCTTTACAGAGAAGAGGGGCGTCTTTGTAGACATACCGTGGTTCTGATCATAGTCGGTAAGTTCGGGGTCGTTGCCACGCGGCTGGCCACCCATGCCTTCGGGCAGGTCGGTGCCAGGGTCGACCTGTGGCTGATTGTTTTGTGGCAACACCTTGAAATTGAGGAATGGCGACTTTTGTTTACAGATGGGGCAAGGCACCACCTTGGTTTCAATATTAGGAATGTTTTTTACCGCGAGTACGGCTCCGCAATGCGGACATTTTATTTTAAGAATATCGTTTGACATTTTTTATTACGTATTATATTTTAGTTTCGTAAGTTTTACCACTTTATCACAGGCATATCATTAGAAAATTTGCCCCACATGACAGGGTGCTGCATGTTGCGCGACAGCTTTATCACGCCCGAGTGAACATAGGTAAACAGCTCTTTGGCCGTGATGGTGCGGTCGCGGTTGGCATCGGCGCCACCGCGCAAGCCTTGCACGAGATAGGTGGTGAAGAAGCCGTTCTTCATATCTCGACGCTCGATAGACATCTCATTGCTGCGCGACGAGAGAAAGAGCATTACGTTGGCCTTCTTGGCCGATGCCATCGAGTTTTGACTGTTACGGCCGTTGGTGCGTATCTTTCCCGCATAGCAGGCATCGGCAAAGATCATTTTGTTCTTACAGTTGGTGCTGGCCATGGCTTTGCGTATCACCTGATAGTCGAGCATGGCATCGTGTGCCACGAAGCCGCCAGGATAGCCGTGTCCGCTAAAGAAGAACACCACGATATCGTTGGCAGTAGCCTCGCTATACAGCTTGCTCATAGCCTTTACAATGCGGTCTTTGGTGGCATCGCTGTTGAGCAGCAACGAATATTTTACATGAGAGTTTTGCGAATAGAGCCAAGCAATGGTCTTAGCATCGTTAGCAGGCAGTGTCAGGTCGTTGGCTACGCCTGGATAATCAGATATACCCACTGCCACGAGGTATATCTTGGCTTGTGCGTTGGTAGCAAAAAGCATGGCCAACGCCATAAAAAGGCACAAGGCAACGCACCGTGCCATGCTGGCGGGTGCGCTGCTGTTGCATTTTCGTTTTTTATCTTGCATTGTGTGGTTTTGCATCATAAAAACGGTTAAAGAGTAATGTGAAATAGACGATTAAACCATCAAGCTATCGTCAGAGAAATCGGCAGTGGGCTGCTCGCTGAGACAGTCGTTTTCTAAGTCGACGGGGAGGCTGTCGTTGGTGGTACCACAATCATATTCGCCAGATGTAGTGCCCACTTGAGGTGCTACTTCGTCGTTCTGAGCCATTACCTGCGGTTCGTCATGTTCAACAGGGCTGGTTGCGCTATCATCAGTATCGGTGTTCGGCGCTTGGTTTATTGCAGCCATCTGTTGAGCATACGCTTCAGTGATGTGTCCTCCAGAAATGTTGGCATATTCATTGTCTTCAAGCTTGCCATTGTCGTTGAAGTCGACAGCCAAAACATCAAACTCGTGGTCGCCATTGATGTCAACCATGATGGCATCGTGGTTATCAACAGAAAGCTGTGCAAAGGTATAACCCGTTTCGTCGTCGTGGGAAACGCCCAGTATCTGCACATCGCTCTCTTCAGATACCGTGTGTGGTTCGTTAGACGCTACTGGCTGTGGATGAGGGCCCTGGTTACCAGTTATATAGTTAGGCTCGTCGCCCTGAGGGCCTTGGGCTACGGGTTGCGCCTGAACGGTTTCGGTTTGAGCGGTTTCGGTTTGAGCCGTAGCATGGCCAGCGGTGTGACCAGTGGTGTGACCAGCGGTGTGTACATTAACCACCTCTACCTCGTCGTTCTGAGCCGTTGTCGAGCCAGTCCAACTGAAGTGTTGTCCAAAGGCTGCTTTATCTTCGGCCGACATGTTATCCCATTCATCCTTATTATAGGTATGGTATATATTACCGTGCCACTCGAAGGCGCCACCAGGGCCTACCTCGGTGCGAGCCGTGTTGAAGGCTTCGGTAAACGACATATCGTCGTTAACGCCATGCGCCACTGGCACCTCGCCATCGCTCCATGTGGGCACCTCTTCGCCGCCATTTGCTTCGGCACCATCAATAGGAGTGCCGCTGCTGAGCACGGTGGCAGCTGCGCCAAGGGCTACGCCTGCTGCGGCTCCGCCAAGGATGCGTCCTACCTTCGGGCCCTTCTTGATGGGCTGTGCCGGCTGTGAGGGCGCTGCGTTGTTGTGCTGTTCAGCGTTTTCGGTACGCTGGGGGCGCTCGGTATTGTCGATCTGGGTGCGCTCGTCAAGATTGGCATCATATTGAGTGCGCTCGTTATCTATATTATTTGTATTCATTGCTCAGTATTTTAAACGGTTATTAAAGTATATATATAATATGGAGTGCTTTTGTATTGTTTATGCCATGTAATCGTCAACATTGGCATTGTTCTCATAGTCGCTGTTATAAGCGTTCTGCGCCATGACGTTGGGGTCGGGATCAGCAACGGTTTCGTGGTTTGCCGCTGCCTGAAGTTCAGACATTGAGAGTTGATGCATAGAGATATCCACTACCTCGTCGTTGTCAATCTGCCCGTTATTGTTTGCGTCAGCAACAAGCGCATCGGCCACGCCATCACGGTCGGCATCAACGATAAGGGCTTGATTGCCACTAATGTTTACCAGTGCGGCATCCATCTGCTGTCCGTCGGCGCCAGTAATGGTTTGATAGTCGAGCACCTGCACATCAGGGCTAAGCGTAGAAGCAGGCATTACGTTGGGATCAGGAGTAGGTTCAGGATCGGGGTCAGGACCAGGAGCGGGAATGGGGTCGGGCTCAGGAATAGGCTCGGGGGCAATGGGTTCAACATTAACGGGGGTAACGTGTGAAGTGGTAGTGGCCACTGTGGGCTGAGAAGCGGTGCTATGGGTGGGTGCCTCAACATCTACGATGGGTACATCGTCAGTGGCTTGGGGGTCTTCAGGAAGAACGGGGTCTTCCACTTGGGCTGCATGTATCTCTTCAGACAGCAATGTTCCACCTACTACGCCAACGGCTGCACCAAGTGTTGAACTGGCGGCTGCTGCCATGTTAGCCTTCACGTTCTCGTTCTTCTTTGTATTCATAATTATATGTGTTAAAAGGGTTTATACTGTGTTTTGTTTTTATTACACTGCAAAGATAGGCATTATCCCCTACCCCTCCAAGTATTTTTCTTCATTCTGTACAAAACGCCCCAGTTAATACATAAAATGTCGATGCTGGCACGTCATCCTGCGTTTCGGCCGTTTTTCTTTCTTTTAAAATATAAAATACAAGCAAGCCCTAACGATTTGGGTTAAAAAAACAAATTTTTTACTATGAGTTTAGGTTATTACGTTAATTATGAGTAAATTTGCACCTCAAATTGCATTGTTGTGCCTATCGGGGTAGAAGCCAGCCAAAGCCATTGCCCTCGTGCAAGGCAATGTCACCGCCCATCATGGTGCATAGAAACGAAAAGAATATAATAACATAAAATAAAGAAAACTAAGATGAACATTTCATTTGAAAATCCGGAGAAGGTGAACGGTTTGCTCACCATCACGGTAGAAGAAGCTGACTTCAAGGCTGATGCCGAGAAGACCCTGAAAGAATATCGTAAGAAAGCTAACTATCCTGGTTTCCGCCCCGGTATGGTGCCCATGGGCTTGATTAAGAAGCAGTTTGGCACACAGGTTAAGATGGAGGCTGTAAACAAGGTTGTTGGCGAGCAGATGTACAAATACATCAAAGACAACGAGATACAGATGCTGGGCGAGCCCATGCCTTCAGAGAAGCAGGTGCCCGTTGACATTGAGAAGGATGCTCCTTATACCTTCATCTTCGATATTGCTGTGGCTCCTGAGTTTAAGATTGAGCTGAACGGCAAGAACAAGATCGACTATTATAAGATTAAGGCCGACGCCGACCTGATTACCAAGCAGCTGGAGATGCTGCAGAGCCGCGCTGGCGAATATGTAAAGGCTGAAGACTTTGACGCTGAGCAGAACGATATGCTGAAGGGCGACCTGCGCGAGCTCGACGCTGAGGGCAACACCAAGGAAGGTGGCATCACTGTTGAGGCTGCTGTGCTGATGCCCCAGTATATTAAGGTAGACGAGCAGAAGCACCTGTTTGATGGTGCCAAGCTGGGCGACATCATCACCTTCAACCCCCGCAAGGCTTATCCCGAGGGCGAGGCTGAAATCTCTTCTCTGCTGAAGATTACACGCGAGCAGGCTAAGGATCTGACCGCCGACTTTAGCTATCAGATTACAGAGATCAACCGCTTCAAGAAGGCCGACCTGAACGAAGACTTCTACAAGAAGATCTTTGGCGAAGAGACCGACGTTACCACCGAGGAGCAGTGCCGCGCGAAGATTGCCGAGTCGTTGGTTCCGCAGCTCGAGGTTAACAGCGACTTCAAGTTCCTTGAGGACGTAAAGAAATATACCGAGGAGAAGGTAGGCGAACTGCAGTTCCCCGAGGCTCTGCTGAAGCGCATCATGCTGGCTAACAACAAGGAGCGCGGCGAAGAGTTTGTTGAGAAGAACTTTGCTGCCAGCCTTGAGCAGCTGAAGTGGCACCTCATCAAAGAGCAGCTGGTGAAGGCTCACGACATTAAGGTTGACGACAACGATGTGAAGGCTGCCGCTAAGGAAGGCGCTCGCATGCAGTTTGCACAGTATGGCATAGACAACGTGCCCGAGGAGTATGTTGACCGCTATGTTGACGAGATGCTGAAGAAGCGTGAGAACATCGACGGCTTCGTTGACCGCGCTGTTGACAAGAAGCTGGTTAACGCTCTGAAGGCTTCAGTGAAACTGAACGAGAAGGAAGTGACGCTTGACGAGTTTAACAAGCTGATGGAAGAAAAGTAATCCTGCCGAAAAGAGGGATTTCTTGAAGTTTTTGCCAAAAACTTCATAATTTCATTTAACTTCTGAACGGATTAAAGTTCAAAGAAAAAGAAAAAAACTTCTTCAAATAAAAGAGGTTATCGACTTTTTTGCCTATCTTTGTAGAAATAATATCGCAAACGAGGGGCAGAAAGCCGATAACCTCTCTTTTTTTGTTTAGTAGATAACAATAAATTGTATGAACGATTTTAGAAAATTTGCCACACAACACCTTGGCATGAATGGTATGGTGATTGACGATGTTATCAAGTCAGAGTCGCAATACCTCAATCCGTATATCCTTGAAGAGCGAAAGCTGAACGTAACACAGATGGACGTGTTCTCGCGCTTGATGGCCGACCGTATCATCTTTCTCGGCACTCCTATCGACGACTATGTAGCCAACACCATCATGGCGCAGCTGCTGTATCTCGACTCGGTAGACAACTCGAAAGACATCTCGCTTTACATCAACTCGCCTGGCGGTAGCGTTACCGCTGGCCTTGGCATCTACGACACGATGCAATATATCTCGGCCGACGTAGCCACACTGTGCTCGGGCATGGCAGCATCAATGGGCGCTGTGCTGCTGGTAGCAGGACAAGAGGGCAAACGTAGCGCGCTGAAACATAGCCGCGTGATGATACACCAGCCGCTGGGTGGCACACAGGGTCAGGCTTCAGATATCGAGATTGAAGCCAAGCTGATAGGCCAGATGAAGAAAGAGCTGTACAACATCATCTCTGAACACTCGCACCAACCCTTTGATAAGGTGTGGGCCGACAGCGACCGCAACTACTGGATGACAGCACCCGAGGCGAAAGAATATGGCATGGTAGATACAGTGCTGGAGAGAAAGAAATAGGTTAGTTAATTAGTTGACAAGTTGACGAGTTCTTGCCTAGGCAAGCGGCAAAGCCGAGCGGACAAGGAGACAAGGAGATATGCATTGCTTGCTCTGGGAGAGGCAATGACCTTGTCAACTATAACAACAAAAGCAAGCAACTCGTTAACTATAACAACAAAAGCAAGCAACTTGTCAACTCGTCAACTCGTTAACTTGTTAACTATAAGAAATAAAGACAGAGAATGAACAAATGTAACTTCTGCGGAAGACCAGAAAAAGATGCCGAACTGCTCATCACAGGACAGAACGGATACATCTGCTCTGACTGTGTGCGACAGTGCTACGAGATACTTAAGTCGATGAACCTTGAGCTCGAGCCCGAAGCACGTCGCAACAAGAAGGACGGCCAGCACCACTTCAACCTGAAGCAGGTGCCCAAGCCTACAGAGATAAAACAATATCTTGACGAATATATCATTGGCCAAGACGAGGCAAAACGTTATCTCTCGGTGGCCGTGTATAACCACTACAAGCGTCTGCGTCAGCCACACGACGAGAGCGGCGTAGAGATTGAAAAGAGCAATATCATTATGGTGGGAAGCACCGGCACAGGTAAAACCTTGCTGGCACGCACCATCGCACGCCTGCTCGACGTGCCCTTCACCATTGTCGACGCCACGGTGTTTACCGAGGCTGGCTATGTGGGCGAAGACGTTGAGAGCATCTTGTCTCGACTGCTTCAGGTGGCCGACTATGATGTAGAGGCCGCACAGCAGGGCATCGTCTTCATCGACGAGATTGACAAGATTGCCCGTAAGAGCGACAACCCCAGCATCACCCGCGACGTGAGTGGCGAGGGTGTGCAGCAAGGCTTGCTGAAACTGCTTGAAGGCACCATGGTAAACGTGCCACCTAAGGGAGGCCGTAAGCATCCTGACCAAGACTATGTGCACGTTGACACACGCAACATCCTTTTCATCTGCGGTGGCGCCTTCGACGGCATCGAGAGCAAGATAGCACAGCGCATGAACACCCACACCGTGGGCTTCAACGCCATACAAAACGTGGCACGTATCGACAAGGGCGACCTCATGCAGTATGTGTTGCCACAAGACCTAAAGTCGTTCGGACTTATTCCAGAGATCATCGGTCGTCTGCCCGTGCTCACCTACCTCAAGCCCCTCGACAAAGAGGCCCTGCGCCGCATCTTGTCAGAACCTAAGAACAGCATTGTAAAACAATATATCAAGCTGTTTGAGATGGATGGCATCAAGCTCAGCTTCCCTGAAGAGACACTCGACTATATCGTAGACAAGGCTGTACAATATAAGCTGGGCGCTCGTGGCTTGCGCTCGATTGTAGAGTCGGTGATGATGGATGCCATGTATGAGATACCCAGCAAAAAGGTTAAGAAGTTTGTGGTATCGCTCGACTATGCCAAGGCACAGCTGGAGAAATCAAATCTTAACCGCATGGAGGAGGCGTCGTAGCCCCCTCCACCCCCACACCCCAAAACCTAACAAGAAATGCTATGACCAAGGACGTAAATCTTAACGAACAACTAAAACGCTACTTCGGCTTCGATAAGTTTAAAGGCGAACAAGAAGCCATCATACGCAGTTTGCTCGACGGAAACAATGTGTTTGTGTTGATGCCTACAGGCGGCGGCAAAAGCTTGTGCTACCAGCTACCATCGCTGCTGATGGAGGGCACCGCCATCGTGGTGTCGCCCCTCATCGCCCTGATGAAGAACCAGGTAGACGCGGTGAACGCGCTGAGCGACGAGCCCGCACTGGCACACTACCTCAACTCGTCGCTGAACAAGGCGGCCGTGATACAGGTGATGAACGACGTGCGTAGCGGACGCACCAAGCTGCTGTATGTGGCCCCCGAGTCGCTGAATAAGGAAGACAATATCGCCTTCTTCCAATCGTTTAAGATTTCGTTCTACGCCATCGACGAGGCGCACTGCATCTCTGAGTGGGGACACGACTTCCGTCCCGACTACCGCAACCTGCGTCCCACCATTAACCGCATAGGCAATGCCCCCGTCATTGCCCTCACCGCCACTGCCACCGACAAGGTGCGCAACGATATCAAGAAGAGCTTGGGCATCAATGATGCCGTAGAATTTAAGAGCTCGTTCAACCGCCCTAACCTATATTATGAGGTACGGCAGAAGAACAAAGATATCGACCGACAAATCATTAAGTTTATTCGACAACATCCTGGCAAGAGCGGCATCGTTTACTGCCTCTCGCGCAAGAAGGTAGAAGAGCTGGCAGCCGTGCTATGTACCAACGACATCAAGGCGGCACCCTATCATGCTGGCCTCGACTCGGCCACCCGATCGCAAACGCAAGACGACTTCCTCATGGAACGTATCGACGTGATTGTGGCCACCATAGCTTTTGGTATGGGCATCGACAAGCCCGACGTGCGCTTCGTCATACACTACGACATACCCAAAAGCCTGGAGGGCTATTACCAGGAAACAGGACGTGCAGGGCGCGACGGTGGCGAGGGTGTATGCATAGCCTTTTATGCACACCAAGACTTGCAGAAGCTGGAGAAATTTATGGATGGCAAGTCGGGCGCTGAGCAAGAAATTGGCCGACTGCTACTACAGGAGACGGCCGCCTATGCCGAGTCGTCGGTATGTAGACGAAAGCTGCTGCTACACTACTTTGGCGAAGAATATTCGGCCGACAACTGCCACAACTGCGACAACTGCTTGCACCCAAAGGTGAAGACAGAAGGACGAGAAGCGCTGCAAGCCTTTCTGAGCGTGATGGTGGCCGTGAAGCACGAATATCGTCAAGACTATCTGATCGACGTGGTGAAGGGCCGCGCTACCGACGAGGTGGTGTCGCGACATCACGACGAGATTGAAGACTTTGGCGCGGGCGAAGATATGCCCTCGAAGATATGGAACGCTGTGGTGCGACAGGCTATCTTGGCAGGATATATCGACATCGACATTGAAAACTATGGCACACTGCGCATCACGGCAGCAGGACGTAGATGGCTGAAGCAGCCCGCATCGTTCATGATTGTTGAAGATACCGACTTCAGCGCCTACGAAGAAGAGGGCGCCAGCACTGAGGGGGGCGCGCTCGACCCCGAACTATTCTCAATGCTGAAAGACTTGCGTCGTAAGGTGGCTCATAAGCACAACTTGCCCGCATGGGTTATCTTCCACGACATCTCGCTGGAACAAATGGCTACCATGTATCCGATATCGATAGAAGAGCTGCAAAACGTACAAGGCGTGGGCGCTGGCAAGGCGCGTCGCTATGGCAAGGAGTTCTGCGAACTGATAAAACGCCACTGCCAAGAAAACGAGATTGAACGCCCCGAAGACTTGCGCGTGCGCACCGTAGCGAAGAAGTCGGCAAAGAAGATATACATCATTCGCGAGATTGACAAACAGATACCACTCGACGATATTGCCAGTGCACAGGGGCTCGACTTCAGCGAACTGCTCGACGAGATTGAGGCCATCGTGTATAGTGGCACAAAACTGAACATCGACTATTTTCTTGAAGATGTGATGGACGAGGATAAGGTAGACGACATCTACGACTATTTCTCTTCAAGCGAGTCGGATAGCCTTGAAGCCGCCCTTGACGAGTTTGATGGCGAAGATGTGAATGAAGACGAGATACGACTGGTGCGCATCAAGTTTATTAGCGAGCAAGCAAACTAATTGTTTAATTCGTAATTCATAATTCGTAATGGGGAGGCGCTTGGTTCAAAAATCGAGACTCGTGATGCTGTGCGTGGCTTTGTGCAGCATTTTCTTTTCATGTGGTTCGGGAGCCGATGGCAACAACGAAGCGCATGAACAGGCACTGATGGCCATTGACGACTCGATAAAACGGCGTAGCCCACAAGCCTTCAGCCTTATTTCTGAAGGCATGAAGAGCGCCACCGATAGTCTCACCTATTATGAATATTGCGCACGTATGGGCACATGGTATCTGCTCTCGGCCACACCCGACAGCATGCAACCATACGTTGATAAAACCTTGGCCTACGCCCTTCGGCAGCCAGCATCAACACGTCGCGATGCTCTTTTGGCATTAACCTATTCGAGCAAAGCTACGCGGCTGCACAACTTTCATCAGCAACCCGACTCGGTAACAGCATTCTACACCCAGGCTTACCATTATCTTATGTCGTCGGGAAACCTCAGCACGTTGCCCGACTTGTGCGGCAACTTGGCCGACGCTTATTATTTTAAAGACAACTTGCCCGAGGCGGCCCATTGGTATCGCCGAGCATTGTTTCTTGTCGACTCGCTCGCCTTGCCTAAAAGCAAGGACATCACACTGTATCTAGGCTTGGCTCGCATCTACATGAACCTTAACGACTTTCCGTCGTCGCGCAAATATTATGAGCAAACGGAACGCCACTTTAAGGAGATGCAAACAAGCATGCAAGCCTACTTCTTAAACGACTATGGCTCGTATTTTTATTATGCCAAAGATTTTAAAGCGTCGCTCGAACGGTTTAAAACCTTAGAAAAGATGTTGCTGCAGAAGGGCATGGAGCACAATTTTGATATGTATATATGTCGCACCAATCTGGCCGATGTGTATCTCAACTTAGGACAGCTTGACGAGGCACGACGCTATCTGTCTATGACCGAGGGCTATATGCGTCGCATGAACGACCCCGTGGCCAACTATTATATCAACACCATAAAGATTGGTATCGCGCTGCAAGAAGGCGATATGCCTACGGTGCAACGCATCTTAGCCACCGAACCCGCTGGCGCCTGCACCGTATATAATATGGTGCATATACGCAATGGCTATCTGCAACAATATTATGCACGAACAGGGCAGTATCGCCAGGCTTATGCCGTAACGGTGGCCGACATGAACATGACCGACAGCATGAACAGCAGCCGAAGCAATATGCGCGCCACCGAAATATTAAACCGCTTTACACAAGACACGCTGCGTCTGCACCACGACTTGGCCATGCAGCAGAAAAATGCTTACATCTATCGCACCAACACACTAATTACGGTGCTGGTATCGGTGGCCATCGTGCTGGTGCTATTACTGGTGCTGTGGATTGTTATGTCGCGCAAGCAGTTGCTGAAAGGGCGCATGGATATTATGCAACTGAAGCTGTCGAGCGCCCGAAACCGCATCAACCCCCACTTTGTGTTTAACGTGCTAAACAATAATATTATTAATGTACGCAACGATGCCGCCACTGCAGCCGTGGCCAACCAGCTACAAGACTTAGCTCGGCTCATTCGTGCCAACCTCGATATGTCGCTGTGCATGACGGTGACATTGGCAGAAGAACTGGCTTTCGTTGAACGCTATGTGGCGATAGAGCAACGTATGATGGGCCCCGACTTCCACTTCAAAATCGAGGCCAGCCCTCAGGTGTCGCTCAACGAGGTGCGCATACCCTCTATGTTCTTACAGATATTAACCGAGAACGCCCTGGTACATGGTCTGAAAGGATGGGATGGCACCAAGCGCCTGACCCTTGCCGTGCAGCCCACCCCTGGCGCCACCACCATCACAGTAACCGACAATGGGCGCGGCTTCGACATACGGTCGGCTCGCCCCAAAAAGCGCACGGGCCTAAGCATCATCACACAAACCATAACGGTGATGAACGAACATAGCAAACAAAAAATGCGCTTCAACCTGCGTAACCTTACCAACGACAGCGGAAAGGTTATCGGATGCCAGTCGGCCTTAATCATACCTGATGGCATGAAGCTCAGTTTAGGAAACTAAAACAGAAGTGTAAAGGCAATAAACAAAAAAAAGAAAATATATAAATGAAGAATAATAAAATATATGAAAGCAGTAATTATTGACGACGAGAAGGCTGCGGCCCTCGACTTAGCTCGCCGCCTCGAAGCCTACCCCGACATCAACGTGCTGGGAACAGCGCAAGGTGGCGTTGAAGGCCTTGAACTATTGGCCAAACATAACCCCGACGTGTTATTTCTTGATATCGAGATGCCCGACCTCTCTGGCATCGACTTCCTTGAACGTATGGACCGTCAAAGCAATGGCCGCTGTAAGGTGGTCATGTTTTCGGCGCACGACAAATATATGCTATCGGCCTTCCGCAATCAGGCGTTCGACTTTCTGATGAAGCCTATCGACGATGCCGACCTACGCACCGTGCTACAACGTGTATATGCCTCGCGCAAATATGAGCCCACACCCATCGTGCAGCCCTCGCAAGACGAAAAGTTTTTGATGTACACGGGCGCCGCCGACTTCCGCTTAGTAAACCTTCGCGACATTGGCGTGTTTCAATACAACTCGTCGCAACGTGTGTGGGAGGCCGTGTTAGCAGGCATCGACCAGCCCGTACACCTCAAACGCACCGTAAACAGCGACTCGCTGCTCACCGCCAGCACCGACTTTATTCAGGTGCACCAAAAATACATCATCAACATGACTTATCTTATCGAGGTAACAGGCAACCAGTGCCACTTCTTCCCCCCATTCGATAACATCGACTATGTAAAGGTGGGACGCCTCTATCGCCGCAAACTCATCGAACGTTTCAGCTGTTTGTAAGACCGCTGCTGCTGAAGTGTGACGATTTATCAGTAATGGAAACCATTTTGTTCTTCTGAGGTTTGCCTAAACTAATAGTTTTCGGTAACTTTGCATACGTAATTAAAACAATCAATGCTAACATAAATTAATCAACGAATGAACAAATCTTCTTTTATCTACCAATGCGCCTTTGCGGCAATGGGCTTCTTGAGTTTTGCTGCAACGCAAGCCAATGGCACAGCGAAGGCTACCAACACCGACTATACAAAGTATGTTGACCCCTTTGTGGGCAATGCCGATAATGGCCACACCTTTCCTGGTGCGTGCAGCCCCTTTGGCATGATACAGGCCAGCCCTGTAACGGGCGGTGTGGGCTGGCGCTACTGTGCCGAATATGTTTACAGCGACTCTCTCATCTGGGGTTTCACACAAAACCATCTTAACGGAACAGGTTGTATGGACCTTGGTGACATTCTTGTCATGCCGTCAACAGGCCAGCGCACCCGCTCGTGGGATGGCTACCGCTCACGCTTCAGTAAGAAACAAGAGTTTGCCTCGCCAGGCTACTACTCGGTATATCTCACCGATGCCAAGGTGAAGGCCGAACTTACCACCACGCCTCACGTGGCGTTCCACCGCTACACCTTCGACAGCGCCGACTCTACCTCAGTGCTCATCGACCTGCAGCACGGCCCTTCTTGGAACGAAAAGCAATATCACTCGCAAGTGAACCTTTGCGAAACCCATTGGGAAGATGCACAAACGCTGGTGGGCCATGTGCAGAACACGGTGTGGGTGAAGCAAGACTACTTCTTCGTACTGAAGTTTAACCGCCCCGTGGCCAGCCACATCACACTGGCCAAAGCTGCCGACACCGAGAAGGGCGACCGCATTGTGGCCACCTTTGAAGGCATTGACCAGGGCGAGCAGCTGCTGATGAAGATTGCCATGTCGACCACCAGCATTGATGGCGCCAAGAAGAACTTGGCTGCCGAAGTGCCTGACTGGAACTTTGCTGCCACGCGCCGCGCCGCTCACGACGAGTGGAACGCCTACCTGCAGGGCATTGATGTAGAGGGCACCCTCGACCAAAAGAAAAACTATTATACCTCGTTCTACCACGCACTCATTCAGCCTAACCAGATTGCCGACGTCGATGGTATGTATCGCAACGCTGCCGACCAGATTGTGAAGGCCGAGACGGGCAAGTTTTATTCTACCTTCTCGTGCTGGGACACCTACCGCGCCGCTCACCCCTTCTACACCATCGTTATGCCCGACCGTGTTGATGGCATGGTAAGTTCGCTGGTAGAGCAAGCCGAGGTGCAGGGCTTCCTGCCCATCTGGGGCTTGTGGGGCAAAGAAAACTATTGTATGGTGGGCAACCACGCCGTATCAATCGTGGCCGAGGCTTACCACAAAGGCTTCCGTGGTTTTGATGCCGAGCGTGCCTACCAGGCCGTGAAGAAGACACAGACAGTGTCGCACAAACTGAAGAGCGACTGGGAAACCTACATGAAGTATGGCTATCTGCCCACCGACCTCATCAAAACCGAGTCGGTATCGTCGTCGCTCGAGTCGATGTACGACGACTATTGCGCTGCCGACATGGCGCGCCTGATGGGCAAGAAAGACGATGCACAATATTTTACGCGCCGCGCCCAGTTCTATAAAAACCTGTTCGACAAGTCGACAGGCTTCATGCGTCCCCGCCTTGCCGATGGCTCTTGGCGCACACCCTTCGACCCCAGCAACCTTGCTCACTCAGAGAGCATTGGCGGCGACTATACCGAGGGCAACGCTTGGCAATATACCTGGCAGGTGCAGCACGACGTGCCAGGACTGATCAAGCTGTTTGGCGGCAACAAGCCGTTCATGAAGAAGCTCGACCAGTTCTTCTCACTGAAGCTTGAGAGCAATATTGCCGACGTTACGGGCCTCATTGGCCAGTATGCTCATGGCAACGAGCCGTCGCACCACGTGGCCTACCTCTACACCTTGGCAGGACGCCCCGAGCGCACCCAAGAGCTGATACGCGAGATATTCGACACCCAGTATCGCCCCACCGTCGATGGCCTTTGTGGCAACGACGATTGCGGCCAGATGTCGGCTTGGTATATGCTCTCGGCCATGGGCTTCTATCCCGTCAACCCCGTCAGTGGCCAGTATGTGTTTGGTGCTCCGCAGATGAAGAAGATAACCGTGCATCTGCAAAACGGCAAAACCTTTACGGTGATAGCCGATGGTCTGTCGGCCGAAAACAAATATGTTGAAAGCATCACCCTCAACGGCAAGAAGCTGAAGACCAATTACATCAACCATGCCGACATTATGAAGGGCGGCACGCTGGTGTATAAAATGAGAAAATGAATTATGAATTGACCTTGTGGTACCTACCACCACTTAACGAGCTTACCATTCCGCTCATTTCTAACTGAAAGAGCAGAGCAAGCACTTTATTTACAGGAAGACCTGCACGTGTGGCAATAATGTCGATGTGCAGGTCGTTTTCTTTTGTTAGCACATCGAGCACACCCTGCGCCCCATTGGGCACCTTGGCGGTTGAGGCCGACGTAGCCCCTAAAACAGAAGCGCCCATTGAAGAAGCAGCATTTGAAGAAGCACCATTTGTAGCAACTGTTTCTTTCATATCTTCCTCCCACGCCATTGCTTTCAAGATATCTTCGGCCGAGGTTACCAGCCCCGCCATATTGTCGCGTATCAGGCGGTTACAGCCCACCGAGTAAGGGTTATTGATACTTCCAGGAAAGGCAAACACATCGTGCTGATACGATTGTGCCAATCGGCACGTTACCAGTCCGCCACCATGTTCAGCACTTTCCACCAATAGTGTAGCCGCCGACATACCTGCCACAATGCGGTTACGTTGTAAGAAATTGCGTTTATCAATTTTCGATTGCGAGAAGTATTCGGTTAGCAGACCTCCATTCTGCATCATCAGCGTTGCCTCTTTGCGATGTCGGGTAGGATACAACGTGTCGAGCCCGTGCGCCAAAACCGCCACCGTGGGCAGCGCATGGTCAATAGCCTGTCGGTGCGCCATAATGTCAACACCATAGGCCAGTCCGCTCACAATCAGTATATCGGGGCACAACTGCTTCAGCCGTACCGTTATTTGTGCAATGCAGTCGGCAGCATAGGGCGTGGCCTTTCGTGTGCCCACTATGCTGATGCAGTGTTTTGCGTTAAGGTTAGTGTTGCCTTTAAAGAAGAGGGCCAGCGGAGCATCGTCACATTCCTTCAACCGCTGTGGATAGGCTTCGTCGGCCAGGGTGATGATGCTGATGTTGTTATCTTGAGCAAAGCGCATCTCCTCGTCGGCGCGCTTTAGGTGCTCGTCGGTATGTGCGAAGGCCGCCAGCAACCGTTCGGGCATGTTGGGTGCCAACTGCTCGGGGTGTGCGTGCTGCTTCACAATATCGGCCATTGAGCCCCACGCGTTATACAGCTCGCGCAGCACCGTTATGTTATGATAGCCCATGCGCGATAGTGCCAGTGCGCAGCGCCTTTCGTCAGCGTTCATCTGATTGTTTTGCTTCGTTTATCTCTACCTCTTTCACTTTTTTAAACAGGTCAGAGGCAAACACCAGGTCGTTTAGCTTCTTGTTGGTCGACCCCATCACATCGTCTTTTGTTCCTTGCCATTCTTTACGTCCTTGATAGATGAAAAGAATGTTGTCGCCGATGCCCATCACCGAGTTCATATCATGCGTATTGATGATGGTGGTCATGTTATATTCTTTTGTGATGCCACTCAACAGTTCGTCAATGACCAGCGAGGTGCGAGGGTCAAGTCCCGAGTTAGGCTCATCGCAGAACAAATATTTGGGGTTGAGCACGATGGCGCGAGCTATGGCCACACGTTTCTGCATACCGCCCGATATCTCGCCCGGAAACTTCTGTTGAGCGTCGATAAGGTTTACGCGGTCAAGACATTCTTGTGCGCGATGCACACGCTCGCGATAGTTCATGTTTGAGAACATATCGAGGGGGAACATTACGTTTTCCAGCACCGAGAGCGAGTCGAACAGCGCCGCACTTTGAAAGATCATGCCCATCTCGCGACGCATATACACCTTTTCGTGTTTCGACATCGACACAAAGTCGCGACCATCATACAGCACATGGCCCTGTGTAGGTTCCAGCAGGCCCACGATATTCTTCATAAGCACCGTCTTTCCGCTACCACTCTGGCCGATGATGAGGTTTGTTTTTCCATCCTCAAATCGTGCGTTGATGTCTTTCAGCACCTCTTTGTCGCCAAAGCTCTTATATAAATGTTGTATCTCTATCATGATATGTATAGGCGCATGGCCCGTTTTTACGTTACAAAAAGTGTTTAATAATGCTTACGACAGCACCTGTGTGAGGAACACGTCAGAGAAGAGAATGAGCACACTCGACGACACTACCGCATCGGTCGACGCCTTGCCCACCTCTACCGATCCGCCCTCGACGCTGTAGCCGAAGAACGACGACACGCTGGCTATGATGAAGGCAAAGAAGAGGCTCTTGATGATACTCATCCACATAAACCACGAGTTGAACGAGTGTTGCAAGCCCAGCGTCAGGTCGTCGGGCGGCAGAATATGTCCTATATATGCGGTGCCGTATGCGCCGATGATGCCTGTGGCCGATGAAAAGATAACGAGAAACGGCATGATGGTAACCAATCCTAATATCTTGGGCAGAATAAGATAGTTGGCCGAGTTGACGCCCATAATCTCCAGCGCATCAATTTGTTGCGTCACGCGCATGGTACCCAGCTCAGAGGCAATGTTCGACCCCACCTTGCCAGCCAATATCAAGCACATGATAGAACTTGAAAACTCGAGCAGCAATATCTCGCGCGTGGTATATCCCGACACCCAGCGTGGCATCCACGGACTTTGAATGTTCAGCTTCATCTGTATGCAGATAACGGCACCAATGAAGAACGAGATGAGCAGCACAATGCAGATAGAGTCGACACCCAGCGCCGACATTTCTTTAATATATTGTTTAAAGAACATGCGCATGCGTTCGGGGCGAGCAAACGAGCGGCCCATCAGCATGAGGTATCGGCCCAGTGTGGTGAGATATTTGATAATTAACATATTCAGTTTGGTTTTTTAAATAATTTCGTATGTCATTGCCCTGTCGTTAACAAACACAGGTATATGCGTGACATATGATGCAAAAGTACGACAAAAAACCGAAACTGCAAGCATTAGTATAGTTTTTTAGATATTATTTTTGCCGAAAAGCGGAAAAGCAGTAACTTTGCACAACTGACTGCTGCTTTTGGCATTTGCCACACAGCACGCCAGCAACAAGCATCACACGACATGAACGAAACAGCAAATAGCAACCCCACAGCCACTGGCCACAGCATGGTGCTGCGCACCGAAGGACTGGTGAAACGTTACGGCAAACGCACCGTGGTGAACGATGTGTCAATTAATGTGCGCCAAGGCGAGATTGTAGGCTTGCTCGGCCCTAACGGTGCTGGCAAGACCACCTCGTTTTATATGACCACGGGCCTTATTGTTCCTAATGGCGGACACATATATCTTGACGACGAAGACATTACCAACTATCCCGTGTATAAGCGTGCGCGGGCAGGCATTGGCTATCTGCCTCAAGAGGCCAGCGTGTTTCGTAAGATGAGCGTTGAAGACAACATTTTGTCGGTGCTTGAGATGACGAAGCTGTCGCGCCCGCAACAGCTTGAGAAGCTGGAGAGCCTGATTACCGAGTTTCGCTTAGGCAAGGTGCGCAAGAACATGGGCGACCAGCTGTCGGGTGGTGAGCGCCGCCGCACCGAGATAGCGCGCTGTTTGGCCATCGACCCTAAGTTTATCATGCTCGACGAGCCCTTTGCGGGTGTCGACCCCATTGCTGTGGAAGACATTCAGCACATTGTGTGGCGACTGAAGTATCGCAACATCGGCATCCTTATTACCGACCATAATGTGCACGAAACCCTTACCATTACCGACCGTGCCTACCTGTTGTTTGAGGGCCGCATCTTGTTCCAGGGCAACCCTGAAGAGCTGTCGCGCAACAAGATTGTGAAAGAAAAATACCTCGGCACCGACTTTGAGCTGAAGAAGAAAGACTTCCAGCTTATTGACGAGCAGAAACGTGCTCGCGAGCGTGAGGAGGAAGAAAAGTACGGACGCAGATAAAAAAGATACGCCCTTACCTCAAATAATGGGCGTTGAGGTAAGCGTTAAAGCGCTCGCGATAATTGTCGCCAATGGGCAGAAACACATCATCGCCCATGATGATGCGGTTCTTGTTCACCTCTTGTATCTTTTTTAGGTTGATAATATACGAGCGGTGTATGCGCATAAAGAGGCTATCGGGCAGCCAGTCTTCAATGCGCTTCATGCTCAGCAGCACCACCAGCGGCTTTTGCCCTTCAAGATATATTTTCAGATATTCGCTCATGCCCTCAATATACACAATGTCGGGCAGATGCACACGCACCACACGGTGTCCTGTTTTCAAGAACACGGTGTCGGCCTCGGGTGTGTCGGCCTCAACCTGCGTGTCGTCGGCATTGCTGTGTTCAAGGTCGAAGAGGCGCTTCACCTTGAGGGCAGCACGCATAAACTCGTCAAGACCGAAGGGCTTCAGCAGATAGTCGATGGCGTTCACCCGAAACCCCTCAATGGCATATTCGCTATAAGCCGTGGTAAACACCACGTAGGGTGCTTCGGTTTGCAGCGATCGCACAAAGTCGATGCCGTTCATATCGGGCATGTTAATATCAACAAATATAAGGTCTACCAGCGTGGCGTTTAACAGTTCGCGGGCCTCATCGGCACACAGACACGAGCCCACGAGGTGCAAGAAGGGCACACTATCAACATAGGTGGCCAACTGCTGCAGGGCGAGCGGCTCGTCGTCGACGACAACACATCTTATCTGATTAAATTCTTGCATCTGTTTTATTCTTTTGGTTTAGGACGTTAGGGTTTTTATTTTTTCTCTATCATATCAGTAAAAGGCATCTCCAAGCGTATGCTGAATTGTTCCACATCGTTGCAGATGTCAAGTTTAAAGCTGTCGCCATAAATCAGCTCCAGGCGTCGGCGCACATTGCGCAAGCCCACGCCCCCTTTTTCGCTGGCTTGGCGTGGGTGGTTACTGTTTCGACACGTAAACACTACGCGGTCTTGCTGCAATGCCAAATCAATATTGATAAACGAAGGCTCCTTGTAGCTAATGCCGTGCTTGAAGGCGTTCTCAACGAAGATGATAAACACCAGCGGCGGAATTTGCTTGTCGGGCACCTTGTCGGGCACCGTCGATGTAATTTTTACATGACCTGCATAGCGCATACGCATCAGGTTTGTATATTTTCGCATGAACACTATTTCGTGCTGGAGCGAGACCGTAGGGCTGCTGGCCTCGTATAAAATGTAGCGCATGAGCGACGACAGTTCGCGTATGGTGCTTTTGGCCAGCGCGGGGTTGATGTCGACCAGCGCATGAATGTTGTTCAGCGTGTTCATCAAGAAATGGGGGTTCACCTGATAGCGCAGATAGTCGCGCTGCTGGGTCAGTATCTGCTTCTCGCGTTCCTGTTGGGCGTTAGACTCGGCTCTCGTCTTATAATATAGCTTTATACTGAGGTTCATGCCCATCATGAGCACGGCCAGCACCGCGTTTACCACTATCATTTGGTCGGCGAAAAACGAGGGCAACGTGTCTCGGCCAAGCACGTGCTGGTCGTAAAGAAAGGGGCGCGCCAGTATGTGTATGGTAAGAAAGACAGCCAATAGCGCGAGCGAACAGCCCAGATATTTTTGGGGCCTATTTTTGTAAATAACCAGTGGTGCCAACAGCCTGTCGTGCACCATGAAGGCCATTAAAAAGATGGTTGAATAGGTCCACGAGTGCAGCAGCTCAGGAAAAGGGAAGCAGCCCTCATCAATATTCAGCATACGCACATACAGGTTCATGGCTGGCCCCAGAAACACCATTGCCCAAACGGCGGTGTAAACAGCCCCTTCGCTCTTTCCTATGGTGGTGAGCAGGCGCTTGGCCACAAGTTTCCATTTGTCAGCAGTAGCGTTATGCATTGTATTTATTTTTCTTTCTGTTTTTGCAAAATTAGTTATTTTTCTTTTAAATCATGCGTTACCCACATTAATTTGCGTATCTTTGTAAACAATTTTCACAACAACCATCATGGAACAGCAACAACATACCATGCGCAAGTTGCGCACCATAGAGATGCACCGCCTGAGCGTGGAACAGTTTCGCGAGGCTCGCAAGTTGCCACTCATCGTGGTGCTCGACGATGTGCGCTCGCTCTATAACGTAGGGTCGGTGTTTCGCTCGTGCGACGCCTTTCGCGTAGAGGCCGTCTACCTGTGCGGCATCACCGCCACACCTCCCAATGCCGAGATACACAAAACCGCCTTGGGTGGCGAAGACTCGGTAGCATGGCGCTATTTTCCCACAGCCGTTGAGGCCGTAAACGAGCTTCACGCAGCGGGCTACACCGTGTTCTCAGTAGAACAGGTAGAGGGCAGCACACCGCTGCAATGCCTTGAGACAGCGCCCGATGGCCATTATGCCGTGGTGCTGGGCAACGAGGTAAAGGGCGTACACCAAGAGGTGGTAGACCTGTCAGACGGTTGCCTCGAGATACCGCAGTTTGGAACCAAACACTCGCTCAACGTCAGCGTTACCGCTGGCATGGTGGTATGGGAGGTAGCCAAACAGTTTATCGAACGTTTTCGTTAAGCCAGATGAGCAGAGACGAGCTTGCTCGATCTATGCCATGGCGAGAAAACGAAGGATGAAATCCAACACTTCAACCAATAAAATGATATGAAAATAACCCAAGCAACCCCCAATCATGCGCCCTACATTGCCCAGCTGGTGATGATGGCCATGACCGATGAGTGCTGCCTGAATTTGGCTGGCAAGGGTAACACCTTGTCCGACTTTGCACGAGTGATGAACCGCCTCACGGCTGCCGACCACTCGCAATACAGCTACCGCAACACGCTGGTGGCTATTGACGATGACGGACAGGTGGCTGGCGCCATCGTGTCGTACGACGGTGCACAGCTGCACACCTTGCGCCAAGCCTTTATTGACGAGATGAAACGCGAGGTGGGTGTCGACCACTCGGGCATTGCCGACGAGACCGGCCCCGGCGAATGGTATCTCGACAGTCTGGCCGTGTATCCGCAATATCGCGGACAGGGCATTGCACACCAACTGCTTCAGGCTATGGTTGAGCGCGCACAGAAGGCTGGCCTTCGTGCTGGCTTGCTGGTAGATAAAGGCAACCCCAAAGCCGAACGTTTGTACCGCTCAATAGGCTTCGAGTATGTTGACGATGCCATGTGGGGCGGCCACGAAATGCGACATCTGCAACATGCATAAATATACAGTTTTTGCGTATATTTATGCAAAATGATATCGTGCTGAGAAATGCGGCAAATTACAGTCTGAAAGCATGGGTTTCACGCTGTGAAATGCCGCATATTACAGCCTAAAACCCATGCTTTCGGAGCCTGAAACCCATGCTTTCTCAAATGAGAAGTATCAACTTTGAAAACTGTAAGCAACCCACCTCACTTTGCTTACAGATTGTTACTTTTTGAGGTCTTCTTTAGTTAATAAACCTTAATAGCTTATTCCGCTCCATTTTGCATATTTATGCAGTTTTGTATATTTAACGTGAGTTCGACGAATTAGAATAAGGTTAATTGTCTATCTACTGTCCTTTGAACTGCAATTGTTGGTTTCTTAGGAAAGAAACAATAAGCAGCCAAAGATCCAAGAGTGTTGACAATGAAGTTATCGAATGATTTGTGTCTGGAATGTTCCACTTGTGCAATATTCTTAAGTTCGTCGTTAATGGTCTCTATAATCGCCCTCTTTCTAAGCAAGAGCCTATCTGATATTCTCATGATAGAACCCTTCATGTTGCTTTTTAGTTTCGTGATGAGTTGTATTCCATCAACGAAAAGTCGATTGAATAGGTTCTTGCTTATATATCCTTTATCTCCTACAAGCTTGCCGTATATGAAATCAACAAACGCTTTGTATTCTAATGGTTTACGGTTATCAATATCGCCAGGAGTTATCATGAAGTTAAGCAATTCTCCCTTTTCATTACATATAAGGTGGAGCTTAAAGCCGAAAAACCATCCCATAGAACATTTGCCTCTTTGTGCGATGCCTTTAAATGTCTTGTGAATATGGATTCTTTGGGTTCTACATACACGAAGAGGTGTGCTGTCTACGAAACTAATACCGGTACATTTTCCCAAAAGGACCTTCTTTATAAAGATAGCCAACGGAATGGCAATGGTCTTCTGAAGTTCCACAAAACGGTTATACGACACTACATTTGGAAATAAATGTCGAAGGTGCACACATACATATTCCTTCTAAAAATGTTTCAGGCAACGAAAGCCTGAACTGTGGAAAAGTATAATGATAACCATTATTTCTGCCTTTGACATGGTGAATTCACGATGATATCTACGTTTGGTGTTGCTTTTTATCGTGTATTTTCCCATTTGGGCATCAAAAACTTTGCAGAAGTCATCCGCAATACAGAAAATTTCAGTAACTTTGTCTTCGGTGATCATAGCGATTATTGTTTGTAAACTTTTGAGTTTTAGCACATTAAGGTTACAACAATTTTCGCTAATCACCAAATTTTCAGACACTTATATTTCGTCGAACTCACGTTATTTATGCAGTTTAGGTTTCGCAAGATTTACGCTCGGTTTTGCCGCTTGCCTAAGCAAAAGCTTGCAAAACAACAGACGAGTTCTTGCTTACTGCAAATCAGCGATAATCATCCATCAACACCCGTTTTGCAGTTTCAATAGCAGTAAGTTTCAATTCATCTTCACCCTCCAACGCATCCAACACCTTATCGGCAAGCCAAAGGGTGAGCATTTCCTTTTCATTCACTTTAAAGTATGTTGCCATTTGAATTACTTGGCTTCGCTTTGCTCGTCTGTCGCCACGTTCAATCTTGCTAAACATGGGTGTATCTATTTCTAAATATGCAGCCACTTGTCGCTGCAATACCCCTTGTTCGTCTCTAAGAGACCTTATTTTGTTTCCTAATAACATATACGTTTTTATTCTTTATCTAATATTACGATTTCCCAATAGCCTCCAA
>UMFW01013508.1_pt1 | contig 27296 bp, 24 predicted proteins | sample 1965111 | NCBI WGS metagenome assembly UMFW01 (sample SAMEA4836056, study PRJEB28245) | human gut metagenome | biome: gut microbiome; material: fecal sample | place: Denmark | collected 2008
CGGGACTTCCACCCGTTAGACAATGCTCATGCCGAGCATACAACAAAAAACGCAGGCAAAGCCAGCATAGCTTTACCTGCGTTCTCTTATATCATGGCCCCGTATGGGCATCAGTTTTCGTTAAACTACTGTGCGAGAAATATTAATCCTCTGCATCAGCCTCCTTCTTCGTCTTGCGAATAGCGCGCTTACGCTTGGGCTTATCCTCCACCTCAACGGCCTCAGCCTTTACGCCAGCCAGTTCAGGATCAATCATGATACGTCCGCAATATTCGCACACGATAACCTTCTTGTGCATCTTGATGTCGAGCTGACGCTGTGGCGGAATCTTGTTAAAGCAGCCACCGCAAGCATCGTGATACACATACACAATGCCCAAACCGTTGCGGGCGCTCTTGCGTATGCGCTTGAAGCTGGTGAGCAAACGCGGCTCAATCTTTGTTTCCAAATCCTTAGCACGAGTCTTCAGCTTATCTTCCTCCTCACGAGTTTCGAGCATAATCTCGTCAAGCTCGTTCTTCTTCTCGCTCAGCGCCGTCTGACGGTCGTCGATCAGCTCGTTGGTGTGCTGCAGTTCGCGTTTCTTGTCTTCAACCTTAGCCAGAGCCTCGCGTATCTTCTTGTTGCACAGCTCAATCTCCAAGCTTTGGAACTCAATCTCCTTGGTCAGCGTGTCATATTCGCGATTGTTCTTCACGTCGTCCAGCTGCATCTTATAGCGGTCAACGCTGGCCTGAGCCTGCTCAATCTCGTTCTGCTTCTGTGCCACAGCATCCTGAAACTCGGCTATCTCGTGCTGTATTTTCTCAACACGAATGTGCAGACCTTCAATCTCGTCTTCCAGGTCTTGCACCTCAAGGGGCAACTCGCCACGCAGGGCACGCTTCTCGTCGATAGCCGACAAGGTGGTTTGCAGCTGATAAAGCGTCTTCAGCTTCTCTTCTACCGACAATTCTGTAGGATCTTTCTTTGCCATATTGTGATTCTTAAAGATAAATAATGGGGTTGGTGTCGGTGTGAGCAATCACGCAGCGCACGCCCTGACACTTCTCCTCAATAACTGACTTAAATATTTCGCTTGTATATTGTTCGCTTTGGTAGTGGCCTATCACAGCAATCTGTATCTGTTGCTCGTGACCAAAATATTCGTGATAGTGCATCTCGCCCGTTATAAAGGCGTCGGCACCTTGCTGCACAGCCTGAGGCAACAAGAAGGCCCCTGCTCCGCCACACAATGCCACACGGCTAATGGGGCGACGCAACAGCTGGTTGGCCTGCACACACTCTACCCCGAAGGCGCGCTTCAGCAAGAGGATAAAGTCGTCGGCAGCCAGTGGCTTTTCAAATTCGCCCACCACGCCCGAACCACACTCAACGCCGTCTACCGTCTTGGTGGCAAACAGGCGCACGTGGTGCAGCCCCAGCTTCTCGGCCATTTTGAAGTTGACGCCCCCCACAGCGTTGTCCATGTTGGTGTGCATCGACACAATGGTTATGCCATGCTGTATGGCACGCATCACCACGCGCTGCACATCGTCGGCATCAGTCACACACGCCAGCTTATGAAAGATGAGGGGGTGGTGCGACACGATGAGGTTGCACTGCGAGGCAATGGCCTCGTCAACAATCTGGGGCGTAACGTCCAGACACAATAATGCCCCTGATACGTCCGCCTCTGTCAATCCTACCTGCAGGCCGGCATTATCCCAGCCTTCCTGCAAGGGCAGAGGCGCGAACTGTTCAAGGGCAGCAATTACTTCCTTTATCTTCACGCTTTTCAGCCTTTATATATGTTTTTTAAGACTGCAAAATTACTACTTTTTTTCGTCACCACCACATATATCTACAAGCTATTACTATTTTTTAACATAAGCGCCATCTTTCGCCTCAAATATCACGCTCGGCTCAATCACCTCTACCGTGTGCCACGCCCCTTTCGGCACCTGGCATCCATACTTTCCTTCGGCGGGACAAAGGCGTATGCGCTGCACCTCACGATAATCCACCTTACGTGTAACATCTTGTGCATCCATACCCATAGGCATTACATCAGGCGCACCCTTACCATACGTCACCACCTCTTCGTATATCACTTCATCCATTTTCCCGCACAAGCAGACAACCGTTTCTGTCGTGTCTTCATGCCTGTGGATAGGTACAACTGTACCAGGCAGCAATGCATTCAGCATACGCTGGCTAGTATCAGTCGATGATGTTCGCAAATCAAGGTTCTGACGCAAACGAGGATCTTCTTTTGCCTGTTCAAACAGATTATCGATTAATTCTATATTTATTTCCATACCGTTATAATCAATTATTGGGCATTCGCTTCACCCTTCTTGGAACAAAGAAGTAGAAGCAGAATGCCCAAATAGCCTTTAATAATTTCATATTACTTTAATATCTACGCAACACCACTTGGAATGCTTCTGCATAGTTACATCCCCACTGGCTTCCGCGCATAGCTGCCAGGCCTGTGATATACTCTACACTTCGAGGATGTGGATATGGACGCATTACGCCACGATACATAGACAATGCCTTGCACTTAGCCTGCACACCATTCTGACCAACCTCAACATAACAGTTCGGACGGAACAGATTCATGGCATCGTTTATAGCCCACTCAGAGCATGATGGTACTTCCATATACCAAAACTCCTTCACTGGCTTCACTGTCGGCTGACGCTGAAACAAGCGTATAGCCTCCTGACAGGCCATTGAGGTTTGCAAGTGGTCATTGTTCGTGTCAGCTGGATGATGAGTAATAACAATATCAGGTTCACTTTCACGAATAGCACTCTCGATAAACTGCACCAATTTCAAATGCGGTACAGTGTTCATCTCGATGTTGGGGAATGTCGCCTCATACTTCTTGCTTACTCCAACATAGTTGGTGGCAGCATCCGTATCACCTTCCAACTCTGCATCCGAAGGACGAAAAGCTCTTGCTTTTGCCTCTGTACACATAATGGCTACGTCAACTTCGTCGCCTTCATGCGACCATTTCCACATTGATGCACCAGCTCCGAGAACCTCGTCGTCGGGGTGGGCTACTACTAATAAGTATTTCATTTGATTTTTATGATTTATTCTATTTGTTATGTCTTTCGTTAAACTGCTCAAGCGTTTGTATAGCGTCTTCATTAATAGGATTGTCTTTTACAATAGACTCAAAAATGTCTCTCGCTACATCTATTTGACCTGACAATTCTGTCATTAAACCAACTCCAAATGCTTCGTAAACATCAAATCTGGTTCTATAGAAACAGTTACTATTCCATAATTCAAGAAATACATTATGGTCTTGTCTTCGCTCTTTTTCCTTAACCGCCAACCTATAAAGCAACAACAGATAATGTTTTGTTTCAAGATAGCTTATATATATCTTGTACTCACCCTCGTCCGTGAGTTTAATGTAAGAGAGATACCCTCTTAGGGCAATGGAAATCTCACGTTCCAAAAACTCTTTATAATGTGTTTCGTAACTTCTGTAATAGCTGTATTCTGTGTCATGAAACCATCTTTGATTCATCATAAGCAACAAAGCAAGTGTTTCCGTGACGTTGTTTAGTGACTTACAATAGTTCACGAATTGTTCATTAACTTCATGTGCTCTGTTTCGTGCTACGATACACGACCTCGTATTTTCTACTGTTTTGTGAAGGCAAGCCAATGTAGCATATCCTGTTAAAACGGGTATTCTCTGCATAACGAGAGAGTCTAGATAGTGGTCAATATCATATTGCTTGTCTTCCACACAGATGCTCGACAGTACCCACAACAGATGGATTTTGTTGGATTCTTTTATTCCTTTGTTATCCAGCATGGCAAGTATGCTATGCTGCAATCTTTCCGGATATCCACGCTTTGCATTGCATAAAGCGTTTATTATGGTTGATAATTCTACTTCTGAAATATGTGTTTGACTAAGTCTTTCTGCAATGGCGTCTATAATTTCCCTATACTCAGCTTCATTGGATGATTTTAGACATCTGTTCAACATGTCCACCGCCTCATCAAAACCATGGTCATGTTTCCTTATTGAACGGAAGACTTCCTTCAATTTAAACGATGTCTTTTCTCCAGAATCCAGTTTCTCTCCATAATAGTTTTCCGCATCAGGATACGACTCTATCTGTGCATCATATATTCTAGTTCTATTCGGGATGGCAATTGGTTGTAAAAGGGTTACATTGTTACAGATGTAATTGAACAGTTCAAGCATCTTTGTATATACATCATATAGTTCCTCTACATCCAATCCATCCAATTCCGTTTCAATTTGCATCACATCATTTTTCTCATCCAAATGGGCACAAGCATGATCCCGAACCTTTCGATACCTCTTTATAAAGCTATCTATATGATGTAAGTTCTCAAATTTATTGAAAGCTGTCTCTAATTCCGCCTTGTTGTCTTTTGCTGTTATTAAACCCAAAAACAATTTGTCAAATCCTTCTTCATACTGCACGGCATTGTTATTGATGTCTGTGCGTGTAATTAGGTTGTCATGGTAATTATACACTGTACATATAAAAAGTCTTTTGAACAGATGGGCTGTCATCTTCTCGTTATATGACATACGAACAAGTGCATAACTCACCTTGACCATCTGTTCGATGCTTCTTAGGTATTGACCTTTACCTTGGGCTTCAGAACATGAAATGAGTCCGCCTTTATTTATTCCAAACAAGTCCAAAACCCCATTGGTTAAATATGCTTTGTCATCGGAATATAAATTCCTCAATATCCTTACAACTTTGTCTCTGTCTTCATCGTTGTTAACCTTGGGACGTTTGACTTCCGTTCCAACACGTTTCTCTTGGAATTCAAATATCAGATCTATTAGACACAATGTGTTAGCATAGTCTATTTTCTTAAAGATTTTCACACTTCCAAATAAATCCACGTTTGAAGAGGGAGATTGAAAATGTGCCCCCAGTTTATCTCTCACCTTGCGAAGGCCATCATTATACGAACGTAATATGTTCTCATAATCAGAACGGATTTTGTCGCTTTTAGATATCGTATTCCCCCATATCTTCATGATGTCGTCAACTCTGACCATCGCATAAATAGCTAGCATACGGGAACAGAAATCATCTGCTTCTTTAGTATTAAGGATTTCCTTGATGATTAGAAGTTCGTTACAACAGAGATTAATCTTCGAAAATGCGTCGTTTATTTTCATATTAGTGAACTTTTTGAGCATACCCCACCAACTTATCATGCATCCACTGTGGATACTTTCCACAAGCAGTGTAAAATATAGCAATTACAGTCCAGATTATAAGTTTGATGTCACCGAAGAACGAAGCATGCTTAACATAATACACGTCAAGTTTCAAGCGGATGGGCAATACTTTCTCATTATATTCCTGCTCGTCAGGGAACTGGTCACCATAAATATAATCCCACAGACTTGACTGTGAAGTCAAACCGCAAGGCACTGTAGCAGCAATGGCATTCTCTCCTCCACGTGTAATGTCTACCTGATCAACAGCAGCAGGACGCGGACCTACAATCGACATAGTACCATTCAGAATGTTCATCAACTGAGGTAACTCATCAATCTTCAGTCTTCGCATAATCTTGCCCCACCAGAATATACGGTCTTGGTCAGGACGCAACGAAGCCTCATTAGCCCCTCTTGCCACACGCATGGAGCGGAACTTCCACATTTTAAACTTCTTGTTGTCCTTGCCCACACGGTTAGCAAAGTAAAACAATGGGCCTGGGTCACTTAATTCTGTTAGGACAATAGAAAAAATCCATATTGGTGAAGTACCTACAATGCCAATAAAGGCACATACGAAATCGAAAATACGTTTTGTAAATTTATAAATCATGATTATCTTAATTTTTTAGTGACGCAGGTTTTTGTATATGAGCAAATAATTGGGTTAGTAGAGTTTCTGTCAACGACTCAGGAAAAGTTATATTATGTTTCCATACATTTGCTCTCCAACGTTCGTATTTAAATAACAAGCCCTTCAAAAAACCTTCAGGAGCTTTTTTATTAAACTCTGGAGATAAAATATCATTTAGGACTCGTGTTTCAAGTTCTTTATTTCGCTCAAACTTAGGAAAAATATCTGACGGAAATCCAAGATAATCAATACACAGGGCATTTTGGCAATTCATAAAATGATAAAGGTTATACTGCTTGGCGACCTTTACCACAAAATCCCAATCCACATCCTTGCTATGCTTTAAGACGAATGTTCCCCAATCAAGCAACTGTCTTAAATTCATTTCGGTAGAAGCGAAATGCGTAGCCGAATGTTTCAAAATGAATAAAGCATTGAAATTTGCTGAAGGAAAATAAATCTCCTCTCCATTTATTTCAGACCTAACACTTTCTTCGTATGCAAGACGTTTCAATATTCTTTCATAGCTTGCATTTTTTCGATGCCCTGGCACACAGAGAAAATCAGAATAATTCTCAATTGTTACACCTTTATAATTGAAAATCGTATGATGATGGTGTCCATAATCTATCTTTACTCCTTTTTCGCTTAAAGCATTGTCCCCCCTTTCCTGTTCACCAAAAAGCCAAATATCAATGTCTCCTAAGGGACGATGATTAGGAACTGGATAATTCAAACTCAATCCGTAGCCTTTTGCCACAAGCATCTTTATACCATGCGTCCTATAGAAAGCAGCCAATTCACTCATCACGTGTTTGTGCTGTTCATAAATACGTTCAATGGTCAACGAATAACCAAGCCACTGCATTTTCTGGAGTTTCAAAGGTGCGGCATCTAATGATTTCAACAACTCCTTACTGGTTGGATTTTCCAATAATAACTGCAAACCATCAGCAGCAATAGCATTGACACCTTGTTGGATACTTAATTGAAAAATATTACGCCATTTCTTACAATCAAGTAATGTATAAATATCGGTATTGTTATTACAATTAGACTCTAATGATAACCCTAACCTTAAAAGTGCAAATAATGCTTCTCCTTCAACTATCATTATAATCTACGTTTTTTCTTGTCTTTACTCAATTTGGAGAATCCCTGTAATGTAAAAGCAAAGAATACCCATAAATCAGACCAACTGAAAATCTGGTCTGTTGTATTCTTAAACGAAAACCATGAAGGCTTACAGCTAAAACGCTTTGGTGATTTCAAGAACCATAGAACATCAGTGTGCATATAGCGCAGATATTTATGTTTAACATCAAACTGTGATTTCACATCCTTACCAAGGAAATCATCCACTATAAGTTGAGAGAAATTAACTCCTGCCTCAAAACATATTTTTACGCTACCAGTTATACGTGGATTTATCTCCATTATTTTAGCTTTCCCATCACGAGTATCTTCTATCAAATCTATATCTGCATATCCTCGCCATCCTATTTCTTGTAATAGTTTTTTACAATCTGCCACTATATCTGGACGATTAACAGTTTCATTCAATGTACTAGAACCACCATCTATCGGATACCACCTTACCTTTGCAAAAACGCAAGCTCCTTTCATTTCACCATTGCGATCGATAAACATCTCGCATTTGTATTGAAGACCATCCTGTGGTATATACTCCTGAATAAGCATCTTGCCATACTTTTGCTCAGCCTTATCGTAATAGTTCGTCAAGTCTTGTTCGTCTTGAGCTATATGGAAGCCAACTGCAGCACAACCAGTACGAGGTTTTACAACAACAGGAAACTTTACCTTATCCTTATTACTAAGATAGTCATTTTTATCGGTAAATGACAAAGGACAAGGTAAATTATGTTTCATGCACACTAACATAGTCTTTAGCTTGTCTGATGCCATTTGGAATGTCTCCCAATCTTCAACAGCAATAGTTGTCAGATTCTTTAAGTCTTCTTTATGCTGAGAGAGTATGATTGCCACATCATCATTCATAGGAATCACAATATCATACTTATATTTCTCCAACTCAGCTTTGATAGCTTTATAAGAACCTTCAGGATCATGTGCGTCGCAATATGCAAGCAACTTTCTGTGTGGATATTTCGAAGCATACCCTGGATCCAGTTTACTACCATTGTATGTTGTTACTTCACAACCTAAAGCACGAAGTGATTTTGCCATTGGCAACACCTGTCTTGCTCTACCTTCTATTAAAAGAATTTTTATGTCCTTATAATTTTTCATCGTTTTTCTATCATTATTGTTTCACCATGTCCTTTCAATCCCATAGTTGTAAACACTACACGGTCACACTGGTCTGTTCCAAGTGGAAAGCGCATAACACCATATTGCAATATCAATGGCCAACAGTCTTTCTGGAGTTTCCATACATTCTCACACTTTCCATCCTTATATTCCTTCATACGGCTATAGTTGTCTTTCTCATTCTCTCCACCTTCAACACCAGTTGAGAAGAATGCACGTCCATCAGCAAACGAAGCACAACCATGACATGGGCCTTCGAAGTCCTGTAATATTTCTATTTTATGTGTTTTTCTATCCATGCGAACAAAATGCACAGTATCAGGACAAGAACCTGCATCTGTACCCCAAAGCAATGCATCCTTAGTAAAGCATACACCAATGGCTCGCCAATCTTGACTATATTGTCCTATTAGTTTCCACGAATCACCATTATCATCCGAGCGATAAAGACGGTTTTCACTACCATTGTCTCCATAGTCACCCGTACCAAGCCATAAGCAATGTTCGTATTCATCCCATTTCACAAAATGAAGATGACGAATATCTCCAGCCTTCCACGTTTTCACAATATGGAATGTCATGCCATTGTCTGTACTTCTCCAAAGATGAATATCATGGTCGCGATTAGGGTTGAGTAAATACTCTGCAAAGAAAATTGATCCATTAGGAGCTACGCATACACCCTGATGTCCTGGTTTGTTGCCTTGATAATCCTCCCAAACATTCACAACTCTTCCTTTCTTATCGAATATATAAGTCTTTCGTTTGGCTGTAACAAGAATGTTTCCATTCTGCAACGGCAATAAATGATGCAATCCTACACGAAGCAGTTGACTTGACAGACGATGACATCCCAACAGTCTGTCCTTCAGTCCGCCCACCTTATATACTTTACTTACTCTTTTACCTGTATAATCCACGGCAAAGAACTTCATGCCTTTCGCAACCCATATTTTGTCTTGTGCTTGGTATAAAGCCTTTGCGTTAATAAGTTTCTTAAATCCAATCATGTTTATTTCATAATAAGTGTTTGGAGTTCTTTTTCCAAACCGTTCATGTAATGTTCAAAAGTGAAATGCTCGCTAAAATACCTGCGAGCATTAGCTCCACAATCCTTATATTTTTCAGGACTCTCTATATACGACTTCATTAGGTCTGCAAGTCCCTTGTAATCTCCTGCATCAACACAAGCTCCACACTCAGCCTCCTTTATAACCTCGTTTGCAGCCCCATTAATAGCTCCAAGAATAGGTTTACCGGTTGTCATATACATCTGCAATTTACCAGGCATAGTGTTTCCTACTTCATTGTTTCCTCTTAGGGTTATAAGCAAGACATCAGCCTTCTTATAAAATGAAGGCATGTCGTCTCTCTTTTGATTACCATAGAAAACAACATTGTTTGACAGACCTTTTTCTTTTACCAAGGTTTCAAGTGTGTTACGCATACTGCCATCACCCACTATATGCACCTTGTAGTCTGTTCTTGCTCCTAATTCAGCTGCTGCATTCACTATGACATCTATTCTTTGTCCTTTGCCAAGATTTCCTGCAAACATAAAGTCAGCACATCCATTATGTGTTTCTTTTTGCAAATCCATTGACATCATACCCCCACCTGCATGTTGTGGTAAATATCCCATACGCTCACGCTCTATTCCATTTACTCGACTTAAATAATCCATAAATGGTCGGCTTGTTACCAATATACGATCAGCACTTTGATAAATGTTTCTGCTCATCCTTACCACAGGTAACATCAAAGGATTCTTACTGCTCTTTAATATTGATTCTGCCGAAACAGGCCAAAGATCAAGAGTGTAATATATCAAAGGAGTACCATATAATTTCTTGTATTCTACTGCAGCATACATACTTGTTATAGGACTTAACTGATAGCCAAGCACAACGTCAAAATCAGGAGAAAGATTGCGTATAACTTCCTTGCTGTTCTTTACAAAACTGAAGTAATTCCTCAACAAGCTAAAAGGATTATGTCCTCTCGGATGTTGTTTGGCATGAATCACTCGTACTCCCGTTTGCTTGTAATATTCCCTTTCTTTTTGCTTGCAATTATCCGCAGTTTCATATCCTTGAAAAACAATTCCTTTAGGATAATTAGGAACCCCACAAAGCACTGTCACCTCATGCCCACGTCTTACAAGTTCGGGAGCAATTTCATTGATTTGAAACTGCTCTGGGAAATAATATTGTGTAACTATAAATATTTTCATTAATTATTAGATGTATAAACAGTATTATTATTTGTATATCATGCTCATAAATAGAATGCAGCGAGTATCTATATAAAATTTCAATAGATAGCTTGTATTATTCAACCACTTCTAACCTTATAAGTAGATTATTTATATCTACTATAATCATATATTTTTTTACACCTTACCCAACAGCAATCGTGCTGCACATTTCTGCTTACCCAATAAGGTTACAATAAAATACGATAGTATAGAGAGCAATAGAAAACTGAGAAAAAACACAATAACATTGTTTTCAATGTAACTTTTGACAAACAAAACAATTTGATTTACAAAAGTCAGATGAAAGGTATATAAGCCAAGACTGACAGCACCTATTTTACTTATCAACTGGTTGAACTTTCCATGACTATTCAAAACTTTAGGTGCGATACTGAACATTGCGAATATAGCGACATTAGCTACGATAAATTTGTAAGCGAAGCGAAACATTATTGCTATTCCCCCTGAGAGTGGTATAAATGACGGTAACTCACGAGGTTTCCAAAAACTAGCCAACAAAAACCAACTAATTGCCATCAACATTATCAATACCTTCTTTTCGGTAAACAAATGATACTTATTTATATAGAAACCTAAACAATAGAATATAAAGTAATACAATACATACTGTATCCCAAATATTCTGATATCCTTAAATATAATCATAGTAACTGCACACCCAACACATGTCACCCCCATTATTGTTTCTTGTTTTATCTTCGTCATTTTTGAAAAGAAATCTAAAATAGTAAATGAGGCAACAATAAAGAACAAAGCCCATAAGAACCAAAAGCTTTTGGTCGGTTGTAGTATACATTGGTAAAAACTTGTAATATTGTTTTTTACCGCATACATTATTATAGACCAATTTAGAAAAGGAACAATTAGTTGTTGAAATCTTCGTTTAATGATAACGTCGACACGAATAGGGTTTATCTGATTTTCCCCCCCCCTATAATTCAAATATCCACTGATAGCAATGAAAGCTGGCATGTGAAAAGAGTATATAAGACACCACCAGTAGTCAAGATTTGCAGCATCATTGCCTATAATACTTGCAATGCAATGACCAATAATTACTAACAAAATTAGCCAACCTTTGATAGAGTCAGCCCATATCAATCTATTATTCATATCATTAAAATAAAATTACACAAAACGCCTTTTGGTCAAATAATCGATTACTAATAGTGGAATACAAAAAACATAACCAAATTTATTTTGCAGACCACTTATCGTCCTACTTGCATCAAGAAATGTTTAATCCCATCAAAATGTGCCTGATAATCACCATATACACTAAGTTTTTCTTTCATTTTAGTGGATAGTTTGGCTTGGAGTTCGGGACTCTTGATGATAGTAGCAATTTTTTCCGCTGCATCTGTAGCATCCATTGGTTTAAATAGCAATCCAGAATCTCCAATAACTGTGCTATTAAAAGGGAAGTCTGATGCAACAATCTTCATATCGAAATACATTGCTTCTATTATACTTGCAGAAAAAACCTCCAATAGCGTAGGCAAGAACATCATCTGTGCCTGACGATACAATACAGATAATTCTTCTTGACTCATTCGTCCATGATTTATTACCCTATCTTGTAAATTAGATTCCTCAAGTCGCGTTCTTATCGTACCCCAAACGGTCGAGTTCTGAGGCATGGTAACATGAAAGCGTACATTATCCATACCATAATTATTTCTCAGTGCTATTAAAACGTCTGGTATTATGTCGAGGTTTTTGTGTGGAAATGGAGCAGCTACACTTGTGATATTTATCCATCCATCAGAGGGAAGTGGCCTATTGTCCAATGTTTTATAAATACCAGGTAATACATTGCTAACAACGCAAACGTTTTCATTTGGAACTTTTGCAATCTTTGCTATACACTTTGCTGTATAATCTGCCTGGGTTATAAAATATTTACATTTTCGAATTAAATACTTTTGGATTGCACAATACAAATCATTTCTTATTTTTCCCTTAAAATCTAATGTCTCACGGGCATATTTGTTGGGATGTACCACCCAGGGATTGGTGATGCGCATCACCTCCTTGCTATTAAAAATAAAATAACTTGGAGCAACAATCGAATACACCACATCTGGATTTATTTTATTTTCTATTGTTCTAATCAATTTACGCACTGTCAAATATGAACCTTTAAAATCTGGTTGAGCCGGAAGTATAAAAACAGACCCTTTGTGTTCAAGATTAAGAGCATCAGCTATATGATCAGACACAAGGAAAAACCATTCCACCCCAGACGTACTATCGGTAAGAGCTGTCTTAACAAAGTTCAACGCGATTTGGAATCCGCCCCCTGCATTTTTTTTAGCACAAATGGCATTTATGAGTATTTTCATTACTGTTCTATCAATCTAACATAACTATTAATAAACTTATCTTTCTGAAATAATGTCTCTGCTATTTTACGGCTTTTACGTCCCATCTCTTCCTTTTGTTCAGTCGTCAAATAGTAGAATGTTGTAATTTTATCAACCATATCGCTAATATCAGTTGGATTGAACAGATACCCATTCTCTCCATTATGTACCATTACTTTATTGTCGCTTACATCACTAACAAGCAATGGTTTACCTAAGCATATAGCCTCAGAGATAGTATTAGAGAATCCTTCTTTAAGCGAAGGAAGACAAACCGCGTCGTATAATGACATTACTTGAGGAACATTTTGAACATGGTCGTGTAATATTAGCATATCACCAATATCATACTCTTTTATTCTATTTCGTAGCTCATCTAGGTATTCTATATTTAGTTCTCCAACTGGGTTCATATTTCCAAACCATGAAAATACCATTTTATTTCCAATACGCTTTTTTAATATTCTAACAACTTCAGCAAAGGCCAAACAGTTCTTTTGAGGCACAGGTCGACTGAATATAGCGATTGATAGCATTGCGTTATTAATGCGTGAATCTGTCGGACTTATGTAAATATTCAAATCGGTGTAATTAGTGATTGTGATTACTTTCTGTTGCCATACAGGACGTTTTGATATAATATACTTTCTTTGGGATTGACTATTTGGAACTATATAATTGGCGCGTTTATACAACACTCGCAGTAAGCATTTTTCATAAAATCCTGAAGGTCCAACTGTAAAGTTGCGTTCACCTGCAAGCACCTTAATATTTCTCCTAAACAGAAGTGGTATAAGACAAAAGAAATTGTCTCTCTGACCAAAACTGATTACAACATCTGTACTAAGGGTCAAGAAATATTTAAAAATAGAAAATACTTTTAAAACACCATTTAGACCAACCCCAAGTTTTACTTGATTGACTCCAGGCGGTACACTATAATGATCTGGTGTGTCAGAGTAATTAACGATTGTTACATGGAACCCTTTTTCTTTAAGAAATTGTGCAAGCGTAACTAATTGATGTTCGGCTCCTCCACTGGAAAGAGATGCTATAAACAAAGTTATTCTCTTCATATTTTATTTACCTTATTTGAGTATTGTTTCTTTTTACCATAATGGTATAGTACATACAATAGCAACAATTGACTCATTCTATATAAGAAGAATCGTTGGAATGTATTTACAAGAGTATAAAACACAATAGATAATATGACAATCATAAGGAACGACCTATATTGATATACCCACTTGATAGATAGTCTTACAAGTATACCAAATATAAACGGCAAAAATAGCACTCCAAATATTCCAAAATCTAAATAATAATAAAGGCATGATGTGTAGAGAGCATTCCACCTCCACGGAGTGCCGATGTCAATGTAATTATCATGTAAATAGATTCCAATCTCACTAATAGCACGAGCCCGAGGAGGAGTTTCTACAACCTTTCTAAGTACAGTCTCCCCCATAAATACAATCTCGTCAATAGCAGCAAAAGTCATTGCTCCAAGCTGGTAACCCCCACATTCATTTACAAGATTAGAGTTCAAAGCATGATCAAATGCGACAACAGGACCACCAAGATAGGCTATAACGTGAGTATTCGTCTCATTAAGACCCTCAGATAACGTTGTGTTTCCTTGTGCGATTCCTGATCTATTGCCAGTTAGAAGTCCCATGGTGAAGTAAGCTGCTAAAATCATCAAGACAAAAACGATATAATTTTTGGACTGTTTTGTGGTGCTTAACTTGCCTACGCAAAGCGCAAAAAACACTAAAATCAAAAGAATATTAACAATTTCATTTCTGCCTGCAGACAATAAACTATACATGATTATATATACACCTGAAACACCCCAGATCCAATTTCTTTTATAGAAACTCATATATCCAAATATAGCGAGCACAAATCCTTGGAATGGTATAAGGAAGTAGACATTCAAAAAGGAGAAGCCAGAACCTAACAATTCACCAGAGTAGAAGTCATTTCGTACATCAACCAAGGCATTCGCTACTGCGACCTCTTGGTAAAATATAGCAAACATTGACGATACGTATATGAAAGCTGCGATTAACACTACTCTAAAGACCTTTGAAGATGTTAAAGCATTCAATTGTTCATCCAAAGACGAATGCAAAATTTGAATATCGCATTTGTTCTTTATTTTTACCAATTTGAATCCTATAAAGAATGTAAGAACATGTGCTAGAAGAAGAGCAACTGTAGATTCTTTAGGTTGATGCAACCCACATGCGCCAGACATGGATATAATAAGAGCTATAAACCAAACTGATAAATACAAAACCAAGATAGTTTTTGATAGCCTATCCATATTGCTACAGACACACCCTGTCAAGATACAGAATGCAACTATATAGATAATTATGTTCATTTACGTCTAATTTTATTAGATAACATATGAATTACATATTTTCGCTCAGAAGCATTAAATCCTATAAGCGCTATTAAAACACAGAGATAACAAAATGATACTATAATTGCAATTAATTGAGGCGTAAATAATTTTAGAAAAAAACATGGACTAAAAAGCAAAACAATAAGAAAAGAAGGCAAATATGACTTTTTCCATAAAAATGAATTATCATAATTCAATGTTTTATTAAAAACCCATTGATTTGCAAAAAACACCAAAACTGTAAATACAATATAAACATATAGTAGATAATAAGCAGGTGCACCCAACTTTAAAACAATATAAGCAAAAAGAATTGCCACCATTTTCAATGTACTTGCAGCTACTTGAAATAGCTTTATACGTCCACTTGCAAATATAATATTTTTTATACCAGAGTTCATGGAGTCTATTATCGCATCGATAATTATCAGAACTGTGAACATTGATGCATATTCAGGGACATTCCTAAGCCATAAACCTAATATCCAGTCTGTTCCCACAAGAAAAGGAGATGAAACAAGTAACATCACCAAAAATGTGAGTTTGGTAGAAAGTACCAACAAATATTTACTCCTATCAGTATCCCCCGCTGCATATGACTTTGTTATTTGAGGAGCAATAGGTTGTGCTACATTTTGTGCAAAATTTACTATTATTCCATTAATAGAGTTGGCGATACCCAACGCTGTATTCATTATAGTACTAAAAAAGGCGTTAACTAAAATAGCTGCGCCTTGAGCCTTACCGACATAAGCCACAGCTCCATATCCAACCCAAGCAGAAAAAATAAAGATATCTTTGTAGCATTTCTTTTCACGAATAATACGCAATGTGGCAATATTTCGAAAGTTCCTATAACAATATATAACGTAAACAACAATAGGATAAACTGTGAAGATTGCAATAGACAACGAATAAATCATTAGCTTATTTTGAAAATGATTCACTATAATATATGCTACCGACAATTTTAACAGATGTGAGATAATGTCTGGTATACAAAATACAGCAAACCTTTCTTTTGCTGTTAGCAAGCCATTATAAGGAACTCCGATAAACGTAATTGCAGATGCTATAATAGTGAACCTAAATATCATTAATGCATTCCCAATATCACCGGCATAGTTCAAATAACTATTTATATACCATTCACCAAAAGGGAGAGCAAACAAAAGAGTAAAGATTGCTATTGCAATATGAATTACTAAACATACATTAAATTGTTTGTTTGCTTCTAGAATATCACTTTTTCCAATAGCCACTGCAATAAACCTGTTCGATGTTGACACCATTATAGTATTGATTATAGCAATGAATGATATTATGCTACCAATTACAGAAAACAACCCATAGTCAACAACGCCGAGAGCTTCAAGCGCAAATCGAGTGGTAAAAAGTCCACATATTGCTGTTACAGCCAGTCGAACATACAAAATTACTGTATTAATGGCTAGACTTTTATTTGTATTCTCTTGCATATTAAGCCCATTTATCTACTATAGTATTAAATACTCTTTCTAATCTTAATCGAATCAGAATGTATGCTATTTTCATTCGGATGTTTATGCTGCTTGATAAAAGATAATACTTATCAATTTCAGGGAACGTAGACTTCCATAATTTGTAATACTTCCTATTACTTAGTATTGGAATTAGATTTTTTCTACAAAGCATTTTCCACCTCAGAACATGATTTATATTGTCATCATAAATACCATGTTTCTTCAAGAACTTCTCCCTTAACAAAACATTGTCTATCTCTTGGTTCATTTTCTTTAAGCAAGCGTCTTCTGTTACAACGCTACATATAGAGGCTGGATTAATAAAGTAATAATAAAGAGGTCGCGGGACGTAAGTCCGTTTTTGAGAGTAATATGACAACTGAGTTAGAAGAGCACCATCCTCAGCTTTATTTGCAGTTGGGAATATAATATCTTCTTTGTATAATGACGCCTTTATAAGTTTATTCCATACAGGCCCCTGCATCAATTTGGGTTGTTTCATAGTAGAAACTAGCTTTTTGTTTTTACCATCGCTCCTATAGTAATCACACCATACAAGATCTGCTTCATTTTTTATTGCCTCATTATACAAAGTTTCATAGGCGCTAGGTTCTAACCAATCATCACTATCACAATGCGCAACATATTCTCCATGGACATAACCAAGACCAGTTCGTCTGGCAGTAGGTAGCCCAAAATTCTCATTATGATTGATTATTTGTATATAATTTTTCCTCTTTGGATATTTTTCAATAACCTTTTTTAGATTTTCTATGGATTTATCTTTTGTGCAATCGTTTACAAAGATAAACTCTACATCATCTAGTGTTTGTTCAAACAAACTTGTTGCACATCTTTCTATATATTGTTCTACTCCATAAATAGGAATAATAACACTAACTTTAATCATTATATTTTAACTTTCAATTATTGTCATTAATTTCTTTGCTTCTACATCAGAATTAAAATGTATTCTTGCTACTTTACAACCATTATATCCAATTCTTTTTGATTCATCTGGGTTCTGTAAAGCCCATACTATTTTTTCTGCAAATGCTTGGGGATTATTTGGAGGGGAAATTAAGGCACTATCTTTATCTTGTAAGAATAAGGGGATATCACCAACACCCGTTACAACCACAGGATTTGCAGACAATAGATATTCACCTAGTTTTGTTGGAAAACCAAACCTCGCTTGTAGATTGTCAGGTCTGTCTAACACTAGCATTTCTGCATCTACCATTATTTGGGGAATCTCATCAGCAGGCAACATTCCTGTTAATACAACATATTCTGACAGATTTAAATCTTGAATAAGTTTAATATTATGTTCATTTGAAAGATTTGCAGGTATAGCACCAACAATATAAAGTTTAATATCAGGAATTATTTTATGAACTATAGAAAAAGCATGAATCAGCTGATCCACTCCATCTTTATTATTGGATACCTTTCCACAATATGCAATGTATTCCTCTTTATTTTTATTTTTTAAGAGTCCATCAAATCTTGAAGTATCAACTGTCATGTTAATAATATGAATCCGATCACTAGCTACACCTTTCTTTATATAATAATCTTTAAGAGCCGTTGAAATAACAAATAGACCATTTAACCTTTTACATGTTTTTATATGTTCATTTAATGAACAACGTCTGAGTTTATCTGGCATTAGTGATACCTCTGGATGTTCAGTACATTCATAAAAACTTTTAACTCCATTGATTCCTACAAAAAATCTTTTGACATCATTCATGCCATATATATATACAGTATCGCCTCTTTTTAAACGAAGTCGAAATAGCAATATATTTATTATATAAGGTATATATTTGAGAATTCTATGCTTGATGTTGAATCTCTCCCACAAATATGTCACTTTAATATTAGTGAATTGAAATGATATCTTTGAACCATATTTGTCCGGCAAAAAGAATATTACCTCTAATTTCTTGCCAGCTTTATCTAATGATTTCAAATAGGATAAAGCCCTATTAGTTTCTGCGGAGTTAGGAGTATAGTTCGTATATAAAAAATAAACCATAATTTTATATTTAAAAATGAAATAATGTTTTCACATAAGATACACGATTCTCATATTTTTCACCATCGCGCTCATACCATGACTTGTAGTCTTCTTTTATTACAGAAGCTGGCGATCCTGCGAGTAACGTATTTCCTGCAAATGCTTTATTCACCAGAGAATGGGATGCTATTGACGTGTTATCGCCCAATTTCACATCACCTACTATTTGAGAACCCGTTGATAAATAAAGACCATCTCCTATATTTTTGTTGCCATGCGTAATACAGGTAGAAGTATGTAGAACTGCAAAATTTCCTACAATATTCCCCCCCCCAACTACTATCGTTCCATGGTGTGGGATAACACAACCATAACCTAAAACATATGGATCAATAGAATAACCTAATTTAAGCCCTAATCTTAAGAATTTACGTTGATAATAAAGGCTCAAAATCTTATTCCTTAACCCACATTTCTTGCTATAAAAAGAAAATTTGCGCATGGAAACTAAGTACTGCATTAAGTAGTCTGGGAATAAAATTTGTTTTATCCAGACGATAAAAGAAGGATGTGTGTACCCTCGATTCATCACATAATCTGCAATAATATAGTTCTCTAATTCTTTCTTTGTTTCTATCATAAATAATCATTGGTGTCCCATTAATCGGGACAAGTTTATCTTCATCATACAACCTCGCAAAAGAGGGCTTTTGAGTTCTTTGACAATATTGGAATAAACACTCTCGAAGAAACTTGCAAATACTGTCATTTTTACAAGAATAATGCTTAGAATTTAAAAATCATAATTCAACCGAAAATGGTCATTGAGACGTAAGCATATACATTGTTTTTCAACATGTATATATCTGTTCTCCATTTCTTTCAAACTTGCTCCATCATTTATGTAACAATGTCTTTATAGATAAGACTATCACAATTCAAATTGGTAGAAGTAATAATCGTTTTCGCAATAGGCTTTCACAACATACCAAGATGATGACATTTAAAACTATGGCTTTCAATACAATTACCACAACAAAGAGACCAATTCAAATTATCACGCGCTTGAAGGTTAAAAAAGACTTATTTCAATTAATTCAAAGAACTCAAAATCCCCCTTTTACGGGATAGTAATGATAAAATATGAATTTATATACAAACGAGATTTAATGGAAGTCTCTGAAAAAGTATCAGCCAATCATAGTAACATTCCTTACAGAATTGTTAGAACTCTTAAGGAGATGGGCTTAGAGTCATATCTTTGACGTATTATATATCCTTACGCCACACCATTCTGTTTACAATACCAACGTATGACTGTACTATTTTCACAACCTTTGTTGATACATTCTCATCTACATAATCAGGCACAGGAATACCATGCTGACCGTCACGACAAAGTTCAACTGCTGTGTCTACAGCCTGAAGCAATGATTTCTCGTCGATACCTGCAATGATAAAGTCACCCTTGTCGATGGCCTCAGGACGCTCTGTAGATGTACGGATGCAGATAGCAGGGAATGAATGACCTACTGATGTGAAGAAACTTGATTCTTCAGGGAGTGTACCAGAGTCAGATACTACTGCAAAGGCATTCATCTGAAGGCAGTTGTAGTCGTGGAAGCCGAGGGGTTCGTGCTGGATGACACGGGGGTCGAGCTGGAAACCTGATGCTGCAAGACGGTTGCGTGAACGGGGATGACAGCTGTAGAGGATGGGCATGTCGTACTTTTCTGCCATCTTGTTGATAGCAGAGAAAAGAGACATAAAGTTCTTCTCTGTGTCGATGTTCTCCTCACGGTGAGCGGAAAGGAGGATATACTTGCCCTTCTCCAAACCAAGACGCTGATGAACGTCGCTTGCCTCTATCTCAGCAAGGTTGTTATGAAGAACTTCTGCCATAGGTGAGCCTGTAACGTAGGTGCGCTCCTTGGGTAGGCCACAGTCGGCAAGGTATCTTCTTGCGTGCTCTGAGTATGCCATGTTAACATCACTGATGATGTCTACGATACGGCGGTTGGTTTCCTCGGGGAGACACTCGTCTTTGCAGCGGTTGCCTGCTTCCATGTGGAAGATGGGAATGTGGAGACGCTTGGCGCCGATAACACTCAAACATGAGTTGGTATCGCCTAACACCAATACGCCGTCGGGCTTGGTTTGCGCGAAAAGCTTGTACGAGCAGTTGATGATATTGCCACAGGTGGCACCAAGGTCGTCGCCTACGGCATCCATGTATACCTCGGGCTCGGCGAGCTTTAGGTCTTTGAAGAAAATGCCGTTGAGGTTGTAGTCGTAGTTCTGGCCAGTGTGGGCGAGAATTACGTCGAAATACTGACGGCATTTGTTGATAACGGCGGCTAAGCGGATGATCTCGGGGCGAGTGCCGACAACGATGATTAACTTTAATTTGCCGTTGTCTTTAAACTTTATGTTTGAATAGTCGAATTTGGGTTGCTTTTCCATAAATGTATTTATTTGTACGAACACAAATTACACGAATTACACGAAAGCATAAGCAGATTTTGTTATATACGTACCCTTCGGGGGTATTTTCATACGAGAATTATTTTACTTTTCGTTCGAATTCCAATCCGTCCGCGTTTCCGAAATTTAAAAGGAGTCCAAGTTTATACCCTGTAGCTTTTAGATAATTGAAGACTTGACTTCTGTGCGTATCATCTAAATGTGCCACAGCTTTTAACTCAACTATAATATTGCCGTAACATACGAAGTCGGCTCGGTACGTTTGCTTCAATACAACTCCATCGTAGCAGATGCTTAACTCTTTCTCTCTTTCATACGGAATATTGCGTTTAGCGAACTCTAACTCAAGAGCTTCTTGATATACCGCCTCAAGAAAGCCAGAACCAAGCGTGTTGTAAACGTACATGGCAGCGCCTGTTATATTGTAGCTTTCTTGTTTGTGATAAATCATATTCGTTTGATTTGAGTAATTCGTGTTCCGAATAAACTTTATCTGTGTTCGTTATTTTTCTACTTTATCAAAGTAAGTGTCGGGCTTATTCGGGTCGAAGATTTCGTTGCAATACATTACTGTTACAAGGTCTTCGGTGTCGGAGAGGTTGATGATGTTGTGGGTGTAACCAGGGAGCATGATGACACTTTGGATTTTGTCACCACTCACTTCATAGTTCAACACTTCGTCAGTACCCTCTTTACGGAGCTGGATGAGTCCATGACCTGCTACAACGATAAACTGTTCCCACTTGGTGTTATGCCAATGCTCGCCTTTAGTGATGCCGGGTTTTGAGATGTTGATGCTCACCTGTCCGCAGTTGAGGGTGTGTACCAACTCGGTGAACGAGCCACGGGGGTCTACGTTCATCTTCAGGTTGAAGATAGCTTTTTCTTTGGGCAAGTAGCTCAAGAAGGTGCTGTAGAGACGTTTGGCAAACGAGTCGGCAGGAATCTCGGGAATCATCAATGTCTTGGGCATATCGGCAAACTGGTGGAGTAAGTCTACGATTTCACCGAGGGTTGCCTTGTGGGTGACGGGGCAATAGCAGTAGCGACCTACTTTTTCGAACACAGATTTCACAGATTGAACAGATTTTTCAGTCTCCGTTTTATTCGTGCAATCAGTGTTCGTTCCATTCATTGGGATAACCTCTAAGCCCTCAAACTCGCAATGGTGCTCCTCGCCTTTTAGGGCGTGAATCATCTCGTCAACAAGGTCGTCGATGTAGAGCAATTCAAGTTCTACACTTGGGTCGTTGACAGTGATGGGGAGGTCATTGGCGATGTTGTTGCAGAAGGTGGCTACGGCACTGTTGTAGTTGGGACGGCACCATTTGCCATAGAGGTTGGGGAAACGGTATACCAATACTTTGGCGCCTGTTTCCTTGCCGTATTCGAGGAAGAGGTCTTCACCAGCTTTCTTGCTACGTCCGTACTCGCTATTACCGAAACGACCCGTCAGGGATGCTTGCTGTGAGCTGGAGAGCATCACGGGGCAGTTGTTCTTGTGCGACTTTAATGTGTCGAGCAAGGTAGAGGCAAAACCGAAGTTGCCTTTCATAAACTCGTCGTTGTCCTTGGGACGGTTTACGCCAGCGAGGTTGAACACGAAATCGCACTCCTTACACCATTGGTCAAGTTGCTCGGGAGTGGAGTCGAGATCGTACTCGAAGACTTCTTCTATGGTGAGGTCGCCGTAGCAGCGGGCCTTGCCAGACTTGATGTTGTTGAGTTGAGCGCAAAGGTTTTTGCCTACAAAGCCTTTGGCACCAGTAACTAAAATCTTCATAATAAGCGTTGTGTTTTTGTCACGAATTACCACGAATTAGTCATGAATTTTTCATTCATTTACATTAATAATATTATTATGAATGTCATCCATAGCATAATTTTTGGCAAATTCATGGTAATTCATGACCATATAATATTTTTATGAATGTCATCCGTAGCATAATTTATGGCAAATTCATGGTAATTCATGACCATATAATATTTTTATGAATGTCATCCGTAGCATAATTTATGGCAAATTCATGGTAATTCGTGACCATATAATGTTTACTGCACGAAGTTGCCCTCGCCACTCAATTCTTTCTTAATGTACTCCAGCGCACCAATCTTTGCCTTTGTCTCTTCGAGGTTCAGACGGTAGGTGTTGTCTGAGTTGAATTCCTCAATCTCAGCACGCTTGGTGTCGCCCTCCTTGAAGAACTTGTCGTAGTTCAAGCCACGATTGTCGGCAGGCACACGGTAGAAGTTACCCATATCCTCAGCCTTGGCACACTCCTCCTTCGTGAGCAATGTCTCATACATCTTCTCCCCATGACGGATACCGATAATCTTGATGTCTTCCTTCTTGCCACCGAACAACTCGCATACAGCCTCAGCCTGTGTCTGGATAGTACAAGCAGGAGCCTTCTGAACGAGGATATCACCGTTCTGACCATGCTCGAAAGCAAAGAGAACGAGGTCGACAGCCTCTTCCAATGACATGATGAAACGTGTCATCTTAGGCTCGGTCAAGGTGATGGGGTTGCCATTGCGAATCTGATCAATCCACAAAGGAATTACTGAACCACGTGAGCACATCACGTTACCATAACGTGTGCAGCAAATCTTGGTCTTGCCTGAGTAGCGGCTCTTTGCCACAGCAATCTTTTCCTCAATGGCCTTGGTGATACCCATAGCGTTGATAGGATAAGCAGCCTTATCGGTAGAAAGACAGATAACAGCGCCTACACCAGCCTCAATAGCAGCTGTAAGTACATTATCCGTACCAATAACGTTGGTCTTAACAGCCTCCATCGGGAAGAACTCACATGAAGGAACCTGCTTCAATGCTGCTGCATGGAAGATATAATCTACGCCAGGCATGGCGTTACGGCACGACTGAAGATTGCGTACGTCGCCAATAAAGAACTTGATCTTATTGGCCACTTCAGGAAATTTTACCTGATATTCGTGACGCATATCATCCTGCTTCTTCTCATCACGTGAAAAAATACGAATCTCGCCGATGTCAGTACGAAGAAAACGATTTAATACTGCGTTACCGAAGGAACCTGTTCCACCAGTAATCATAAGAGTTTTACCTGCAAAAATGCTCATAGTTTTATTCTTAATATGTTATTTATTATTTATTTTATAATACTTTGCGTACCACTCTGCAAAGCGTCTTAATCCTTCTCTTAGACTTGTGTTTGGCTTGAAACCAAAGTCTTGCTCCAATGGGGTTGTATCGGCATAAGTTACTGGAACATCTCCTGGTTGCATAGGCACAAGTTCCTTGTGGGCTTCAAAGTCATAATCCTTAGGAAGAACACCTGCACGTACAAGCTCTTCTTGGAGGATAGTTACGAAATCAAGGAGGTTTTCGGGAGAGTTGTTACCTATGTTGTATACCTTGTATGGAGGAATAGGAAGACCGTCCTCACCGTTCTGTTTTTCTGGAGCGTGTTGCATGATACGAACAACACCTTCTACAATATCATCTACAAAAGTAAAGTCACGCTTGCAGTTGCCATAGTTGAAAATCTTGATTGTCTCGCCTTTAACAAGTTTATTGGTGAAACCGAAGTATGCCATGTCGGGACGACCAGCAGGACCATAAACTGTAAAGAAGCGGAGGCCTGTAGAAGGAATGTTGTAGAGTTTGCTATAGGCATGTGCCATAAGCTCGTTACTCTTCTTGGTGGCTGCATAAAGAGACACGGGGTTGTCTACCTTATCATCGGTTGAATAAGGCACTTTCTTGTTGCTGCCATATACAGATGAAGAAGAAGCATATACAAGGTGCTCTACTTCGTGGTGGCGACAAGCTTCAAGAATGTTGTAGAAACCGATAAGGTTGCTCTGAATATAAGCATCGGGATTGGTGATGCTATAACGGACACCAGCCTGTGCTGCAAGGTTTACAACGACAGAAATATTGTTTTCTGTGAAGATTTTCTCTACAGCATCTTTATCGGCAATAGAAGCATGAACAAAAGTCCAGTCACGATCCAAAGCCTCTATTTCTTTTAGACGTTCATACTTGATGTTGACATCATAGTAATCGGTAATTGAGTCAATTCCAATTACCTTAATATTCTTTACATCGTGAAAAAGACGTTTTACGAGATTGCTGCCAATAAAGCCAGCAGCACCTGTTACAAGAACCGTCTTGCCTTCAAGGTTTACATTATATTCTACCATCTTTTTGCGTTGAAAGATTAGAACATTATGTCCATTAATTGAACATTAATTAATCATTAATATTCAATGTCATGACTGATAATTATGAGTCATAAGAAAGAAATAATTAATGAAATAATTAACGTTCAATTAATGATAATTAATGTTCAATAATTTATGAAGATTTATCACTGCTGTCCCGTTAAAATCGTGAAGTATCATCTGAGTTCAAATTCTCTGAATACAGTTCTTGTTATTCAAGCACTTATATAACATCGTATGTTAGTTTGGTTAAGTTTCAAAATCAAATCGTTTTACCATATGATTGCTTGTATCACTCAGATATACAGCTTGTTATGCGATTAATTCAAAATTTTAACGGGACACTAGTGAAGATTTATTGATTTATTAAATGTAATTATACATTCAAACTTTAGTCGCGACGGAAGATGTCACGAGTGTAGACTTTGTCTTCTACGTCTTTCAAACAATCGTCAAAGCGATTGGCAATGATTGCCTTGCTCTGTGCTTTGAACGCTTCGAGGTTATTGACAACCTTACTGCCGAAGAATGTAGTTCCGTCTTCAAGTGTTGGCTCGTAAATAATGACCTCAGCACCTTTGGCTTTAACACGTTTCATAATACCTTGAATAGCAGACTGGCGGAAGTTGTCCGAGTTTGACTTCATGGTCAAACGATATACGCCAATCACGCAATTGTGTTCTTTGCTTGCATCCCACTGACCATTTTCTGCATAATAACCAGCCTTGCGCAAAACAGCATCAGCGATATAATCCTTACGTGTGCGGTTTGACTCTACTATAGCAGACATCATATTCTGCGGCACATCTTGATAGTTTGCGAGGAGCTGCTTGGTGTCCTTTGGTAAGCAGTAACCACCATAACCGAATGAAGGGTTATTATAATGTGTGCCGATACGGGGATCAAGACCTACGCCTTCGATGATAGCCTTGCTATCCAAGCCCTTAACTTCTGCGTAAGTATCCAGTTCGTTGAAGTAGCTGACGCGAAGAGCAAGGTAGGTATTAGCAAAGAGTTTTACAGCTTCTGCTTCCTTCATGCCCATAAAGAGGGTGTCAATGTTTTCTTTGATAGCACCTTCTTGCAAAAGAGCAGCAAAAGTCTTAGCTGCTTCTACCAACATATCAACATCTGTTACTGATTCGATAGCCTTATTCTCTGCTTCAAACTCTGGCTTATTGATAATCTTGGGATAACCAACGATGATACGGCTTGGATAGAGGTTATCGTAGAGGGCTTTGCTCTCACGAAGGAACTCAGGAGAGAAGAGAAGGTTGAACTTCTTAACTCCTTTCTGCGCGTACTTCAAATAGAGGTTACGGGTGTAGCCGACTGGGATGGTTGACTTGATGACCATGATAGCATCAGGATTAACCTCCAATACCAGGTCGATTACCTCCTCCACATGAGTAGTGTCGAAGTAGTTTTTTACAGGGTCGTAGTTGGTAGGAGCAGCAATCACCACAAAATCAGCATCTGCATAGGCTGATTTGCCGTCAAGAGTGGCTACAAGGTTCAAAGGCTTTTCAGCCAAATACTTTTCGATGTAATCATCCTGTATTGGTGAAATCTTATTGTTAAGCTTTTCCACCTTTTCAGGAATTACATCTACTGCTGTTACATGATGGTGCTGCGACAGAAGGGTCGCAATACTCAGGCCGACGTAGCCTGTGCCAGCCACGGCGACTTTAATGTCTTTAAAATCACGCATATTATGATATTTATTTATGTTATTGAAACTTAGTTTATATACTGATATTTATCCTTTTATATCATACGCATTGCGTTTCGGAAAGGCTATGTATAAGTAGGTGTTCATAATTAATCGCATATATGAATCTAATAAA